>WNFT01003840.1_pt1 | contig 13144 bp, 10 predicted proteins | sample 5400191 | NCBI WGS metagenome assembly WNFT01 (sample SAMN13153359, study PRJNA577476) | soil metagenome | isolation source: 80 cm saprolite under Madrone tree | place: USA:California | collected 2016-06-14
CAGGCGCGAAGCCGAGAGTTCAACGGCCAGTGAGCATGCCCCTGCTACGAAGACGAGGAGAATGAGCAACCAGCCCTGTAAGCTGCGGCCAGTGGTTGGGGCGCTTGCTCCTTCCGCTTGCTGTGTCTCACGTGAGCTGGAGGTGCTAGTGGACATAAAAAGCTCTCTTTCGTTTGGGACATTCTTGTATTATGTATACCATAACACAAGAACATGGGTGGTTGCGATGAGTATTATACTATGGAAAGCACATACAGGGAAGAACGTATATGCGGGAGGATTGTCTATGTTACGCATTATTTTCATGGGCACACCACAATTTGCCGTCCCCGCGCTTGAGGCGCTTATTGAAGGAGCAGCGCCTGGCAAGGTGCTGCCAGAGGGGTATCAGATTGTCACAGTCATTACGCGTGTCGATAAGCCGGTGGGGCGGGGAAAAGAGATTGTGTACTCCCCGGTCAAACAAGCGGCACTGGCGCGTGGGATTCCTGTCTGGCAGCCAGGCTCGTTGAAGCGACCAGAGAACATCGAGGCACTGGCAGCCTATAATGCCGATCTGTATATCGTTGCCGCGTTTGGGCAGATTTTGCCACAGGCGGTGCTTGATCAGCCACGCTACGGAGCACTGAACATCCATGCTTCTCTCCTGCCTAAATATCGTGGCGTCTCGCCTATCTCTGAGGCGATCTTGCAGGGTGATACTGAGACGGGGGTGACGATAATGCTGATCGATGCAGGTGTGGATACGGGGCCGATGCTGCTCAAACGGCGTATCCCTCTGACGGGAGATGAGACAACGGGCAGTCTGACGGTGCAATTGGCGATATTGGGGGCACAAGCATTGCTTGAGGTTCTGCCTCTATGGGTGGCGGGTACCATTACGCCGGAGCCGCAGGATGAGCAGAAGGCGTCGCATACGCACATGCTGCGCAAGGAAGATGGTGAGATTCGCTGGGAACGGCCCGCGGCGGTGCTGGCCCGCGCGGTACGCGCTTATACTCCCTGGCCTGGTGCCTATACTCATTGGCATGACAAGCTATTGAAGATTGTGACGGCCCGTGTGTTGCCGTTGGAGCCGGATAGCCAGGTGCCCCCTGGGACGGTGAGCTTGCGAGAAGAGGCAGGCCACCAGGTGCTGGCTGTTGTCACCGGTGCCGGTCGCTTGCTGGTTGAGCGCTTGCAGCTGGAGGGCAGGAAGGCGATGAGCGCAGAGGAATTTGTGCGCGGGTATCCACATATCGTGGGAGCACTGCTGGGGTAGTTAACCTGGCATCCACAAGAGATGCCAGGTTCTCAGCAATCATTGTGCGGTGGCTTTGGGCCGGGTAACGAGCGCGCCAACGATACCGATGACGCCAAGGACGAAGAACAATGCCGCGTGCTTGTAGTGTGCGCTGGTGGCAAGACCGCTAAAGGTCAAAGGATGCCAGACACCAGGAATGATGTAGTACACGCCGAGCAATATGCCAATGACGGCGACCGCAAGGGCTCCGTAGAAAAGCGCTGGGTTTCTCATGAAATGTATCTCCCTTCTCAAATAGGTTGTTGACGCTTACTCTGTTGAACGTTCAATCCATCAGGATTTTGCCTATTATAGCAGCCTCGTGCGGATGTGTATAGTAGGAACCTGGCAAGAGGAGTCCCGAAGAGTTACCGCTCTGTTGCTTTCGCGACAGCCTTTGAGCGTCCCATGACCATGCCTACGACGCCGACGATGAGCAGGAGCACGCCGGCTCCCAAACCACCGTAAGCACGAATGGCATGGAATGGATGGACTGACAATGCCAGGTAATAGCCACCAATGGCGAGGGCAACGACGCCGAGCGCGATGATAGCATAATAGATGACCGCGTTTTTCATACAGGTGAGATCCCTTCTAAAAACTGAAATAGATAGTGACCCTGGTCTATCCAGAGCACCTCTATTGTATCAAACGTGCCAAGTGCTCTGAGCTACAGAGATAGAGTTAGAATAGCCCATTTAGGTTATAATGCCGGTCATCAGGCTTTGGCGTGCAGGACGAATATCAGTATGGCGAGCGAGATGAGCCCCAGGGCCCAACAGTAGTAGGCGAAAGGGTCCAGACGGCCAGTCTCGAAGTACTTCATCAGAAACCTGGTGCTAAGATAGGCGGCGATACCAGCCAGGACCATGCCTATGCCGATGAGCAGCAGAACAGTGGCTGGCTGCCCGATGAGCTGTGGTACCTCCAGTAGGGCCGCCGCGCCAATGAGTGGGGTGCCGAGTAAGAAGGAGTAGCGAGCCGCATCTTCGTGGTTGAGATGCACTCCCAGTCCTGCTACTATGGAAGCACCTGAACGTGAGATACCGGGAATGAGCGCAAGAGATTGAGCCAGGCCGACAATGACCGCGTCTTTCCAGCTCAGCGAGGAGAGGGGACGAAAGGGTTTTTCTCGCTCCTTAGCACTCAAGACTGCCTTCCTTGCTTCGCCCAGGCGGCGTATGCGCTCACCCAGGAACAGGAGTACGCCGTTGACGACCAGGAAGGTCGCTGCGATCAATGGGGAAGCAAAAAGTTGCTTGAGAGGCGTCTCCAGGAAAACTCCCAGCAGACCGGCTGGAATACAGCCGATGATGATAAGCCAGCTCACCCATTCCTCTGTTCCACTACGCACCTCACCCTCTTTGATGCTTTTGACGAGCGTGAGGATGACTTGTAGCCAGTCGCGCCAGAAATAGATGACCAGGCCAATACTGGTGCCCAGGTGCAGAGCTACGATGATCGGCAGAAAACTGCTGTCGCGCACAAGATCACCCCAGCCGAAGAGACCTGGGAGGATCACCGTGTGACCCAGGCTGCTAATAGGGAAGAGCTCTGTCACCCCTTGCAACAGCGCCAGGAAGATCGTTTGCCAAATGTTCAGATGCATGTACGTTCTCTTACTGTTTCAGATATTTTTGTTCGTCTTGTTGGAATTCTACGTTGGTCTTTGCAAAGACGGCACGTCGGTTATCGATTCTCGTAAGAAAGTAGTAGTAGCTGGTCTTTGCGGGTGCAGCAGCTGCTTGCATGGCAACAAGCCCTGGACTACAAATGGGACTGGGAGGAAACCCATGGTGTGTGTAAGTATTCCAGGGACTGTCTGGGACAACATCTTGCCCTGCATTGTTCAACTGCTGCCAATACTTCTGCGGCCGAGATTGCGAGTCGCGAGCATACTGTACTGTCGGGTCGGCTTGGAGAAGCCCCACGGTCTCGTCATTCTGCTTGAAAATGCGATTCCAATAGACACTGGCTATGGCAGGGGCGTCCGCGTAAGAGCCTACTTCGCGCTGGATGATCGATGCAAGAATAACCATCTGGTAGAGTGTGAGTTTGTTGGCCTTTGCCTGCTTGTCAAGGTTATTTTGCTGCACTGCATTGGTAAACTCGGTCAGCATCATATTGACGACATCGCGAGCTGTGGCATCTAGAGGCACAAGGTAGGTATCAGGATAGAGTAGCCCTTCCATAGTATTCCCGGCGGGAATAGATTTGAGGACGCGATATTTGGCTGCGTCAGGGAACTGATCTGGGTGTTTGGTATACTTCAGGAAGTCCTGCTGATTAAATTTGACTAACCCTGCTCCGCCAAACTGTGCGGCAATCTGCTCAATGCGCCATCCTTCGGGGATTGAGACAGCCAGGCGATCGGGTTGGCCGTTGATGAGCTGGTTGATGAGCTGATCGATGGTCATAGTGGTATTAAGGTGATCATAGGCTCCTGCTTGCAGATGTGTGTCCAGCTCTCTAATCCTGGCCCAGATACGGAAAGCGAGCGCATTACGGATCAGGCCTTTGGCTTGTAGATCGTCGGCGATCTGGCGAGAAGTTTCACCGTTTTGAATTACAAGCGAGATGGTCTTACCAGGACCGGAAGTGGTGACTGGCTGAAAAATGTCGGTGAAGGTATTCCAGGCGAAGTAGATACCGCCGAAAATGAGTGCGCCAAGCAAGACTACTGCAATGATGGCACCTCGTGGTCCTCGTCTATTCATGCATGTGTATCCTCATGGTGTGTTACGCTGCTGATCCAGGTATTCCTGGAGTATGACTGCGGCAGCCAGGGCGTCGATCCCCTGGCGTTGCCGGCGCCGCCGCGACCGGCTAAGGTGCTGGCCGTTGCGTTTCTGGCGCCGGTACCCTGCAATCTGCTCTCGTTCGATGAGCAGACGCTGTGCTTCGACTGTTGAAAGTCGCTCATCCCAAAAGCTGATCGGAATAGTAATATTGGGCTTCAGACGCTCAGCGAATGCTTGTATGCGCTGGCCTTGTGCGTGAATCTGGCCATCCAGGCTCACGGGTAGCCCGATAACAAGGCCCTCTGCTTCTGTTTCGCTGATAAGCTGTTGAATGCTGGTCCACATTTGTAGCTCATCCCCAGAGACGTGCAATGTTGTGTAGGGCGAGGCCAACAATCCGGTGGGGTCGCTTACCGCCACTCCGATTCTGGCCTCGCCGACGTCCAGCGCTATCAATCGTGTCATCACGTTTTTCCCATACAATGTATGTAACTATTCAGGACTCCTCGTCGCCGGAGGCGACGAGGAGTCCTGAATAGTTACTACCCTCCTACTTCTTTGGCGCGGTCGGCGCTTGAACAACGTTCACATGGATGCTAATGTGCTGCGACATGAATGGGAGCCAGGGGAAGAAGTCAGGATGCACTGCGATAACGGGACGTGGTGTGACACTCGTGCCAGCGACGCTCGTCGTGATACTGTTCAGATAAGCTGTGGCGTCTTGCACGCTTTTCCCTGCGAGTGCTTGCTGGACTTGCTGCAGAGGGACCTGTGGTGCAATTGGTCCACTGGCGTTGTAGCACAGGGTCAGAGAGGTGGTCCGGGTAACAGGGGTGCAACTCTTCGAGGTCATCCTGGCCAGGCTCACCATCTGTTGTGGAGCGAGTGCGTAGTTCGCCTTTTGTTTGCTGGCAGCAGCATTGAACTCGGCTTGTGCCACGGCTTGCAGATCAGCCGCGCGTACAATCAGCACCGTCATGTGCAGCGTGACGCGTTCGGTAAATTTCCCATCGGCAGCAATCTGTCCTTCCGCAGGAGTGGCTGTCACCGTCTCCGCCTGGAGGGTTTTGCCTGCTTGATCGCCGTTCTGTATCTGCTTGGCAAGCCAGTCCCTGGCCTGTTGTTGTAGTTGCTGATCGAGTGTGGTTTTCACGGTTTCGATGTCGTTGTGCGTGACAGACGTCGCAGTGCCTAAGCCGCCATTGGTGATGGCTTGCGGATTGGTCACTGTCAGGCTGACCGAGGAAAGATTGCTGGCCTGTTCGATCTTCGTGAGACTGTCGGCAGGGATGACGGTAATGCTACCGGCAGGAACGTTGCCATTCTCACCTGAGCCCTGAGCCTGGACGGTGATAGGGAAACTATTGCCGACATTACTACTTTGCGTATTGACCAGTGCGTCAATCGTGGTAATGAACTGCACCCCGTTTTTCGTCGAGACAATCACTCCTTGAGGAATATGAACGGGTTGGGGGCCATTGTTGGTAAAGATAACCTGGCCTGTCGCTGGTGTGGTTCCCACCTGTTTGCTTCCGGTTGCAGACCCTGTCGCGGTAACGGTTTTATCGAATGCAACGGTCTGAGCACGAACGCTATGATGCAGCGGGTCTTGTGGGCTGTTAGCAGTGGCGGTCAGCGCCAGCGGCATGCTAAAGCTTTGCGACGGAAGGGTGATGGTGACATTAGCAGACGGGGCAACGTAGCCATAGACCAGCACAGCGATGAGCAGAAGGATCAGGACAATGCCCAGGATAAATAATGGCATACGGCTGCTCTGCATGGGTGCCATTCGTCTGGCAGGTGGTATGGTTGTGACTGGGCGACTCATTCCAGCAGTGGGGCGCCTCGCCCCTCGTTGGGCGGTAGGGTCAGCAGGAGCACCTCTTACGGGTGTTCTGGATCGTGGCTGAATGATTGGTTGCGGGGCGGATGGGCGACTACTACCCACCGGAGGAGGCGTTGCCGCTGGGCGTGGTGGTGACGATGCTGGGGCAGGATGTGCTGGCTGATTCGGGACTGGCGGTAACGCATCTTCGGCCTCGAGGTCTTCTGGCAGAACACCCTGACGGTTGTTGCGTGGTCGCATACCGTGGATATGCGGCGGTCCCGTCGCCGCTGGCTCTTCGAACGCTGGTTCTGGCCACGGACGAGGTGATACGGTATGGGACTGCACGATATCCCCTTCATCGCCCAGATCCTCGATTTCGCCTGCTGCAATCAGGTCGGTTGGGTATTCGGAGATGTCAGGTACCCCTTCATCAAGTTCATCAATTGACGCGGCCCCACGCTGTTCTGGTAGCCGTGCGGGTTGCCAATCCTCTGTTGAGGCAAAGGGATCAAAGGCCTCGTGGGCGAAAGGTGGGCTGCCGGGTTTCTCCGCTGGCACTGGGGCTTCGGGCGGCTGGGCTGCCTGGCGAATGCTTTGGGCAACGTTGTAATCCTCCACCAGCGAGTCATGTTCATCAAATTCTCGCTCCTCCTCGGTAGGAAAGAGTGGCGGGGAGGTGTTACCACGAAAATCGTGGTCTGGGCCGTATTGTTGGCTCTGCGTCTCAAAGGTGGCCTGCTCGGGATGAGAGACTGCTCCGGCACTCGTGTCATGTGCATGTGACTCAGGTTCTTGGGGAGCAGGCTCTCGCTCGCTAGCGATGAAATCGCGGCGCATGGGTTGTGGGTGTGAGCGGATACGAATATCGGTGCTACTCCCCCGATCATTGGCAGGCGCGGCTCGTAAGCGTGGTGATGTTCTTCCCCCCGTGCCAGTACGGCCTGGGCGATTACCTGGGCGTGTTCCACCTGAAGGTGGGGACTCCTGTGAATCAGCAACTCTGAACCCGGCTGCTTTAGCCACGGAGCGGATCTGGCGGTCGGAGCTGATCACCAGGACATCTTTGCCTAGTTCGCGTGTACGAGCATGCAACAGCCGCCAACCGACATGGCTCCGCAGTTGTGTTTGCGATGGAATCACCAGAATAATGCGTTGTGCCTGGGCACGCTCTAGACGCTCACGCACATTGGTGAGTTCTTCCTCGGGGCTCAGATAAATAATCTGCTCGTCGGTCATAATTGTATCTTCTCCCTACGCACAGTATGCTACCCATTAGATATGCAAGCTGTGAATAACCCGATAGAGTGCTCGTTCCAGAACTGTATTCTCATTTTGCAACTCAATTGCCTGGTGGGCCAATGCCATGGGCGTAATGTCCTGGGCACTTTTCAGCAGGTGATCCGGGTCAAAAATACTGCCCACCATTTCGGGCTGTACCAGTTCGATGATGGGTTGGTGCGAAAAAGGTAATCGGTCCACCCAGGGGAAGGACTCAAGTTTCTGCTGGAGATCGGGTAAGCCTGAGCCGCCTCCTACCAGGTAGATCGCTGGCGGCAACAGCTGGCCTTTCGCTAACTCCTCAATCAGCAGTTCCACGCTATCCATCCAGGTCTGGCACTCGGATGCAAGAATGTTCTGGACCTCTTCGCGGTCGCTGCCCTTGATTTGCCCATCACTATAGTCCAGCTTGAGCTTTTCGGCTTGCTTGAGCGAGATACCTTTGCCTGTCGCGAGGCGGCGCGTAAAGGTGCGGCCACCCAGGGCGAACATGCGCGTCTCCTCAATGCCACCCTGGCGTACCAGCGCGATGTCGGTCGTGCCGCCGCCGATATCGATGAAGATGGCTCCGCTGTCAGCACTGGCGTTCGTGCTTAAGCAGCGGGCCAGGGCATATGGCTCGGCAACGATGCTGACGAGGGTCAGATCGAGGCCCTGGGCCACGGTTTCCAGGGCTCCCAATTGCATCAGTGGGGCGAAAGCACTGAAGAGTGTGAGCGTGAAGTGACGACCCTTGAAGCCGATGGGGTTGGAAACAACTTGTCCATCGATGCGAGCGGAGATCACGGCTGCATTCGTCAGGCGCACTTCAATATTCTGAATGCCCATTTCGGCGGCGATGCGGTCTTTGGCAATCTTCAATTGTTTCTGCTGCGCGCTGGAGATGACGGACTCCAGTTCTTCTGGCGTGATAGGTTTGGCGGGTTGCTGGCGTTGTTTGTTGATTGTGATCGAGCTACCCTTTACCAGTTCACCCGCAATGCCGATCACGGCTGCCGGGGCGACGACCCCACCAGCGGCTTGTTCGGCCTGGATCAACGCCTCATTGCAGTTGGCGATGACACCAGGGATATCGGTAACGATGCCGTCGGACATGTGGCTATAGCTCTGGTGGTGTCGTCCCACGCCCAGCACAATACCATCATCCTCGCGTACCTCGATAATGATCGCTTTGGCAAATTCAGTGCCGATGTCGAGCGCGGTATAGAGTTGGCGCTGATTGTTGCCATCGAGAGATGGTTGATCATAGGCCGCATCCTGGCCGTGATAGTATCCGTTCTCTTCTCGCCGTCCCATTACAAGGTTACGCAGACGCTGCAAGAGCTTTTTCATGCTTGTTGTCCTAAGCTATGTTGATCGACTACTATACTATGGCCGCTGCTCGCTTTACTGATTGCCCGTTGTGTACGTTATATCACATTGTTCACGCTAGCGGCAAAACCTGGTGCATGAAAAAGGAAAGCTTCCTGACATGCACTAGCTCAGCCCTTCACCGACTAATTTTGCCACTAAATCGAGAGCTGCGCCAAGTTCAGCTTTGTTTTTGCCGCCACCCTGTGCAGACTCTGATCGGCCACCGCCTTTGCCGCCTAAGCGGTCACCGATGACGCTGGCAATGCTACCAGCACGCAGACCACGTTTGGTCAGTTCGGGACTGACGCTTACATGGAAGCTCACGCGGTCGTCTTGCGTACTTGCCAGGACGACGACTGCCGGGCGACTGAGTTTGCCACGTACAATGTCACTCATGTCACGCAGCATCTTCTCGTCTGGCACATCGACGGTTGTTGCCACAACTGGCACACCGGAGATATCGCGAGCTCGTCCTGCCAGAGTTTCGGCTTGTCGCTGGGCGGCAGCGCGTTGGAAGTGCGCAACCTGGCGACGTGCAGAGGCAAGTTCTTGCACAAGCTGCTCTACACGTACCTCAAGCTGGTCGGGTTGGGTTTGTAACGCGCTCGCCAGTTTGTCCACGATGGCACTGCGACGGCGCAGGTACACCTCAGCGCCATGACCCGTCAAAGCCTCGATACGGCGAATGCCAGCGGCGATGCTGGCCTCTTGAACGGTTATGTAGAGGCCAATCTGACCCGTTGACGCGCAGTGGGTGCCGCCGCACAATTCAATACTGCTTCCCATTGACACAACGCGCACCTGTTCGTCGTACTTCTCCCCAAAAAGAGCCATGGCTCCCGTAGCTAAAGCCTGATTCAATGGCATGATACTAGTATGAACGGGGAGATCAGCCCGAATCCAACGATTTATCTGCTCATCTATTTGTGCTATCTCTGTAGCCGTCAGTGGACGCGGGCAGGCAAAGTCGAAGCGCAGGCGCTCCGGCTCAACCAGCGAGCCACGTTGCTCGACCTGTGGGCCGAGCAAGTCGCGCAGGGCTTTGTGTAGCAGGTGCGTTGCACTGTGGTTGCGCATGGTGTCTTCGCGTCGCTGGGCGATGACCGTGCTCTGCACAGTATCACCTACACGTAGATAGCCCTCGCTGACGCGACCGTAATGAACGATGAGGCCTTTGACGGGACGGCGTGTGTCCTGCACCTCGAAGACACCCATCGGTCCCTGGATCACCCCTTGATCGCCAATCTGGCCACCGCTCTCGGCGTAGAAAGGGGTTGCATCGAGCACTAACAAGGCCTGTTGGGGAGCGCTGATGCTCTCGGTCCTTTCCCCGTCGGCGACCAGGCCGACAATCTGGCCGTTACCGGTTATTCCCTCGTAGCCTATGAACTCGCTTGGGCCCACGTGCTGGAGTAATTCCGCCAGGACCTGGTCATCTTGCCCCTGCACAAATGTTCCTGCTGCCCTGCTACGCTCCTGTTGGCGTTGCATCGCTTGCTCAAATGCTGGAATATCCACGCTGAAGCCGTGTTCGGCAGCCACCTCTTGTGTCAGTTCCAGGGGGAAGCCGTGCGTATCGTAGAGCTTAAAGGCCGCTTCACCGGGAACGACGTGTTGGTTGCGTTGTTTCAGATCTTCGAGCAGGTTATTGAGCAGGGTGAGGCCCGCGTTGAGTGTCTGGCTGAACTTCTTCTCTTCGAGGCTCAGAATCTCGACGATGCGATCGCGCTGCAAGCCTAACTCGACATAGTGGCCTTTCATCAGTTGTATCACCGTATCGGCGGCCTCGGACAAGAAGGGCTGCTCCAGTCCGAGGAGCTTGCCATGGCGCACAGCGCGGCGCAGGATGCGGCGGAAGATGTAGCCTCGCCCTTCGTTGCTGGGGAGAACGCCATCGGCGGCCAGGAAGACCAGTGCTCGCCCATGGTCGGCGATGACGCGCAAAGAGGTATCGGTCTTCACATCCTTGCCATACGTCGTATGGGCAAGAGTGGCGAAGCGGTCAATGATCGGTCGAAACCCATCGGTCTCGAAGACGGATTCTTTCCCTTGTAGGACCATGGTGAGGCGTTCGAGTCCCAGGCCGGTATCGATGTTTTTCTTGGGCAAGGGCGTGCGTGTGCCATCGAGGTCTTGATAGAATTGCATGAAGACCAGGTTCCAGATTTCCAGGAAGCGCTCACAATCACACCCTGGTTTGCAATCGGCTCTGCCGCAGCCATGTTCGATACCGCGATCATAGTAAATCTCGGAATCGGGGCCACAGGGGCCAGATGCTCCTGGTGGCCCCCACCAGTTATCTTCCAGCCGCACGATCGCCTCATCGGGGATACCGGTGATTTCGGTCCACCATCTGGAGGCTTCGTCGTCCTCTGGATGGACGGTGGGGTGCAGGCGATCAGCAGGCAAATGAAGGACCTGCGTCAGAAATTCCCAGGCGAAGGCAATGGCTTCGCGCTTAAAGTAGTCCCCCACGGAGAAGTTGCCCAGCATTTCGAAAAATGTCAGGGTGCGCTCATTGCCCACCTTGTCGATGTCGGTTGTGCGGAAGCATTTCTGGGCAGAGGTGAGCCGCAATGCGGGAGGAGTCTCGCGCCCCAGAAAATAGGGGATCATCTGCTGCATCCCGGCGGTGGTGAGCAGTACGGTCGGGTCATTATGCGGCACGAGCGACGAACTCGGGACCTTCAGGTGGCCTTTGCTGGCAAAAAAATCTAGAAAGCGTGTGCGAATCTCTGTACTAGTAAACTGCATCTGAACAGACACTGCATCCTCCTCAAACAAGTTTCGGTGTGCTGATGTTTATCTCTAGCGCAGGGGATTGCCCCCCTGGCCCCACCCTGGTCTTTACTCGTGTTATGATGATAATATCGTGTGGCACTGCATCGCGCTCGGAAGGACGTTGTATGATAGGCTCAAGATATAGGCGTTGTCGTCGCATGAAGTGTTTGAACGCATTTCACAACATGCAGGTTAGGTAACTCACTTGCCGATGGCGGTGCGACATGAGTGCTCGAATCGCTCACCAAGTATAGCACAATTAGCTCTGGATTGAAAGACGTGCCATAATGATTATTAAGCTTCCGCGCAGAACGCTGCTGGTGCTGTGTGGGCCTGCTGGCTCCGGCAAAAGTACCTTTGCAGCCAGGCGTTTCGCTGAGACCATCATTGTCTCATCTGACCATTGCCGGGCGCTGGTCTGCGATGATATCACCAATCAGCAGGTCAACCGTGACGCCTTTGACCTTTTCTATTATATTATTCGTAAGAGGTTATTTCTGGGGCGCTTCACCGTGGCCGATAGTACTGCGCTGCTACCGGATGCCCGGCGCAGGCTACGAGAGCAGGCGCGTATGCAAGGCTACCTGGCCTGTCTGCTGATCTTCAATGTTTCTGCTGAAACATGCCTGGAACGTGACCGGGAGCGTGACCGCATGGTTGGCCGGGATGTCGTGGCCTATCATGCTCGCCTGTTGCAGCAGACACTGCTCGATGCGCCGCAGGAAGGTTGGGACCAGCTCCATGTGTTGGGCGAGGCGGATATGGATGCGCAGATCGGCATTGAAGGCCTATTAGGCCCGCCGATAAACTTTACAACGTTAAGCCCCAAAAACAAGGGGTGACGGAAGGAACAAGCACGCGAGGGCCATCGTGAGAAGTGCAAAAGTCCACGAACAAGTATCCATACAGGAGGAACTCTATGATCACTCTTGACACCCTGAAGAAGCGTAACCGCGACTTCGCCGCGCATCGGTTCACCTCAAGTATGTCCCTCTTTCCTGCATCGAAGCCGATCATCATCAGTTGTGTCGATCCGCGTGCCGATCCGGCTCACGTGCTAGGCCTCGAGTTCGGGGATGCTCTCGTGATACGCAACGTTGGTGGTCGGATCACTCCGGAGACGCTGCAGACGATAGCCATGCTCCAGACAGTCGCCCAGGTTCAAGGAACGACTCACGGCAAAGGGAACCTCGTCATTGTTCATCATACCGACTGCGGGATCACACGCCTTGCAGGGAAACCCGACCTGTTGGCCAGCTACTTTGGAATTGACAAAGCGGAACTGCAAGCCAAAGCGGTCACCGATCCCCGGGCTGCGGTTGCCATCGATGTCGCTGCATTCAAGGCGAGCCCGCTACCTGGCGAGTGGGCTGTTTCTGGGCTTGTCTATGACGTGGCGACGGGGCTGGTTGAAGTTATCGTGACACCCGATCCACTCCAGTAGTGGAGCAATTGTGTGCAAAGGGTGCACACACAGCCGAACGCAGGCGGCGGCTGGCGACCTTCAGAATTTTGCTACCGGCGGTGCTACCCTTCTGTCCGGTGAGGTACAGGTGTACGATCCAGTTTCCATAAGCTAGGGCCCATCAGGGTCTTATATCATCTTGAACACCTCCGTCTCTCAAACAGGGAAGCTAGAGACCGTCTTGTGTCACCTCTCGTTGAGACCTGTGCCCTCTTCACACGATGAGAGCCTGCGGGGGGCTCAGCTTTGCTCAGCCCCCCGCAGGACGTGCTGGATAAATCCGCACTCTACTCGGCTCCGGTGTTAGATGGCGCGGGCGGGAACGCCTCGCCACTGGCTTGCTGCCGGTAAGCTCTCCCCCTTCATGACCAGCGAGAGAGCATCCAGGCTCGCTCCGGCGCCCACCTCGGCATCGT
>WNFT01003841.1_pt1 | contig 13144 bp, 15 predicted proteins | sample 5400191 | NCBI WGS metagenome assembly WNFT01 (sample SAMN13153359, study PRJNA577476) | soil metagenome | isolation source: 80 cm saprolite under Madrone tree | place: USA:California | collected 2016-06-14
CATTGCGATCGGACAGGATCGTAGAGTCAGACACTTCGACAATCAGCAAAACATCGTCCGCTGTTGGAAGATGTTCCGCGTAGAAGTCGTCGCGAGGCTTCAGCAGTGCCACATCCGGCACGGGTTCCGAGAAATCGCTGAGCCTGACGGGATTCTGCACCCAAATCACGGCTCGTTGCTCAAAGGTGTTTTGGAATAGACGGTTTGCTCGAGTTACACCTGCTGCGTGAGGACTGCCAATCGGGCTCATCTTGACGATCTCTCCTTCGATCAGTTCGACGCGGTCGTCTGGCTTCAGGACTCCTACCTCTGCCAGACGGTAATACTGGTCAACATTGAAGTGCCACCTTTCCAGTTGTGCTGACATGGAATCTCTTCTTGGTCCTGCTAAGTTAAGTGCCCCGATGGTATCACATACTGCGGTGTCTTACTCAGAATCATGCGGCCTCCGCATCCTGGCCCACCGGGGTAAGCGGCGCCGTAACTGATTCGCGCACGCGCTCGATGTCGGCGCCGACTTCCTTCAGTTTGGCTTCAATCCTTTCGTATCCGCGATCGATGTGATAGACGCGATCGATCAAAGTTTCGCCTTCGGCAATCAAGCCGGCCAGGACCAGCGAAGCCGAAGCGCGTAAATCGGAAGCCTGAACCCGCGCGCCAATCAATTTGTCCGGCCCGTCGACAATCGCCTGGTCGTGGCTAATTTGAATTCTCGCGCCCATGCGTTGGAGTTCTGAAGCATGCATGAAGCGATTCTCGAAAATGGTTTCCGTGATTACCGAACGTCCCTGCGCTTGAGTCATCAGCGTCATAAATTGCGCTTGCATGTCCGTGGGAAAACCGGGATAGGGTTCAGTGCTCAGATCAGACGCTTTCAATCCACGATTAGAACAACGCACGTGCAGAGTACTTTGGTTGATTTCATCAATCTCGACGCTCGCGGCGCGTAGCCGGGTAATCACTTCTGACAGATGTTCCGGCCGGCAATCTTTGATTTCCAACTCACCCTTCGTAATTGCTCCGGCCGCGATGAAGGTCCCAGTCTCGATGCGATCGGGAATGATGGTATGTTCCGCACCGCTAAGCCCTTCGACGCCTTCAACTTGAATCGTGGGCGTGCCGGCGCCACGAACACGCGCGCCCATCTTGTTCAAGAGTTCGGCGAGATCGGCGATTTCGGGTTCGCGCGCGGCGTTGTGAATCGTCGTTTTGCCGCGCGCAAGCGTCGCCGCCATCATCAAGTTTTCGGTACCAGTCACCGAGACTTTGTCGAAAAGAATATCCGCGCCGGTCAATCCATCTTTCGGAACGCGCGCAACGACGTCGCCCGCTTCAAGAAAAACTTCCGCGCCGAGTTTTGTCATAGTCGCGAGGTGCAAGTCGATCGGCCTGGCTCCGATAGCACAACCGCCGGGCAGCGAAACCCGCGCTTTGCCAAATCGAGCCAGTAGAGGACCGAGCGCCAACACCGACGCACGCATCGTCTTCACTAGTTCGTAGGGAGCAGCCATCAACTCGACATGCGCAGTGGAAATCTTGTGCGTGCGTAGTTCCGGCGTCAACACGGTGGCGCCAATGTCTTCCAACAATCGCCGCATCGTGATGATGTCGCGAACATAAGGCATGTTATGGAGAGTGACCGTTTCCGACGTGAGAATCGCTGCCGCCATGCAAGGCAAGGCAGAGTTCTTCGCGCCACTGATCGAGACGCGACCTTTAATCGGATTGCCGCCACGAATGCGAAACCTGTCCACGAAGAAAGATTAAAGGAAAAAGGAGTGAGTGACTAGTGTCATTATGATAGTATTCACTTTGAGAGTGAGGGTTTATGCCCGAAGAAAAATTTCGATCCGCCGTAAGGTCTACGGTCCAGATCTCTCCTGATATTCTCGGAGGTACTCCCGTTTTCCGCGGCACCCGTGTTCCTGTCTCAACGCTTTTTGATTACCTCGCAGCCGGTGACACAGTCGAGAGGTTTCTTGACCATTTCCCAACGGTTAAGCACGATCAAGTAGTCGCCTTGCTTGAAGAAGTAAAAGATCAATTTGACGCCGCCGCTTAATGAAGATCCTGCTAGACGAGTGTGTGCCTCGCCCGCTTGCTCGATACCTTGAGGACCATCAAGTACAAACCGTGCCGCAAGCAGGCTGGGCCAGCACCGGTCAATGGGCCGTTGATCAGACTTGCTGAGTTTGTGCATATCGGCAGTCTTAACTCCTGATGAAATTCGTCAGGCTTGAAAGGCATGCTCACTCTCCCACTTACCCTTCCGCGACCGCAGCATTCAGTATGGCAGAGACAAGGTCGTGTGTTGCACTCGCGCGGTCTTGGGGCACTCTCAGCTTTGCGAGTTGATAACCGCTGCGCCTTGAATCGTAAAGTTTTCGAGCACTCTCGCGATCCGGTGCGAGCGGCCGCTTATCGCCGCTCGAGGTGATTCTTTCCCAGCACAATTCAAATGGCGCGTCGAGCCACACGCTCAGGCAATCATTTTGCGCGACGAGGGCACGATTCGCGGCGATGGTCCACGCCCCGCCGCCGAGCGCGATCACACGCGCGTCGTCCGGCTTCAGAACGTCGCGAAGCGCGTGAGTCTCTATTTCACGAAACGCCGGCTCGCCATCTTCTTCGATGATCCTGGCAGGCGACCGGCCCTCGCTCTCGGTAATGAACGAATCCAGATCGATCATTTCGCGGCCCAGTCGCTGGGCCAGCGCCCGGGCGACTGTAGTCTTGCCGCAGCCCATGAAGCCAACAATGACGATGCGACGATCTCTCATTGCACGGATTTGGCGCGAGCTGTCAGCTTGGGCTACTCAATCAGGGAATTGAGCAGGCCGAAAAATTCCGGAAAAGAGACGGCGACGCAATCAGCATCCTTGATTTCCGTTTTTCCTTCAGCTATCAATCCGGCGATGCTGAACGCCATGGCGATCCGGTGATCGCCATGCGAATCGATCTCCGCTCCGCGCAATCGAGCCGGACCCGTAACCCGCAAGCCGTCATCGAATTCCTCGACTTCTGCGCCCATCGCTCGCAGGCCGCCTGCGGTGGTCGCAATCCGATCAGATTCCTTGACGCGCAGCTCTGCCGCGTCGCGAATCTCGAGGCCGCCTTCGATCTGCGAACCGACGACGGCAAGTAGAGGCAGTTCATCGATCAACTGAGCGATCCTCAAGCCATCAATCAAGAATGGTGGCTGAAAGTCCGCCGGAGGTCGCGGTTCTTCTGCACCGTGAATGCTAACCGCGCCATCGGGTTCGTTGCTTTCTTCACGAGTTCCGCTGACGGTAACGTCAAAGCCAAGCGCGCGTAACTGATTCAAGAAAGAGGCCCGAGTAGGATTCATGCCTACATTACCAATCTCGATTGAGGAGCCGGGCATCAAGGCTGCGGCGGCAAGAAAATAGGCGGCGGAAGAAATGTCTCCAGGAATCGAAACGTCGTGGGCCATGAAGCTGACCGGGCCAGAGACTGCGGCAAAACTCGCGCTTTCGCCCTCACGCTCAGCTTTGCCGGTTTCGACGGGAATGCCAAAGTAACTCAGCATTCGTTCGGTATGATCGCGCGTCGGGTCGTTCTCAATAACCTCCGTTCGTCCGTCGGCGTTGAGTCCGGCTAACAGCACGCACGACTTCACCTGGGCGCTCGCCACCAGCAACTTGTAAGTTATTGCGTGAAGCGGGCGGCGTCCCTCGATCGCCAGCGGCGCACGTCCTTCGTGGGACGAAATATGCGCGCCCATCATCTCGAGTGGCTCGATGATTCGTTGCATCGGACGCGAACGCAGTGATGCGTCCCCGATAAGTTCTGTCTTGAAACTCTGTCCAGCGAGAATTCCGGCTAGCAGACGCATCGTCGTACCACTGTTTCGGCAATCAAGTGGCCCAGCCGGCGCCCGCAAGCCATTCAACCCAACCCCATGAATCAAAAGATCGCTACCGTCACGCTCGATCGAGACTCCAAGTTGTTCCAGACAAGCCAAGGTAGCTGCACAATCTTGGCTCGTCGAAAAGTTCGTAATCTGAGAACTGCCTTCCGCCAGTGCCGCCACCATCGCGGCCCGGTGAGAAATGGATTTGTCTCCGGGAACCGTTAGACGTCCGCGGATTTTCTTTGCCGGTTGAATGATCACGAAAGAATCTTAACTGACTTTCTTGACACACAGCCAGCGAGCATGTTACACGTCCGTCTTCCGTTAGTTATTACTTGCAGCAGTTAGAAGCGATTCCCGGCGAAAGTGACTGCGCCTTTTGTGACCGACCAAACGACTCGACTCGTTTTGCCCAGCCACATCGAGGCGGTTGCCGAGGCTGCTGCCGCCGTGGCGAACTTTTTGCAGAGCTGCGGCGTCGGAGACGAAGCCGCCTTTGGCATCGACATCGCCGTGCGCGAAGCAGTAACCAACGCCATCGTGCATGCCAATAAAGAGGACGAAACGAAGTCAATCGAAGTAACAGTTAATTGCGTGGGCCACGCGCTCGAGATTGAGATAAAAGACCAAGGCGAAGGATTCGATCCGGCAAGCGTGGCCGATCCGACTGAACCGGCGAATCTCTTGAAGACATCAGGGCGGGGGATTTTTCTGATGCGAAATTTTATGGATGAGGTGCAGTGGTCATCGCGGCCTGAAGGCGGTACCACGCTGCATATGGTCAAACGGTTCTGAATCCAGAAGATGTTCTTTGTGCTTTGTACTTGGGTGGAAAAAGAACTAAGTACAAAGTACAAAGATCAAACGGATTTCAGATTTAAGGATTCCAGATCTCATACCCGAAAGAGGAGAAGAAGAGAATCATGGCAGAACTTAACATCCGCGAGCGACAGGCCGGCGACGTGACGGTTCTCGATATGGATGGCCGTATCACGATTGGCGAAGGCAGCGTCGCGTTGCGTAGTGCCGTGCGCCGCTTGCTGGAAGAAGGAAAGAAGAAACTTCTGCTGAATTTGGCAGGCGTTGGTTACATTGATTCCAGCGGCATCGGCGAGTTGGTCTCGAGCTATACGGCGATTAATAAGGAGGGCGGACAACTCAAACTGCTCAGCCTGACCCAGAAGCTGCAAGACCTCTTGACGATTACGAAGCTTTTGACTGTCTTCGACGCTTACGATAGCGAAGCCGAGGCGCTCAGCAGCTTCAAGTGACATTTGCCCGAGCAGCAGAAGTTTGAATTCAAATCTTGGCAGAGTTTTTCTCGGAGGTTTTCAGTTATGGCTCAACTAAACATAAAAGAGAGACAGGCCGGCGATGTCGCCATTCTCGATCTCGATGGCGAAGTTCGCATCGGCGACAGCGCCACCGCCTTGCGTGGCGCGATTCGAAGTCTGGTTGCCGGCGGCAATCAGAAGATCCTTTTGAATTTGGCTGGGGTGAAGTACATCGATTCAAGCGGCATCGGTGAATTGATTGCCAACTACACGACGGCGGGTCGCGGCGGCGGCCAGCTCAAGCTGCTGCACCTGACCGAGAAAGTCCAGGACTTGCTCGTAATCACGAAACTGCTGACGGTCTTTGACGTTTATGACGACGAAGCTGAGGCATTAAGCAGCTTCAAATAGTTGGCGCTTTGGAGCATGCAGATGATGGCGGCCCAGTAACCTTGCTGGGCCGTTCGCATGTCCGCGAAAACTTCAGTTTGTCGGACATCCTCTTATGCTAGACTTACTTTTCAATTAAGTCATGAAACGCGCGAAATTCGATCAAGCGGCTAGCGATGCGCTGGCCAGAGCCGTCCGCGACATTGAGAAAGACACTGATGCCGAAATTGTGATTGTAGTGCGCGGTCGCTCGGGAATCTATCGGCATGCCGATTATCTATGCGGAGCGATCGTTGCGCTGATTGGATTAATCTTCGTCCTGCTCTCGCCTTTTGAGTTTCACACTTATTGGGTTCCGATCGATGTGATTCTACTGTTCGTCGCCGGAGCTTTTCTTTCTTCGCGAAGCGACTTGCTTCGGCGCCTCCTGACTGCCAAAAACTTTCGTGCCCAGGCTGCGCGCAATGGCGCTGCGGCGATGTTCTACGAGGCCGGCATTGCCAACACGCATGCGGAGAACGGCTTGCTGATTTATCTCTCGCTGCTGGAGCGCCGCCTCGAAGTAATTGCCGATCGTGGAATACTAAAAGCGGTGCCGCCTCTGAAATGGAACCATTCTGTCTTTGAGCTAAAGCAGGTAGCGCAGAATCCTGACTCGGAGAAACTCGTGAAGGCCGTGCGCGATTTGGGGCGTGTGCTCGCAGAACATATGCCGCCTACCGGCGAGAATCCTAACGAGTTAGCCGATGGCGCGCGCATTGAACTGAAATAATATCCGATAATTTCAGTCTGACTCGGCGCAGTCAGCGCTGGCCTAGAGCCACGGCGGGAATGAGATCGCATTCGAGATGAATCAACGAACGCTTTCCAACTTAAGAAAGGCCGAAGCGGTTGGCGTTGCGATATGCCTAACCGCCGTCTTTGCGGCGGATGTCTTCGCGCGTGTCGGCGGCGGCGGATCGTATGGAGGCGGCGGAGGTCACGGCGGGGGTGGCGGTGGCGCCGGCGCGCTTATCTATTTGCTAATCAGGTTCCTGCTTTGGCTGACGATCGAACATCCAGTGATCGGGATTCCGGTCGACATCATTGTCATCGGACTTGTGATCTATTGGTTCACGCGACCATCGAAAAAGACTATCGCGGCTACTTCGTCGTCCATTCTCGGGGTGTCAGGCGCGGCTGCAGCCCCGGCGCGACAACCGGGTTTCCAGCGCGAGTTCAATCAATTACGACGCTTTGATCCAAACTTCTCGGAAATAATCTTCACAGATTTTTGTTACGCGCTATACGGTCGCGCTCACGAAGCGCGTGGGCAGGCCCCGAAAGCGCTCGATCTCCTCTCTCCTTATTTGAGCGAAAAAGCGCGCGCGTCGCTTTTGCAGCTCAATGCGCCAAACCTGAAAGCGGTACAGGGAATCATCGTGGGCGCGATGCAGGTTGCGGACGTGCGCGGCCTGGCGAGTCCGACGCTTTGCATCAGTATTGAATTCGACGCCAACTACACGGAATTCACGCCTCGCGAAGGCGACCCGCGCGGCGAGATGAGTTATTACGTCCGTGAGCGTTGGGAGCTGGAACGAAAGCGCGACGTGCTTTCGCCCACGCCAGAACAAGCGACGGCGCTTCATTGTCCGCGTTGCGGCGCTCCCTTGCAGAAAGACACGGCCGGCGCCTGCGCCTTCTGCGGAACGAAGATAGACAGCGGCGAATTTCAATGGTATGTCCGCGAGATAACCACGCTGAACCGTGAAGCGAAAGGGCCGCTGCTGACTTCCGATGTGCCGGAAGTGGGAACGGATTATCCGACGATCACTCAGCCCAACTTCCCGGCGGTGCGGGCGGCTTTTGAACAGAACCGCCCGGAGTTTTCCTGGGCCGATTTTCAGGCGCGCGCCCGGCTAATCTTCAACGAATTGCAGGAAGCTTGGTCGTCTTTGAATTGGGAGCGCGCGCGGCCGCATGAAACCGACAACATCTTTCAAATGCATCGTTTCTGGATCGAAGCATATAAGGCGCAGGGACTCCGTAACGCTCTGGATCAATGTCAAATCACCGCGATGCAGCCGGTGAAGATCAAAGTAGATTCATTCTATGATTCGATCACGCTGCGTGTCTTCGCGCAAGGTTACGATTACACGGTGGATACGAATGCGAGGGTCGTGGCTGGATCGAATAAGAACGTGCGTCGCTGGAGCGAGTACTGGACCTTCATTCGCTACGCCAAAGCCAAGTCTGGGCCGGCGCGTGCCGACCTCAATTGCCCAAACTGCGGCGCGCCCTTGAAGGTGAATGCCACCGGAATTTGCGAGTTCTGCGGCGGGAAGATCACATCCGGCGAATTCGATTGGGTGCTTTCAAAGATCGAGCAGGACGAAAGCTATGCCGGTTAAGGGAAAGTCGCTCTTTCGCACCGCGCCAGGAGCAAGACTATTTTCCATTTGTCATTTTTCATTTGCCATTGGAGCAAGCACTGTATTCCTTCTCCCTTTGGGAGTGAGGGTGAGGGCATGCCAAAGCTTTATTTTTTCATTTTTCCTCTTCTGGGCACACCTCGACAGCAGAAGAGCGACGACGTGTTTTGTTTGCTGCTAAGCCCTCACCCTGACCCTCTGGCAAAGGGAGAGGGAATAAAGATGGGAAAGTGATTGCTTGTGGTCCAGGTTTTGCCGGCTGCAGAATTAGCTCTCGTAGCGCTTGACGCTTAGCCAGAGTGCTTGCTAGACTCAAGCCAGTTCAAGGACAATCCCGAACAGCAATCTCGCGAAAAGCTTTTTGTCAATGAGCCGCACAATGCGACTTGCCTGGTGCTTGTAAGATTCTTCGGAGGTGATAAGGTGGGCTTCAAGGTCGGCCAGAAGGTTGTTTATCCCAATCACGGTATCGGCGTAATCGAACAAATCGAACAGAAGCAGATCGGAGCGGTGGCGCTTCCTTTCTACACGCTTCGGCTGGCAGCGACGAATTCGCTGGTCTTGGTACCTGTGTCCAATGCTGCCGAGGTCGGGCTGCGTCGTCCGATCTCTTCGGGCGAGTGCGACATTCTTTTCAAAGCTCTCGCCACTGATTTTGCGACGCCCCCCAACGATTGGAAAGATCGTTTCAAGGATTTTTCCGAGAGGATGCGCACCGGCGACATTTTTGAAGTTGCCGGAGTGCTCAAACATCTCAACTATCTCAGCCATATCAAACCCCTTTCGTTCCGCGAGCAGCGCATGCTCGAACGTTCACGATACCTCGTCATTTCGGAGCTGGCCGCGGTTTGTCGACAACCGGAATGCAGGATCGAGCCCCGTGTCGATCAAGCGCTCGAACACGCTTGTGCTCGGCACGATCACCGGGAAGTGGCCAAGACTCGGGTAGCTGTGGCAGCGGGCAGCCACTGATCATTTTCCACTTATCATTTGACATTTTTCATTTGTCATTTGAAAACATCTTCAGCGCACCCCTTTCGTTTAGCAGGGGACTTTTCCCCTTCGCGTATGGCGACAAGTCCGCCATCTAAAACAAACTGTTTTCCCCAAAATGAAAAATATCAAATGACAAATGGAAAATGATTCTTTGGTTCAAATGGAAAGTCGTCCCTTGCTCGCTCCCTTAATGAATCACCACCAGCCTCATGATAAGATGATTTTCGAACCTCTCCTGCTATCGGAACACGATGGATGATCCTGCTAGTTATTATTTAGCTTTTCTCGTTGGCGGCTCGCCGTTCCCAACAACTCTACTCAAAGTCGTGGCCAAGCTCGTGGCGGTGTTTTTCTTTGTCGCCGCCAATGGGTTCTTTGTAGGCGCTGAGTTCGCGTTGGTGTCGGTGCGGCGCACGCGTCTCGAAGCTCGGGCGGCGGCGGGAAGCCGGCGCGCTCGGGCCGCGCTGCGTTTGACTGGCAATCCCACATTGTTCATCTCAGCGACCCAATTGGGAATTACAATCGCCTCGCTTGCGTTGGGCTGGATTGGCGAACCGACCGTTGCTTCACTTCTGCAACCGATAGCCTCAAGCATCGCCGCGGAGGGAAGAGCAGGATACGTCGCCCACGCATTTGCGATCATCATCGCGTTTGCCGCCATCACTTTTCTGCACATCGTGCTGGGCGAGTTGATGCCGAAGATGTTTGCGCTCGAGCGCGCCGAAGGACTGGCCTTGTTGGTCGCGCGGCCATTGGAATTGTTCACCAAAATCTTTCGCGCTCCGCTTTGGATCTTTAATAGCACGGGAGCCACGCTGGGCCGCCTGCTCGGTTTGAAGGCTTCGCTGCAACACACGGCCGTGTACAGCGAAGCTGAGCTCCGCCAATTAATCGACATCTCGCGCGAGAGCGGCCACCTGCGCGCGGAAGAACGACGGCTGATCCACCGCGTGTTCGAGTTCTCAGATACGCTGGTGCGCGAGGCAATGGTCCCACGCCCGGCCATTGCGGCAATCTCGGCCGATTGCTCGCTCGAAGATATCAAGAACGCATTTGAGCAAAATCGTTATTCGCGTCTGCCTGTGTATCGCGGGTCGCTGGATGACGTGATTGGCTTCATTCATAGCAAAGACCTGATGCCCTATCTTTTGCGGCCGGAAGAGTTTCGGCTCGAATACGTTCTTCAGCCGCCGATGTACGTCGTGGATACTGCGCGGCTGGAAGACGTTTTGCGGCAGATGCAAAGGAAGAAAACGCATTTCGGATTCGTGGTCGATGAGCACGGCGGCGTCGAAGGCATTATCACGCTCGAAGACTTGTTGGAAGAGATTGTAGGCGACATTTCAGACGAACATGACGAAGAAGTGAATGAGCAAATTACTGAGATTGACCCGCGCACCTATCTGCTTGACGGAGCGCTTGCGGTACGAGATCTCAATCGCCGTCTAAAAACCGCGCTCCCTGAATCTGAGACCTACACGACCATCGGCGGATTCCTGATGACGGCCGCCGGACACGTGCTCCAGCCGGGCGAGATCATCGAACATGATGGCTTGCGATTTCGCGTTGAAAAGGTGGAACGCAGGCGATTGCTCAGCGTGCGACTGGAGTTACCGGAAAAGAAAGAGCAGGCCGACACCGAGCCTGGGCGTAGCGCTGCTAACGCGCGTTGAGGGTCACACTTCCCGAGACGCGAAAGAGATTACTGCTAAACAGTTTTCCTTCATCCAGCCAGCTGCGTTCCAAATCGAAGTCACTTTGCCGCCCGAGTAGTTTGAGGCTATCCAAGTCAAATTTATAAGAGTTTTCCATGTGGATTCTCTCGCCGAGGTCGAACCTGACGGACATATCCAACCCGCGAATGTTGACAGCCTGCGAGCGCAGACTTTCAAGATAGACTTCGACGCGACCGGCTGATTCGTTGTAGAGCGATCTGAGACCGAAAGCCCACAAATCAAAGTTGGCGTCGAGTTCACGATTGATGCGCTCCAACTCATTCACTATGAAGGCACGGGTGACTCCCAGCGAGTCGTCATAAGCCGCTTCCAGCGTCTGCGCGTCCTTCTTCAGGTCTGCTCCCAGGAGCAAAGCATCCTCCTGGCGAAGCACGCGTCGAATAGCATGCAGAAAAGCGACCGCTTCGTCCGGTTCAAAATTGCCGATGTTTGATCCAAGGAACAGTACCAGCGCCGGATCAGGTCCGAGTGCCGGCAAAGCTTCCAGAGCTTCAAAGTAGTCCGCTGCATAGGCGCTGATTTTCAAGTTCGGGTAGGAATCCAGCAACGCATGCGAACTCTCTTCCAGGGCCGACGCCGAAATATCAATCGGAATGAAAAGCAATTCGCCCCGGCGCCGAATTATCGCTTCAATAATCTTGCGCGTTTTCTGAGCGCTGCCACTACCGAGTTCGATCAATGTCGCGCAGTTGGGAATGGCGCGCACGATTTCGTCCGCGTATGCCGTCAGGATTTGGTCTTCGGCGCGGGTAAGGTAGTACTCATCGACCTCACAAATCGCTTCAAACAAACGCGAGCCAAGCTCATCGTAAAGATACTTTGGAAAAAGGTACTTCGGAGAAGATGAGAGTCCGCTTCGGACGTCTCTGGCAAACTCCGCGCGCCCGTTTTGCCGCCTGAGATCGTAAATAACCAAACGCGACTGTTCTGGTTTAGATTGCGCCACCGATTCCGCCTCCGCTGCTCAGCGTGGAGGCGAATTATACGCGGCCCGTTACAGAACCGCGAGCGGTAGCGACCAGCCTCTGGCAAACGGTGTTTAGAGTACCGACTTCGGTCGGGCTTTGGCTTGCCAACGAAAGACCCAACTGAAGTGGTACTCTAAACACCCATAGCCACTCTTCGCACAATCTCAAACGCTCGTGGCACTGTAACCTTGAAAGAGTTCCCCAGACTAGATGATAACCACTCGTGCGCGGCCCGGACGAGGCGCTCTACTCGGGACCGTGACGTCAATCCCCGGTGTTGCCGGAACGACGATGCGGGGAATTTGAATATTAATTTCGGGGATCGCCGGTATTTCAATCGAAGGAACCACAACCCGCCGCGTACCGATTGTGCCGGGACGAATGAGCCGGTCCGGATTCTTCTCAGGTGTTACCGTCACTGTTCGTGTACCGTGGTCGTGGACAACGGTCAGGGTGACGGCACCGTCATCTTTTTTGTTAATCGCGCGGGTAAGATCTCCCGATGAAGTTACCTTCTCACCATCGGCGGCTGTGATTACATCGCCGGCTTTCAACCCGGCTTTCGCCGCCGGACTGTTCTCGGTCACGGAAGTTATCAGCAGGCCGCCATCTTTTACGCCAAAATAATCCGCGAGCTGTTTTGTCAGCCCCTGCGTGCTGACGCCGATACGGCGGTTGCCCCCAAATGAGAAAACAAAATCTCCGTTGCCCGATTCGATTCGCGGAAAATTCTGTTCAATCCCACGGAACACGTCGTCTCGGATTTGGGGCCCGAGTAAGTTACCCATGTTGCGCTTGGAGAGCGTCACGCCGAGTTCCTGCTCCGCGCCAGCGCGGCTGATCGTAAGACGCACCGTCTGATCGGCTGAGCCCTCGCTAACCAGACGCGTCAACTTGCGCACGCTGGTCACCGATTCGCCATCAAAACGAAGAATCACATCGTCCTTTTTTAAGCCCGCTTTTTCCGCCGGGCTGTCTTTGATTACCTGCGTCACGCCCACGCCGCGAACTTCTCGCAGTCCATATCGAGACATGTTTTCTTTGGTGATGTCCTCGCCGGCAACTCCCAGGAAGGCGCCATCGACAAAAAACGAAAAAGTTTGTGCGCTAGAGCCGGGTTCCTGAGCTTCAGCGAAAGGCGAATCGAGCGCCTGGGCATAAGTTATGCCGCCGGCCAGCAGTCCGCCACCAAGGATGAGTCCGATCATTAAGGTCAGTTTGTTACGCGTCATGTACAGAGTCCTCCGGAAAGATTTTAGAGTCTCCACGCGCGCGCGGGCCGCCCGGTTCCAAAACTCTTGGGAGTGCCGACCTCCGTGTCGGCGGTTCGCGGGCATCCTGCCCGCTCTTCTTTAGGGAAATTGCCGGCAGGATGTCAGCGTACCGCAGGATCGGATCGCTTCCGATAAATCTCGCGCCCATCGCTGATTTCGAGCGCCAGCTTGTTTTCCAGATTCAGATAATCCAAATGAGCGACGGATTCGGAGACGGCGAG
>WNFT01003846.1_pt1 | contig 13138 bp, 14 predicted proteins | sample 5400191 | NCBI WGS metagenome assembly WNFT01 (sample SAMN13153359, study PRJNA577476) | soil metagenome | isolation source: 80 cm saprolite under Madrone tree | place: USA:California | collected 2016-06-14
AAGCAATTAACGAAACGGACGCGACCGCGGTGGAGTTAGCGCAGCGCCAACACGAAGCCGGAAACATTAACGATCTTGATCTTGCCAATCAGCAGGCGACCTACTCGCAATCGAAATTAGACATCGCCGAGACCGCGGCTTCTATTCGCGCTGACCGGGAGAAACTCAACCGCCTGATGGGAACGTGGGGCGACGATACTGCGTGGAAGATCGACAACGAACTTCCCGAGTTGCCGACGGGTGATTTTGCGCAGCGCCGGCTCGAATCACTTGCCATCAATCAACGCCTGGACCTCGCTGCGACGAAGACGGAGATTGGCGCGCTCGTCGGAAGTTTGGGTATCACCAAGACATATCGATATGTCGGCAGCGTCGAATTCGGAGTGGACACGGAGAAGGAAACGGACGGACAGCGCATGACCGGTCCAACGTGGCAGTTGGAATTGCCGATCTTTAATCGAGGCCAAGGAAGAATCGCCAAGCTCCAGGCGCAACTCAGGCAGGCGGAACGGCGTCTTGAATCCGAGGCGGTGGCAATTCGCGCGGAAGTGCGCGAAGCGCGGGATCGTCTTATCGCAAAGCGCGACCTGACGACTTACTACCGCGATGAGCTTTTGCCGGGGCGAAAGAAAATCCTCGAGCTCACCCTCACTCATTACAACGCGATGCTAAAAAGTCCGTACGATCTTCTTTTGGCAAAACAAAATGAGCTTTCGGCGGAGCGGGGCTACATCGACGCATTGCGCGACTATTGGATCGCGCGCGTCGATCTGGAAAGAGCTGTTGGCGGAAGACTTGGCGGCGCTTCGGTTGAGACAAGCTCTTCGTTCAAAGAAACAAAAAAAAACTAATAGGAATCTATGTTTACTCGTCGCAAATTTTTCTCGGGAGCCGCCGCGTTGATCGGCGGTTGCGCCTTATTCAAGCGCATCGCGCAAGGCGCCGAAGTTGTCGCTGCACAATCTCCGTCGCCAGTTTCGTCGACCGGTGCATATCCGCCGGTCGTCACGCCGAACGGATCGAGTCTGCCTTGGAAGATGGTGGATGGTGCGAAGGAGTTTCATCTCGTGGCGGAGCCTATAAAGCGCGAGTTCGCGCCCGGAATGCTGGTCAACTGCTGGGGCTACAACGGACAAACACCCGGTCCAACACTGGAAGCGGTGGAGGGTGATCGAGTGCGCATTCTGGTAACGAACCATCTGCCGGAACCGACTTCAGTTCATTGGCACGGGTTCATTTTGCCTAATGGAATGGACGGCGTTGGCGGCTTAACGCAGAAGCATATTCCGCCCGGAGAAACTTACGCTTACGAGTTCACGCTGAAGCAACATGGCGTGCAGATGTACCATCCGCATTCCGACGAAATGGTGCAGATGGCGATGGGGATGCAGGGATTTTTTGTCATTCATCCGAAAGACGGATACAAGCCTGCGGTCGATCGCCACTTCTGCATTTTTTTGCAGGAATGGTTCGTGGAGCCCGGCACATCGACGCCAAATCCGAACATCATGACGGATTTCAATTTGTTCACGTTCAACAGCCGCGTCTGGCCCGGCACGGATCCACTGGTCGTGAAATTGAACCAGCGTGTTCGAATCAGTCTCGCTAATTTGAGCATGGACAGTCATCCGATTCATTTCCATGGGCACCATGGGTGGTTGGTTGGCAACGATGGCGGCCCGATTCCTCAAAGTGCATGGGTACCGCAAACAACGATCAATGTTCCGCCGGGAACGACGCAAACCCTCGAGTTTGTCGCCGATAACCCAGGTGATTGGGCGTTCCATTGCCACAAAAATCATCACGCCATGAACGTGATGAATCACGACATCGCGAATCTCATCGGAGTAAATCAAGAAGGCGTGAACGAAAAAGTCCGCTCGCTTGTGCCCGGTTACATGCCGATGGGACAAGCAGGCATGCACGAGATGAGCGAAATGAATATGGGCGGTCCGAAAAACACACTGCCGATGATGACCGGCACTGGCCAATTCGGTCCGATCTCTATGGGTGGAATGTTCACCGTGCTGAAAGTTCGCGATGGAATTACAAGCTTTGAAGATCCCGGCTGGTATCAAAATCCCGAAGGGACCGTGGCGAGCAAAGTCTAATCATGGCAAATCTTGGTGCTGCCTTTTGCCACGCCCTTTGGATGGCGTTTGCCATGTTCTGGGAAATTCTGTGGCCGCTAATTTTGGGATTCGGATTGTCCGGTTTGGTACAGGCAGTGGTCTCAAAGCGACAAATGGGGAAGTTACTGCCTAACGATTCGCCGAAGTCGCTCGCCATTGCTTGTGGACTAGGTGCAGCGTCATCGTCTTGTTCGTACGCGGCAGTTGCGTTGGCACGATCCATTTTCCGCAAAGGCGCCGACTTCACCGCCGCAATGGCTTTCGAGCTTGCCTCCACCAATCTTGTTGCTGAGCTAAGCATCATCTTGATCGTGCTAATGGGCTGGCAATTTGCTTTGGCAGAATTTGCCGGTGGCCCATTGATGGTGGCGATCATGGCCGTGCTTTTCCGTGTTTTTCTTTCGCATAAATTGGTAAATGAGGCACGAAAGCAAGCCGATCGAGGCGTGAAAGGCAAAATGGAAGGACACGCCGAAATGGACATGAGCGTGGAAAACGGCTCTCTTTGGCAGCGCATCACCTCAAGTGAAGGAATCACTGCGACGAGCCACTATTTCGTAATGGATTGGCTTGCGGTGTGGAAAGACATAGCAGGCGGTTTGCTCATTGCTGGTGCGCTCGCCGCGTGGGTGCCGCAGAATTTTTGGAAAGATTTCTTTCTCAGTTCGCACCCTGTTGCATCAACCATCTGGGGGCCGATCGTCGGGCCGCTCGTTGCGGTTCTTTCGTTTGTCTGCTCGGTCGGAAATATCCCGCTCGCCGCAGTTCTTTGGAACGGCGGGATCAGTTTCGGCGGCGTAATCGCGTTCATCTACGCCGACCTCATCGTGCTCCCGATCATCGACATCTATCGGAAGTATTATGGCTGGAAAGTCACTGCATTGATCGTCGCTGTGTTTTACATCGCGATGGCTTTGGCCGCATTGATCGTCGAGTTTCTTTTCAGTCTTCTGCGGCTGATTCCGCAGCATCGGAGCGCCCAGATCGTCGAGACCACGATCAGTCTTAATTACACGACGATGCTGAACGTTATGTTCCTCGCGATCGCCGCTTTTCTCCTCGTGCGGTTTTTTCGAACCGGTGGCCCGAAAATGCTGGCGCACATGGACTGAGCAGTTGAAAAGTGGCGCGGACAGAAACTAGGTGATGCGCAGGCTGATCTGAACTGGATGGTTGCCATCGAGAAAATGATTGCGCTTCTCTAATTTCGCGAAATGAATTGGTTCGTCTCCGCGTTAATAACCGGAGCTGTTGCCTTTTCCGCTACGAACATCGACGACATCGTTTTCCTCACGATCTTCTTCTCTCAAACGCCACAGCGTTGGCGCATAGTTCTTGGCCAATATTTAGGCTTTACCGTATTGGTGCTCGTAAGTTTGGTCGGTTTTTTCGGTGGGCAGATTTTGCCGCATGGATGGCTTCGCTTATTTGGCATCGCGCCAATGGCGATTGGCGTTAAAAAACTACTGGCCAAGCGGGACGATGAATCGCAACGCGCCGGCACCGGAATGTTATCCGTGGCCGCCGTCACGTTCTCCAACGGCTCCGATAATATCGGAATTTATGCCCCGCTATTCGCGCTAAGTGATTGCCGGCGCTTGATTGTATTGGTTGGGGTTCTTTACGTACTTCTCGCGGTCTGGTGCGCTATCGGTTATTTAATTCACCGACACAGAGCGATCGCCTATACGCTGAAACGCTGGGGGCACTGGATCGTACCAGTGATCCTTATCGCCCTCGGGACTTATATCCTTTCAAGCTGAGATTTGAAACTGTACCACTACCAACGAGTTTCAGTATCAATATGAAATAATGAAGCAAGTTAAAACATGTCCGACCCGGGATGGTTCAGCGTAGATGGTTTAATTTTGTCCAAACCCACGTCTAGCTTTGCCTCGTGATGGTGCATAATGATTCGTTGAAGGTCGGCGCTGTTGCCAAAGCCGCTGGAGTCGGTGTGCAGACGTTGCACTATTACGAGCGGCTTGGTATGTTGCCAAAACCAGACCGTTCCGCAGCAAACTATCGGCTCTACTCGCCTGAAGCGGTTCGTCGCGTTCGATTCATTAAGAAGGCGCAGGCGCTGGGCCTGACGCTCGAGGAAACAAAACAAATTCTGGATTTGAAGGATCACGGTCGCGAACCATGTCGCAAAGTGGCCGAGCTTGGCAAAAAACATTTGCACGAAATCGATGCGCATCTCACGCGGCTGCGCGCCTATCGCCGTGCGCTTGCGCAAGCGGTCGGCGCGTGGCCCAAGAAAAACCTTTCCGAGCGGCATTGCGCGGGTGAGTTTTGCGATCTGATCGAGCGATTGCCCTAGCGCGAAAATTTTTCAAAAAAAGCCGTTGACTCTTTATCTAGCTGGAGGGTCTAGCGTGCTGCCATGAAAGCAAAACAGGCTGGAATTCTGGCGGCCATTCTTGGATCGACATGCTGCATTGGGCCTTTGCTGCTGGCGGCAATCGGTGTTGGTAGCGGCGCGGTATTCATCGGCCGTTATCACTGGTTTTTCATCATCGGCGCGATGGTAGCGTTGACTTGGGCGTGGGCCAAATATCTGCGCGAGAAAACGGTTTGCGATTGCGAGCACAAAGCGATGGGGGGACAACGCAGCGCAATCGTGACGTTGTTGATCACTACCGCGCTCGTGATCGGCTTCGCTGGGCTGAACATAAGCCGTTACGTGTTTGGAAGCGTGCCGCCTGGAGCAGAAAGTCGACTCCCGAACGGGCTGAGTCGCGTCGTTGTTTCAGTTGACGGACTGAGCTGTGTGGCCTGCGAAATTCCGGTGCGCCATGCGCTCAGGCGAATCGACGGCGTCAAAGCAATTTACGTCAGTGCCGGGACCAAGACGGCAACGGTGGAGTACGAACCGGTCAAAACCAATCCAGAACAACTGGTCGCGGCAATCAATTCCACCGGGTATCGCGCGAGCCTGCCTAACAAATAGAAGTTTTTGCTGAATCATTAACTGGAAAGGAACAAAAAATATGAAAACACATCTCACTGCAGTTTTGGCGAGCGGTTTGCTTTACGCGCCGTTTGCCAGCGGCACTGAAAACGCAACGGCACTCACCGCCGATCGGGTCAGCGTATTCAAAGCTCCATTAGTCTGTCCGGCCGCGCCGCAAATTGGTTGCGGCAGCGCGTCGAAGCCGATTCTTTTAGATTTGGAGCGGCAGCCTGGCGTTCTCGAAGCGTGGTTAAGTCGCGCCGGAACGATAATCGCCGTTGTCTGGAAGCCTGAATCGGACGCTGAAACTCGCAGCAAGGTAGCAACGGGCCTGAAAGAAGACCGCGCGACAGAACTCCAAGGAGATTCCCGGGATAAAGCGGTGCAGGATTTCTTGTCAGGCAAAGGCTGGTATCACGGTGCGGATGTCGATCGCCTGAGTGAGGAGGAAGCTGACATTATCGCTGCGCGACTTGTTCGCTGGCTACAAGCCAAATCATCATTGGCCAAAGAGAAAGCCGAAGGACTGCAACGCGCCTTCGCGGAAACGTTGCGCAAGGACCTAACCGGCGAGTATGCCCGGCTGAATCAGAAGCCCAGGCGCTTGGGAGACATTGCCCGCGATTACCTCAATGAAGAACAAATCAAGATTTTGAAACAAGCAATCAAAGATGAAGAGGCAATTGAAAATGGTGAGCGGCCGGTGCCGAACGAAGGTTGAGATATGGCGAGCGAGCCGGTCTTGCAGTCGATTATCACTTGCCCGCAATGTGGACATCGGGCCGAAGAGACCATGCCGACGAATGCTTGTCTTTTCTTTTACGATTGTCCCTCGTGTAAGGCGAAGTTAAAACCGAAGGACGGTGACTGCTGCGTATTCTGTAGTTACGGATCGGTTCCCTGCCCACCTATTCAAACCGGGTCGGTATGTGGCGCCTGAGGTGGCGATAATGCGAAGCAGCTAGGCTTGGTTGTGTAATGGAGTCTCCCCAACAACCTCGCCAAGCTCCACCAGTGGGTCGTGCGCTCCGCATCCTGCTCGGCCTCGCGCTGATGGTTTATGTTGCGCCGGTTTACTTCCAAGTCCCGGTGCAGCTTTCCGTGAGAGTATTGCTGCTGATGCTTGGATTGCTTGGCGTCTACAGCCTCATCCAGATCGTTATATCGCGACGCATTTTTGCCTTTGATCCTTGCCTTGGAGCCGTCGTCGCCGCAGCGTTTCTCGTCGCCCTGTATGTTGGCGGCGCGACCGGGTTACCGATTATTGGTCACGGAGTGGGTGAACTGGCAGCAGTCACGTTTCTCAGCGTCTCGCTGTTGGTTGCTGGGGCGCGAGCTACTCCTGGTTGCGAAGTGATGGCGATTCCCGGTCTCCTGTTCGGAAAGCACACCGAGCTGGCGTGTCTTATCTTCTCTCCCCTCGACCGGCTTGAGCGGAAGTTGCGGAGCATGCGCGGCGTCTAACACCCATTCGATTTTGGGTCGTTGAATTACGTAATTGGTTCTCGCGACGCCACCGAGACGCTCGGCTTACTTAGGCGTACTTGGAGCCTTGCAATCGCACGCCTTCCCGCAGTTGCATTCCTTGTTGTCGTTCATCGGACAGTTCTTGCCGCTCTTTTTGCAACCGGCGGGCTTGTCCGCCGCAAAAGAGACCGTGCACATTGCTGCTAGCAAAATGGAAAACAGGATTTTCATGGAATTTCTCATAGGCAGAGTTTCGTTCCAGAGGGCGCCGGACGCCAGTTGAAAAGCGAGTTACAGTCACTGACGTATTAGGAGAGCAGAGTATGGCTCACGAACACTCCCATTCCCACGTCGGCCACTCGCATGCCCCTGCGAGTTTCAATATCGCCTTTGCAGTCGGCATTGCGTTGAACGCCGGCTATGTCGTCTTTGAAGCAATTTTCGGATTTCTCGGCCATTCGTTGGCGTTGGTCGCAGACGCGGGTCACAACCTCAGCGACGTGCTCGGCCTCTCGCTCGCGTGGTGCGCGGGCGCGATGGCCAAGAGTTTGCCGACACAGACGAAAACTTACGGGCTCCGCGGCACGTCCATTCTGGCGGCATTGTTTAATGCGATCTTTCTTCTTGTCTCGGTCGGCGCGATCGCGTGGGAAGCTCTGCGGCGCTTCAACAATCCTGCCGAGGTCGCGGCGCGAACCGTCATCTGGGTTTCGCTGCTTGGTATTGCAATCAATACCGCGATTGCGTTGATGTTCATGTCCGGCCGCAAGGGCGATCTCAACATCCGCGGCGCTTTTCTGCACATGGCGGCGGACGCGGCCGTCTCGGCCGGAGTCGTCCTTGCCGGAGTGGCCATTCTATTCACAGGCCGGCACTGGATCGACCCGGTCGTCAGTCTGCTGATCTGCGCAGTCATTGTTTGGGGCACATGGGATTTATTGCGCGAGTCGGTCAATCTCGCGCTGCAAGGTGTCCCGAAAGATGTCGATCTTGACGCGGTCGAGCGGTATTTGAGCACGCTTCCTGGAATTGCAAAGGTGCACGATCTGCACATCTGGGCGATGAGCACGACGGAAATCGCGCTGACGGCGCATTTGGTCAAACCAGACGGCCAGCTCGACGATCCGCTGATCGATGAAATTCAACACGAATTGCATGACCGATTTAGGATCGAACACATAACGGTGCAGCTTGAATGCGGCACATGTGACCGATCATGCCAGCAAGAACCCCAGAGCGTGGTTTAGAGACGCCGGAAGTCTCGCCTGGTCGCGCGCGTTCCGACGATGTGCGACTCGCACTGCTGCTGACTTACATCACGTTAGGCTGGATGACGGTCGAGGGAGCAGCGTCACTCTTGTTAGGTTGGGCCTCGAAAAGTCTTCTTCTCGAAGCATTCGGCATCGACAGTATTATCGAACTTTTCAGCGCCAGCGTCCTATTGTGGCGTTTGCGAATAGAGGCAAGCGGGCGCGCGGATGAGGCGCGTGTGGAAACAGTGGAACATCGTGCGTCTCGATTGGTCGGTTACACTTTGTATTTCCTCGTTGCCTACGTTGTCTTCAATTCGGCTTACGGCCTTTTCATAGCCCATCGCGTTACCGATACACACGAAAGCGCGTGGGGAATTCTGATTGGGCTAGTTGCCAAAATCGGGATGCCAGTTCTCGGCGGTTATAAGATGAAAGTCGCCGCACGACTCAATTCGCGAGCGCTGCGAGCCGACGCAATCGAAGCGATTATGTGTGGCTATTTGTCAATCGTCCTGATGGTTGGACTTGCTGCGACGCGAATCCTTGGCTGGTGGTGGCTGGATAGTGTGGCAGCGCTGGCATTGATCCCGTTCTTGATCAAGGAGGCTCGCGCCGCAATTCAAGGCGAAGACACATGCTCCTTAGCACATCATTAGGATGAATCTTTGGCTATTCCTGGCTGCCCGCTAGACTGATCACGAAGTAAGCAGCAGCCTGGTTCTCGAACGCAGCGGCAGGCGAGAACTCCAACTAGTGCGCCGATGGTGGGCGCGAGAAGATAAATCCAGAGGCCTTGCAGATGGAGACTGACGAGAGCCGGCGCGAGCGAGCGCGCCGGATTCATCGACGCGCCGCAGATCGGACCGGCAAACATTGCTTCCAATCCAATGACGGAGCCGACGACGATTCCAGCGGTGATTCCCTTTTCTCCTGCGCCAGTTGAGACGCCAAGAATAACAAACATCAATAGCGCGGTCAGAATCAGTTCGAGAACGAACGCTTGAAGTAGCGGACCTGTGGGAATGGTCGCTCCAAGCGTGGCATTACCTGGGAAAAGTAATCGCAAGACAATGCTTGCCAGGAAGGCACCGGCACATTGGCTCACGACATAAGGCAAAACCTCGCGCGATTGGAATCGGCGCGCCGCCCAAAAGCCAATTGTAACCGCCGGATTAATATGCGCGCCGGAAATATCTCCAAGGCTATAGATCATGGCCAGCACGATCAGGCCGAACGTTAGTGCAACCCCACATGAGAGATGCCTCCGCCAGTGACTTCGTCAACGACGATCGCGCCAGTCCCCGCGAAAACGAGCGCGAAGGTCCCGAGACATTCAGCCGCGAGTTTTTTCGCAATCACGCTCTACGTCGCCGCCGTTTGCAGGCAGACCTCGTCGCACCACTGCTCAATCTTCGCCCGGATTTCGTCGCGAATAAGGCGGACTTGTTCGAGTTTTGCGGTTTCGCTGCCCTGCACCTCCGAAGGATCTGGGAAACTCCAATGCATTCGCGTCGCGGGGCCTGGGAAAATAGGACATTTCTCCGCGCTGGCCTCGTCGCACACCGTGATGACATAGGCAAATAGCTGGCCAGATACGAACACATCGAAGACAGCCTGGGTTTTCTTTTTTGAAATATCGAGCCCAGCTTCCGCCATCACTTGCACGGCGAGCGGATTAAGCGTGCCCGGTTCAAGACCGGCGCTTTGTGCCTCGAAATATTCGCCGCAAATCGTGTTTAGCCACGCCTCAGCCATCTGGCTGCGAGCGCTGTTGTGAACGCAAATGAAGAGAACGCGTTTTTTCATCCCCATAACGTACCGCGAGGTCGTAGGGATGAAAAGCCCGGCATGGCGATGTCACCTAAGTTTCACACAATTCAAAGGAGCAGGCGCCCGGGCCTTTCAACCCGGGCGCCACTCACTTATCTCCCTCACGCAGTCTGGGGCCGGGAAAGGTTCCGTCAGTCGGTAAAGACAAACGCGCTCGTTAAATCATTGACGGCAGGATCAGCGTCGCGTGCGGCAAGCGGCTGAAGATTAAATCTTTTCTCGATCAACTTCAGGATCGAGACCGTTTCGTATTCGGTGTGATCGACGAATGCATGGCGGGCGAACGGCGAGATAATAATTCCCGGCACTCGCACCCCAACACCCCAACCATCGGCCCGAACGGGCGGCGGGACGTGATCCCAGCGTCCGCCATTCTCGTCGTAGGTGATGATAATGGCGCAATCTTTCCAGGCCTGGCTGTTTTGCACGGCCTTCACCAGATCGGCGACGTGCTGCTGCCCGGTCACTTCCATGGCATAACCGGGATGCTCGTTGTCGATTCCGGCCGGCTTGATGAACGACACGGCAGGCAGGTTGTTGCTTTGTAGATCGGCGAGGAATTGGGTCTCATCTTGGAGATGCGCATTCGGGCCGGTAGTTTTCGGATTAAGAGCTGGTGTGCTCGTATAATCTGAAGTAGGCGCGGCCAGGAATGGTGCATACTTCGTGTAAAAGGCGAAGGGCTGGTGATGGAACTGGAAGATAATGTTCGGGTCGTTCGCCGCCGCCGTATTGTTTTGTAGTGCCGCATTCCAGCCACCCGAATACCATTTCCAGGTAATACCGGTGTCATCGAGTCGGTTGCCGATATTAGGCATGTAGCCTGGCTGCGACGGATCGGTATTGTTAATGAGGAGGCGTTTCGTTGTCGGCGTCCCCGGTGAAAATGGAGCCAGCAACGGCTGAATCGTGTTTATGGCATAGACGCCATCGAAGCTAAGCTGGTTATCCTTTAGTATCTTTGCCACTGGATCCCAGGTTGATTGCCAGCCCGCCGGGATCGGAGCAGTCCAGAATGGAGTATTCGCCGCGATGAGCCACTGGTGGTTCAGAAACGAACCTCCATAGGCGGAATGGAAGAAGTTGTCGCACAAGGTGAATTTCCTGGCCAGTTTGCCTTCCGGGAAATTCGTGGCGTCGAGATAACTTAATACCAGGCCCGGATTATCGCTCCAACTCACGAACTTATCCAAATCACCCAGCTTAACTTCGAGCGCGCCATTATCGATCTGCAATTGCTCGTGATAGAAGCGATGGACGATATCCCCGGTTTTCGAGTTCTGATCGATGTAGTTACTAAAGTCGTACGGCGTAAGTGGCAGCGCGAGGTTGTGATTCGACCAAAGCGCGAGATTTCCATCCGGGCTGACCGGAAATTGCGGATCAGTTGCGCCGTTCAGGAGCGGTGGCGGGGTCTTGTAAACTAACGATGAATAGGGTGGCGATGCCTTGAGATCGAGCTGCGGCAAGGTATCGAAACCGTAGGCATAGCCGCTGGCTCCGGGGAACTGGCCATAAAGGGAATCGAAACTCCAATTTTCCTGATAGATCACGATAATGTGACGCAAGCGTTCAAGACCTGCGAACTGATTATTCTCGTTTCCCTGGGAATCCGCGAAGGTCGAGCCCATCGGAGCCAGAAGCATCGCGGTGACGGCAGTGACGCCGGCGACGCGGCGATAGAGTGCAAGCAATGATTTTTGAATAGATGATTTCATAGTTGAATTGTTTGGAGGGACGTTTTTGTCCCCCTGGCAGACCCATTAATCCGGTTTTGTAACAACCCGGCGGAGATGGCGTAACGAATCGGTGAAATTTCGGATTGCTCGGGCGCTCGATCACCCTTGGTGAGCCTTCCTTCTTCGTCACACAATCTTAACAAAACTAGTTTTGCATGACGCAGCGCGTACTTCGTATCTTTTGCCGCCGTTGATGAATTCGGTCGCTCCGCCGCGTTTCCAGTTCGAGATGTTTAACCTTAGCCAGGAAGGATCAATCCGGGTGCGGACCGCCTGGATTTCCGATGTCCATCTGGGTACTCGCGCCAGCGGGGCAGCCCGCTTCCTCGATTTTCTGCGCGAATACGATTTCGAAACGCTCTATATCGTGGGCGATTTAATCGATATCTGGCAAATGCGCCGCAGCCGTTACTGGCCGCAACAGCATAACGACGTCATCCAGAAGATTCTGCGGAAATCGCGCAAAGGCACGCGAGTCATCTACATCCCGGGTAACCACGATGAGATGATCAGCTCTTTTTACGGCGCCTATGGCGACATCACTATTCAAAAACATGCTATTCATCGAACGGCGGATGGTCGTCGCATTCTCGTTATCCACGGACATGAGCTCGACACCGTAGTGCAAAACGTGAAGTGGCTGGCTTTCCTTGGAGATGCTGGCTACCAGTTCCTGCTCTCGCTCAATCCGTTAATCAATTTCTTCCGCCGTCGTTTCGGCCTCGGTTACTGGTCTCTTAGCGCTTACATCAAGCAACGGGTCAAAGATGCCGTAAGTTTCATCGGGAAGTTCGAGGCTGCGGTCGTTAGATATGCGGAACGCTATCGGGTGGACGGCGTTCTTTGCGGACACATCCACAGCGCTGCCATCCGTAAATTCAGCAACGTCACCTACTACAATTGCGGCGATTGGGTCGAGACCTGTTCGGCGCTGATCGAGCATTTCGACGGTCGCATCGAAATTGTGCGGAAGCACGATCACGGCGCGCTTACTCCGGAAATTCGCCCGGCGCCCTTGGTCGATGCAATGGCATGAAAAGGAAAACTGCAAAGAAGCCGGAGACTTCGCCCGTTCGGCACCTGCAACTGGAATTACGAGAGTTGCGTCGCGAATTGCGCACGACCGCGCGCGTTTACGCGCAACGACTGGAACGTGACCTTGCCGTAACGACCGACGCGCTGGAGCGCTACGCGCCGGCGGAAAAATTAACCCGCGAACAACTCTACCGCGTTCGAGATATGGCGATGGTGGTTCGCAATCGACGGCTGCGGCCGGAGAAAGGGCGCCGCAAAGATTTACGAAAGATCGAGAATCTTATTTCCGATCTGCGACCACTTGTCGGTGATGAATAAGCCGATATTCATAATCGCGATGGTTCTCATCGCGGTGCGTCAGCTCAGCGCTTCTAGTTCCACCGAAATTATTATCAGCATACCGGATCAAACTCTCGCTGTTGTCGATAGTGGAAAATTGATTGTGCGGTATCGCGTTTCTACTTCCAAGTTCGGCAACGGCGATAATGTTGGCAGTTATCAGACACCGCTCGGCATGCTGTTTGTTTCGGGTAAATTTGGAGATCATCTACCCGCTGGCAGGGTGATAAAAAATGGCGCGCCCACTAGCGAAATTATCGCCGTCGATGCACCGAATCGCGACGCCATCGTCTCGCGCGTGATCTGGTTGCGCGGAATGGAAAGGCAAAACCTGGCCGTGCACGATCATTGCATTTACATTCATGGAACACCGGAAGAACGCCGTGT
>WNFT01007705.1_pt1 | contig 13138 bp, 8 predicted proteins | sample 5400191 | NCBI WGS metagenome assembly WNFT01 (sample SAMN13153359, study PRJNA577476) | soil metagenome | isolation source: 80 cm saprolite under Madrone tree | place: USA:California | collected 2016-06-14
AAATTCATGGCTATCGTTATATCCATTCCGGCAACGACCCCCTGCTGATCGCAGGAGTGGCCACGGAAGGGCTGGAAATGTTGGAACACGAGCCAGGCCTGAACGTCATCATAGTGCCTATCGGCGGCGGCAGCGGGGCGGCAGGTGTGTGCATTGTAGCCCATGCCGTCAATCCCGCGATCCAGGTCATCGGCGTGCAGTCGGAAGCGTCACCTGCGGCCTACGAGACATGGCGAGAGCGGCGCCTGGTCGATGCTCCCAATCGCACTTTTGCCGAGGGACTGGCCACGGGCGTGGCTTTTGAGTTACCACAGGCCATACTACGGGATTATTTGCACGACTTTAAGCTGGTGAGCGAGGAAGCGATAATGCGCGCCATGGTGTGGATGCTCGAGCGTGCTCATTCGCTGGCTGAAGGTGCGGGAGCTGCCGCATTAGCCGCGGCTTATGGCATGCGTGACGAGCTGAAAGGCAAGAAGGTAGGGCTGGTCTGCTCGGGCGGCAATACGCTCTTGATTCATCTGGGGTGGGGGCTTGCTGCCAATCAGAGCGACTTTTGCGAGGCCCTGTTTAGTTGATTTGAGCTGCTTGTTCACATTGCCACTACATGCTACAATGTGACAGACGAACATTGTAAGCATTTTTGAAAAGAAAGAGCACATGGACGAGCAGGTGGTGGCCGGGCGTGATACCCAGGCGGATATCGCAGCTTTTGAGGCGCGATATCCGTTTCCCCTCGACGCATTTCAACAGGAAGCTATAACCCATCTCGCGCAGGACCGTTCCGTTCTGGTAGCGGCCCCCACTGGAACAGGCAAAACACTGGTTGCGGAGTATGCCATCTGGCGCGCGCAGCAATGTCAGCAGCGTGTCATCTATACTACACCGCTCAAGGCGCTCTCAAACCAGAAATATCGCGATCTGCGTGCCCTCTATGGGTTCGATGCCGTTGGGCTGGTGACGGGCGATATTGTAGAAAATAGCACTGCCTCCATCGTCGTCATGACCACCGAGGTCTACCGCAATATGCTTCTGGAAGAGGGCGGAGATCGCTTTGCACGTGGCGAGAAGGTCATCCCCTCTTCCATGGCCGATGTTAGTTACGTCATCTTCGACGAACTGCACTACCTCAGCGATATCAGCCGTGGTCCTGTGTGGGAGGAGGCCATCATCTGTTCTCCGCCCGACGTGCGGCTGGTCGGCCTCTCGGCTACCGTCAGCAATGCACAGGATTTGGCCGATTGGATCAGTCGCGTGCATCGTCCTATCTCGCTGGTGGTGCATGAAGAGCGCGCCGTGCCACTCGAACACTACTACTTTCTCGATAATAAGCTGCACCTGGTGGAGGATGCCGAAGGTAACCGTGTCGAACGTTTCCCCAACGTGGGCGGTGAGGCTCGCATGGCCAGGCTGGCGGGGCGCAACCGCACCTACACCTTCGGCGATGATGAAGACGACGAAGGCCGGTGGGATGAAGACAACGAGGAAAGCAATAAGAAAAAACGCCGAGCGGCCAGGGCAGCGAACGCGGCTGGTGAGGACTCCACTTCTACCATATCCAGGGCGAAAGAAGACCAGGGCAGCGATTCCCAGCGCCAGGTAGAGCGTAGAACGCCTGAGGCGAGCGAGATACTGACAGCCCTGCGCGATGCCGATTTATTGCCTTGCCTCTATTTCCTACCAGGCAGAAAGGTGGTTGAAGAAGCGGCCATGAGCGCTTCACTCCACCTGTTTACCACCCCTGAAGAGCAAGAGCTCATCAAAGAGGAGGTCGGTGTATGGCTTGAGCAACTGCCCAAAGAAGATCGCAATCTACAACAGGTGCATGACCTCGCACAAATCCTGCCCCGTGGGCTGGCTTTCCACCATGCCGGCCTTTTGCCCGGCTTGAAGGTCTTAGTGGAAACCCTCTTTGCGCGGGGACACCTGCGAGCGGTCTTTGCGACCGATACACTGGCGCTTGGTATCAATATGCCTGCGCGAGCCGTCGTCGTTGGCAGTCTAAGCAAATTCGATGGACAAGAAATGCGCCTGCTCACTCCCAATGAGTATCGCCAGTTGACGGGGCGAGCTGGCAGGCGTGGCATGGATGTGCAAGGAGCTGCAGTTATTCCTTATTCGCCCTGGGAGCCGTTTGAAGAGTCCTTCCAGCGCATCACGGCTGAGTTGTTACCGGTTACCAGTTCGTTTGTCATTCGCTATAACTCGGTGCTGAATCTCTGGCATCCCGGTGATATCAGTTACCTCCGTCGCATTTGCGCATCGAGCCTGCGCGAATACCAGCGTTACGTGTTATGGGAGCGCCGTGAGTCGGCGCGCCTGGAGAAACTGGAACAGCGCTATCAGAAAGGCAAGAAAAAGGGCAAGAAGAAAGGCGTATCCTCCGAAGCGGCGGCACTGGCCATGGAAAAACGGCGCAAGCAGATTGGAGCATATCCACTCAGTCGCGCGGGCGCGGCCGAACTCGATGGCACAATTTTCGCGTTGCGCGCACTCGGCTCTATTGATGAGCATGATGAGCTGACGCTGCGAGGGCGCTTACTGCGCAGCATGTTCCATCCTGCAGGTATCTTGATTGTCGAAATGCTGCTACAAGGAGTGCTCGACGGACTTTCGGCTGCTGAACTTGCTGAAGTCTGTAGCTGGTTCACTTTTGATAGCGACCGCCGGCTCAATAATCATGGCATACTGAACACGCGTCTTACGCAGGTGCGCCGCGAACTCAGGCGCGTTGTACAGCATGTCCATGATATTGAGCAACGAGCCAGAATCAGTTTTACCCCTGACATTGTGCCTGAGTTTCATAGTGTGGCGCTCTCATGGTCGCGTGGTATGTCGCTGAGTGGGCTCTTACGCCGTATCGACCTTGCCGAAGGCGATATTTTAATGGTGCTCAACCAGACGATTGACCTGTTACAGCAGGCGCAATCGGCTGTAGGCCGGGTACTCGATGCAAGGGACATATGGATGCAAGAATCGTCGTCCACACCCGCTGACGCCGCAGCGGATGTAAACATCCCCGGCAAACGTGCCAGGAATCGTACCAATCAACTGCAGACCTATCGAGAACGCCTGGAACGCCTGCTCCCTCTACTCGCACAAGCCTCCGCTTCGTTGTTGCGTGGTATTATCATCCAAAGTCGTACAGTCCCCTCCATGACAGCCTATGTAGGTAATGAAGAGCTTTCTTTCGACTCCGAACAAGACACCGACCCCCAGGACGTAGTCGAAGGCGTTTAACCACATTTCCTGAAAACATCGAATCAACGCCGCTAGCCAGTTTATTGCGAATGATGACAGGCACAAACTTTACACCAGTTACCATTACTTTGGTCATGCCAATGAGGCCGATACATTGTCAGAAGCGAGGAAATTGGCTAACATGTACAAGCAGAGGCATATAGTAGTTGGCAGAATACGTGCGCAAATAGATGAGCAGGCACGAGATAGAAACACCAATAAAGAAGGGGTAGAGTTATTGATGAACGCTGAAGCATTGTTAGGAACGGTAGTGGGCACCTGCACACTTCAACAACTGGTAGGGCAGGGAGGAATGGGAGCGGTGTACCTGGCTCAACAATCTCGACCTCGGCGCCAGGTAGCTGTGAAAGTATTGTTACCGGCGACCACGCTGAAACCACAACACCTGGCTGCTTTCCTGGAACTGAACGTGGCGGCTTAGCCTATCTTGTCATGCCCTACGTAGGTGGTGGTACACTACGCGATGTGATGGAACGCGAGGGCCAGCTAGCGCTGCCCAAAGTGCTGAATTACCTGGAGCAACTGGCTGCGGCGCTGGATTTCGCCCACTCGCGGGGTGTCATTCACCGCGACGTCAAGCCGGCCAATATTTTACTCACCCCGGAAGAACGCTTGTTGCTCACCGATTTTGGACTGGTCAAGCTGCTCTCTGAGGGACAAGCGGCACGTGCGCGCCTGACCGGCGCGGGCGCGCCAGTAGGGACGCCTGACTATATGTCTCCGGAACAGGTAATGGGCTTAGAGGTAGATGGGCGTGCAGACCAGTATTCGCTGGGCATCATACTCTATCAGATGGTGACGGGAACGACGCCATTCCAGGGAGAGACGCCCATGCAGATAGCGGCACAGCAATTGCACATGCAGCCTGCTTCGCCTCGCGTGTACCGTCCCGATCTGCCTATCGCGGCCGAGCAAGTCATACTAAAAGTCCTGGCAAAGCAACCCGCGGATCGCTACACGCATGCGCAAGAACTTGCAACGGCGTTCCGTCTGGCCTTGTACGCTCCTGAAATGCGGCAACAAAGCGCTCAAGTTGATGCATTTGCATCGAGCACAGGCGGCCTCACAGCTTCAGGATTGGTCACTCCGCGCGGACTCTTTGATTCCAAATGGCAGACAGGTACGATGCCCGCGGCAAGTGCCTCGACCCAATCCACTGGCCTGCTTTCTCGAACAGGCATGTTCCCCAAGGTGGGCACAGGTTCACTACCAGCTGCAACAGCTAACAATGCAAACCCTACAACCCCTGGCAATCCATTGCCAACGGCTAGGGGTGCGCAGCCTGCTTTCTTGCCGCAAGGGGTGACTCAAATGTCACCGTCACTGAAAGTTACTACGGGTGCTTTGACCGTCCCAAATAACGAGCAGACTGGCCAGGCAACGATCAAACTGACGGGACCGATGAAAGTGGTGCAGATGCCTGTTGCTGGTCAGCCGGGCCAGTTTGTTACGGGGTTGCTGCCGGCGCAGCCAGACCTGCAATCCCCAACTCCACCGCCGGCCAATGTAAAAAGCGCAAAAAAGCTGCAGAAGATAGCTACGGCGGTCGCTGTGATCCTACTGCTGGTTGGCGGTACTACCGGTGTTTTGTTCATGCGGTCTCACAGCAAGCAGACATCGTCTACGACGACATCGGCTGGTGTAATGGGTAATCCCAATGTGCAGGCAACCATGGCTGCACAAGCAACGGCCACTGCTCAATCGCATATTATTCTTTCAGACTCGTTGGCCTCGAATATCCACAATTTTCCTATTTCCACCGGCGGTTCAAAAATCTACGTGTTTTCGCACGGGGCTTATCATATTACCAACAACGGAAACAGCGGCGTTGCCGCATTTTTGGAAGAAACTCTTCCTAATGGGCCACTCGGCTATAAGTTGACGATGGAGGAGATTCAGGGAGACGATACCAGCATCGATAACTCATTTGGTATGATTATGCGTTATAGCCAGCATACCAAGGGGAAGCAGGTCATTAACACATTCTATAGCTTTGAAGTAGTCAATACCAACGGTGGGCAGTACAGGTTCTACAAGTACGATAACAGCAAAGGCCCATCGGTCAACCCCTGGACAGAGGTCTGGAATCAGGCGTTTGGGCATGAGTTTCACCAGGGCCACGGCCATGGCGCTATCAACACCATCAAAGTCTTTGCCAATGGCGGCAACTTTACCTTTACGGTCAATGGGAAAACGGTGGGCCGCGCGAAGGACAACTCTTTCTCCAGAGGCGCCGTCGGTATGCTTGTCAACCTGAAAGGTACAGAGGTTGCGTTCTCGAATATGCTCATCACTAATAATTAGTTGACCATTACTTAAGTCATATCTTCAAGGTCATTACATTGTCAGAACCACCCGTTATCGCTAAAATACGACCACGGGGATTCTCATAGCGGGCTTTTGTGCGCCCCTAAGCAGCAGTGAGAGGGAAGTTCTGATGAATGCTCAAGCTTTGGTGGGAAAAGTATTGGGAACTAGCACCCTGCAAAGGGTGATTGGCCAGGGAAGCGCAGGAGCAGTTTACCTGGCTCAACAGTCGCATCCTTATGGCGACGGCCAGGTCGCCGTCAAAGTTTTTTTAAGAGCCTCCACGCTGGATCCTCTCCAGTATATAGACTTCCTGGTGCGCTTCCAGCGTGAGATGGATGCTGTTGCCAAACTGAACCACCCGCATATTCTGCCGGTACATGACTATGGTGAGTATGACGGTTTCGTGTACCTTGTCATGCCATACGTTGTTGGCGAGACTCTAAGCGCTATACTAGCACGCCGGAGAATGTTGTCTTTTGCAAAGGTTATACACTACCTGGAGCAATTAGCAGCAGCATTAGATTACGCACATCAGCGCGGAGTGGTCCACCAGGATCTCAAACCCGCAAACATCCTGGTCACTGTTGAAGACAAGTTGCTGCTCACCGATTTTGCGTTGACGAAGGCGATGCCGGAGGAGATCGCGGCGCGCATACGCCTGTTTACGGTAGGCATGCTGGATTATATGTCCCCGGAACAGGTAACGGGAAAAGATGCGGATAAAAGATCAGACCTCTATTCGCTCGGCGCTATACTGTATCACATGGTTACAGGAACCGCGCCTTTCCAGGGAGAGTCGCTCATGGAAGTAGCGAAAAAACATCTCCAGGTACCTCCGCGCTCACCCAGTTCAATACGCGTGAGTTTGCCCATTGCCGCGGAACAAGTGATGCTACGAGCATTGGCAAAGCGCCCCGCGGACCGTTATGCCCGTGCGCAGGACCTTGCCACTGCCTTTCGTTTGGCCCTGGCCGCCACAGACGCGCAGGCGGAGCATGCACAGCAACACGAGACGGCCTCGTCAAGCAGCGTAACCAGTACAGGCTTCCACTTCCCCCAGGGCCTCTTTGATCCAAAGGGGCCCTTACCAGGAGCTACCAGTGAGCAGGCCGCGAGTATGTCCTCTCATACCGTGTCTACCGCTGCACCTGCTTCGTCACCATCGCTCGGTGGATTTGCCAGCTTTAAAAAGACCGCGTTACGACGTGAACGAGCTAGAGTTAGTGAACAGGTGACGATCTCGATGCCAGTAACAAATCCAACCACGCCGGTACAAGATCTACCCTTGATTCTCGCGGTTGACACGAATCCCTCTGCTGCGCTAGCGCTACCAGGTGCTGAACAAGAAATCACAGGCGCTGTGATTACTTCAGGGCAAGCGCATCTAAATTCAGGAACCGAGGCTAGAAGCCATTTTAGAATTAAGCAGCTTACAAAGGCTCGAAATATAGCCACGCTCAGCAAGACGTTCATTGTAGCAACATTCCAGAAGATTATCTCACTTACAAAGGCTCGAAGTAGAGCCACGCTCAGCAAGCTCCTTGGGGAATTAGACGCCCTTGCCCTGGTTATTACCTTGATAGGCGTTGCAAAAGCTGTCAGTGTGTATGTTGCCGGTCAACTGGGCCGCTACTTTACAAGCTTGCTGTCCGTGCTTCCTACTAATCTGCCAGAAGCAAAAGCTCGCCTGCAAAGGCATTTGAAACTTATCGGGTTGGTGATGGTTGCCTTGCTGGTATTTAGCAGCGGCACATTCTGGTTTACGCACATGCGTTCTGGTTCGACCGGCAGCAGTCACAAAAGCCCGGCTGCTGCCAGTACTCCTGTTGTTGGTGCTACTTTGACAGCGCAAGCTAGAGCAACAGCCAATACAAACATTATCCTCACGGATCCTTTAAGCCGGAATATTCATAATTGGCCCGTTTTCACCAGCGGCCCAATGATCTATGAGTTCGTGGATGGAGCGTACCATATTACTAATAACGATAGTACCAGGGAATCGCCCGCTATACTTCCAGGTCTGACGCTGAAAGGGCCGTTCGTCTATACCTTAACGATGGAAGAGATCAAAGGAGACGATACGTCTGTCAATAATGCATTCGGCATGATGTTTCTTGCTAGCATACAGAACATACATGGCAAAACGATTAGCACATTCTACACTTTCGAAGTGTTGAATAAGCCAGGCGGTGAGTACCAATTCTGGAAATACGATGATAGCAAGGGGACGAGTGTCACTCCCTGGAGTGAACGGTGGCATCATGATTTTGGGAATGAATTTCACGAGGGTCAAGGGCCAAAAAGTATCAATACCTTCAAAATCTTCGCGAATGGCAAGACTTTTACGTTACTAGTAAATGGGAAGAAGGTCGGGACTGTGCAAGATAGCTCATTTGCCAGTGGTGAAGTTGGAATGCTGGTAAACCTGAAGGGAACTGAGGTTGCCTTCTCAAATCTGAAACTGACGTATAGTTAAAACCTCTGGAGGCGCCCGTTGACAACTTTTTTGCTTTATCTGTCGCTTGTAATCACTGCCTCGCTGTGCATAGCGAATGCAGTTTTTGCTGTAATCTTTCGCAAAAGGCGTGTTGCCGAAATTCTGTCTTATATCGCTGCTAGCCTGGTCGAACTGATTTTTTTTGTATTTGTGTTATTGCTCCGCCTTGGTATACTTGCCCACATTCCTTACCACCTGCCCTCAAGCCTGCCTTTCACTCGCACTCAAATTGGCGTAGCCGTGGCTCTAGGTATTGGACTATTTCCCGCGGCTTACTGGCACCGTACCTCTATATCTCAGGTGCGGGAGCGTATGTCACACGATGCACAAGTGTTGAAAGAGCGAGAAAGCGGCGTGCATGTGCGCGGCAATGCTCCCGGTGAATGGTTGAATTAGGACAGGCTGAAAATCTGCCCTTTTTGGAAATAGATGGCGTCATTGCGTTTAATTACTTGACAAGCCAATAGCGAGATGATATGTAACTGTTCAGGGTTTCTCGACGCCTGCGGCGTCTCGCTTCTTTCCCGCTGAGTATTGAAAGCATAGAGAATAGAAAGAAAAATGCTGATGACGCCTGAAAAGAACGGATCACCCTTTACGAGCCAGGTGGTGCAGCAACCCATGTCTTCAACATATACAAGTACGTCGACTGCCATCGCAACGCATGATTTGCTGCGCGTTTTTGGGCAGAAGGCGGCAGTGAACCACCTGAACTTGACCATACAGCGCGGGGAATTCTATGGATTTCTTGGCCCTAATGGTGCTGGAAAATCGACCACCATCAAAATGCTTACGGGTCTTTTGCGCCCTACAGCGGGAACAGCATACGTGGCAGGGGTCAACGTCTGGCAAGACCCCTTGCAGGCACGCGCTATGATGGGCGTGCTTCCTGAGTACCTGAATCTCTATGAGCGCTTATCCGGTCGGGAGTTTCTTATCTTCGCCGGGCATATGTATGGCGTGCCGGAGGCCGACATCCGGCGCAGGACTGAAGAGCTATTGCACATACTGACACTTACCGACGATGCCGATAAGCTGATTGTAGATTACTCACTAGGCATGCGTAAGAAGATTGCCCTGGCCGCAGCCCTCATCCATCGTCCCCAGGTGCTCTTCCTGGATGAACCGTTCGAAGGCATCGATCCCGTCAGTTCTCGTACTATACGCGACATTCTGCACGACCTGACACAGCACGGTACCACTGTTTTCTTCTCGTCACATATTCTGGAAGTGGTGGAGCGTCTCTCAAGCCGCATCGGCATTATCAACCAGGGGATACTGGTGGCCGAGGGTACGCTGCAAGAGTTGCGCGAGAGAGCGAGTGGAGAACAAAAAGATGCAACCCTGGAGGACATCTTCCTCAGCGTAGTTGGCGCACCCGAAGAAGTCCACAATCTGAGCTGGTTGGAGCAGGATGGGGAAAATTAATCATGGCCATACACGCTGATAAACTGCGCTGGCTCTTCTGGTTGCGCTGGAAAACCCTCACGCGTGGTTTCTCTCGCAGGCCGGCCAGCCTGGTGGGAGCTATTGTGCTATTGCTGATTGTCCTGTGGGGTGCAGGTACGATAGCCGTGGTTACCTTTCTTGCCTATCGTAACCTCACACCTCCCGCAAATTCAGAGGTATTATACCTGGTGCTGGCAGGCGTGCTCCTCATCTGGATCATGCTACCCTTATTGGAGTTTACCGGCAATGAGGGGCTGGATGTCTCGAAATTGGCCCTCTTTCCGCTCACGCGTGCGGAATTGATGGCGAGCCTGTTATTCTCGACACTGCTTGATATCCCGACCATCGGCCTTGTGCTGGTGCTTGCCGCCGTCATCGCCGGCTGGGCAGTTTCAGTACCTGTGGCCATTCTGGCATTCTTCACCATGCTCATCTTCTATGTGCTGGTGGTGGGGGTAAGCCAGTTAGTGCTGGCATTGTTTATGAGCACTTTGCAAAGTCGCCGTTTCCGCGATCTAAGCATTATCATTGTCGCTGTCTTTGCTTCGTCTTGCTACCTCGTAGAGCAGTTTGTCTTCGGTGGTGGGAGATTTTTACACTTCACTCAGAGTCTCCAGAGCGGTAGTTATTCTCCTTACCTGCAATGGCTGCCTTCTGGTGTGGCGGCGCGATCAATCCTGATGGCTACACAGGGGAATTGGGGCGCCAGCCTGGCCTGGTTGGGCCTGTTGCTGGTCATAAGTGTGGTTGTGCTGTACCTCTGGCAGCTTGTACTCGAGCGCAGTCTCAGTTCACCCGAGGTTAGTGGCTCCGCTCGCGTTCGTAATCGTCGCCGGCAGCAAGCTGGAACTCTGGCTGTTAGCGCCGGTGCCCGGCCTGGCAGTGCGAACGCTCAGCCCGCCGGTGTGAGCACCTGGGGGCGGATTGTATCTCCCCAGGTCTCTGCTATCGCTCTGAAAGATTTGAAGTACTACTGGCGTGATCCACAGCTCAAAGCCAGGATGCTTCCGGCGCTAATCTATGTGATCATCTTTCTGGTAGGACCGCTGCTTAATCCCAATTCCTCGCGCATCGGCGGCAGTGCCTACACTTTATTCATTGCACCCCTGCTCGTGTTCCTGTTCTTAGCAACGCTTTCGCTCAATACGCTAGGCTTAGAGCGAGATAGTCTCACCACGCTCTTCCTCTTCCCTGTTGCGCCACAGCGCATTCTGTGGGGAAAGAATCTCGCCGTGTTTGCGCTGGGCATAGTGGAGTTCCTTGTGCTCATTGCCGTGGGGGTGTTTCTATCCCATGCCTGGAATCTTGTGCTGCCTGTGCTTGTCGTTGGCCTGGCCGGTATGGGAGTCACGTTGGGCTGCGCTAACTTCACCTCGGTCTACTTTCCGCAGTATGAGCGTCCGATGCAGCGAGGTTTTCGCGCAACCGGTCAAACTTCGCAGTCGGGGTGCTTGCGTAGCGTGTTGGCGCTCGTGATGCTGGCAGCAACGGCGATTTTGCTGATTCCGGTGGCACTGGCACTTGCATTACCCTACTACTTCCAGGCAGAGTGGATCTGGAACATCACAATACCCCTGTCCCTGGTCTACGGCGTTGCCTTTCACCAGGTTGTGACGCTCCTGGTTGCCCCGCGCATACTCGAAAGGGCACCTGAGATCCTGGCGGTCACAACGCGAGAATAGGATGGATTACTTCTCTTTCTTCTTAAAGGCAGCGCCAGCGCGTGCACGCCTGCCAAATATCACAATGGGAACTATCAAGAGCGCAATCACCAGCGCGTAAGCGCCGACGTTGATCACTGTTCCCCAGATGGAGGCCTGCTGGGGGGTGGTTCCGACCAGTGGCGGGTAAAGGCCCGTTATGATGAAGTGCGGGTTACCCCCAACGGTAATCGTGTTGACGATTTGCTTGCCAGGGATGTCCAGCATAGCTACATGCCCCCCATCGAGTGCGATAAAGCCCAGGGATCCATCACTGGTAATGGCGATCGATTGCGGCGCAACGCCAAGGCGAATCGTGTAAGCGGGTTCGTGTGGGGGCGTGCTCGTCCCCGAATTTATCGGGCTGAGCACATCGATCAGTTTGTTCTGCTTGTCGGGAACATAGACCTGGCTTGTGAATGCGTTATAGTCCATTGGGCCGAATGACCCTCCACTCAGGAGTGGCGGAGAAAGTTTATGCGTGGCGAGATCTACGGCATAGACACTACCCTGCCGTGTTGTGACATACGCTGTGGAACCTGGCGGGATGGTGATGTATTGCGGCCCACCTGGAATTGGTATGGTGGCAAGTAGCCCGCTCTGGGTAAAAACATAAAGTGAAGTAGTGTCGGTGACCCACAGTTGGTTACCATTCCCCCCCGAAAACCCTGATCCTACTATCGCGACAGCCAGGCCGTAGACCGGGCCACGTGTTTTGAGCGTTTGCTTTATGGCAAAGTTCGTCGAGTCAAGCGCGCTAACGTTGGCTGAACCATTGCCTGCCACGTAAAGGATGTTTGTTCCCGGATCAAACGCCAGCAGCGAAGGTTGTCCAGGCACATTGGCCGTGTAGACGGTCTGCCCGGTTTTAGCGGCCAGCATGGTCACACGTCCCAATGCCGGTTGAGTGACATACAGGAAACGCCCGTCAAGGCTGAGGTAAACTGTATGAGGATCACCACCCAGGGCAAACGTACCGGTAACTTTTTGTTGTGCTATGTCTATCACACCGATGCCATGTGACGCGCCTGCCACGTAAGCCAGGTTGGGAGCTCCACCATCGGCATGGGCCTGCCGGTTCTCAGGAAAAAGAAACAGTAGCAGAGCAAGCGCACACAACAATAAAGCAGTCCGCCAAATTATGTTCGCTATCTTCATCGAAGTGAGTCCTTCATTCCAGCCGTTATGCCTGCGGCGTGAGCGACAACCATCCCTTGCTATCCTGGCTGAGGCGATAAAGCTCTGTCGGGTAGGAAAGCGAGAGAAAGACACCAGAGGCATTTCTGGGGTCGGCTGCCAGCACTGCCAGGTTGCCGCTTATATGTGGCAGAGCGCTCCAGGTGTGGCCGCCATCGCTGCTGCGATAGACATTTGTTCCGGTCTTACCGTAGATCACCTGTGGCTGTAGCGGCGAGATGGTGAGCGAGGTGTAAGCAGCCTGGGTGTATACCAGCTTAAATGTCTTACCTCCATCGAGCGAGGAGTAGATTCCCGCGTCACCTGAAGCATAGATAGGGCTATTGGGTCCAGCAGTGGTCAAATCATCGATGCCGCCGGTGATATTACTGATCACGTGCCAGTGGATACCGCCATCCGTGCTGCTTGCCATGCCATCGCTGCTATAGACTAATACGTGCCCTGGTGCACCTGGGAGTGCAAGTAAGCCAAAGATAGAACCAAAGGGCAGGGTACCCGTTTTGGAGAAGTGTTGCCCATTGTCCATGCTGATTTCCAGGCCCCGGGGTCCGAGCTCAGGCACATACACATAGACCTCGCCAGGTGTTTCGTTACCGGGCGCGACTACAAAGAGGGATGTGGTGGTCAGGCTGGTCGCCGGGATGGAGAGCTTCCAGGTGCGCCCCTGGTCAGCACTGGTATAGAGTCCAACAATCCCCGTGTGCGAGATGATAGATGGCAATGT
>WNFT01005756.1_pt1 | contig 13130 bp, 12 predicted proteins | sample 5400191 | NCBI WGS metagenome assembly WNFT01 (sample SAMN13153359, study PRJNA577476) | soil metagenome | isolation source: 80 cm saprolite under Madrone tree | place: USA:California | collected 2016-06-14
TATCATCAAAGCTTACGCCTTCAGTTTCCAGCATTCGCTGTTGTTTGTCTGAAGGGAGCACCAGGCGTGCCGTGGAGCAGCGGCCCTGCGAATTGATCACGCGATGCCACGGGGTGTTTCCTTCATCAGCGCCGTGCATCACAAAGCCAACTGTGCGCGGCGTGTAACCTTCGCCCAACATGTACGCGATCTGTCCGTAGGTCATCACGCGGCCGGGCGGTATGCGGCGCACGATCTTGTAGACACGTTCGCGGTATTGCCGATCGGATTTATCGTTGACCTTCTTCATGACGCGGTCCATTGGTTTCGGGTCGGGCTACTGCCGACCAAGCGAGCGGTAGCCCGCTTCTAAACCTCGGATTTGCGTTACCGGGTTCGCAGCACAACTCGCGCCGGCGCGCCATCACCGGCGCCTTCGGCAATCTTCAGCGGCAGACAAATCAGCTCGTAGTCCCCCGCCGGGACCTCGCTGAGGTTCAATCCTTCGACAATCACCACATTGTTCGAGAGCAAGGATCGATGAGTGCGATGATCCCCGGAGTGAAACTTCTCAATCGAGAGATAATCCGTCCCTACCAGCTTCACTCCCATTTCGATCAGCTTCTCAGCTGCTTCAGGCAAGAGGTGCGTAAAGTCTTTACGGAATCCTTCCTTCCAGAAGCTCGAATTCCGGGTGTGGAACAAAACGCGTTCCACCTTGTCGAGATCACAGCCGGCGAGAAAGCCCGGATCGATCTCCGTCATTTCATCCGGCACGCGTACTACTCGCGCCGGGCCAATCAAAGTTTCAATCGAGAGCGCATCGATCTTTCGCGCACCTTCGATGAAATGCGCCGGCGCATCGACGTGGGTTCCGGTATGCGCGCCGAAATGCAAGAAAGAAACGTTTGCAGAATCGCCCTTCGCCATCGCCGACCAGGCCTTGATCTCCACCCCGGGATCGCCTTCGTAGATGGGCATGCCGGTGCGAATCGGGACAGTGATGTCGTAGATGTTCATGTTCGTGGATGCTCACACAATATAAAACAAAAAGTTACAGAACCGCGAGCGGTAGCGACCGGCCTCAGCGTATCAAACCTTCTTTGAGCAACAAGGGCCGGTCGCTACCGCTCGCGGTTCTGTAACGAGCCGTGCGATCTCTACAGCTTTGTGGTAAAGAACGTAAGCACACCATGACTGTCCAACTCCAAGCGGGCCATTTGCCGCGAATCGCTGCGTCGAGCTATCTCAATACTGCGCCTCTCATTTGGAGCTTCATTCATGGCTCTCAGCGAGACGCGGTCGAACTATTTACCGACACATCGCCGGCTCGCTGCGCCGAAATGCTCGCCAGCCGCGAAGTTGATGTGGCGCTCGTTCCAGTGATCGAATATCAGCGTATCTCGGACATTCTGATCGTCCCTGACGTTTGCATCGGGTCGCGATCCGCCGTGCGCAGCGTGGCTCTGGTAACCAGACTCAACAACCTGAAGAAGGTCAGGCGCGTCGCTCTCGATGATTCATCGCGCACCTCAGTCGCACTGGTCAAAATTATTTTCCGCGAGTTCCTGGGATTTGAACCAGAGTGGCAAATGTCATCGCCTAATCTTAAATCAATGCTTCAGCAAGCTGATGCTGCGCTCATCATCGGCGATCCGGCGATGAAGATTCCGCGCGACGAATTCCGCGTGTTTGATTTGGGGACGCTCTGGCATGAATACACCGGTCTTGGATTTGTCTTCGCGATGTGGATGGCGCGAAAGGACACTGGCGATAAGATTCGAGCAGTCGATTTCGCCGACGCGCGGGATGAGGGGCTGGCCAATCTCGACGACATCGCGACAACTTACGCAAAGCAAATTGAGTTGTCGGAGGATGAGATTAGAAATTACTTAACCGAAAACATCGTGTTCGATGTGGATGAGGAAATGCAAGAGGGGCTAAACCTCTACTTCAAGTTGGCTACAGAACACAGGCTGGTACAAAGCGAACGATCTCTCGAGTTCGTCAATCGCGCTTAATCAATCTTCTTCACCGCTCTTGCAGCGCGCACTTTCGCTTTGTGGGCTTTGCGGAGTGGCGCCAGCTTCTCCTGAATTTCGCGCAACTGCTCCACCACGGCCAGCTTTTCGGCGATAGGTCGTTTCGCTTCGGATTTGCGAGCTTCCTCTCTCCGTCGGTAAAGCTCGCTTACGTTTGGGTACGTCTTCATTTCAAAAACTTCCGTTTGTATTCCGACCATTTTTCTTGAAGTCCATGTCGCGTGATGATCTCTTCGAATCGCTCGTAGTTAACCGCGTCCTGCTTTACAAACATTTCGATCCTGGCATAATCCTTTAGCCTGCCAACATTCAATCTTCTTCAAGCGGATTACTAACAGGCATGAACTGCACCGGCCAACCCTCGACAAGTATACCCTCTTTACGAATCTCGCTGTAGCCGTGGGTCTTCAAATATTCCCAGCCGGGCAATTCGATCACGAGTCGATATTCAGCATCAGGCGTTACGACTAAAACATCAATGTCCTGTGTCAAGAATGGCTCAACATAGAAGATCGCCCCCATGGCGCCGGCAACGGCGTAGTTCTCAATCGCGCCGTCGGCGACCATTTGATTCAGAACCGCGAAGGTTTCTTTCATGACCGCTAGTTATTCGCCATCAACGCTTCAATCTCGCCCGGATCCTTTGGCACCTTATGCGTCAGCACGCGCGCGCCGTTCTCGGTAACCAGCACGTCGTCTTCGACACGCACGCCGATGCCGAGATATTTTTCGGGAATGTCTCGGTTGAATTCTTCAGGAATATTACTCGTGTCGGGCGAAATGTAGACGCCCGGCTCGACGGTCATCACCATGCCGGGTTCGGCCGGGCGTGATTCGCCCTTGAAATAGTATTTGCCCGCGTCATGAACATCTATGCCAAGAAAGTGGCCGAGGTTGTGCATATAGAACTGCATGTACTTCTTCTCTTCGATCAGTTTCGCCGGCTCGCCTTTCAGCAAACCCAGATTCACCATGCCTTCGGTAAGCATTTCAATCGAGTGTGTCTTTAGATCTTCCAGTCGCACACCCGGACGGACCATGTCGATGCAGGACATCTGAGTTTTCAAAACTAAATCGTAGATATCGCGCTGCGCCTGTGTGAATTTGCCGTTGATCGGAAACGTGCGTGTGATGTCGGATGCGTACCCTTGATATTCCGCGCCGGCATCGATCAGAAGCAGGTCGCCATCGCGCAGCGTGCCCTGGTTGCTGATGTAATGCAGCACGGTCGCGTTCGCGCCTGAGCCGATGATCGATGTATACGACGGGCCGGCAGAGCCGTGGCGCCGAAAGATCGATTCGATTAGCGCCTCAACTTCATACTCCTTCATGCCTGGCCGCACGGCTTTCATCGCTTCGACGTGCGCTTCGGCGGCAATGTCAGCGGCGCGCTGCATAATTTCAATCTCTTCATTATTCTTGAAAACGCGCATCTCGTGAATGATCGAACTGGGATCGACAATCGTCTGTGGCGGCTCGAGCGGCTTCCGATTCGTTTCCCGCATGAGCGTTAGTTGGCGAATTATCTTTTGATCCATTTCGGGTGTGGTGTGACCGAACGCGTAATAGAGGGCCGCAGGGCCATCCAAAATCTCGGCGAGCTTTTCATCGAAATCCGACAGCGGAAATGCCTCGTCGGCGCTGAAGTCGCTAACGGCGCCGTCGACGCCGGCGCGATAGCCTTCCCAAATTTCGCGCTCACGATCGCGCGGACGAACGAACAGCGTGAACTTCTTTTCCTTTGACGGCGCAACGACGGCGATCGCGTCCGGCTCTTCAAAGCCCGTCAGATAAAAGAAGTCTGAGTTTTGACGATAACGATAGTGCGTGTCGTGCGAGCGCACGGATTCGCGCGCGGCGGGAATGATGGCGACAGAATTAGGATCCATGCGGTGCATGAATTCAAGCAGCTGCGGTTTGATCATCGTCTCTCCTTAGTCGGGTTCAAATTGAAGTCGTATTGTAGCTGACTCGGCGTTCCTTGTCAGAACCGCCTGCGGTACCGGGCGGTTGATCTCTTAAACCTCGAGCGCGCTAATCATCATAGACCAACCGCCCGCTACCGCAGGCGGTTCTGACATGAGATAATCGGCGGCAATGGCCCAAAGCATCGCAGCGAAATCCACTGGAGCCGAGCTTATCTCTCACGATCCAATCACGGGCGAAGAGATCGGCCGCGCCTCAATCGTGATGCCCGAAGATGTCGCCCGCGCAGTAGGCCGCGCCCGCGCGGCGCAGAACGAGTGGGCGATTGTCACATTTCGCGAGCGCGGTCGTCTGATAATGAAAGCGCGAAAGATCATCCTGAAAGAGTTGGAGGAGATCGCTTCGCTGATCTCACGTGAGACCGGCAAACCGGCATCAGAAGCAATCGCGATGGAGCTGACCACGTCTCTTGACTTGATGCAGTACTTTGCGCGGAAGACGGCGAGCTTGCTGCGGCCGCGGCGAGTCAGCGTCGGCCAATACTGGTCGATGGGCCGCTCGTCTTACGAGATTTACAAACCACTGGGAGTCGTTGGCATTATTTCGCCCTGGAACTTTCCGTGGGCCACGCCGCTCGATGAAGTCGTAATGGCGCTGATGGCTGGAAACGCAGTCGTGCTCAAACCCAGCGAACTGACTCCGCTCACTGGTTTGAAGATCAAGGACGTGTTCGATCGCGCCGGTCTTGCAGATGGACTCTTACAAGTTGTCACCGGCGATGGATCGACCGGCGCGGCTTTGGTCGGTTCAGGCGTAGACAAGATCATGTTCACCGGCAGCGGCGCCACTGGCCGGCGTGTCGCCGAAGCCGCGGCAAAATACTTGACGCCGGTCGTCCTGGAACTTGGCGGCAAGGATCCGATGATCGTTCTGGATGACGCCAACATAAAGAATGCCGCCCGCGGCGCCGTCTGGGCGGCTTTCGCTAATTCAGGCCAGGCCTGCGCCTCGGTCGAACGTTGTTATGTTCATGAAAGCATCGCCGATCAGTTCATCAAAGAAGTCGTTGCGGAAACCAAAAGCTTGCGTCAGGCGAACCGCGAGTCAGAACCGGGAGCGGGCCGGGGTCCCCGCGCGGGCAGCCCGCGTGGGGTGGAGGATGCGACCGGGCCGCTGGAGGAATCCATCGATATCGGATCGATGACCAGTGAGCAGCAGCTGAGAACCGTCGAGAGACACGTACACGAAGCCACCGCGAGAGGCGCGATTGCATTAACCGGCGGCGCCCGAGTAGCAGGAGCGCCGGGACTATTCTTTGAACCGACGGTGCTGATAAATGTCAGTCACGAAATGGACGTGATGCGAGAAGAAACTTTCGGCCCGGTCCTTCCCATCATGAGCTTCAAGACGGACGACGACGCGGTCCGGATGGCAAACGACAGCGTTTATGGTTTGACGGCCAGCGTCTGGACCAGCAACCTCTCGCGCGGAAAGCGCGTCGCCGAGCGCGTCGACGCGGGGACGGTAATGGTGAACGACGCTCTCTACACTCATGGAATCGCGCAGACCCCTTGGGGCGGCGTGAAGCAGAGCGGATTCGGCCGAACGCATGGCCGCGCCGGCTTGCTGGAGCTTGTCAACGCTCAGCACATTCACGTGAATCATCTCTGGTTCGTTCCCGATCTGTGGTGGTTCAACTACACGCCGCAAGCCGGCCAACTATTTCGCGGTTTCGCCCGGCGATTTGCGTCGGGATCGATTTTGCAAGCTTCGCTCTTGCTGCCCCAGATGATTCGGCGTTGGTTGGAGCGCCGCGATTGAGGCTTTAAGTAAAGTCCGTTCTGGACGTGCGAAAGGGGCTGTTGTTAGCAAGCAAGAGCTCTGTTCTTAGCAAGAGCTCTTGCGCGAGTTCTTTTGCCTGTGGTAGCGTGTTCGCGAACATCGGATGAGTTCAGCGGAACCCATTACCTAAAACTTGGAACCAACAGCATTGGCACTCTTCATCGTGTGATACCCCCGTTCGCGGTCCTGATCGCCCGTGCAATTCTTAATCAATTGGGAGGAATAAAATGAAAGTCGCGAGATTAGTTATTGCACTAGCAGCCACGTGTGCGCTCATCGCCATTCTGGTTCTGCCGCAAATCATTGAAGCCAAACGACGGGCTGCCAATTCTGCACCACAGGGTGGCTCTGAAGTGATCACGGGATCTTCAGTTCACAACGACAAATCTGAGCCTCTGCGCGACATGAAGCAGTTGCCAATAATGAGAAAGCCTGAGCGCGAGGCGAATGAGAACCCACGAATTTCACACTCGCACCGAGACGTAACAGATCCCGTGGTACAAAACGCGGCGACGGCGTCCATCACGGCGAATATGCCGGGGACGACGCTTAACTTCGACGGCATTCCGTTTCCGGGTGTGGCCTGCAATTGCGCTCCGCCCGATCCGAATGGAGAAGTCGGAGCTACGCAATACGTTCAGATCGTCAACGAAGGCTACCAAGTTTTTGACAAGGCCTCAGGCGCATCGCAGTTGGGTCCCTCAGGCATAGCGACTTTGTGGAGCGGTTTTGGCGGTGTTTGCCAGAGCAATGGTAACGGCGATCCAGTCGTACTTTATGATCAACTTGCCGATCGCTGGGTGATTAGTCAGTTTGCCGGCGTGAGTGTGCCCACTGATGAATGCATCGCGGTTTCAACTTCGGGCGACGCCACCGGATCGTATTTCCGTTACGACTATCACCTGGGTTCGAACTTTTTTGATTATCCACACTTGGGCGTTTGGCCTGACGCTTACTACATGAGCATGAACGTTTTCAATTCTGCGGGTACGGCATTTCTCGGCCCGCAACCGTTCGCTTTTGATCGCTCAAAGATGCTCGCGGGATTGCCAGGCACTTTCGTTAGCACAGGAATCACCGGCGGATCATCGGAAGACGCGTACTTGCCGGCAGACCTCGATGGATCAACTCCACCACCCGCGGGCGCACCCGCGACGTTTGTTGAGTTTCCGGGCGGAGGAAGTTACCGAACATTTCACTTCCACGTAGACTTCGCCACGCCATCGAATTCTACGTTCACGTTGTTCGGTAGCCCGGCGGCCGCCGGATTCACAGTGCTGTGTGGAGCGACGCGTTCCTGCGTACCTCAGGCTGGAACCACTTCCAGGTTGGATGGCATCGGAGATCGTCTGATGTTTCGATTGGCTTATCGAAATTTTGGCGATCATGAATCAGTCGTAGGTAATTACACAGTCAGCGCAAACAGTGTCGCCGGAGTTCGCTGGTTCGAATTGCGCAATGTGATATCTGGCCCAGTGACTGTCTTTCAAGAAAGCACGTACCAGCCGGACGCGACCTGGCGCTGGATGGGAAGCGCGGCGATGGATCAGCAGGGAAACATCGCCATCGGCTACAGCGCATCAAGCGGTTCGATCTTTCCGCAAATCCGATACGCCGGACGGTTGGCGACTGATCCGCTTAACACTCTCTCTCAAGGCGAGTCGACGTTGTTTGCGGGCACCGGCAGTCAGACTGGAACCAGCAGTCGCTGGGGAGACTACAGCGACATAACCGTCGATCCGATAGACAATTGTACTTTCTGGTACACGACCGAATATTACGCGTCGACAACGAGCTTCAACTGGCGGACGCGCATCGGGTCGTTTAAGTTTGCTGGCTGTGGTGGTAACCCGACACCGACTCCGACTCCGACTCCGACTCCGACTCCTACTCCAACGCCAACTCCAACACCAACTCCGACTCCGGTTCCAAATGCTCCAAGCAACTTGACGGCGACCGCAGTTTCGTCAAGTCAAATCAATTTATCGTGGACGGACAATTCCGGAGACGAGAACGGCTTTAAGATCGAGCGTTGTCAGGGTAATAACTGCACGAACTTTGTAGAGATCGCTCAGGTGCCGGCGAACACCAGCAGTTATCCGGATCCAGCACTCTTGAACAACACGTTCTACCGCTACCAGGTCCGAGCCTTCAATGCGGCTGGAAACTCGGGTTATTCGAATATTGCCAGGGCCAAGACCCTTAACCATTAGCACGACGCGGGTTGAAGGACTCCCTCGACCGAGCGCCTTAACCCCCCGGTCTCTATTTGGACGACGGCCTGCCAGTTATTTCGGCGGGCCGTTTTTCATCGGCGCGACGGCAGGGGTCGGATCTTTGAGGATGGAGCAAAGGTAAGGCAGAGTAAGATTGGTTTGGTGCGCTATGAAGCTTCTTTGGAAAAGCATGATCATTGTTTTCTTGTTTCTTGTCGGCACTCCTTTTCTTTTCATCAGCCGCGCCGAACGGGCCGACAACTTGGTTGCACTGGTAGCCTGGAACAACGATCATCCGAAGGATCCGACTAAACGCGAGCGTGGGATGTTGGGTTTACCGATCAATGACCAAATCCGAACCAAGGGATTGCCAGTGGGTCTCTGGGGCGGAGAGCACATTAGCTTGGAGGTTACTGAGCAGGGCGCCACGATCGAATACGACTGTGCTCATGCCACGATAGAGCAACGAATCACCCTCGATCGACGAGGCCGGTTTGATGTTGCCGGAAGGCAGGTCCAAGAACGCGGGGGACCGGTTCGTCAAAACGACGAATCCGCAGGCTATCCTGTCCGGTTCACGGGCCAGGTTAGCGGCAAGAGAATGAAGCTAAGCGTTAGAAAGAGCGCCACCAAAGAGATGATCGGAACTTTCACGTTGGTTTACGGGGCTCAACCCAGACTCAGGAAGTGTAAATAACGTGATTTCTGAAAAGTGTATGCATACCTCGCCGGAATCGCCGATCTGAGTTGCGCGACATAAGAGCGCGCCCCAGTTACATCCTAAATCTCATCTGAGATCCAAGGATCGTTATATCACCCGGGCGAGTCCGTCCGTCGTTCTGCCGCATGAGGTAAAGGTCGAGTGTGAAATGCTTATTGAAGGCGTGGTTAGCTCCGGCCGCGAATCGATTGCGCACCCAATCGTGCTGGCTCCAATCATAAAAAACTTCGTCTGAGACATAGCCGGTGAATTTCGTTTTCTTAATCATAAACGGATGCTCGATTTGACCCCGGATGCGATAGCGCCAGGCATCGACTTGCGGTTCGCGCCAGCGGCGCTCGAACAAGTTACGCTCGATCAGCGTGAACTTGCCGACCGGAAAGCGCAAAGTCGCGCCCAGAGTGACCCGGTCTTCATATTCACCCTTCCCATGAGGTGGTTTGGCTTCGCGATGAAAATAAAATGGATTGAAACTCAGGTACTTGTTGGCCTTGATTACCCAACCGATTCCCCAGCGGCCATCGACTACGCTGCTGAAATTACTACGGATCCTGATCGTGCCCTGAAGTACGAAGTCGACTTTCTTGCTCATCGGGATCGCCAGTTGGGTGTCGTTCCAAAACTGGACGTCGTCCTTCGGTACGGGCTGTGTCGTTTGAGCGCATGCTCCGCGGGCCGCGCCGAGGAGAATTGAAATCAGAAATAATCTTTTCAGGTATTGATCGAGCCGCTTCATCTTTGTCTCGCGAGCGTATAGTTTGGCAGTGCGCTGAACGACGTAAGCCCAACCGCGACGCGATCGCCCGGTTTGAATCTAGTGGCGCTCGCTTCGGGCTTTGGACGCGTGGCGATAATCGGCACACCGGTCATTCTTTCAGGGGTGTTGACGGTCACTTGATATAGTGGGGGCTCGTCCTGTGGCTGTCGCCGATGCGTGAGATCGAGACGGATATTCAAACGCTCGTAAGCACCGACGAAACTCACTTCCTCGATCACGCCATTCGCTAGGCGCCGGCATCCTTCAACCAGGTTCGCATCCTGGCTGATGCAAACATCCTCGGGTCGAAATACGAGCTTAACCGATTGCCCTTCACGAAATCGTCTCGTTTCCTTTTCGGCAGGCAAACTGGCCGTGCCGATTTCGATCGCTCCGCGGGTCACGACGCCTACCAGCAGATTGGCCGCCCCCAGAAAAGTGGCGACGTATTCACTGGCCGGATGATTGTAAACTTCGTCGGGTGTTCCCACTTGTTCGAGATGGCCTTCATTGAGCACCGCGATGTGGTCACCCATCTCCAGAGCCTCTTCCTGATCGTGCGTGACAAAGACGGTTGGAACCTTGACCTGTTTCAAGAGCGCGCGTATCTCGCGACGCAGATGCACGCGCGTCTGCGCATCCAGCGCACCGAACGGTTCGTCAAAGAGCAGGACCTGCGGTTTGTAGGCCAGGGTGCGCGCAATCGCGACGCGTTGCTGCTGTCCTCCTGAGAGTTGCCACGGATATTTCTTGCGATGTTCATCCAGCCGCACCAACTCGAGCAAACGATTTACTGTTTCTCTTCTTTCCTTTCGCGGGCGCCGGCGAATCTTCAGACCAAAGGCGATGTTTTTCTCGACGGTCATGCGCGGAAAAAGCGCGTACGATTGAAAGATTACGCCGACGCCGCGCTCACGCGCAGGTAGATCCGTAACGTCTTTTCCGTGCAGAAACACTCGACCCTTGTCCGGCTGTTCCAGTCCGGCAATGATGCGCAGGATCGTCGTCTTGCCACTGCCGGAGGCGCCGAGCAGCACCAGCGACTCGCCTTCGGCGACGTCGAAGCTGACATCCTCGAGCACGCGCGATTTCTTGAAGCGCTTGCTGAGGCCCTGCACGCTGGCAGCGAGACCAATTCCTTTTTGGCGCTCGGGCGCCCAGGACTCATGCAAATCGGCAGTGTCGGGTGTTTTCAATCTTGCACTCATTTTTCCTGAGCCTCGAATTCCAGCCAGTCGCGCGCAAAAAACAGCACACTGAAAATGACGAAAGACAAAAGCGCCAGCACGATCGCGATTGCGTTGGCGGCCTCGATCTGTCCTTCATTGAACTTGGCAAAGATATAGAGCGGCGCCGTCTGAGTGCGGCCCGCGAGATTACCTGAAACCAAAATCGTCGAACCGAATTCGCCAACCGCGCGCGCGAAAGTCAAAAGCGCGCCGCCCACGATTGCACCGCGAAGACTGGGTAGAGTTACGTGCCAAAACGTCTGCCAACGCGTCGCCCCGATCGTGGCGGACGCTTCTTCGAGCGAGCGGCTCATCGTGTCGAATACCGGCTTGATGACGCCGAACGCCAGCGGAAACGTTACGAAGATATTCGCCAGAATGATCGCATAAGCTGTGAACATCAATTGCACGCCGTTCAGAAGACGGCCCAGCACTCCGTACGGTCCCCAAAGCAGCAGCAACGCGAATCCAGCAACCGCCGTAGGTATCGCAGTCGGGAGAGAAATCGTCACAATCACGGCGTTACGTCCCCAGAAGTCATAGCGCGAAAGGACGTACGCTGCCAGCAGGCCGAAAACCACATTAAAGGCAGTGGCCCAAAAACTTGTGAACAGTGAAAGTTTGAGCGCGAAAATCGCTTCGGGCGCGACCAGCGACGACCAGAACACGCCTAGTCCCTTGCTGGTGCCATAGATAAAGATCGAGAGCATTGGCAGCAGCACCAACGGCAGCATAAGGCCCAGCACCACGCCGATGCTTATTGGACGCGCTATGTCGAAACCGCGAACGTGCCTGATTGAGGCAATCTTTATAGCCATAGTTAACTATTTTCTTCTCTGCACCTGATCGCGAAAGACTTTTTCGATTATCTCCGGGTATGCTTTGTCCCAACCGCCGAAATAGTCCACTGTAAAAGGGTATTTGATGGTTGCGAGTTCCTTGTTTTCTTGGTCCAGTGTTTCATTGGTGCTGGACCGGAAATGAAATTTGACGAAGGCGCGCTGGGCCTCTTCGGTAAATAAATACTGAATGAATGCCTCGATCACGGGCCGGTCTGAGGCGGTGACGTTGCGGTCGATTATCACCGCGGGGTGCTCGCTGAAGATTGTTGCTTCAGGAATGACGATCTCGGCATCGGCCTTGGCGCTGCCCTCTTTCATCAGCAATGCATCGAGTTCGTAAGTAATCAGCGCGTCGCCGTAGCCGCTTTCGAATTGGGTACGCGCCTCGCGCGCGGAACCAGGCGTGGAGATCACATTGCGCCAAATCGCTTTGAGCAATTCCAAACCTCGTGCCTGCCCAATTTCTCTAGGAGGTACGTTGCCAAAGTTTGGTATCTGCTTCTCTGCCTTGATCACCTCCGAACCGTAAATTGCCAGGATGGACCACTGCGCGCCTCCTGAGCTGATCGGATCGGGATGAATCAGTTTTAGTCCCGGCTTCGCCAGATCGCCAAAGTCATGAATGCCTTTCGGATTTCCCTTGCGCACCAGAATCACGAACGGGGTCTTGTTAACGATTCCCTTTTGCGGCAAGGCGTGCCAGTCCGAAGTCACGAAGCCGCCCTGCTTCAGTCTCTGCGCGTCGCGGTCGATCGAAAGGATCGCGATTTGGGCCTTCACGCCTTGCAGAATCTGGTTCGTGACGGTTTCCGATCCTGCGAACGATGAGGTGAAATGAACGTCCTGCCCGTGCTCCTGTTTCCACTTCGCTATGAACGCTGGATAGATGGTCTTCTCCAACGACTCTTTCATGATCGAAAAGCCGTAGAGCGTGATATTCGTACCGCCACCTGATTCAGAAGGTGGCTTTGGCAAACAACTGCTGCCGGCAATCAATCCGGTCAGCATGCTCAGTAGCGCCGCGGTTCTGATCTTTGTGAGCGACGTTCGCTTCTTCATGAGAAGAGACCTCCTCTAGAACCGGTCAAAGCAGGTTCGCCAATCGACTATTCTTTTCAGGTACTGGATTAGCTATAGCGTCTATAGCATATTTCCGAGATTTGGGAAATGGTATTCTGTTCGCTTAGTTTCGGTAAATCTTCGGCAAGCTTTTTCCAGATTTATGCCATTACAAAAGGACAATAATGCGGTGGTGAATCCCGCCTTGATTTGGTAGTTCGCTAACCCTTACGATGCTTGCTTTAGACTTCGATAGTTCTCAGACTCAGGAGTTTTGATTTGTTCGGAAGATGGATGCGGGCGCGCGAGATTGCGCACACAAAACGCGACGATAATCGTGTAGTACGGCCGTTTGCGTGGGGCGCCGAGTTTATTCGCGAGCACGCGAACGGCGACAATCCGCGCGTGATCTTTGGCGAGCACACTGAACGGGTGATGGCTCGGAGCGAAGACTTCTATGCATTGCATTTAATTTCTGACTGGCAACTCACTGGCGATCGCCTGGTTTGGACCAGCG
>WNFT01003852.1_pt1 | contig 13129 bp, 11 predicted proteins | sample 5400191 | NCBI WGS metagenome assembly WNFT01 (sample SAMN13153359, study PRJNA577476) | soil metagenome | isolation source: 80 cm saprolite under Madrone tree | place: USA:California | collected 2016-06-14
CACCTCACGCACTTTGTCTTTATGCACTTTGAGCGTCACGATACGGGGCGCATATGTCGAGGTCTGTTGGCGTGGTGCCTGCAAGATAGTTTCCATCGCTTGCAGAATGTGCAATCTACCCTGTCGAGCTTGCTCTAATGCTTGGCCCATAATCGCCTGGGAGACCCCCGTTGTTTTGATATCCATCTGAATAGCGGTCACCCCTTGTGCTGTGCCTGCAACTTTGAAATCCATGTCACCGAGATGGTCTTCCAGTCCCATGATGTCCGACAGGATTGCTACTTTATCATCCTGAGCGATCAGTCCCATAGCGATGCCAGCCACAGGGGCTTTAATCGGTACCCCCGCGTCCATGAGCGCAAGCGTGCTCCCACACACCGTAGCCATAGATGATGACCCATTTGATTCCATAATGTCCGACACCACGCGAACCGTATATGGAAAAGCTTCGCGAGGGGGTAAGACAGGGCGCATAGCTCGTTCCGCTAAGGCCCCATGGCCAATGTCCCGCCGTCCTGGCGCACCGAAACGCCCAACTTCTCCGACACTAAAGGGAGGAAAGTTGTAGTGCAGCATAAAATTCTTCGAACTCTTCCCTTCCAAGCCATCGACCAGCTGTTCATCGCCTTGGGTCCCAAGCGTCGCGACGACAAGAGCTTGCGTTTCTCCACGGGTAAAGAGGGCTGAACCATGCGCACGTGGTAACAGAGACACACGGCCACTAATGGGACGAATACTCGTAGTGCCCCTTCCATCGGACCGCTGCCCTTCTTCCAGGATTTTCCGGCGCATCTCCTGGCTTTCTAAATCGTGCAAGAGGGTCTTGATGACTTTACTGCACTGCTCTGCTTCCTGACTTGCCCCATCTACTCCAACCAGCGTTTGCATGATCTCCTGTGCGAGGGTCTGCAAAGCTTCTTGGCGTTCAAGCTTGCCCTCGATGGCTAAGGCCGCCTTGAGACGTTCACAAGCCAAGTTGCGTACTTGGTACTCGAGTGTTGCATCTTTCGCCGGAACTGCAACAGGCATCTTGCCCTTCCCGACAGTACGTTGTAAATGCAGTTGCAAATCGATACAGGGTTGCAATGCCTGCTGTGCGGTTTCTAAAGCAGAGTGGATGATCGATTCGGGTAATTCGTGTGCTCCGCCTTCGACCATAACAATAGCATCACGTGTCCCAGCGACGACCATGTTGAGCGAGCTCTTCTCAAGCTCTTTGGAAGTCGGATTTACCACTAACTGTTCAGCAATATAGCCCATGCGGACAGCACCAATAGGTCCTAAGAAAGGAATGTCTGAGACAGTCAAAGCCGCTGACGCAGCTATGACGGCCACGATATCTGGATCGTTTTGCTGGTCTACAGAAAGCACTATGCATAGTACTTGCGTTTCCTTGCCATAACCCTCGGCAAAAAGCGGCCGGATAGGACGGTCAATAATACGTGAGGTAAGGGTCTCTTTTTCACTTGGCCGGCCTTCACGTTTAATGAAACCTCCAGGAATTTTCCCAGCAGCATAGGTTCTTTCACGGTAATCTACCGTGAGCGGGAAAAAGTCCAGACCCCCTCGATCTTCTGGTGCGGCGGTAGCTGCAGCCAATACCATTGTGTCGCCATACTGGACTATAGCCGACCCGTTGGCTTGTTTGGCGATTTCTCCTGTTTCGATGATTAATGTACGTCCGTTAATGACATGACTTACAGCTTGATGATTCAAGGGTGCTCCTCCACGCAGGCCATGTTCTTGTGTCAAACCTACCCACAGCCAATTTATCGACGAATACCGAGGCGTGCAATGACACGCTGGTAGCGCTCGTGATCCTGTCGCCTCAAATAGTCGAGCAAGCGGCGACGTAGTCCGACGAGCTTGAGCAATCCACGTCTGGAATGATGATCCTTTTTATGAGTTTTGAAGTGTTCAGTAAGATAGTTGATACGAGCGCTCAAGAGAGCAATCTGGACCTCTGACGAACCTGTATCAACATCATGGGTACGAAAGTCTGCAATAATTGCGTCTTTCTGTTCCTTTACTAAGGTCATGATACTTACTCCTTTGCAGGTTGTAGACCATAAGGTATATCTCAGATGAGAATGCTAAAAAATTTTGCAGCCATGCCATGAGAACACGCAGAACTTATGAAGGCACATACAATTTCCATTTTCGTCTATCGGGAGGAGACAATGGCCGTTGCATAACTGCTACAGTCCTCTGCGATGGTATACACAACCGATATCCAGAAGCATGCTCAGGCAAAGGTTGTAAGGTGTCGAGAATGGCAGAAAGTGCCCTCCCCTGCCGTATGCAAAGATCGTCGTATTGTTGCGCTGTCAGCATTAACGACGGCAAAAAGGATAAGGCTTCTGTGACAGGTATGAGCACGTGCGACAGGGTGCCGGCGCACACCTGTTGTTGTAAAATCTGCAACGAGCACGCACCTTGCAGAGAAAAATGCCCCACACGACAACGTTGGAGATGCAACATGTGCGCTCCACATCCCAACGCGAGGCCAATGTCTTCACCTAGGGTACGGATATAGGTGCCTTTTGAGCACGTGACACTGAGGGTTATTTGCGTCTCACGTTGATCCAGTAGTTCTAGACGCCGCACGAAAATATCACGTGCTTGACGTATAACAGTTTTGCCTTGTCGGGCAAGACGATAGAGGCGTTGTCCGCGATACTTCACAGCTGAATACATCGGAGGGATTTGTTGCAATAAACCCTGAAAACCATCTAATACATCGTGGAGCTGCGCGGGTGTGAGAGGGGGTACCTTACACTGGTATGTCACTGTCCCCGTTGCGTCCTGGGTGTCTGTACATACGCCCAATTGTAAAACTGTCCAATACGTTTTCTCCAGCATTTCAAAAAAACGTGCAAATTGAGTTGACTCGCCGAGACAAAGCACCAACACTCCGCTTGCTTCTGGGTCGAGTGTCCCTGTGTGGCCGACTGTACGTATCCCTAGGATGCGACGCACCGTGGCGACCACATCATGCGATGTCATGCCCCGCGGCTTATCAAGGTTTAAGATGCCACTAAGCATGCGAAGTGTCACTTTCCGCTGGTGCTACAGGAGGGACTGGAATGAGGTCGTGCAGAATACGAGAGATTCTAACACCATAGGCAATAGCTGTATCGAGTTTGAAGGTGAGTTCTGGAGTGTAGCGCAGTGTTAGATGCTTGCCCAGTTGGCTACGAATAAAACCAGCGGCATGCTCAAATCCCTGGATGGCAGCCTGTTGCTCAGCTTCACTCCCTATCCGGCTGATATACACACAAGCATAACGTAGATCAGACGATACCTCAACTCGAGAAATTGTCGCCATACTCAAACGGGGGTCCTTCAGCTGACGTAATAAAAGATGGGCAATTTCGGCTTGCAAAAGCTCCCCCACACGGGTTGGACGATATCGGGTCATAGCAATTTACCATAGCTCGATATGATAATCGAGTAAATCAGCAACGTACATCGACTCAACGAAATTCACAACCTTGCTGAGAATGCCATTTGCATGATCTTGGGCTGTACTGACTACAGCCACACCGAGCACAGCACGCTGCCATTTATCCTGATAGTCAACTTCAGCAATGGCAACATTAAAGTTATTTTTCACCCGAGTAATAACACTCTTGAGAACTTGTCTCTTCTCTTTGAGGGAGCGGGTTTCCCGTAAGCGAAGCTCAATAGTACAGACTCCAACAATCATAACTGTGCGTACCTCTACTCCCCGCATCCAGGCTAGAGTCGGGGAGCCACTTCCTCGAGGAGGAATGACTCAATCACATCTCCCTCTTTAATATCCTGATAGCGCCCCAGACCAATACCACATTCAAAGCCAGCTGTAACTTCCTCGACATCTTCTTTGATCCGTCGGAGCGAACCGACCCTGCCTTCATGGACGACCACGTTGTCGCGCAGCACACGCGCTGAAGCGTTACGTCGGATCACCCCTTCACGGACCTGACATCCTGCGATGGCACCAACCCGCGAGATATGAAAGAGCATTCTCACCTCAGCACGCCCAAGCATCTTCTCAGTATACGTTGGCTTCAACAGCCCCACCATAGCCTTTTCGACATCAGAGATGGCTTCATAAATCACCGTGTACAGACGTACATCAACGTGCTCCTGTACTGCCAGCTCTGCAGCTTTTGGGATGGGACGAACGCTAAAGCCTATCACAATAGCATTTGAAGCCGAAGCGAGCATGATATCGGATTCAGTAATAGCACCAGTCGAGCCATGAATCAAACGTAAGCGAACCTTTTCGCTTTCAAGTTTAGCGATGGCATCCCAGAGCGCTTGCACGGAACCCTGCACATCGGCTTTGATAACGAGATTTAAATCCTTGACCTCCCCCGCGGAAATACGCCGGTACAAATCATCAAGAGTCACACGGTTCGTCTGGGAGAGTTGCCTGGTCCGGAGTTTGTCTTGGCGTATGCTGCTGATATGACGCGCTTTCCTTTCGTCTTCCACCACCGTAAAGGCATCGCCTGCAGCAGGAACATCTGCAAAGCCAAGCACTTCTATGGGTGTCGATGGCCCTGCAAGCGTAATTTTGCGGCCGCGATCATCAAACATCGCACGCACACGACCGTAATGTACACCCGCAACATACGCGTTCCCGACGCGTAAGGACCCTTTTTGGATCATGACGGTTGCCACTGGCCCCCGTGTTTTATCCAGCTTGGCTTCGACAACAGTGCCCTTGGCTAGCTGATAGGGATCAGACTGCAGTTCGAGGATTTCAGCTTGGAGTAAAATCATTTCGAGCAAGTCTTCCAAACCAACTTTCCTCTTTGCGGACACCTCCACAAAGATGGTATTGCCTCCCCATTCCTCTGGGATCAGCTCGAGATCAGAGAGCTGTTGCTTTACACGGTCAGGATTGGCGTCTGGCAGATCGATTTTGTTGATGGCTACAACGATCGGTACACCCGCCGCTTTGGCATGGGCAATGGCTTCTCGCGTCTGCGGCATGACGCCATCGTTCGCAGCCACAACTAAAACGACAATATCCGTGATTTGTGCCCCACGCGCACGCATTGCAGTAAACGCTTCATGACCGGGAGTATCTAAAAAAACAATCTTGCCTTTCGGCGTTTCTACCTCGTAGGCCCCAATATGCTGGGTGATACCCCCGACTTCAGTAGCTTGAATATTGGCCTCACGAATAGCATCGAGGAGCGAAGTCTTCCCATGGTCGACATGCCCCATAATCGTGACCACAGGCGCACGTGGCTCAAGGTGCCCCATCTCCACACTCTCATCAGGACGCTCGATAGCCTCTTCCTCTGAAAGCAGGAGCACCTCTTGCCCGAGCTTCTGCGCCACGGTATTGGCAAGGTCAAGACCAATCACCGTATTAATGGAAGCTACTGTTCCTAGACTCATGAGCTGCATCAAAACATCTTTGGTTTTAAGATGCAATGCTTCAGCGAAATCTTTGACTGTTAGAGCTTCCGGAAGATGTAATATCGTGCTCGTTGATTCTAATTGAGGAGGTGAAGGCAAGAGTTCTACAGGGGGTGGCGTAGGTTGAGTAAGGGTGGGAGAAGGCATTGTCGGGCTTTCTATTGGAGGGGGACTCGTGGTAACAGCGGTTTCGTTGGTACGATATAGATCAAGGATCAGCCCTGCAGTTTCTTCGTCCATCGTACTCATGTGACTTTTGACCTCAATGCCCTGATTTCGTAGCTCCTCGATAAGGTTCCTGCTTGAGATCCCTAGATCCCGCGCTAATTCATAGACTCTCACACCTGCCATGCAACATCCTCCGCACAAAAACTGTAAGCATATCGACACAAAGAACTCTGGCTAGGACAAGACGCGCTTGTATTTCAAGCCCTACAGTAAGCCGTCTCTAATCTCTCCAGCGAAGACAAGCTAGTACGCAGGAGTTCAAGAAAACGCGGTACCGTAAGTCCAACAGCGCTTCGGCTAGACTTGCCAATGACGTGGCCTAGCTCTACTTTGGTAAAGAGCGTAACATATGGCACCTCATGCTGTGTGCACCAAAAACGGTATTCCTCAGCTCGCGCAGCCGCAATGTCCTCTGCCAGAATCAGGTGTAGCACACGTGCCTGGGCAAAGGCTTTCCTCAGTAGCGCATAGCCAGAAACAACAGCACCAGCTTTTTGTCCTAGGCCCAGACAAGTGCTGAGACGCTTACAAAGCAACCTCTTGACTTCCTGATACACTGTATCAAAATCTGGCACCAGAACAGCGCGTTTCAATGCAAGAGCCATCTTGGTAGGTTTGAGGGCTTTTCGCAAGCATGTTACATCACAACAAACATACGCTCCCCGCCCTGGAGCGTGCCCTGAAGCATCCAAGATAATTACCCCTTGTGGGGAGCACACAAAGCGCAGTAAATTGTGCACCTCCCGCTGCGCTCTGCATCCTATACAGGTACGCTCAGCGCCATGTTGGGAAAGTGCCTTCCCCTGCTCCTTATGCTGCTGTTGACCAACCTTTGTCTCAGCCACAGATCACAACACCATAAGTCAAGAGGGAAACCCCTCCAGGATAGACATGTCAGCGGTTGGCACAGGGGCATCCGTAGCCACGCTTTCTACAGCAGCCCCCTCCTCTATTGGATCGCTGCATGGACTAGAGGAGAGTGTAGAAGGAACTTCCACGACACTACGCTTTGGAGCATGAAAAGCTTGCTCAGCTCGACGCAACGCTTCCTTCCGCTCACTATCTGAGTCAACTTCACTTTCACTTTTAATATCAATTTTCCAGTGGGTCAGCTTTGCGGCTAATCGTACGTTTTGGCCACGCTTGCCGATCGCTAACGACAACTGATCATCGGGAACAATGACTTGCATTGTTTTGTCTGCCTCGTTGACAGAGACTCGCGAGACTTTCGCTGGACTCAAGGCGTTGCGGACATATTGGACTTGGTCATCTGTCCATTGAATAATATCGATCTTTTCACCACGCAATTCTTGAACAACAGACTGCACGCGCATGCCTTTCAGACCCACGCACGCGCCAATGGGATCGATGTCTTTGTCGTGGGAGACTACGGCAATTTTGGCACGACCACTTGAATCGCGTACTGCGCCCTTAATCTCAACAATGCTTTCGTAGATTTCAGGAACCTCCATTTCAAAGAGGCGCATCAGGAATCCCGGATGGGTACGCGACAGAATAATTTGCGGCCCGCTCGAAGCTCGTTTCACCTCGGTGATATAGGCACGAATGCGATCACTACGCTTGAATGTCTCGCGAAAAGATTGCTCACGGCGCGGCAAAAGCCCTTCCGTCTTCCCTAAGTCGACGATCAGGTTCCCTTCACGCTCAATACGTGCTACTAAACCATTGACAAGCTCACCCTGGCGGTCTTTAAAGTCTCGATAGACCATATCGCGTTCAGCCTCACGCACTTTCTGAATAATGACTTGCTTCGCGGTCTGGGCAGCGATACGGCCAAAGTCCTCGATATCGTGCTGGACTTCAATCAGGTCCCCCACCGCTGCATCGGGGCGTGTGTCACGCGCCTCTTCGAGACTAATTTCGAGGCTATCATCAACAATAGCATCCTCATCTCTCACCGTTTTCGAAGAAAAAAGCGTGATGGCACCAGTCACTTCATCGAGACGCGCGTTAATATTATCAATAGTGCCAAAACGTTTGCGCGCTGCTGAGAGGACGGCAGAGAGAACCGCATCAGTCACTACAGATTTCTCAACACCCTTCTCGCGACTAATCTGTTCAATAAGATGCAGTAGTTCCTGATTCACCTACAGCATACTCCTCTCGTTCTAGTGTGCGCTAGGTTTTAGAGCCTTGAGCGAGCGCTATGCTATATGAACTCCAGTTCAACAACCCCGTGGTCAATCTGGGGCAGCGGAATGGTGAGTGGTGTATCGGGAGGAACATGCAGGACCAAGTACGACTCAGTCACCGCAGCCACTCTTCCTCTATGTTGGGTCTGACCCATAAGGGAGGAGTTGAGGAACACCGTCACCATCCGCTGACATTGGCGCTGAAAGTCGCGAGCAGTATATAAAGGCCGATCCAACCCTGGCGATGAGACCTCAAGTACATAGGAAGTGGAAAGAAGGTCTTCTGCGTCGAACACCTGGCCTATTTCGAGGCTCAGCCTCCGGCAATCTTCGAGTGATATCCCTCCTGCAATATCAGCAAACACCCGTATAAGCCACTGCCCTTTTTGTTGTTGTAGCTGCAGCTCAACCAGTTCAAAACCCTGCCCCTGAAGAAGGGGTTCAACTATCTCCACAATGCTTTGGCGTATCGTCTCACGGTACATAGCAACCCGGCAATAACGAAAAAAAAGCGGGCACTATGCCCACTTACATAAGTGGATATTTAATCGTAAGTATGACAAAGACGGTACATGATTGCAAGGGGAAACTCCCCCTTGCAACTGAGACAGCGTGAGGACCAACATTAAGCATACAGGCGCAAAACTGAAGAGATTGGGTAACAATGTTTAAGGGAATAAACGATGGAGTATATCGTTATAGAAAACTCTCACATCATTCGAGAGAGCTAACAACATTAACGCTGCTAGGACAAGTAAACCAGCACGTTGGGCCATCTCGCGTGCACGCACGCTGAGTGGTTTCCCTAGAATAATTTCAAACATAAAGAATAGTAAATGACCACCATCTAAGACAGGTATGGGAAGAAGATTGAGTACTGCCAGATTGATACTAATACCTGCTGCGAAAAAAACGACATTACGCCACCCCTGGTCGGCTTGACGACCGATCTCGCGGGCAATGCCTAGGGGACCGGCAAGACTTTCTTTCAAAGGAATGGCCCCAGACAGGATCTTGCCGAAACCTGTAAGAGTCAACGTGGTAATCCGCCATGTCCACGCAAAACCCTGTCCAAGCGCTGTGAGAGGGTCACTATGCTGCATGCGCATATCTCCAGGACGCAATTCCACCCCAATCCGCCATTCCCGTGCATCCATATCTTTTCTTGGTGTCAAGGGAATGGTGAGTATCTGCCCGGCACGGTTCAATTGCATTTGTAGAGCGTGCCCCTCACTGGCTACGATGCGCGCCTTGAGTTCATCAATCCGCTCAATAGGTTTGCCATCTATAGCAATGACTGTGTCATCGGTTTGTAAGCCAGCCTGAGCTGCGGCAGAACCATCGAGGATCTTTCCCAGACGCACGGATTTTTCAACTGGAATGCCCATTGTATGGATAAAGGCAATAAGCACGACAGCAAAAAGCAGATTAAAGCCGGGACCTGCTGCCACGATGGGAATGCGTTTCCATACTGACTGATGCAAGAAAGAGCCCTCGCTGTCGCTTGTGGTTTCATCGAGCTGCTCTCCATACATCTTGACATAGCCGCCGAGAGGCACGAGTGCAAGCCGATATTCGGTGTCTCGCCACTGCTTACGCCATAGGGGTGGACCGAAACCAATGGAAAAGCGCTCAACGCGTACGCCAGATTTTTTGGCCACAATGAAGTGGCCAAATTCATGGACTACAATAAGTGCTCCAAGGACAATTGCGAAATGTAATACAGTGTTGAGGAAAGCTGCTATAGCGAGTTGCAAAATATATCCTCCGCCTACGCGAACACGACTGCCTCTTGCGTCATCGCCACTACTTAGGTCCTGTAAAATCCGTTGGTGTCAGTATTTCTGTATCCGGGGGTATGGCCAACTCAAACGTCTTGGCTGGTAACGCTGTAGGGCTCTCTAAGGAGGAGAGACGGATTTCCGTTAAGTTGCCAATACTGTCATGAATAAGCAGTTTTTCAACGAAATAACTTTGGGTATTCACTGCGATATGCAGCTCTGCAAAGCCCGCCTGGCTCGATCGGGGCATTAAGAGGAGATACACTAACTGAGGCTCAGGGCTTGACAACAAGGTCACCGCGAAGGACTCGCGAAGCTTTCCAACACCTGCCAAAAACAGCAAAGCAATATTCGTACGATTATTTTCATCGACTACACTCTGTAACAGTTGGTGTCGCTTGGGCGTGTAGATACGCAGCGTCGTCCCATCATATAGGATCGTCTGTGCATCTGGTTGTGTATATTCCCACCGTATAGAATGGGGTTTCTCAATATACACACGCCCGGAAGAGGTCTGCTGACGATTGAGAGACATTAAGGTGGCAACTTGGTCAAAATGGGCGGTCAAGGCCCTAGTGCGTTCATAGGTTTGTTGTATCTTGTCAAGTAACGTGTTGAGGTCAGGGGTCTGACTATAAATTGAAACACTTGTCATGCATATCCACAACAAAGCGAGATACCCCATGCGGGGGAACAGACATTTCTTCTCTACCAAGAGTCTAGGCACCGTTATGGTCCTCTAGGGGTACCTTTACCATCCTCTGGAATATGGCATTACTGCACGCAGTTCCTTTACCAGGGCGATATTTTCGGTATGACCCGTCATATTTGCACGCACATGTCCGCGCAGCATCCTGCCTAACAAATAAAAGTCCCCAATGATATCAAGGATTTTGTGTCGGACACATTCATCAGGAAAACGGAGCGGGGTACCATTGATAATTTTCTCCTCACCGATGAACACGGCATTTGTTAAACGCGCCCCTGCTAACAGCCCTAACTCATGCATGCGCTCCACCTCTTTCACGAACCCAAAGGTACGTGCTGGTGCAATTTCACGGCGATAGCTGGTGCTGTTTTTATGCTCATACGAGAACTCTTGGACTCCTAAGGGGGGTGGGTAGTCTAACCGATACGTCACTCGGAATCCATTATACGGTTCTACCAGGATAAACTTTGTATCCGCTCTGACCTGCCCTACAGCGTAACACCGATCCACGACAAATTCTTCCACAACCGCATCCTGCTCTGCAATGCCGGCATCTTCAATAAGATGACAAAAGGCATCGGCAGAGCCATCCATGATGGGTACCTCATCACTGATCTTGATAAGGACATTGGTAATGCGGTACGCATGTAGGGCTGACATGAGGTGCTCAACGGTACGCGCTGCGAGACAACCCTGCTTCAGACTGGTGCAGAAATCGGTCGATTCAATGAAGTCAACCGAAGCTGGCATGGTCTGCCCTGTGGTAATATTTCTGAAAAGAATACCACTATGAGGCGGCATGGGGGAAAGAATCATACCTGTCTTGAGACCAGATTGTAGTCCTTGGCCATAGAGGACAACACTGCGGTTGAGGGTGCTTTGCCTGATAGGACTGCAGAATTGCTGGGTCGCCGTGTCCCGCCCCCAGTAATGGGTAGGTTGCGGAAAAGTGGAGGTTGCTTCCTGGCGGTACGTAGGGGTGAGCTGAGGAAAGTCGGAAGGTATGACCATGCCCCGTGACGACGCTGTGTCCTGGAGAGCCACGTTGTGTCGGCGTTCTCGGTGTTCGAGGGCACGTTCGATGACCGAGAGTACCCTATACAACGAGAGGGGCTTTTCAAGATAATCGAACGCACCAAGCTTGGTCATGTGTACCGCCGTGGCAATGTTCCCATGCCCTGACATGACGATGACTTCTACGTCAGCGTGCATGGCCTGCAAAGCTTGTAAGGTTTCGACACCATCCATGCCCGGTAACCACACATCAAGCAACACCACCGCTGGTGCAACAGTGCGGATAAGTGCCAGAGCCTCCATGCCGTTAGCAGTGGAAGACACTTTGAAGCCTTCGTCACACAGTAAGTCACTTAAAGACTTCACGAGGTCCTCATCGTCATCCACAATTAAGATCCGGCCTTTTCCCATGGGTCTCTCTTTCTGCAATCACTGCGCCTGCGGTATACAAATCGCTTGCGGCTGTTTAAGGGAAAGCTCAATACGAAAGGTCACCCCTAAAATAGCGTCTTCCGTAACAAGGACTATGGGGCTGTGATGGGCGACAACAATGTACTGTACAAAACTAAGCCCTAGCCCAGTCCCATGTTTTTTGGTCGAGAAGTAGGGCGTGAAGATTTTGTCGCGGTTGTGTGGAAGAATACCTGATCCTGTATCATGTACCTCAATAGTGATGTTGCAAAAAAGTTTTTGACAAAGCAGGTTAGAAGTATCCCAGACGTACGATAAGATACGACGTAAGAACTGCCAACGCTGCAAAGGTAAGTGTGTCAGCCTTGGGATGGGCGGGCATGCACTACTGTAATGTCGCGCAGAGGGCATAGATCACAAAAACGTATGAGAGGGATGTGGTGGCCTATTTTTCAACATATTGAGCAATACTATAAGCAACTTGTGGTAAAAGGCAAGAAAATTCCTTGACGGACATTGATTATGCGTGTCGAAGGGGTGGCAGGAAGTTAAGGCAGGCGCTGCGCTCGCTGCTGGAACTCTGCAAGTATGGCCGCTGCCTCACCCGGTGAAAGGGCGTCGAGGTCCAAGGAGCGTAGCGCCTGGAGCAGCTGTATTGTAAGGGACTCGAAGAGTGACAATTGATTACCAGCGTGAGGACTGAGGGTTGTCTGAGGCGTCGCCCGACGTTTCCTCGAGGCGACGCTTGCCATAGAGGAGGACGATTCGAAGTGGGTGAGTAACTGTTGGGCGCGTTGTAGGACATGGGCTGGGAGTCCTGCTAAGCGTGCGACTTGAATGCCATAGCTCCGATCAGCGCTCCCGGGGAGGATACGACGTAAGAAAAGGACCTTATCTCCATGTTCTTGCACAGCGGCACTGTAATTATGAAGGCGGGTGAGAGAGGCAGCTAAAGCCGTCAATTCGTGATAATGGGTGGCAAAGAGCGTACGTGGGCGCAGATCGCCATGGTCGTGGAGATATTCGACGACCGCCCAGGCGATACTGATACCATCATAGGTACTGGTGCCACGGCCAATTTCATCCAGTAAGACGAGACTCCGAGCACTCACATTATGCAGGATATTCGCCGTTTCGGTCATTTCAACCATAAACGTACTTTGCCCTTTGCCAAGTATGTCGTGGGCGCCAACCCGCGTAAACACACGATCAATTAACCCGATATGCGCAGTACGAGCCGGTATGAAACTACCTATCTGGGCTAAAATCACGATGAGAGCAACCTGCCGCATATAGGTCGATTTCCCAGCCATGTTCGGACCAGTCAGGAGCAGAATCTGGCGCCGCTCCCGATCCAGGAACGTGTCATTGGGCACAAAGCGTTCTTCCTGTGCCATGGCTTCCAACACTGG
>WNFT01003853.1_pt1 | contig 13127 bp, 9 predicted proteins | sample 5400191 | NCBI WGS metagenome assembly WNFT01 (sample SAMN13153359, study PRJNA577476) | soil metagenome | isolation source: 80 cm saprolite under Madrone tree | place: USA:California | collected 2016-06-14
CGCGTGGTAAAATACTATTGATAGTAAAACTAGTGATAGACAGTAATAACAAGCCAATGAGGGCGAACAAGCAAGGATGAGCTGCGTGTTCGCCCATAAATTATGGTGGTGAAACCAGGTTTCACCCGTGATGGATAAAGATATATGACTGACTTTCCAAGGCGTATTGCCCTGCTCGGCAGTACCGGTTCGATAGGACGACAGACACTCGACGTGGTACGGTGTTTCCCAGAACATTTTCGTATAGTGGCCTTAGCTGCGCGCAGCAATGTCTCGCTCCTGGCGCAACAGGTGCAGGAATTTGCGCCAATGCTGACGGCATGTTTCGCCGGGACGCCCGAGATAGAGCAGGAAGCCAAACAAGCCATACCCGGAGTCGTGCTTGGCGAGGAGGGGCTACTCGCAGTAGCCACCTATCCGGATGTAGATATTGTCGTAGCTGCCACTTCAGGTTTGATGGGCCTCACCCCAACATTAGCAGCCATCAAAGCCGGGAAAACTATCGCGCTGGCAAATAAAGAAACGCTGGTAATGGCTGGCCACCTGGTAATGACAGCAGCGCAAAGCGAGGGTGTATCGATCCTGCCGGTGGACAGTGAGCACAGCGCTATCTGGCAATGCCTGCGCGGTGAAAATACGGCTGAAATCAATCGTCTCATACTGACAGCATCAGGCGGGCCATTCCGTCTTGCTACACTCGATCAACTGCGCGCGGTGACGGTTGAACAGGCGTTAGATCATCCTACCTGGCGCATGGGGCCGAAAATTACCGTAGACTCTGCGACGCTGATGAATAAAGGCCTGGAGGTGCTCGAAGCCCACTGGCTTTTTGGTATTCCATATGACCGCATCAACGTCGTCGTCCACCCAGAAAGTATCATCCACTCGATGGTCGAGTTTGTTGATGGTTCGTTGAAAATGCAGGCCAGCCTTCCAAGCATGCATTTGCCTATACAGGATGCGTTGAGCTATCCCGTACGCTTGAACACCAACGGTACCGGACTTGTGTCCAAGCTGGATTGGGCGGAGGTAGCGCGACTCAATTTTGAAACGCTGGATATAACACGCTTCCCTTGCTTTCGACTGGCCTTCGAAGCTGCAAAGCGCGGAGGCACCTATCCTTGTGTGCTTGTGGGAGCAGATGAAGAGGCGGTTGCCCTCTTTCTCGCGGGAAAGATTGGATTCCTGGAAATCGCAAAACTGATCGAGGCGGTGCTTGAGCGTCATCACCCGGTTGCCCAGCCGGATGTGCCTGCCATTCTAGAGGCGTGTACCTGGGCGCGCAGGACAGCGCAAGAATTCTATGAAGCGACGTATCAAAGGAAGATCTCATGAATAACTGGTTCTTGCTGGCAGCTATCCCGGTCTTTGGGATATGCGTGCTTGTGCATGAATTTGGTCACTTTATCACCGCAAAATGGGCGGGCATTCGTGTAGAGGAATTTGGGCTTGGCTTCCCGCCTCGCCTGGTAGGCTTTCGTAAGCGCGATACAGGAGGATGGGAAGTCATCTGGTTTGGCGGCAGGCGCAATGCAGAAGACGCGTATAGTGATCACACGCAGTCACCTTTCAGCGGCACCAGCGGCGGGGTAAGTACTGCGATGCCGGGTTCACTGGCCAATCATCACACCATTTATTCGATCAATTTACTGCCTATCGGCGGCTTCGTGCGCATGCCAGGAGAAACCGGGGATACCACCGGTACTGACGGCAATTACGACCCCCAAAGCTTTGCCGCCAAATCGGCAGGCAAACGCATCATTGTCCTGGTCGCGGGCGTTACCATGAATGTCATCCTGGCGATGGTACTTTTTACCATTGCCTATAGTCTCGGTGAGCCGACCTTTCCTGCTGTGATTGGCAAAGTTGTTCCTGGCTCCCCGGCTGCTGTGGCTGGCCTGCGCCCTGGTGACACCTTCGTCTCAGTAAACGATCGCCCTGTTCAACTGTTCTCGGATGTGCAGGATAGTGTTGACAAGGCCATTGCAGCTGATACCAGCCAGCGTCCCACTGTGCCGATATCCCTGGAAATTCGACACGTTGGCGAAAAGTCTCCCACCGCAACAGTCGTCAACGCGCGTAAGCATCCCCCCGATGGCCAGGGGGCGATGGGCATTGAGGAGAAGATCATCTTTGTCAGTTCGCCTGTCTGGCAGGCTCCATTCAAGGGCGTCCAGCATACCTTTAGTGTGACTGGCGATTTTATTAACCAGATATCGCAGATGATTGCAGGCGCGATCAAGCCGCAGCTGGCCGGGCCGGTTGGCATCGTCAAGATTACGGGCCAGGTTGCTGCCAGTGTGCCTGATCTTGGTTGGTGGCCTATCTTGAGCCTGACGGCGATTCTGAGCTTAAACCTGGCCATTATAAACATTTTGCCCATCCCCGCTCTGGACGGAGGGCGCGTCCTCTTGATACTGGTAGAAATTCTACGAGGTGGCAAACGCCTGAAACCCGAACGGGAAGGGATTATCAATTTTATCGGCATGGCAATACTGCTTACCCTGATGGTAATCATCACTGTAAATGATGTTTTACACTGGGGTAGCTAATCATGATGGAGTAATCGAAATTATGCGACGTAAAAACCGGCAGATTCATGTTGGCAGCCTGGCAATTGGTGGTGACGCGCCCATTGTGGTACAGTCAATGACTACCACGTACACGCGCGACGTAGATAGCACGGTCGCACAAATTTACCGTTTGGAAGAAGTTGGGTGTGAAATAGTGCGCGTAGCCGTACCTGAAGAAGAGGATGCCCTCGCTATCGGCGAGATCAAAAAGCGTATCCATATACCGCTGGTCGCTGATATCCATTATAAACATTCCCTGGCGCTTGAAGCGATCCGCCAGGGCGTCGATTGCGTGCGTATCAACCCTGGTAACCTCATCAATGGCCGCAAATCGCTTGAACAGATTGTAGCAGCCTGTAAAGAGCGTGGCATTGCCATGCGGATTGGCGTCAACTCCGGCTCAATTGACGCGCTCGACCAGCGTGGGCAGATGCAGCGTATCCAGGTCAGGCTGCGTGACGATGGTGTCTTAGAGCGCAGCGACCCGGCTGAGGCACGCCGCAAGGAACGTGAGCAACTGGCCGAGCGTATGGTCGCCAAGGCGCTGGAGTATATCGGCTGGTGTGAAGAATTGGACTTCCATGAGATCAAAGTTTCGTTGAAATCTTCCACGCCTCTGACCGCCGTTGAAGCCTACCGCCGCTTTTCGCAGCGCTCGGACTATCCTCTCCACCTTGGTATTACCGAGGCGGGAACCCTTGTGACGGGCGCGGTCAAATCCTCGGTAGGTTTGGGCTTGCTGCTGGCCGATGGTATCGGTGATACCATTCGTGTAAGCCTGAGCGCTGAGCCTGAAGAAGAGATCCCCGTCGCCTATGAAATACTGCGCTCGCTCGAACTGCGCAACCGGGGTGTCACCTTCGTCTCCTGTCCCTCCTGCGGGCGCGTCGAGATTGACGTGATCGGTGTGGCAAACGAAGTTGAGAAGCGGCTTGCCAAAGTGCAGACTCCCATTCATGTTGCTGTCATGGGCTGTGTCGTCAACGGTCCTGGGGAATCACGCGACGCCGACGTGGGACTTGCCGGCGGCAAGGGCCGTGGCGTAATCTTCCGCAAAGGTGAAGTGGTCAAAACCGTACCCGAAGATCAATTCCTCGACGCGGTGCTCAAAGAAGTAGCGAGCCTGCTGCCCGAGCGCGAAGCGAAGCTGGTCTATCCAGAAGGCGGTATCAAGGAAACCGCCGGTGTCCACCGCACCCGGGACGAGGGTATCGGGCTGTCGGTGTTGAAATCCTGAAACGTTATTGGGAGATACCACCGAGTTGTCACAGCACGCCTGGAGCCGTGCGAGTGCCTTTACACACCCCACGACATCAACGCGCTCGCCTATCAACGACAAGCTACCCGGTAGGCATCAAGGCTGAAATACTTCTTCATGGAGTTGAAGTTCATGGCGTTCGCCTTGGGACAGAACTGGGACGTACTCAGGTTGTACTCGACTTCCATGACGGCTTTGTTGGCCTTGATGAATGGTACGAGTTTGTTGCACTCCTGGTATTGGAAGCACTGTTCATCCAATACCCAGTCGAAGTACGGCAGGAGAGTCGTTACCTGGTCGAGGTCATTCTTTAAGGCAACCGGGAGACCGCGTGTGTGTGCCGCATTGGCCAGGAAGACATTATAGCTGAGTTGCTCGCTGGCGGTGAGAGGGAAGCCGGTATTGTTGGCATAGCCATCGACGTTGTCGAACTCAACTCCGTTAAATCCTTTCGACTTGCAAAGGTCCATACGTGCTTTCATAATCGGGTCAAGAATTGATGGCTGGCGGATATCCAGCCATCGTTCGTTAGAAAATCCACTCACCGAGTTGCCTTTCACCGATTTAGGAAACTTGTTGGCATCAGGTCGCCAACTCTCCCAGGTACCTGCGTCAATGTAGCAGATGACAATATGCCCCGCCTTGTGCAGGGATGCGACCACGCTTGCAGAAGTGTTGAACATATCGACGTCATACATCACCACATTTAGTGACTGATTTATAGTGCCCTGGAGTTGCCATTGCCAGCTCACCTTGAGAGCCGGGTGCCAACATCCTGGACAGCTCACGGGAGGAGGCAAAGATGGTGTTACTACGGAGGCAGCAGACGTAGCATGGGCTGTGAAACCGCAGGAAGCACTCAGGACTGCAACCAATATGAGTGCAATGAACCAGCCCATTACCCTGATCCTTGCTGTACAGACACGTTTCATAGAAGTTGATTCTCTAAATTGGGTGAGAATAGGGGTAGTATGAAACATCCCAAGTCTCCTTTGCTGTAGGTTTCACTTTACATAAAGATCAATAGTGGAATACCAGGGTTAAACGATAAATGCTACATGACCAAGGAGAAATCAAAAACAACCCGGAAAAGAATAGATCGAAAGATAGATTACATCAAAAACACAACAATTGCAACATACAATTGGAGTTGCTTTCCTGCACTACTTTAGCCTCTTGTAAAATGCAGCAAAAGGTGATTGGTATGATGCACGTGATGTCAGTTGGATCAGAGAACGAAAATCAGTGAGCCGAACAACGGATGATTTCTCCTCTTCTTCCATTCTTTGATATATTATGTTTTTTAAAATTTATTCATTTTTAGAGTTCACTGTCTCATCAACAGTTAATATTATTGTAGAGCTTCTTATGGTTGAAAAATATTAACATAAAACACAAAATAACTACCAAATCATAACCACGTCAACATGATTTCCATCTTAATCTCCTTGTATAATAAGACCAAGATAATCAATGGGAAGTTTTTGGAGCACCCAGCTCCTAAAGGCTTCTTCGACAGTTGTATATCTACATTTTTGAAGACACATTATTAGTACAACAAAGAATTCATAATTAGCATTACCCCCGTTTTGATACAAAGGGGCATATACAAATTAACATTATCCCCCCATTTTGTATATAAAGGGGGGACATATACGAGTGCTATGAATTCGTTGATTTCGTGAGATGTTGGTGATGGAAATAGGGGAAAAAACGTCAAATGGAAATGCCTCTTCAGCAAAGTTTTAGAGACCCGCTTCCCAAAGAGCCGAATACCAGTGTATCCAGAGCACATGAACAGAAAGAGAACCTCTGGCCTTTTTCGCAATACCTGCGTGAGATATTTGAAGTAACTCTTGGCCTCGGCATCACAGTGATAGCGAGTTGGTTCATCCCAGGCAACTGGGCACCATCTGTGCTCATTTTTTGCGCATTTTTTCTTGTTGTTTTCGCTATTGCTGTTCGCTATCGGCGAGCCACCGCGTATAGTGGCAGTGTACTTGCAGCGGTAAGCTATAGCCTATTGCTCTGGCAACGTCCAGAAGTATACGCCCCGTTTGGCATTCGTTACATGTTCATTGGAGCGTTTTTACTGCTTACCAGTGGTGTGTTTATGAATGATCTTTTGCGTGCCCAACGCCGGCGGTTCATTATTGCCGAACAACAGCAGGCACGAAAAGATGCGATCTTGCAGGCAACTGCCCACAAATATCAAACGGCTGTGACGATCAACGCGGAACTGGAACGGCAGATAGCCGGGCAAACCACTACCGTTACTACGATCATTGACAAGATGGCGCAACTCTGGAAACTCAAAGGCGATAAGCGCTATACCGCCATTCTGGACACAGTAATGCATGTTCTTGAAGCGCAATCCTGCGTTTTGTATTTGCAACGGAGGGGCGAGATGCACTTCTATGCGTGCCAACCAGCAGGAGCATATACCTATGTTCCGGCCTTGAACCTGGATGACCCATTGATCAGCAGCGTTATGCGCCAGCGCCAGGTTTGTACCATTCGTGATGTGCTGGCTCAAGGGCAGACCGTATCGCAGAAGGTAGCGGTGATGGCGGGTCCGCTGCTCGATGATCATAAGCAGGTCGTGGGGATAGTGATTATCGACAATATCCCGATGTTGAAGTTTACGCCCGCTGCAGTTCGTCTCTTCAGCTCAATTCTGCATATGGCATCCCTCGTGCTGCAAATAGCTTTACCCAAGGGAGAAACTGATCAAAATGCGTACCGCTCTTCGATCTCTCTCTATCCGGAGGAGCACGGCATTTCTGCTGGACCACATACTCCTATTCCTGACGTCGATATCAGCGAGGAGGAGTATCGCTCTTTGGTCTCCTTCTATCCAACGGAACACATTATTCCTGTTGTAAAGATAAGCTAACGTAGGATGCGAACAATGCAAGATAGACAGGAACAGAATCGACTTCAGAGCTGGACTGGCAATGTTCTCTTCACCCTTGGCCTTCTAGGGGAGAGTGCCATTGGTGTGTTTCTCTTGGTCGGGGCAGGCATGCAGATACTCCTACTGCACATTCCTGCTGTTCTTCTTTGGGCGTTAGGCGTCAACCTCGTTGGCAAGCAACATGTGCATGAAGAGCAGGTCATTCGCATAGGTCGCATGCGTATGCATAAATGGAGTATAGCGGCCCTGCTCTTAAGCTGGTGTACATTTCCGGGCTTTGGACCGCTCGCGTACAGCATTGCCCTATTTATCACCAAATTCTTGCATCAGGGGGCGACCATAGAGACGCCAGGGGTGACAACTTCGGCACACGAGATACCTCCACCACTCGATTTGGAAGTGCAGCCACTGATCGACGTCCTACATACATCGGATCTCGAGATGAAGCGTGCAGCAGTTGCGGCGCTCGGTCGTCAAGTCAATCCAGGAGCAATGCAATTACTGCGACAACTGTTATCAGATGCTCAGCCTGAGCTTCGTAGTGATGCCTCAATCGCATTAACTCGTCTTGAGGAAGAGCTTGCTGGCGCCCTCAATGCTGCCCTTGAACTATGGAAAGTTAACCCGGCAGATAAGGAACGAGCACTCAACCTCGCTGATCAGTACTACGAATATGCTTGTAGTCACGTGCTCGATGAGATGAGTCAACACTGTTATTTCGCCAAAGCACGTGATGTATTACAGCAATGCATTACACAGGGTAGCATGAATGCTGATCTATGGTTAAAACTTGCACGTATTCGCCAGCATCTTGGTGAGACGACGCAAGCACTGCAAGATGTTCGTACGGCTCTCCAGCTCCAACCCCATTCTGCCGAAGCATACCTGCTGGCGATGGAGCTTGCCTTTTGCTTGCACGCCTGGGAGATCCTCATCTCCCTTGCTCGTGAGGGATTGAGGACATTACCCTCTACTTCAGAGACGCGAAAGACTCTACAGTGGTGGGTAACACTTCATCCAGAAGTACGCGGAGGGAGATGGCATGGCTGATATCTGCCTGATAGTTGAAGGCGCTTATCCCTATGTCACGGGTGGAGTGTCGAGTTGGATCCAGTCCCTGGTGACAAATTTACGCAATGTAACCTTTGCCATCATGTATATCGGCTCCATTCCCGATCCTCAACGCAAGGTAGTATACAAAATGCCGGGCAATGTCATTGAGTTTCGTGAAGTGTTCATCAGTGACATCAACCGGGTGCGTAAGCCCAAGAGAACAACATATGCAGCTTCTGCCTGGCATGAATTCTATGCATTGCATGAAGCCATTGCTATGGGTAAGCCTTACGATGCTCATCGTTTGCTCCCCATCCTACACCAGTCAGGCTTTGCCGGGCTGACAGCATCAGATCTTTTTCATGCCCGTGAAAGCTGGGAGCTCCTGGTCAAGCTCTATGAACTGTATGCTTCTGACCAATCATTTGTGGATTTCCTCTGGACGTTTCGTTTCACCTACTTGACAATGTTCTCCATATTCGAGGCGACCCTGCCCCAGGCGCATGTCTATCACGCGGTGAGCACCGGCTTCGGTGGTCTCCTGGGTGCTCTGGGAAAGATACGAACTGGCCGGCCTCTTCTCGTAACTGAGCACGGCCTCTACACGCGGGAACGCGAGAACGAGATCATCCAGTCTGCCTGGATGGGTCAACCGGCATCAAGTCATCGCATTGATAAGCGACGCATGGGCTTCTTCCAGCAATGGTGGTTCAACATGTTTCTCTTCATGGAGAAGCTCTGCTACGATTCAGCAGATGCCATCATTGCGATCACTGGCGTCAACCAGACGTATCAATTGAAACGCGGAGCCGATCCACAAAAAATGCAGCTTATTCCCAACGGCATCAACATCCAGCAACTGGCACATCTTCGTCAGCAAGAAACCCAGGCCGGGGCCCAGAAAGGGGATCTTGCTGAACTCAGTGCTATCGAAGCCGTCGCTACGAGGGAATTGCAGTCCATTTCTCACGAGCTCAGTATCCAGCAACTGGCGCATCGTCGCCGGCGAGAAGACCAGGTTTGGGATCGCTCTACGCTTGTGTCGGTTGACCGCGTTGTGCCCAAGAAATTGCAGGTCAGACTGAAAAGGTTGGATATCCAGCAAACGATACATCTTCCGCTACAAGAAGCCCATGCCCTGGGCTCGGATCATTTCCTGGTCGGTTTCGTTGGTCGCGTCGTTCCAATTAAAGACGTCAAAACATTCATTCGCGCCCTCAAGATCGCCAGTCAGACTATTCCCAATCTTCAAGCCTATCTCGTCGGTCCTACCGACGAGGATCCTGAATACTTCCAGGAATGCCAGCAACTCGTCGAAATGCTGGATTTGGCATCTGTTCTCCGTTTTACAGGTTCAGCAGACGTGAAGAAATATTACAGCCAAATCGATGTCTTAGTGTTAACCAGCTTGAGCGAAGGACAACCACTTGTTATCTTGGAGGGAAATTGCGCTGGAGTCCCAGTTGTAGCCACGGATGTCGGTGCCTGTCGTGAATTGCTGATGGGTGTATCACCTGAAGACCAGGCCCTGGGGGCAAGCGGTCTCATAACCCCTGTTACCAGTCCTCAAAAGACCGCCGCAGCAATCATCCAGCTTTGGCGTGACGAAGATTTGCGTTTGCGAATGGGGCGTGCAGGTCAGGAACGCACCCAACGCTACTACCGCCAGGAGCAACTCTATCGTTCCTACACCAAACTATATCAACGCTACCTATCGCAAAAGGAGCAGAGGTAAAACTATGGCAGGGATAGGATTTCGTTTGCAAAACCTGGTAGCGAAAGGGTCATACCTTGAAGCTGCCACTGCATATGTTTCTTCTGCGGTCATTACCACCGGTCCCTGGCTATCAGGAGTGGTAGCACTCGTGGTACTAAACATTTCCACCTCAAGGTATCTTCATGAAGCCGACCGTTCATTACTCTTCGCCACCATTGTTTCAACATTTGTCGCCAGCCTGCTCATAGTTGGTGGCCTGCAACTACCTGTCACGCGCTACTTAGCTGATCGCCTCTACCTCAAGGATACTGCCAGCGTTGCACCAACGTGTACCGGCGTCTTGTGCCTGGTCATCCCTCTTTCTATCGTCGCATCACCATTTCTCGTGTTCGCCCCGTTTGATATGCGCTATCGCTTCCTGGTATTCACACTCTTTCTAACGTTGAGCACGAACTGGATGGTCATACTATTTCTTTCAGCTGCACGCGAATACATACGCATCGTGCTGATTTTGACGGGCTGTTATGCTCTGGGTATCAGTGCATCCATCTTGTTGGGGCAATTGTACGGACTTCTAGGGAGCCTGGCTGGATTTACCTTTGGGCAAATGACCTGTCTCTCGTTACTGATTGTGAGCGTCTACCTGGAGTTTCCTTCCGTACACACTATCAATCTTGCCTATCTACGCTATATCTTCAAGTACTGGGATTTATTTATCATTGGCACACTATACACTGTCGGTATCTGGGCAGACAACATAATTCTCTGGATCTCTTCCCAGGATCAAGTGATTTCCGGTTTCTATCACCTCTTTCCCCCTTATGATACCGCTAAATTTGTTGTGTCTCTGTCAACAGTTCCTGCAATAGTAATCTTTATGATTCACTTGGAGACCAACTTTGATCGCTATTACCAGAACTATTATCGGCTGATTGATGCCAAGGGTACCCTGCGCGATTTGGTTCGCGCCAGGGAAGGCATGCGAGAGGCAGTCCGAACGGGATTAGGGACGATCATCAAAGTTCAGAGCTTCGTAGCACTATTTCTTTGCTTGATAGCTCAAGACATAGCATCGTTTGTTGGGTTAACACCCAAATGGGTGCCGCTCCTGCGTATAGAAATATTCGCATGTACAGCACAATTCTTTGTGCTCGTTATGATGGTACTCCTATTGTATATCGATCAGCGACGAGCAACGTTGTTCTTCATTGCAGTATTCGCGATCTGCAATATCGCCTTGACGCTGGTGTCGGTACACCTGGGTGATGTACGTTTCTACGGCATCGGATATCTGGGAGCGTCCATTATAGGAGCTATTCTTGGATGGTTCTTGCTCAACGACCGGCTCAAACGCTTGGAATATCTCACCTTTATGGCTCAACCTTTAGGGGGAAGCTAAATACATTTTAAGCATTATTTTTCAATGAAAGGGTTAACGCAATGAAATTGTACCATCGCAAGGCGATACTGAGTTTCAGCTTCCTGGCTGTTACGAGTATCAGTCTCATCGTGTTACTAGCATCGTCAGTATTGACATCAGCTTCCCCTCCACGAGGAATAGTAAGACCACAGGATAGGACACATCTGACAAAAGGATCTGTTGCGTGGCCGGTGAAAAAGTCGCAACCGCTTCATCAGCCAATCAACGCACCCAAATCACCCAAAGGACGTGGGCTTCACCAACCCACCAATCCGAGCAAAAGCGGGGGGTATGCGGTAACTGCGAGCGCTGTGCCCAGTGTCTGTACGTCCACGACCATCGATTTGAAGGTGCTGGTCCTGGCCGCAGATGGTAACGAGGCTGATCTGCCAGCTATCAAACAGGCCCTGGATTACCTGGGGATCCCCTACACCGTCTATATTGCTGCTCAAACGCCCAATGGGTTGACACCTGACTTCTTGAGCAATGGCTGCCATGGCTATTATGAAGGCGTCATTCTCACCAATGGACTCCTGGCCTACTACAACGGCAGTGACTATGTCAGCGCGCTCTCACAGGACGAGTGGAACACTTTGTGGAGCTACGAGGCGACCATGAGCGTACGCGAGCTCAGCTGGTATACCTTCCCTACTGCTGATTTTGGCTTTCAAGCGCCAAGCAATGCGTTCGATACCTCGACGGCGCCGGTTGCGATGAATCTGACATCTCAAGGGGTGCCAGACTTCCCGTATCTGAATAGTACTACCACTATTAATATCCAGTATGCCTGGACGTACCTGGCGCAGCCGCTGACCGACGGGACGACGACGCCGCTGTTGAGTGATGCAAGCGGCAACGCGCTGGTGGCCGTCCACACCACGCCAGATGGGCGGCAGGCACTCTCCCTGACGTTCGACAGCAACCCCTACCTCATCCACGACATCGTGCTATCCTATGGCCTGGTCAACTGGCTGACCCAGGGATTGTTCCTGGGCTCGCGTCACGTCTACATGTCGGCACAAGTCGACGATCTCTTCATTGACGACAGTGAATGGGTGCCTGCTACCCCCTGTGGCACCAACGTCGATAACACCGGCTACACCTACCGGATCACGGGCAGCGACCTGAAAGCGGTGGTCGCCTGGCAGAAAGCCAAGAGAGCGGCGAGTGTATCGGCCAATACCACCCTTTCGCTGGCCTTTAATGGCTCTGGGACGGTTGCCGGTGCCTATACGCCCGATACGTTAACGCCAGCTTTGACCGGCAACCAGGCCCAATTCAACTGGATCAGCCACACCTACGACCATACCAACCTGGACAATGTGACCTACACGACCGCCAACTCGGAGATCACGCGCAATAATCAAGCGGCGAAGAAGCTGGGTTTGTCGCACTACAGCACGCTCAATATGGTCACGCCCGATGTTTCCGGCTTGGCCAATCTGGCTTTCCTGCAGGCGGCCTACAACGATGGCATCCGCTACCTGGTGACGGACACCTCGGTGGCCGGAGGTACCAATCCCTCGCCCAATGCGGGAATCTACAACACATACCAACCTGCGATTCTGATGCTTCCACGCCATCCAACCAACCTGTTCTACAATGTCACGACGCCCGCCGAATGGGTGGCAGAATACAACTGCATCTACCAGAGCTCTCTGACCTACCAGCAGATCCTGGATGTTGAAAGCCAGTTTCTCGTCACCTACCTGTTGAAAGGTGAACTGGACCCCTGGATGTTCCACCAGGCGAATCTGCGGGCTTATGATGGTACCCATACGTTGCTGGGTGACCTGCTCGATATGACCCTGCAAAAGTACGCGCAGTACTACAATCTGCCCATCCTGAACCAGGCGATGAATGTACTCGGCCAGACAGTTGCCAATTGGATGCAATATACAGGTGCGGGCGTGACGGCGAGCATCGTTCCCGGGGTGTCGATTACGATTACAGCGCAGAAGGCGGCAAGTGTCCCAGTCACCGGATTGAACACAACCGGTTCGGAAGTGTACGGGGGCCAGCATATCTCGTATGTCAACCTGACCGCTGGTCAATCAGTTACGCTGCCATTGACCTAAATGGAGAAACCATTCTGTATGCCCAGCCTTGTAACGCGGACAGTCATGTTGCTACTCATTGCCACGGTTGTGGTGATGGGTAGCAACGCTTGTGCTTACAGTTCTTCCAAG
>WNFT01021995.1_pt1 | contig 13127 bp, 13 predicted proteins | sample 5400191 | NCBI WGS metagenome assembly WNFT01 (sample SAMN13153359, study PRJNA577476) | soil metagenome | isolation source: 80 cm saprolite under Madrone tree | place: USA:California | collected 2016-06-14
ATTACAATAGGCCCTTCGGTACATACAAAAGGAGCAGGTCATGAAATCAGCATGGCAGTTGTCCCTTGTGGGATTGGCCGCAGCGGCCCTCTCCCTGAGCGTCTGGGCGCAGGGAACGGACTTCGGCAAGATTGAATTCACGGCGAAGAAGATTACGCCGAACCTTTACATGGTAAGCGGTTCACCCAATGTCGATGTGAACCATCCCGACGCGGCCGGCGGGCTTGTCGGGGTGCTGGCGGGCCCGGACGGCATCTTCATGGTCGACGCCCAGTACGCCCAGGTCTCTGACAAACTGCTGGCGACGATCAAGAAGATCAGCTCCGAGCCGATTCGTTTCATGGCCAATACACACATCCATGGCGACCACACGGCCGGCAATCCTTTCTTCGGCAAGATGGGAGTCGTGATCTTCGCGCGTGAAGAGCTGCGCGAACAAATGGTCCATCCGCCTCGGCTGGGCAACGGCAACCCGGCTCCCGCGAGGGATCCGGCGGGATACCCGGTTGTCACCTACGGCATGGGCGCGCCGGTGAAGTTGCATATGAACGGTGAAGTCATCGACCTGATTCCTGTTCGAGCGGCCCATACGGCCGGCGACACGATGATCCGATTCGAGAATGCGAACGTGATCATGATCGGCGATTTCTACCGGAATTACGGGTATCCCTTCATCGACCGCGCCAACGGCGGCACGCTGAACGGCATGCTGGAAGGGTGTGACCAACTCATGAAGGTTGCCGGGCCGGACACGACGCTCATTCCAGGCCATGGCACGTGGATCAAGCGGACGGACCTTGTGCCTTACGCCGACATGATCAAAAGCGTCCGGGACAAAGTGCAGCAGCTGATCGCGCAGGGCAAGACCGAAAAGGAAGTCGTCGCAGCGAAGCTGACCGCTTCCTGGGATGCGAAAACTGCCGGTGGACTCGGAGCCGCTGGAGCAGGCATCACGAGCGCCGACCGGTTCGTCAGCGAGGTCTATCAGGAGCTGAAGGGCGGCGCCAGGTAAGGCGCCGAAGGAGAATACATCGTGAATGCGCGCCGCCAATTTCTCGTCAGCGCTCCGATTGGCCTCGCTGGAGTGATCGCCGCCTGCAAGAACGCCGGACCCGATGCGAGCGCCGAGCCCCATGCCACGCTCGCGGGCTCAGCCGCGTCCACGCAAAATGCGCCGCTCGCAGTGTACCCGGCCGATGCACCCACGCTCCGCTGGATCCCTAAACACGACGAACTCGTCTACACCTTTGGCGGCGCGGCCCCGCGTCAACGCATCAAACCTGGCACGCGCATCATCAGCTGGACAGAAGATTGTTTCGACGGGGCCGCGAAGACGGCGGCCGATCTCCCGTCGAAGGTGATGACTCCGGGGCACGACAATCCGCAGACGGGCCCATTCTATATAGAAGGCGCCGAACCGGGAGACACGGTCGCGGTTTACATCATCAAGCTCGAGCCCGCGCGGTCATACGCCGTGTCGTCATTTGGACCCGGCTTCGGCGCGCTCGTCGGCAGCAGCCAGACTGCAATGCTCGGGCCCGACTTTCCGGAAACCACCTGGCGCTACGACATCGACGCCAAACGCAACGTCGCCATTGCATCCTCGCGAAATGGTTCGCACACATGGGCGGTGCCGCTCGCGCCCTTCCTCGGCTGCCTCGGTGTTGCGCCCGCCGGCAGCGAAGTGCGAACGACGATCGTTCCCGGTCCGTTTGGCGGCAACATGGACTGCCCTGAGGTCCGGGCTGGAAACACGGTCTTCCTCGGCGTGAATGTGCCGGGGGCGCTCCTCTCCTTCGGCGACGGTCACTACGCGATGGGTGAGGGTGAAATCATGGGCGCGGCGATCGAGGGCGCGATGAATGTCGAAGTGTATGTCGAATTACTCAAAAGGACATCAACGCCGGTTCCGCGCATCGAGAATGCCAGCGAGGTAATGTTTGTAGGCTCGGGGCGCCCGCTCGAGGACGCCGCCCGCGTCGCGTTCAAATCGATGGTCGGTTTGGCGCGCGAGCGGTCGGGGCTTTCCGAGATGGACGCATATCAGTTCGTGGCTCAGAACACGAAGGCGTCGATCGTGCAACTCGTCGATCCCGAATACACGGTTCTCGTGCGGCTGGAGAAGAACAGGTTGCCGGGCCTCGCGAGCAAATAGCGTGCCTATTTGAAATGCTCCACGTCCTTTTCGTTCTCGCTGCAGAAGTATTCCAGCAGATCTTCGTCAGGGATTAGTGTCACCTTCTGGGTGTACGTAAAGGGCTTCGTGTATGCCTTGGGATCGTCAATCGTCATTTCTATTTCGACGTGGCCGGCATCGGCGCGTCGAAATCGTTCGATCACGTGTAGAGCGTCGCTCTGCGGGTGACCCATGCCATCAAGCCAGCCTCGACCGTTGAAGCCGGTTGTATCGACGACGAGCGTGTCGCCATCCCATTTGCCGCTCGAATAACCCATCCATCTCGGCTCCGGATCTTGAACCGGCTTTCGGCCATCAAGAAAAATCTGGCGAAAGACTGTCTCCTCCTCGTAGAGAATCACGATCAATCGAGGCGTCTGAACGATCTTGAAAGGAACTGGTGATGTGTTGATTCGTGGCATACCGGTCGGCTGGCAGTGCGCTGTCGGCGATCCCTGGCCTCCGTCTTGAAGCCGCTGCCTGAACAGAGCGGCGGCCCAGGGTTGGAAGGGCGCCTCTGCAGGCTTCAGATCTGCCGTAACATCGATGAAAAACCTGGAAAACGGCATATTCTCCACGTTTATTCGATTGGATGTCGCCTCGCGGTCAGCCAGCCAGACACCCGACAAATCGGGTTTTCCGTCTCGCGCTTTCGGCGCGGGTGCCGAAAGATTCGGCTTGCCGTCACGTGTCCGCGGAATCGAGCCGTCGGAAGACTTCATCCACTGTGCAGAGGCTGGAGCAGGCAACATCAACAGAGTAGCGGCAACGGCGGCGACGATCGAATTCATAGCACCTCCAGTTAGTGAACGCAGGAACGCTGTGTCTCTCATTAACAGGTTGCGGAAAAACTCGAATCGAGCGACTGTAGCGGCGCTCTATGAGCGGTCTTCCCTGAAATCAACGAAATACCGGCGGTCATAGACCGCCGCTACAGTGCAGTTTACCTTCTCGAAGCATTTTTCCGCATCCTGTTAAGTCTTCTGCTCCTTGAGAAATGCCAGAGTGTGGGTGACGCACTCGTCCGCATTAGCAGCGGCGATGTGGTACGCGTCGCTGCGGATGACCACGAGTCTCGAATTCGGAATTTGCACCTGGTAGGCCCGCGCTTTTTCGATCGAATGCATTTTGCTGCGGTCCGCCGTGATCACCAGCGTGGGGGCGGTGATGCGCTGCAAGACGCCCTCCTTCGCAAGATCGAAGTTCGAAAGCGACTGGCTGAGGCCCTTTACGCCCTCTCGATCGGGCCGGGTGAAGAGCGTGTTCCAATACGCGATCATCTCCTTCGACGCGTTCGAACCCAGCCGATCCCGCTGCGGAATTGGCGATGGGTCGGCGATCGCCAGCGGTGACGCCGGCCCGCCAACGACCACGAGTGCGCGGGTGCGCTTCGGATAGTCGGCCGCAAATCGCATCGCAACGGCTCCACCCGTTTTCGCTCCGACGATATGCGCCGAGTCGACGCCGGCCTTGTCCATTACCTGCGTGACGAACCTGGCGAGATTGGCCAGCGAATATTCGAAGCCGCGTGGAACGTTGGAATGGCCCAGTCCGGGCAGGTCCGGCCGGATCAGGCGATACTCCTGCGCCATGCGCGGCACCCATGCGTACCATTCCACGCTGGATTCGTCGTTGCCGTGGATAAGAACCACAGGCTCCGGCTTGCGCCAGGGTTCACCAAGCCAGTCTTCTCTATAGAAGAAATCTTCCTTGTAGTCCTCTTTGACGGCTTTCACGGGCAGGCTCTGAGCGCCCATCAAAGCTGAGAACCCGGCAGCATGCAACAGCTTTCGACGCGAGATCGTTCGAGTCATTTGGACCACCTTTCTACTGTAGCGGCGGTCTATGACCGCCGACGATCTCCAGGACTGCAACATCGCCGGCGGTCATAGACCGCCGCTACAGTGTTCACTTCTTGCCCACGTCCGGCCGCGGGTCGGCAACAAAGCCGTCGCGGTTCGGCATCCTGACCTTGGGCAGGCTTTGCGCATCCATTACGGCAGCGTCTCCGATGATGCCGTTGAGGTTCAGAATGTAAGCCACGACCGCGTACACCTGCGGCGGCTTCAGAAGACCGGGCTTATCAAAGGGCATCGCGCGATTGATGTAGTCCCACAGGGTCGTCGCATAGGGCCAGAAGCTTCCCACCGTCTTGAGAGGCCTCGCGGTTCGAAGCGTACCTTGCCCGCCCACGAGGACCGGCCCCACATCTCCTTCAGCCTTTGGCCCGTGACACCGGGAACACTCAGCGGCGAACACTTCTCGTCCTGCCGCGACCGTCCCCGAGCCTTCAGGCAAACCGCCGCCGTCGGGCGCAATCGCGGCTCCCAGGTCTCGGATCTCCTCCGGGGTCGGCGGCCGCCCCACGCCAAACCTGGGCGACTGCGCCGCCAGCGGGATCGCGCTCGCCAATACCAACACCAGCGCGCTATGCCTCCACATTGCTCACCGTCCCGTCGGCACGCACTTTCCAGAACTTCATCCCGTTGAAGTGATAGTTGGAATTGGTTCCTCGCACGGCGATCAGGGCTTCGCGCGAAGGTTGGATGTAGCCGCTTTCGTCTGTCGCCCTGGAGGCGATCACGGTTTCGCGGCCATCGAAACGCCAGGGCAGGCGGAAGCGTGTGAACGCCATCGGAAGCCGCGGCTCTTGCAGTTGTGCAGGCACCCAGGTCCTCCCGCCGTCGGTCGTGACCTCAACGCGCTCGATTCGCCCGAGCCCGGACCACGCAAGGCCGGTCAGTTCGTACGGACCCGGACCCGGCAAGGTCTGCCCTCCCGAAGGAAAGGTGATCACGGACTTGGCTTCCATTTGATAAGTGAAGATTCGCGCCTTGCCATCCGGCATCAGGTCCGAGTACTTCGAGGTTTCGTCTCTCGCCATGTAGGGCTGATCGGTGACCTTCAGGCTGTGGAGCCACTTCACGTTCGTGTTGCCCTCCCACCCCGGAATTCGCAGGCGCAGCGGATATCCCTGCGCGGGGCGAAGGGCTTCGCCGTTTTGTCCGTACGCGACGAGGATGTCGTCCATCGCCTTCGCAAGAGGAATGCTGCGCTCCATCCGGCACGCATCCGCCCCTTCCGCGATCACCCAGCTCGCCCCCGGCCGCACGCCAGCTTCGGCGAGCAGGAGCGACAACAGGACGCCGGTCCACTCGCTGCAACTGACGAGGCCGTAGCTGCGCTGGACGTCTGGCCCCGTGCTCGCGGCCCATTCCGATCCACTGTTGCCGCCGCATTCGAGGACCATCGTGCGCGTCACCGAGGGGAGACGCCGGATCTCCGCCACCGATAAGGAGAGCGGCCGATCCACCATTCCGTGAATCACCAACCGGTGCCTGGACGGATCGATCGTGGGGATTCCGGCGTGATGCCGCTCGTAGTGCAGGGAGGAAGGCGTCAGTGTGCCGACCGAGTCCTGCAGCGGCGTGAAACTGGATCCCGTTTCCGGTGTCTTCGATTCCCGCCGCCACCGGACTGCTTTCTCGAATGGTGACCGGTCCCCATAGGGACCGAGCGGTTCCCCCAGCTTGCCTGGGGTTTCAGCCGCAAGGGTCTTTTGCTGTGCCAGCAGCCCTCCGCCTATGGCCGCGGCGCCAATTTGCAGGATGTGCCGCCTGCTCGTTTTTCCGGAGTGTTTCATGGACGCACCTCGGCGCGAGTCTATGCCAACTTATCGTGTTCGCCAAAAAGAATCGACCCGTTTGCTTTGACACCCAAGTATTCACCTCCTATTCTGATATCTAGAATGCCTAGGCATGATGAGAACCTTCCAGGCAACACGGTGCTCCTTCAGGGAACCCTCGATATGCTCATCCTGAAGGTGGCTGCCCTCGGGCCGATTCACGGATATGCAATTGTGCGACGCATCCAACAGATTTCAAGAGATGCGCTTGAGATCCGGCAGGGCTCTCTGTATCCCGCCCTTTACAGACTCGAGAATCGCGGTTGGCTGAAATCCGAATGGAAGACTACAGAAGGTGGACGCGAGGCAAAGTTCTACAGCCTGACCAAAACAGGAAAGCAGCAACTTAAGGCAGAAACCGCCGAGTGGAAACGTCTGTGCGATGCGATTTCGTTGGTGCTCGAAACCGTAGACTGAGGAATCCATGAAGTGGAAGTCCTGGTTCAATCGACGGCGCTGGGAAAGGCAGATGGATGCCGAGTTTGAGTTCCATCTGGAAAGCCAGATCAACGATTACGTTGAACAAGGGCTAAGCCGGGAGGACGCGCAATCGCGTGCTCGCCGCGAGTTCGGCGGACTGGATCTGGCGAAAGAGGAATGCCGAGACCAAAGGCCTTTCGAATGGCTCGATCACCTACTCCGGGATTTTCGTTACGCTGCTCGTTCGTTGAGGAAGAGCCCTGGGTTTACGGCGGCCGCGATCCTGACTCTGGCGCTGGGCATCGGCGCAAATACGGCCATCTTTGCGGTGTTGCATGGTGTTGTGTTGACACCCCTGCCCTATCGCGATCCGGACCGGCTTGTACTAATAGCGCTTTACAACCGTACTCTTGGTTACCCAACGAGTCTTTCGTATCCTGACTTCCTCGATTGGGAGCGCGAATCCCACTCGTTCGAGCAAATCACAGCTTACACGCCGCACGGCTTCGACCTGACCAGCCCGGGCACGGCTGAGCACGTGGACGGCTACGAAGTCTCCGCGAGTTTCTTCAGCACGCTGGGCGTGAAGCTGGCTCTTGGACGTGGGTTCTTGCGGGAGGAGGATCACGTCGGGTGGGCACCGGCAGCCGTCATCAGCAGCCGTTTGTGGCACGACCGGTTTGCCCGAAACACTGCAGCCCTTGGCAAACCCATCACATTGAGCGGCGTTGATTATGTCGTCGTTGGCGTTCTTCCGCCAGGGTTCCCTTTCGGAAACCAACCAGCGGACGTTTACATCCCGGTAGGACGCGGCGATCCACTGCTTCGCAACGATCGCACCAACCACGACATCCTCTCGCTCGCGCGCCTTCTACCGGACGTGACCGTCGGCCAGGCCCAAGCGGAGATGAACGTCGTCCAGGAGCACATCGATCAGCTCAATCCCGCTACCGAGAGAGGATTGGAAACGTACATTGTGCCCCTGCAGCGATTCTTGATTGGGGATGTGGGCGGGATCCTTATGCTGCTGCTGGGAGCGGTCGGTCTGGTTTTGCTAATAGCGTGTGCAAATGTCGCCAATTTGTTGTTGGTGCGTTCCGCCGCACGCACGCAAGAGTTTGCGATTCGTCTGGCGCTTGGGGCCAGTCGAGGACGAGTCGTGCGGCTTTTGATTATTGAAAGCGTCCTGCTTTCGCTCGCTGGCGGAGGCCTGGGGCTCGTGATCGCAAAATTCGGGCTCAGCGCGGTGGTGGAGACTGTGCCGCGATTGCCGCGTATTGAGAACATCGAGATGAACGCGTCGGTACTTTTATTCGTGCTGTGCATTTCGATCATCGTCGGAATCCTGTTTGGCCTCTTGCCCGCGCTGAAGAGTTCTACGATGGATCTGCAAGCGGGGCTCAAGGAAGGAGGCCGCACGGCAGGCGGCGGCCATAACCGCACTCAAGGTGCTCTTGTAATAGTGCAGATCGCTCTCGCTTTGGTCCTCCTGACAGGCGGAAGCTTACTCTTGCGGACTATCCATAATTTGTGGGCGGTAAATCCTGGTTTCGACGCTCAGCATGTCATTACGTTTCAGGTCGGACTGTCGGCGTCGGTCACCACACCCTCAAAGGTGCAGGTTGCGTACCAGCAATTGGTCGAGCGCATTCGGGAGATTCCCGGCGTACAGGCAAGTGACATTACGGGGAACGTGCCGATGAGTGGGGGCAATGAAGGCCCATTCTGGGTCGGCTCGCGCCAGCCTGCATCCATGGCCGAAATCCCGCGCGCGGTCTATTATCCAACCGGTCCCGATTACCTTAACACGATGGACATACCGCTTCTTCGGGGTCGCTTTCTTAGGCGCACAGATAACGCAAACTCCGATTTGGTAGTGCTGATCGACGCGCTGCTGGCGCGCACTTATTTTCCTGATCGCGACGCTATAGATCAGGCCATAACAATTCCACATTGGGGCGCCGCTCGGGATGTTTCCGCTCGCATAGTTGGTGTGGTCGGCCACGTGGAGCACTATGGACTAAACGGCTCAGTGCGCGCAAAACCCCAGATCTATTACTCGTTTTACCAGCTCCCGGATGATGCCGTGCCAATCTTTCGCCCGGCAGTGACGTTGGTGGTTCGCACGCCGCTTGCCGTCTCAAGGATAATGCCCGCAATCAAAAGGGCGGTTTACGAGGCTGGTAGCGATCAGCCGATTTACAACGTTCAGACGATGGAGGAGCTTCTTTCTCGCTCGATCTGGCGGCAACGCTTTCCGATGATCCTGCTCAATGTGTTTGCCGTCATAGCACTGCTACTGGCCTGCATTGGAATCTACGGGGTGATTTCCTATTCGATGGCACGGCGCGTGCGAGAACTTGGAATTCGAATGGCTCTCGGCGCCAACCGGCGGGATGTTTTGCGGATGATTATCGGACAAGGGGTTCGGCTGGCTCTTATTGGCGTAGCGATCGGAACATCGGCTGCGCTGATTCTTGCGCAAGTCTTACAGAGCTTCTCGCATCTGCTCTACGGGATCGAAGCGAGCGATCCGCTGACGTTTGTCGGTACGTCGTTCGTTTTGATGACTACGGCTATTCTTGCTTGTTATGTTCCGGCCCGCCGTGCGGCGCGGTTGGATCCGATGATCGCGCTTCGTAGCGAATAGGAGCATGACCCGGGTAGTTAAGATTGGAACCGGGCGCCGCACCAGCCGATTAATCGCCGACGCTTAGGACCGCGCCAGTCAGTGTCCGCGGTCGTTGCACTAAAACCGGCTACGCTTCACTTGGCCAGATATCTTGTGATCGAGGTTCTCAGTTTCCGTAATACCTAACCAGGCAATGACGTGATATTCGTTTTGCTTATCGCACGAATTCAGGGATTGAGGTACACTGCCGCCTCTTTCTGTGACACTTCAACCGGCGACGCGCCTTCGACCTTCCGAGATCGTTTCCGCTGTTGGCGCGGGCGGAATGGGTGTTTTGTACAAAGCCTGAAGTGGATGAACAAATGACAACAGCAAGGGCCCTGACGGCAAAAACGCGCACGCGCCTGAACAGGAATCAGATTGTGGGCTTTTGGGGAGCGTGGGCAGGCTGGACGCTCGACGGCATGGATTCCTTTATCTATGCGCTCGTGCGACCATTTTTACCTTCGCGGTTTTCACCGGTCTCGCGGCGACAGCCCAGAGTGTTTGGGCATTGGCCTTGTACCGTTTGATCGCCGGTGTGGGCATTGGAGGCGAATGGGCGCTCGCCGGCACCTACGTCGCCGAAGCCTGGCCGGAGGACCGCCGCAAGATGGGAGCGGGCTATCTGCAGACCGGCTATTATGCGGGTTTCTTTCTGGCCGCCGCACTCAACTACACAGTCGGAGCGCATTTCGGCTGGCGTGCGATGTTTTTGACAGGTGTAGTGCCGGTCGTTGCGTCAATCATCGTGTTAACGCGTGTGAAGGAGTCGGACAAATGGAAGAACGCCGGGGTGTCGGCCACGCAAAGCAAGCCGCCTCTCGCCGCGATTCTGAGCGGCACACAAGCGAAGAGGACGCTTGTTGCAGCAGCGCTGCTCACGGTCGCGATAATTGGTTTATGGGCCGGGGCCGTGTATGAACCTTCGGCAGTTATCCAACTGGCGACGAAAGCTGGCATGACGCCAATCGATGCGGGCAAGATGGCGTCGGTCGCCACGGGCCTCCTCTCGATCGGCACGATCCTCGGCTGCCTGGCTGTGCCACCGATGGCGGAGAAGATTGGACGCCGCAAAACACTCGCGGTTTACTTCGTCGGCATGGCGGCATCCATTGCCGCCAGTTTCGGCTGGGCGTTTTACTTGCCCAACGGCCTCGCGCCATTCATGGCGATCCTCTTCGTGCTCGGTTTCTTCGGCGGCAACTTCGCGCTCTTCAGCCTTTGGCTGCCTGAACAGTTCGAGACGCGCGTACGCGCCACAGCTTTCGCGTTCTGTACATCGGTCGGCCGCTTCGTCGGCGCCGGAGTCAATTTCCTCGTCGGTGCGGCTGTGCTTCGCATGGCAACGCTTGGGATTCCAATCGCCTGTACGGCGATCGCATTCCTGCTCGGTCTCCTCCTCATTCCCTTCGCACCCGAAACAAAAGGACAGAGGCTACCGGAGTAAGAGTCGCGGTTGAGCCCAATCTGCAATCTGGAAGCGCCCAATCGGCAGATAGGAAACCACATCCTTGGGAATGTGAACTTGAGTTTCTGTTCGACTGCTCTCCGGGCACAAGTCCGGTTTGCCGACTTACCAGGCAAGTGACTGGGAACGATCCCGGCTATATGACGACTTTTGCGGCACGTTGGTCGCGATGCTGCCCGGTTCAAGGCTCCATCGACCATGTCCCGCCAGGGGCCTCGATCCTTGGCCTTAGCATTGCGAACACTGACACTCAAGGCCCAGCGGAGTAGCGATCCTTACCGTGGCGAGACCTACCGAAACGTTCGCAACTGTTGCCAACAGCTGTCGAGGAGATTTAAGTTTTGGCCGACGATCGGCTCAACTTATCGGCCCAGCCCAGCACCAGCTGAGTTTTCTTCAATCACGAACGGCTTTCGCGACCCCATCCACATAACCGTTGTCGTAGTATATACATCAATGTACATTAGAGGATGAGCGGTCCATTCGAGTGGGACGAAGATAAGGCCGAGCGGAATCTGCGCCTACATGGTGTTGCATTCACCGAAGCGGTCAAGGTCTTCGATGACACTCGCGCTATCGAGGAATACGACGCTGAACATTCCAGCAAAGACGACGCGAGATACACTCGGATCGGCCTTAGCGGTACACGTCTTCTATTCGTGGTCTTTACCGTGCGCGAGGAGAGAACAAGGATAATTCACGCCCGGAAGGCCGATCGAATAATGGAGAAACTCTATGCCAAGCAACAAACGAGCTAAAAAACTCTGGACGAAACGTGAATTAAACGAACAACATCGGCGCGACCAGCAAGCTGGTGTTGAAGAAGAATTCCTGTACCACCCCGGCCGCTCGTCGCGAGTCCCACCAAAGCAGCGCCACGATGCAAGACCCGGTGCAACGGATTTGCGGAATGTTAAGGTCGGAATTCACATTAAACTTGATGCCGACATTGTTGAATTTTTCAAAGCACGTGCGGCGGAACCCAATGCTGCTCCTTACCAAACACAAATCAACACTGCCCTTCGCGAAATCGTAGACAATCGCACGTCGCAAACTCCTCCTCGACTGGTGGAGGCCGTCGCCGGTCAGCTCCTCCACGATCCAGCCTTCATTGAATCTGTCCGAAGCAAGACTCGAGGACGCGCCTGAGTACCTTAGCTCGGCGCGGTTGTTCCGGCCATCCTTTAGCATGCTCTCACCATTTTCCACCAGGCCGAATCGTCAGGATGCGGATCGCATGAGCGGAGCGAATGCAAGCCCAGTGGGGCGCAGCCATCAAGAATTGTGCGATTTTCCGGATCGCTATTTGCCAAAAGCACTCGGCCGATTGAGCAGCACGTGCGGATTGCGGCGTTTCACGTATGTAGCGCGGCATTCCGCTTTACGAAGCGAAATAAAGAAAGACCGGCGCGGTGCACGACGCATGATCGGTCCCAAACCGATGCGCGCCTGCGTGGGAATTCATTTCGCTGCTTGCGGCTTCCAGTTGTAGATGAGCGTGATGGGCGAGGCCACGGCTTCGTCCGCGGCGAGATTGACCAGGAATCGCTGTCCATCGGATGATACGGCGTATTGCTGCTTGTTAATGCCAGGCGTGGGGCCGCCGGCAATGCGAACCGGGAACAGGACCGCCGGGGTTCCGGTTTCCAGCGACTGGCCATCGGCTGACAACTTCACCGGGGCCGCCATCATTTTGCTGTCTAAAGACACGTAGAAGATTTCCTTGCTGTCCTTGTTCCAGCGCGGCTGTGCGCCACCGTTCGTGGAGATCTGAAACTTTCGGCCCGGTCCCGGAAACGGCTGGACGTAGATTTCGAACCGGCCCGATTCATTCGACTGGTATGCGATCCACTTGCCGTCGGCGGAAAACTGGCCATTACGTTCCTCAAACGGAGTCTTCAGGAAAGGGAACGGCTTTTTGTCGCCGGAGACCGGCAGAACCCACAAGTCATAGCCCGTCCGCGGATCGACGGTGCGGAAAAGCAGAAAGCGCACTGCGCCAAATTCCCGGCTAATCGAGGTCTCAATCGGAACTTATTCATTTCGTTACTGACACGCCTTCGGCGTGGATGATGCTGCTACCAGTCACCTACAGTTGTTGGCGCGCGCCAAATCGTGTTCTCGATGTTGGTCACTTTTCCTGAGCACAAATGGGTCATTCTTCGTGATCGCCTAAGGGGAAGGGGGGCTGCCACTCGGTTGATTAGCGCGGCCGAATAATGGCGAAGTGATGTTGCCGATGATTGGTCTCGAAGAAGTTCTGTCTTCGAGAATTGTTACTGCACGTCACCGAGACCCGTACCGTTGACCGAATCGGCGGCCGGACGCCCAATACCCGGTCGACTTCCGGCTGATCGTCGCGACAAACCGCAATCTGGAAGAAAATGGTCCGGCAAGGAACATTTCGGGACGACTTGTACGATCGCCTGAATATGTTTTCGATCTGGGTACCACCGTTGCGCGCGCGGCTGGAAGATATTCCCCTTCTGGTGGACTACTTTATAAGCGATTGTGTTGGTCAGGCCAAACGCCTGGTAACAGCTGCCGCACAACAAGTTCTGGATTTATTCCAACAATATTCGTGGCCGGGAAACATCCGGGAACTGCGGAATGTCGTCAAGCGCCAATACGGTTCACTTAAGGATGTTCCTTACTGTAGCGGCGGTCTATGACCGCCGACAGTCCAGCACGGTGCAACATCGTC
>WNFT01003854.1_pt1 | contig 13125 bp, 12 predicted proteins | sample 5400191 | NCBI WGS metagenome assembly WNFT01 (sample SAMN13153359, study PRJNA577476) | soil metagenome | isolation source: 80 cm saprolite under Madrone tree | place: USA:California | collected 2016-06-14
TTAAGAGACTTCTTCCGGTTACGGGTTTGAAGAGCGCCGGGTTCGACCGTTGTGCCATCTCGTCATTCGCCAGCAGACCTGGCAAGAATTTGTGTTGGCCGCAGCCATTACTAGGCTGCAGCAACATCGGCCAACACGGGAGGCCGATAGTGTTGATTCTTCGCGAGCACAGCCCAGGCTATGCGGGCGAGCTTATTCGCTAACGCCACGGCGGCGACATTGCGGTGCGTGCGCGAGGTGAGATGTGCCAACCACAGGCTCTCCTAGTGCTACACTAGGCAGGTATTCGGGCAGACGAAACTAGTCCCGATTTGCAAATGAAAGTCCAACCACTAACTGCACTCGCGGTCCTAGCCTTTGCGGTCTGGTCGTGTGGAAGCGGCGCACTCGCATCACCCCTTCCGCAGAACAAGCGGTCCAAGTCGGATGCAGACATCAATGCTATCAGACATCGGCGTATCGTCCATGACGCGAACTTCTACTCTCCCGAAAGGGAAAAGGAGCTCGGCAAAGCGTTATCGCAGGAAGTCGAAAGGTCTTCCAAGCTGCTAAATGACCCCATACTTACAGAATACATTGGACGGGTAGCACAGACTGTAGCGGACAACTCCGACGCTCACATTCCGGTCACAGTCCGAGTAATCGATAGCGATGTGGTGAACGCCTTCACGCTCCCCGGGGGATACCAATACATTAATCGTGGACTGCTTCTCCAGTTGCACGGAGAAGCAGAACTGGCGAGCCTGCTGGCACGAGGAATTGCCCATACAGCGCTACGCTCCGCCGCCAGAGAGGCTACCAAAAGCGAACTAATGCAACTAGCGACCGTTCCGCTTATCTTGTCGGGGCCGGGTGGGTCGACCCCTGCTGGGTGGTTCTCCGCGATTCCTTTAACCGTGTTAAGGATGAGATGGCAGGACGAACTTGATGCTGATTATTTCGGGGTGCAGTACCTATACAAAGCGGGCTACGACCCTAAATGCTTCACAGACTTTGTTCAAAGGATATGGGGCACTACTTCTGGGACGGCCAAGAACGTCCCGAAGGCCTTTCCCACATTTCCTCCCTTGGATGAACGGCTCGCCGCTCTGCAGAATGAAATCTCGAATATCTTGCCAGCGAGAGACGGTGCCATTGTCTCCACGGCGGAGTTCGATGCTTTCAAAGAACGCCTGCCCGCTCAAAAATCAGAAGGCCCAGTACCGAAACTACGTACAAAGAATGTTGAGCCGCGCAATCTTCGCCCTAATCCAAAGCCTCAGTAGACTCCAAACCTGCGGTTCCCAAACTGGGAGCGTTATGGGGGTGGCGGCCGCGCCTTAATTCCGAAAGAAGCCTTTGGGTGGCCCATCCTTGCGGGTTTGTTTCATGCATCTCTGTCCCATCCCGCTGCTCTCGAGGGATGAACGGTGGGGCCTTTGCCCTTCTAATTTCTATTTCCTAGTTGGCCGCTGCCTTTGGCGGGCGCAGGCAAAAGAGGCCGGAGCTTGCCGGAGGCCAGGTCGTCGAGCGCACGGAGCCGGCCGCTGAGCTCGACGGCAGTCAAGCGCCGCTCGCGGTACAGCCAGCGCAGAAAATCCTGCGCACTTTTCTGTCCCTTTTCGGAGTTGCATTCCAGGCAACAAGAGACCAGGTTCAGGTAGGAATCAGGCCCCCATTGGACGCGCGGCACCACGTGGTCCAGGCACCGCACACGGGGGTTGAGCCGCCGCAAACAGTAAAAGCACAGGCCGCGCTCGCGCGCGTGGATGGCCTAGCGCAGTGCCTTCGTTCTCAGAAAATCCGTTCTCTCCAGCGCGGCAGCACGGGGACGCGGCGCGGGGTTGCGGAGCGCGCGAATCTCCTCCGGCAAGCGCACGTCCACCAGGTGCCCCACTTTACTGCGTTCGACCAGGCGCAAAGCGCCGTGCTCCACCAGCCGGCGGACAGAGAGGCGCACGGGATTGCTTGTGAGCCGCGCCGCTCGCGCCAGCCAGGGAATGGAAAACTGCAGCCGCACCTTCCCTTCCAGCCGGCTATGGCGCAGTAGATGCGAATAGACCGCGCGGTCGACGATGTTGAGGCGCAGCCGCGGAACGACTAGATCTTCAAATTGTTTCCAGATTTGTTCGGCGTTGAGTTTTTTGTTTTTCATGATGTTAGTCCTTGATTCCGAAAAAGCCTTTGGATGGCCCATCCTTGCGGGTTTGTTTGGTGCATCTCCGCCCCATCCCGCCGCTCTTGCGGGATGAACGGTGGGGCTGGTTTTCGCAAGCTTGGTTTTTCAGACGAGAAGCGGACGCACGCCGGCTGGGACCTTGGAACGGCCAGTACGGTCTAATGTCGAGCTTTCAGAAGGCTGTAAACCAGAGCGATCCGGGGTAGGCCACCCGCAAAAGAAAAAGGGCAAGTCGCGTGAGCCGCAACTTGCCCTACAAATAGCATACCGGATCGGAAGCCTTTGGCAAGACCTGTTTCCTGTCTTGCAATACGGTCAGATGGGGAGCTTTTTCTAGCAACGCGCGGCTCACAAAAACTACGAGCGCGGCGCGGATACATGCCTCATCACGAAGAAGAAGGCCACACCGGCAAGCATCAGGAATATGCCCAGACCCTTGAAGAAAATGACGAGCGATTGAGAACGGGGAGGCTCAAACAAGGACGCAGATGTGGCGGAGCGATTATTGCGCGGGCCTCCCCCAAATCGCGACTAACGCTCATGCAATTTCTTGAAGAAGGAGAACCCCCAAAAGTAAAACCCCAATCCGACGAGGACATAACTCACGGAGGCCAACGAAATCCAAATCACTTCTCTTACTCCACGAAAAACCTAGAGCTTGAACAGCTCGCGCAGGCGGCGGATCTGTGCGCGGCTGACGGGGATCTCGGTGGCTTTCTTGTCGTTCATCTTCAGCATGTAGCCGGATTTGAACCACGGCACGACTTCCTTGATGTGGTGAATGTTCACCAGGTACGAGCGGTGTGGGCGCCAGAAGGATTCGGAATCGAGCGCGGCGTTTAATTCTTCCAGTGTGCGGTAATTCGAGGTGCCTTCAATTTCGCGCGCGGAAACGGAAATCAATCCATCCTGGATCGAGGCAAACACCATGTCTTCCCCATCCACCAGCAGAAGTTTCTGTTGCGATTTCACCAGTAGCTTCACCGGCGGCGCGGACGTCTGCTTCCCCGCCCCGAGCTGCAGCACCAATTTTTCCAGCCGCTCGGTCGGGCTCGTCTGCGCTTCGATTTCGCGGCGAGCGCGCTGGATGGCTTTCGAAATGCGTGCCTTGTCGAACGGTTTCAGAACGTAGTCCACGGCATTTACGTCGAACGCTTGCACGGCATAGTGATCGAAAGCGGTCGCAAAAACCACGTGCGGGACTTTCATTTTGCGTTCGACGAGTTTTTTCAAAACGCCAAATCCATCCAGCCCCGGCATCTTTACATCCAGAAATACCAGGTCCGGCGAGTGTTCCTTGATCAAAGCAACGGCTTCGACGCCGTTTTTTCCCTGCCCGATTACGTTGATTTCCGGGAAGCCTTTCAACAGAAATGCCAGCTCTTCGCGCGCCGGCTTTTCGTCATCCACGATGATGGTGTTTATCGGCATCTCGGCTTGCTCATGCTCACGCCGGGTTCCCGGCCCGGCTCCAGGAAGTTACAGTAGCACACACTTCCACCTGTGTTCTTGAGTTCGTCTTCGGCTAAAATGCCACCGATCACCAACGAGGCCCCATGCCCATCACACTGCCCCGCGGCGCGAAAATTCTCAGCAGCAAGACCATCTACGAGGGAAAAATCTTCGGAATTCGCCGGGAAGAAGTCATTGAACCTAGCGGCGTACGCGCGACGCGCGAAGTTATCACGCACCCGGGCTCCGTCGTGGTGCTCCCCGTTTTGCCCGACGGGCGCATCCTGATGATTCGCCAGTATCGCCATGCCGCCCGGCAATACCTTTGGGAGTTGGTGGCGGGCCGGATCGATGCGGGGGAGAGCCCCCGCAAGGCCGCCGCCCGCGAGTTGATCGAGGAAACCGGGTACCGCGCCCGGAAGTTTCGAATCTTCCTGGATGTTTTCCCCACCCCTGGTTTTCTGGAGGAGCGCATGTTCATCCTCCTGGCGGAAGGGCTGACTGCCGGGGTCGCCGAACCCGAAGAGGATGAGAAAATTGTTTCCCGCGCCTATAACCGCAAGCAACTAGAAGAGATGATTCGCCGGGGCAGGTTGCGCGACGCAAAATCCATCGCCGGAATTCTCTACTATCTGCGGTTCCTTGCTTCGGGAAAACGATTTCACTGAGGCTGTTTGAATCGATTTTGTACACATTTCTGAGTACTTATCTTTGCTATAAATTAAGAATGTTCTCTTGACTCGCACTTTGATTCTGGTACACTCCGCGCAATTTGTATTCATAAAGGCGCTGAGAATGTCCACTCCCCGCCGTGGAAAGAAAATTTATGAATGCCTGTCAGGAGGCAATCGAAGTGCAAGGAACCGTGAAATGGTTTAATAATTCGAAAGGATACGGCTTCATCGGGCGCGATGATGGCCCAGACGTTTTCGTTCACTATTCCGCAATCACCGGGGATGGATATCGGACTTTGCAAGAGGGAGACACCGTCGAGTTTGAAATCGTCCAGGGGCCGAAAGGTCCCCAGGCGGCCAATGTTTCAAAACCCGGGGGTTGAGAGCCCCAGGAATCCTTCGGCCGGCAGGGAGCGCCCCCCTGCCGGCCATTTTTATTTAGAATTAAGATTTCCGAGCTCAGTTCAGCACGAAGCTCTTCACCATCGAGAACTCCGAGGGAACGACGTCGTTGGCAGGCGATGCGAATGGGATGAACGACAGGATTGGCACGCTTCCCGCTCCTTGAGAGCCAGCCACAAAGCGCTGCATTGGCTGGTCCCAACTCAGCGAGAGCAAGATCTCCTGCCCCTCAGCAACAATTCCCAGAGACGTTTGGCCTATGAATTGCCCGTCCGCCCGAAGAAGAACCGATACGAGGAAGTCCTTCGAGCCGGCTACTTTTTCGAGAATCAGGAAGGCCTGCACTTCCAGATGATGACTTGCAACGCTGTCTTTCAACGCGACCTCCTTCTGCCCCGAATTTGGAACAACTGGGCGGCCACGGCTATTGCTGTTCCGGTGTTCGCTGCAACCGCCCAGAATCTCAACCACGCGACGCGAAACTGCCTTTACTGGAGCGTTCTCTTTGCTTCTTCTGCCAGAAACCAGCAGCTCCTTACTGGTTCGTTCCGCGGACAAACACATACTCTGTGGCGCCCGTACTGCCAGGCCCGCCGTTGGGAAGAACCAGTGCAGACTTCAGTCGAAAGCCAGCGTTAAGAACATCCGCCATCACCTGTGCACAGCTGCTTGGATTGACGTTGGGAGCGTTCGCGCTCTGGGTGTAATGGGAGAACCCCAACGCAAAGTAGTCTGGCTGGTTCGCTATCACACTGCAGTGAAAGATGATTACGTCTTGTGTGCTCAGCTGCGCCTTTACTGGCCTGGTGGCGACTTGCGTGCCGATCAGTGCCCCAACGAGCACAACTACAGTACCGAGTATGAATGACAATCTACGGAATCCACTGGTGCTTTTCATTGTGAATCTCCTTATGTTTTCTGGGACTAAGTCCGGGCCCGCTGTGAAGCCTACGGAGCGTTCCCAGGCATGGCAAGCGACAAGGAACGACAATCGCGTGCGCAGGAGAAGTGTCATGCTATGACGCACTTCGGAACGCTGGGAAGGTTCCGCGCCGGGCATGCGGCTGGCTGAAATTCAAGCGCCATAGTGTTCTGAATGAATAGCTTACGCGGGCGGGCCCAAGAACTCAGTCGTGCGGCGCGCCAGCTGGAGTCGGCAGAGAGTATACGGTTCCCTTCACCCTTCTTCGCGGCAGTGTATGGCTCTATAATCTCTGGGCATGGACAACAAACAGATCGCACGTATCCTCCGCGAAACGGCGCAGCTTCTGGAAATCGATGGCGCGATCATCGGCCGTTACCGCAGTTACGAAAAGGCCGCCGAACTCATTGACGGTCTGCCGGAATCCATCGAACAGTTGGTCAAGGAACCGGAGAAGCTCAAGGAACTGCCGGGCATCGGGGACCGCATGGTGGAACACCTGGAGGAAATTGTTAAGACCGGCGACTACGCGCTGAGAAAGAAGCTTTTGAAGAAATATCCGGCGACGATTTTGGATTTGCTGCAGTTGCAGTCGCTGGGCCCGAAAAAGGTTGCGTTCCTCTGGTCGAATTTCAAAGCAGGCACGGTGGCGGATGTGGAGAAACTTGCGAAGGAAGGAAAGCTGCGCGACCTGCCCGGCTTCGGGGAAAAGAGCGAACAGAACATTCTCAAAGCAGTCGAGGTGTTTAAGAAATCTTCGGGGCGTTTTCATTTGGACAAAGCCGAAGCCGCCGCACTCACGATCGCGGCGCACATCAAAGCGGCGGGCAAAGCCGTGGATTCCGTAACGCCCGCAGGGTCTTTACGGCGCGGGAAAGAAACGGTGGGAGATCTGGATCTTCTTGTCACTCTTGCCGATGGGCACACGTCGCAGAAGCACGTGGACGCGCTAGCCAAGCACATCCTTACATTTCCCGGCATCGATCAAACGCTGGCGCACGGCGAAAACAAGGTTAGCTTCACGCTGCAGGACGGATTGCAAGTTGACGTCCGGCTGCTCGAAAAAGAAAACTTCGGAGCGGCGCTGCTTTATTTCACTGGGTCGAAGGAACACAACGTGTCATTGCGCGGCCGCGCCAACGACATGGGCTACACGCTGAACGAATACGCTCTGGCAACTCTGAAGGGCGAGAGGCGCGTTGCGGGCCGCACCGAAGAGGAAATCTATTCGAAGCTCAAGCTCGATTACATTCCGCCGGAACTCCGCGAGAACACGGGCGAGATCGCAGCCGCGGAACACCATAAGCTCCCGCATCTCGTCACGCTGAAGGATATGAAGGGCGACCTGCAGATGCACAGCACGGCGAGCGATGGGAAAAATTCCATCGAAGAGATGGCCGAAGCGGCGCGAGCGCTTGGGCACCAGTACATCGCGATCACGGACCACTCGAAAGCGGTGACGGTGGCCAACGGGCTCGATGAAAAACGCATGGCCGCGCACATCAAGAAAATCCACGCCGCCAACGACAAAGGCCTCGGTATCCAGGTGCTAGCAGGGGCCGAAGTGGACATCCTCAAGGACGGCTCCCTCGACTACTCAGACGAAATCCTGGCGCAGCTCGAGGTAGTGGTCTGTTCGATCCACTCGTATTTCAATCTCGATCGCACCGCCATGACCGAGCGCATGCTCGCAGCGATCGAGAATCCGTACACACAAATCATTGCTCACCCGACGGGGCGGCTGCTCCTGAGGCGCGATCCCCTCGACTACGACATGGAGAAGGTGCTTGAGGCTTGCGCCAAACATGGGGTGGCCATGGAGTGCAACTCCTACCCCGACCGCCTCGACCTCAAAGACGTTTATCTGCGGATGTGCAAGGACCGCGGGGCCAAGGTGGTCATTTCCACCGACTCTCACAACACGGGAAACCTTGCCTTCATCCGCTACGGGGTAACCATGGCGCGGCGGGGCTGGCTGGAAAAACACGACGTCATCAATACCCTGCCCACCGCCGAATTCCTGGCCGCGCTGCGCACAAAACCAGGTGCGGCAAGGGAGAGAGCCGTAAATCCGAGGAAGGCCGCTGCCAAGCGCTGAGTGGGAATTGGCGAGGGCTGGCTGAGGCCGATTGAAACCAGGGATGAGAGGGAGTTCAGCGAGCAGCTGCGGGGCGCCAGCGTGAAGGACGGCTCGCCCAATTGGAGGAAAGCTTAGGTGATTTACCGCTCGGCTTGCGGGTACCTTTAAACGGGCGGAATTCAATGGTGACGTCCTGTTGAGTCTGGACAGGCCTGCTGTTCAAGATAGTAGGCCTGTAACGCCACAGGCGAATGGCGCTCATTGCAGCAGGAAGAAGAGAGATCGAGCCGCTCACATGCTTTACATCCAGCACTTGGCCGAGCTCTCCGATGGTGGTGCGGACCTTTACAGTTTCCGACGCTCCATGTCGGTCCCCCGGCCCTGGATAACGAGGCCAAACGAAGGAGACAAGCTCACCGGCTTGCAATCGAGCGGGTTTATGAGCCGGAGCAGGTCCGGGCTCAGGAGAAACAAGAACAGAAAGTTGCGAGGTCATCGCAAACGAAGAGGAGGCGGCGATCGGTTTTTCCGGGAGAGTCAGCCTGAACGGTTTGCTGCCGTCGCCAGGGCCAGCGACAAGGACTGTGGAAGGCGATGACAGGTGCGGCGCTGCGCGCGTCGCGGGCGCTACCCTGCGTGGGGCGGGATTTCCCGGTGCGCCACTTAACAGGCCGACAGCCTTGGATAAATGTGCAGGTTTGGGACTCGCGCGTGGCGGCGCGTTTCGCGCGATTAGCCCGGTCGAGCCATTGCGCTCAGGACCGGCTTCGGGATTGGCAAATGGTTTAGATTCCATTGCCGGAGATGAATTTGAATCTGCGGAGGGCGCTTTCGCGAAAGATTCAGAGTCGCGGGTGCTCTCCTTGGACTTCTTTTCGGAAGGCGTGGCGTCATCGAGTTTATTGGCACGCGGGGAGTTATCGGAATCAATGGGTCGTGCATTGAGAGATTGAGCGTAGGAGCTTTCTGAGCGCGATTCTTCCGTCTCCGGCGCCGGCGGATTTACTGCAGGCGTATTGAAGGTTTCTGCCGCCGGTGGAGTGGAAGTTCGCGCAGTCGTTTCGCTTAGGCGATCAGGCAGCGCCGGCGATGTCGCATCAACAGTCAGGATTGATTTCTGGGCGTCTCGGAGGCGTTTCCCGAGCGGGTCGCGCCCCACTGTGAGCCCAACGGTAAGACTGATCACCGCGAACAAAAACATTACTGCGGCGATCTGAAATCCGGATATTTCAAGAACATAAGAGTGGGAGGGCGAGTCCTCGATACGATCCGCTGACGACTCGACTTTTTCTGTTCGAACTTGCGGTGTAAAACCGGCGACGGGAGTGTGGCGGCGCACTTTTTCCTGAAGATCTTCGGCAAACGATGGCGGGTTCGCATCCAGAATCTCAGGCGTCACGATCCTGGATGCTTGAGACGCAGAGTGCGCAATTAGTTCGGGCGAGGAGGGTTGGTCTTGCCCAGGGAAAACCGTCCCAATTGGCTCTTCTGGGAAGCCTTCGAGGGTTGCGGGGATGAGGCTCTCAACAGGCGCCGGCGTTAAACCTTCAAATTCCGGGGCTGGCTTTTCGGGCGCGATCCAAGTTGAAATTTGATTGCGGGCCTCGGCGGTGAGATCAACAAATCGGATGCCTGCGCTTTTTTTCGATTCCGCCAGCCACACAATCTGGGCGGAGATTTCGATGCTTTGCCTGGAGCTGGGCAATTGAAAGCGAATGCGCGGGAGGCAGTCATCTACTACAAGGGGGGCGGCTACAACAACGGCCATGCCCGTCTCACTTATATTGAGGACCATGCCGCCATTGGTATCGCCTAGCTCGACGTACGCGGGGGAGGCGGGAGTGGTGCGCATCTGAAGGCGGCGGTCGCGCGTGGGATGAATCGCTTCAACCGACACATGACGTTCGGCGTCGGGTGCGGCTGCTTCCGCTCTTGCCGGTACGTCCGCTCCCTGCTCCGTCTTATTCCGCTGCGCGATTTCTATGAGCGTTGCCAGCTTGCCGCCCGCCTTCGAAAGTGCGCCAAAGACGAACGCAACATTCTTCGGGTTGAACTGAAGCTGCCGAGCAGTGAGAGTCAGCCGGATGATGTCGCCGATTTCATCTTGCTGGCTTTTGGAAAGATAGTCCTGCAGTTCAGAATAGAGTGCGCCGTTCTCGTAATTCTCTCTCCACTCAAGAATGGCCTGGAGACGCCGACTGGCGTCCTTCTCCAATTCTTGTTCTTGCTGTTCTGCTGCGGCACATTCGGCGAACACTTCCGCTTGACCGTGCGGCAATGCCATGGTTATTTCTGTCAATCCACCACGCAGTTCCTCAACCTTGTTGGACGGTAAGGATATTTTGCGACAGACCCACTCTCCGCGGGTCTTGTCGAAATCAATCGAGGCGCGATACTCATCTGTTTCATACTTGAATACCGGCAACGGCTTGAGCGCTGGCCACCTACCGGTCAGGAGTAATTTCATTTCTGCCTGCTGCACTGGAGACGTGAGTCCAGCAATGTTGGGCCTAGCTCGCGCGTGTTCATTCAATTTCATGATTCGGACCCAAAAGTCCTACCGGCCACAAGGTTTTGCCGGCGCGCGGCCAGCAAACTTCTAGAAGCGGCCGTCGCGACGGGGATTTGAACGACGAATGTTTCGAAGGACAACAAGCGCGCTGGAGTATTGCTGCAGATTCGACATGTCACGACTCCACCGCTTTGCGCGATGAGCACCGTCTGCTTTGTTCCCTTTGTTATTGAGGCACCTGCAAGAAGTCCCGGACCACTGGTCCCGACCAAAACGCCGGGGAACTGTGCGCGTTTGTCACACCCATAGAGCACTTCTTCGCAGGCCAGAGAGACTATCTGGGGAGCGGTGCTGTCGCGCTTAGGGCAGGGCACGTCCATCTCGTCACCCCTTGCAGCCCCACTTCGTGTGGGAAGAATCCTTGCTGATCAACTTCCCTCGTCCGCTGTCGTAACTTTCCTGAGTGTAGTCAACCCTAAACCCCGTCCGGTAGGATTAGTTGCTTGCCTCCGTCCTGCTCAGATAACGCGCGTCCTTGCCCTCGCTGCCCCAAGCGAAGTCGTCAATCTCTCGTTGCAAGGCAAGGGTAGACCAGACGCAAACGCTATCGAGACATGCTCCTGTCTCCTTCAAACTCTTCATTTTGAGCCACATACAAGAGAGTCGCAATCGGCTAACTGACTCGCTCCCAGATGGCTACAGGTTAGTCCGTAAGGGAGCTTCCCTGTTGAGCCTAGCAAGGGAACCCTTTGGTGCGCGCTGTCGTATATAGTCTCAGAAGGTCATTTACGGAGGGATTTGCCCATGAATTTGCTGCATAACTGCGTAGCCGCTATCCGGATGGGAATCGCCTGCGCTGTCCTGGTGGCCTCGACCCTGATGGCGCCTCAGGTCCGGGCCGAAGAGGTCGTCAAGTCTTACACCGTGGCTGGCCGAGCCAACGTACAGGTGAACACCAATGACGGGGGTGTCCGCGTTTCCACCAGCGACACCAAACAGGTCGAATTTCGCGTTGAATACCATGGACTCGAGCTGGGCAAGAATCTCACCGTGGACGCCCGCCAGAACGGCGACACTGTGGAATTGACCGCTCGAATTACCGGCCACTGGAATTGGAGCTGGGGCAAGAATACACGGGGATTGCACATTGAGGTACGGATGCCGCGCGAGGCGGACCTGAAGGTTGAAACCGGCGACGGCGCGGTTCAGGCGGACTCCATCCATGGAAATGTATTTATCCACACCGGGGATGGCTCCGTGAAAGCGAATTCCTTGGCCGGGAGCATTGATCTGCACACGAATGACGGCAGCATCACGGTGGACAGCCTGAAAGGCGACATTCGCCTGCGCACTGGCGACGGCAGCATTGAGGCGCGTGACCTGGACGGAAAAGTGGACGCCGACACCGGGGACGGCCATGTACGGATTGCAGGCCGGTTTGACGCGCTGAACGTGAAGACCGGAGACGGCAGTGTCGATACGCGCGTACTGCCCGGCTCGAAGATGGTTTCCAGTTGGACGATTCGCACGGGTGACGGAAGCGTAGACCTCGTGCTGCCATCGGATTTTCAAACCAACATTGATGCCAGCACGGGCGACGGGCATATCAGCCTGGGGATTCCAGTGACTGTAGAAGGCACGTTCAGCAATTCCCAGATCCACGGCAAGATGAATGGCGGCGGCCAGCCTCTAACCATCCATACCGGCGACGGATCCATTCGACTGAGCAAGAGCTAGGAAGAGCCAGGTCGCAAGCCAAAAATAGCAGGTACTACCCTGTTGGTTTTAGTACCGGCATGTCGTGCACAGCTTCCCACACATGTCCGTTTCTGGCCACTCTTTTGCGCTGCCGTTCCCGCATAAATCACTGAAAACAAATGACGTTCCTTTGGCAATGGATCTGCACTTCTTCCCAGTGAATCTTCAGGAGATACTGCTGTGATAGTTTTTTTGCTTCTGATTGCCATCCTGATTTTGGTTGGAGTCTCTTTTCTAAGTTCGATTGATTTCTCCAACGACCGGCACCGCTGAATTCAGCAACGGCAGGAGCTAGCGGCTTCGGATCCCGAACCTAAGTTTCCCTGACTCTTCCCGCTTCCCCCAAGTTGGCGCATAATCTCCGTGAAGATTTGCGATCCATGACGACACCGCTCGCCCAGGTCAAACCACCACGCTTGTCGCGCGTTCGCGTTTGGACAGTGCTTTTTCTGATTTACTCGGCGATCTTAGTAGTCGAGTTTGAATACCGCTACCTGGACGATCTTTCGCGGCAGCACGCTGGAACTTTTGGCCGACGTTTGCTCGAAGAGGCCACGGGCGTTTATTCCGTCTTTTTCCTTCTGCCATTTGTTGTCCTGTTCGCGCGCTACTATCTATTCGAATGCCAGGGCTGGGCGCGGAGAATCGCCCTGCATCTTTCCGGAGCAGTCCTCTTCTCTTTTCTTCACACCACCATGATGGCTCTCAGCCGGAAAGTTCTTGCTCCCGCGGTGGGACTCGGCGAGTACGACTACGGCATCATGACGTACCGCTATGCGATGGAGTTTTCGAAGGATCTTCTTAGCTATACGATTATCGTGCTGGCTTACTACGCGTTCGAGCGCTACCGGATCGCGGAGGCCGAGAAGCTTGCGACAGCGGAGCTGCAGACTAAGCTGGCGCAGGCGCAGCTCGAAAATCTGAGGTTGCAGGTGCAGCCGCACTTCCTCTTCAACACGCTGAATACGATTTCATCCGTGATGTACGAGGACGTGCGCGCAGCCGATGCGATGATTACCCAGCTCAGCGATTTGCTGAGACTGACGCTGCGGGCTTCGCGCGCGCAGGAAATTCCACTGGAGGAAGAGCTGGAGATTGCGCGGCTTTACATGGACCTGATGCAGAAGCGGTTCGAAAGCAAATTGCGCGTTCACTATTCAATTGATC
>WNFT01003855.1_pt1 | contig 13121 bp, 11 predicted proteins | sample 5400191 | NCBI WGS metagenome assembly WNFT01 (sample SAMN13153359, study PRJNA577476) | soil metagenome | isolation source: 80 cm saprolite under Madrone tree | place: USA:California | collected 2016-06-14
CAATGCCCTCTGCAACGAGAAGGGCGGCGTGATCGACGACATCATCGTCTACCGCTTTTCCCCGGAGCGGCTGTTCATCTGCGTGAATGCGAGCGGGCGGAGCAAGGACTTCGACTGGATGCGAGCGCACGCGGGGGAGGGCGTCGCGGTGTCGCAGCGTTCGGACGACTGGGCACAGATCGCAGTCCAGGGTCCGCAGGCGCCGAAGCTGGTCGATTCGCTCTGCGAGCCGCGCGTGCTCGACCTTGCGTACTATCACTTCCGCGAGGCGACGGTCGCCGGAGTCCGGGGGTGCATCGTCGCCCGGACCGGCTATACCGGCGAGGACGGCTTCGAGGTGTTCGTGCCGCCGTCCGGTGCGCGGCGGCTGTGGGACGCCCTGCTGGAAAAAGGGGTCGTTCCCTGCGGGCTCGGGGCCCGCGATTCGCTGCGGCTGGAGGTGGCGTACCGGCTGTACGGCAACGACATGGACGAGGAGCACACGCCGCTCGAGGCGGGGCTCGGTTGGATCGTGAAGCTGGACAAGCCGGGCGGATTCATCGGGTCCGACGCGCTCGTCCGCCAGAAGCAGGAGGGCCTCAAGCGCCGGCTCGCCGGGTTCAAGCTGACTGGAAAGGGCATCGCCCGCCACGGCTACCCGGTGCTCAAGGAAGGCCGGCGAGCGGGTGAGGTCACCAGCGGGACGATGAGCCCGGTGCTGAAGGAGCCCATCGGCCTCGCTTACGTGCCCGCGGCGCTGGCGAAAGAGGGCTCCACGTTCGAGGTGGAGATCCGCGGCAAGGCCGTGCCGGCGAAGGTGGCGAAGACGCCGTTCGTGGAGAAGATCAAGTCATGACCGACGTGCTGCTCAACCACTTCTACGTCACACCCGACCGGGCGACGTTCGAGGCGGCGGAACGCGGGGGATTCTCACAGGGCTTCGGAGCGCTGGAGAAGCGGACGACCGTCCGCAAGGACACGACCTATACCGGGCTGTACCTGTACGGCGAGCACACCTATCTCGAGCTGCTGCACCCGGACTCGGCGTCCTTCGGCGCCCCTGCCGGAATCGCTTACGGCGTCGAGACGCCAGGGGAACTCGTCGAGGTCTGCCGGGCGATGGGCGCGTCCAGGCTCGAAGAGGTCTCGCGCGGGGACGTCCCCTGGTTCAGGTCTTGCCGCCCGGAGCAGCTGCCCGGTCTCGCCGAGTGGGTGATGGAGTACGTCCCGGCGTTCTTCCGCGGTTTTCATCCCGAGCTGCCGCCATCCCGGCCCGGCATCGCCCGCTCCGACGCGCTCACCCGCTACGCGGCGAGCTGCGGGAAGCTGCGCGAGCGCGCCGAGGGCCTGTTCGAGGACGTGGTCGGGCTGGAGGTCGCCCTGGGCAGGCGGGACGCGGAGATCTGGAGCGCGCGCCCGGTCCACTTCGCCGGCGCCGACATCCGGATCAGCCCGGCCCAGGATGGTTCCCCGGGCGGCATCCGCGCAGCGCACCTTCGCCTGCGGCGCGACGCGGGCAGCTCGGTCCAGCGGATCGGCAGCACCACCTTGTCCCTCGACGGCAGGAGCGCCGTCTGGCGGTTCCAGTGAGGCTCTCATGGGCAACTATCCCGACAATCTCCGTTACACCAAAGAGCACGAGTGGACGCGCCTCTCGGGCAACGCCGCCACCGTGGGCATCACCATCTTCGCCAAGGACCAGCTCGGCGACGTGGTCTACCTCGAGCTCCCGGAAGTCGGCAGCACGGTGACCAAGGGGCAGCCCTTCGGAGTGGTGGAGAGCACCAAGGCGGTCAGCGAGCTGTTCGCGCCGCTCAGCGGCAGGGTGACCAAGGTCAACAAGGCCCTGGTGGAAGCGCCCGAGGGGATCAACGACGACCCGCACGAGAAGGGTTGGATGATCGAGATCGAGCTGAGCTCTCCCAACGAGGCTTCCGAGCTGCTCACGGCGAAGCAGTACGAGGAGCTGGTCGCCAGCGAGCATTGATGGAGACGCTGGATCTGCGCGGCCTGCTCTGTCCGCTGACCTGGGCGCGAACGAAGTACGCGCTGTCGCGCCTGTTGCCCGGGAGGGAGCTGCGGGTGGTGGTGGATCACCGGCCCGCGGTTCCGGACATCAAGCGGAACGCGGAGGAGACGGGCCACGAGGTGCTTTCCTCGGAAGAGACCGCCTCGGGCGTGTGGGAGATGGTGCTGCGGAAAGGCTAGCGCTCCAGTCGCTGCGCGAGCAGATCGCGGGTCACGTGCGGGGATCCCTCGCCCTGGACGCGGCACGCCCCCAGTGGGGCGCGGGCTTGCGCGCGGCCACCGCCATGTTGGTGCCCCTGACCGTGGGCTGGATGGCCGGCAGGCCGGAGCTGATCTGGGCGGGGCTGGGCGGGTGGCTGGCGATGCTCGCGGATCCCGGCGGACCCTACCCTGCGCGGGCCCGGGTCATGGCCGCCTTCGCGCTCGCCGGCTCGACCGCGACCTTCAGCGGATGTCTGGCCGGCCAGTCGCCCTGGGTGGCCGTTCCGGCGCTGTTCGTCTGCGCCCTGCTCTGCAGCCTGGTCCGGGTCCGCGGCGACACGGCCGCGGTCAGCGGCGTGCTGGTGCTGACGATGTTCTGCATCACCGAGGGCACTCCGGCGCGCGCAGGCGAGGCCCTGGTGCGCGCGGAGCTGTTCGCGGCTGGCGCGCTGTTCGCGCTCTTGCTCTCGGTGGCGGTCTGGCCCTTCCGCCCCTACCACCCGGTCCGCGAGGCCGTGGCGGCGTGCTGGACGGCGATCGGCGATCTTTCCGCGGCACTGGCGCGCATTGCATCCTCGCCACGAGACTCGGCTGCCTGGGAGGCGCTGGTTCCGCTGCGGAGGAAGGCGCGCGAAGCGCTGGAGGACGCCCGCGCGGCTCTCGGTCTCGCGCGCGCGGGCCGGCAGGGCGAGACGAAGCGCGGGCTCCAGCTGCTGGTGCTGTACGAGATCGCGGAGCTCCTGCTCGGGGACATGGCCGCCGTCCTCGAGGCTCTGCGCGCGCGAATGGAACGCGGCGAGCCTCTGCCGGAGTCGGCCGCCCGGGCGGTGGAGGAGCTCAGCCGCGCGCAGTACGCGATCGCGCTGGCGGCGATCGATCAGGGGACTGCGCCGGATTCATTCGCGCTCCCTGAGGTGGCCGCCTCCGGCGAGCTGGCCGCGCTCCTTGCGCGGGTGGTGGCGGAGACGCGGCAGGCGATCGAGTCCGTGCGGGCGCTGCAGCGCGGCGGAGAGGGCCCGCCTCCGCCCGGGGCGCGGGCGCCGCCCGACGAGTGGCCTTCGCTGCGGGACGCGCTCGCGCGCGGATCGCTCGAGCTCCAGCATGCGCTGCGCGTCGCCATCGTCGCCACGGCGGCGGCGCTCCTGGCGGCAGCGCTCCACCTGGAACGGAGCTACTGGGCGACCGTCACCGTGATCCTCGTGCTCCAACCGCATGCGGTGGCGACCGTACGCCGCGCGCTGCAGCGGGTCGCGGGCACGGTGATCGGCGGGATCGCGGCGGCGCTGATCGCGCGCACGGTGCAGCAGCCGCTCCTGCTCGGGCCTCTGCTCTTCCTCTTTGCCTTCGCGGGCGTCGCCGTACGGCGCATCAATTACGCGGTGTTCGCCGCACTGGTCACGCCGGTATTCGTGATCCTCGCCGAGATGAACGCGGGCGGGCTGCACCTCACGGAGGCGCGCATCCTGGACACCGTTCTCGGGGGCGCCCTGGCGCTGGCGGGGGCGCTGATCCTCTGGCCCGCCCGCGATCTCGAGCGGATGCCCACGCTGATCGCGGAGGTGCTGCGGGCAAACCGGTCCTATCTGCAGGCCGTCCTGCACGGAGACGGCCCCGCGGCGATCGTCGCTGCCCGGCGGCGCGTCGGACTGGCCACGGCAAACGCCGAGGCCGCCCTGCAGCGGCTGATCGGCGAGGCTCCTCCTGCCGCCCGCCTCGAGCCGCTGATGGCGCTGGTCGCCTACGCGCGAAGGCTGAGCGCCTCGATCACCGCGCTCGGCGCGGCGCCGCCGGACCCCGCCCTGGGCGCGCGGCTCGACCAGGCGCTCGGAGCGCTGGCCGGCGCGGCCGAGGCGGGAGCTCCCCCACCCCCGCTGCCCCCGCTCGACGAAGCGGCGATGCCCGAGCCCGCCCAGCGCCTCGCGCGGCAGCTCCGCGTCGTCCACTCGGCGGTCGCCCGTCTGGCGTGAACTTCCCCGGAGCGCCAGGCGGTCGTCCCTTGCCAGGTCGCCTGGACCCCACAAGGGCATTTTCGGACGTTTCGGGGGCTCGGGACTCCTGGATTGGTGGACGGCGGTATAAGGTTGTCTTGAAAAGCAGGCGGATTCATGAAGCTCGTGCGCTCCACAGAGCCGAGGCGGGTACGTGCAACCCGTCGCGCCGGCTTGAGAGACGCGTCAGCGGATCGGTATTTCGCATCTGCTTTCGCGCGGACGGCTGCACAAACACTCGGTCCGCTCCTGAGTGAACAAGAGGCGATTGCGGCGATCGGGCGCCTGGCGATCGGGGATTTCGCGGACGCCTGCTGGGTACACCTCGTCGATGAGAACGGAGAGCTGCGGCTCGCAGCAGCCTGGGAGTGCGACGACGCCCCTTCGCTCCCTCTTCCTGCAGCCTACGAAGCGCGGCTGACCACCGTCCTGCACACGCGTCAGCCCGACTCGACCGAACAAGAGGCTGTGCCGGCGTTCCTGATCATCCCGTTGGCGCTTGCCAAGAACATTTGGGGAACGATGACGTTCGCCTTCCTGGAGAGCAGCTCGCCGCCAGGATCGATCAGGGTCGCCATGGCGGAGGATCTCGCCATCCATGCAGCAGCCGCCGTCGAGCGCTCGCGCGTGCACGCCCGCGCGCTGAATGCGCTGTCCTCGCGCGACGACTCCTTTGCAGCTGCCGCCCACGAGCTGGGCAATCCGCTGAACGCGCTGCTTCTCCAGGTCCAGACGCTGACTCGCACCAGCAGCTTCGAATCGCACGCCATGGCCCGCATCTTTGCAATGGAGCGCCTGATCAAGCGGCTAGCCGATCTCAATCGCCGCATGCTCGACAGCTCACGGCTGGCCGCGGGGCAGTTCGAGCTCCGGCTCGAGGACGTCGATCTGACTGCTCTGGTGCACGAAGTGCTTGCGAACAATGCCGAACAGCTGGCCTGGTCGAAGTGTGCGGCATCGTTCTCCTCGCCAGGACCCGTCGTCGGACGCTGGGACAGGCTCCGGCTCGAGCAGGTCATCTCGAACCTGATCGGCAACGCGATGAAGTACGGCCACGGTGAACCGATCTCCGTCTCGATCGAGGCGACGGCCAATCTCGCGCGGCTCAGCGTGCGCGACCAGGGAATTGGCATCGCCGCCAAGGACCATGGCCGGATCTTCGATCGTTTCGAGCGGGCGGCGCCGGTGGGGGCCTCGACCAGCCTCGGACTCGGGCTTTGGGTGGTCAGGCAGATCGTCAGCGCGCTGCACGGCACCGTGCGCGTGGAAAGCGCGTTGGGCGGCGGCGCCACTTTCAAGGTCGAGCTGCCGCGCGCGGCCAGCAACGTCGAAGCAGGTTAGGAGGCAAAGCGGCGTGAAGACGAACAAAGGGGGGCCGCAGCCCCTGGTGCGCGTGCCCACGGGCGTCGCGCAGCTCGACACCATCCTCAATGGCGGCTTCTTGAAGGGCGGCAGCTACATCGTCGCCGGAGCTCCCGGAACGGGAAAGACGATCTTCGGGAACCAGGCGTGCTTCCGCCATGCGGCGGCCGGGGGCAAGGCCTTGTACGTCACGCTGCTCGCCGAATCGCACGCGCGGATGCTGTCGCATATTTCCAACATGTTGTTCTTCGACCCGGCGGCGGTCGGACAGGGCATCCATTACATCAGCGGCTACGAGGCGCTCCGGAACGAGGGGCTGAAGGGGCTGCTCACCCTGGTCCGCAAGACGATCAAGCGGGATGGGGCAACGCTGTTGATCGTCGACGGAATCACCCGAGCCGAGAGCGCGGCGGTTTCGGAGAACGATTTCAAGGAATTCATCAACGAGCTGAACATCCTGCTCACGCTCATCGGCTGCACGGCCATCCTGCTCACCAACACCCTGTCCGAGGGGGAGTCCTACGCCGCGCGGACGATGGTCGACGGCCTGATCCAGCTCGAGGACGTGATGGACGGCGTCCGGGCGGTCCGTCAGCTGGTCGTGATGAAGTTTCGCGGGAGCAACTATCTTCGCGGGGCCCATTTCTTCGAGATTGGCGACGAGGGAATGCGCATCTACGCCCGGATCGAGTCGGTGCTCGCGGTGCCGACCAAGGTTCCCGGCGCGTCCAGCGAGCGCAGGCCGTTCGGGATCCCCGGCTTGGACACGATGATGGGAGGCGGACCGCCCGAGGGCACCGGCACGCTCGTGCTGGGTTCGTCCGGCACGGGCAAGACCATTCTCGGGATGCATTTCCTGGCCGAGGGCGCACGCCGGAAGGAGCCCGGACTCTACTTTGGATTCTACGAATCGCCGCCGCGGTTCCTGAAAAAGGCGGACGATCTCGGGCTTCAGCTCTCCCGGTACGGCCAGAACGGGCTGCTGGAGATCGTCTGGCAACCGAGCGGCGGCCTGATCATGGATTCTCTCGCCGAGCGGCTCTTCGAGGCCGTGCGCCGGGGCAGGGTGAAGAGGCTCGTGGTCGACGGCATCGCCGGATTCGAGGAATCCGTGGTCCGGCGCGAACGGCTGGGGCTGTTCTTCACCTCGGTGCTGAACGAGCTGCGAGCCCTCGAGGTGACGACGCTGCTCATTGAAGAGATGCGGGAGCTGTTCGGGGCCGAAGTGAAAATCCCCGTTCCAGGCGTATCGGGCTTCGTCGAGAACATCGTCCTGGTGCGGCAGCTCGAAATCGCCTCGGCGCTCAAGCGGGCGATCGCGGTCATGAAGACGCGCGAAGGCGCCCATGACGACAAGCTTCGCGAGCTGAAGATCACCGACAAGGGCGTCGAGATCGGAGATCCGTTCGAGTTCGAGGAAGCGGTCCTGACTGGAGGGAGCATGCGACGCAGGCTCCCTTCCAACGGCAAGGGATCTCGAGGGGAGTAGCGTGAAGACGATCCTCCTCGTCGATGACGAGTACTCCATCATCGAGGTTCTCGCCTACCTCCTCGAAGAGGAGGGCTTCGCCGTGCTGACGGCCTCGAACGGCCGGGCAGCCCTGGATCGGGCTGCCGAGAAGGTGCCCGACCTGGTGGTCACCGACCAGATGATGCCGGTGATGACGGGGGCGGAGCTGCTCGCCGCCCTGAGGAAGAGCGCTGCGCTCCAACACGTGCCTGTGATCCTGATGACTTCCGCTCCGCTGGCCGCGACCCGCCAGCTGCGCTGGGACGATTTCATCTCCAAGCCGTTCGCGTTCAGCGAGCTCCTGCAAGCGGTGCGGCGCGTGCTTCCCAAGTCCGAGGAATAGCTTCACCGCCACGGCCGCGAGCACGGTAGTGTCCGGCGCATGCGCACCGCCCTGCTGCTTGCGGCCGCCGCTTGCGCCTCCGCGCCGCGGCCGCGGCCCGAGCGATCCCGCCTGGAGCCCCTGCTGCTCGAGGCCATCCGCTTCCCCACCGTGGCCGGCGACGACCAGGCCCGGATTGGACAGCAGCAGTGGCTCCTCCGCACCGCGGGGTCGTTGGGGCTCAGCGCACGCGACGCGGGGCCGGTGACGGAGATCGAGCTGCCCGGCCCCGAGGGCGCTCCGATCCTGGGGCTCGTGGTCCATGGCGACGTCCAGCCGGTGGACGCCGCGCAGTGGACCGTGCCGCCGTTCGCGGGCGTAGCGCGGGACGGCGTGGTGTACGGGCGCGGCGCGGCGGACGACAAGGGGCCGCTGGTGCAGGCCCTGCTCGCGATGCACGCCATCCGCGACCTGCCGCGCACGCACACCGTGCGGCTGCTGGTCGGGAGCGACGAGGAGAGCGGCTCCACGGACATCGGCATCTACCTCCGCTCCCACGCTCCGCCCACCTACAGCCTGGTCCTCGACTCCGAGTTCCCGGTGGTGGTCGGCGAGAAAGCGTGGGACGGTCTGGCGGTGCTTCCCGCGAATCTGGACCCGGGGAGCGACAAGCCCTGGCGGATCGAGGAGATCGACGCCGGGCTCGCCCCCAGCATCGTGCCCGATCGCGCGCGCCTGACGCTGCGCTGGCGGGACGGCCCCCCCGCTTGGGAGACGCTCGAGCAACGCCTGCAGGCCCGGACGCCCGACCCCGGAACGACGCTGAAGCTCGTGCAGCGCGAAGGGCTGCTGGAGATGGCCGTGCAGGGCCGATCCGCGCACGCCGGCGTCAACGTGGAAGGGGGGCGCAATGCGCTCGTCTCGCTGGCCCGGATCGTCTCCGGGGAGCTGCCGGACTGCGCGCTCGCGGATCTGCTGGCATTCGCGGCCTTCGCCGGCGCCGACCGCCGGGGGACGGCGATGGGCCTCGATACTCTCGCGGCGCCAGGCTGGGGCGGGTGGACGGTGAACGTCGCGACGCTTCGAAAGGAACCGCGCCTGGAGGGAAAGCTCGGGCTGGTGATCAACCTGCGCCGCCCTCCGCCGCTCAGCGCGGCGCAGTCCCGCGAGCTCCTCTTCGCCCAGGTGCGGAAGTTCTCGAATCGCCTCGAGCCCGCGGAATTCTACCTGCGGGACGAGCCGCTGGTCTTCGACCGCGACGCGAAGATCGTGAAGCGCCTGATGGACATCTATGCGCGGGCGACCGGCGAGCGGCCGCCGCCCGCGATCTCGGGTGGAGGCACGTACGCGAAGCGGCTGCCCGACGCGATCGCGTTCGGCATGTGGTTCCCGGGCAAGCCCTATACCGGCCACGACGTCGACGAGCAGATTGCGGAGGCCGACCTGCAGCGCGGCCTCGACGTCCTCATCGAGGCGCTGCGCGACCTTGCAGCCGGACCGCCGATGCGGGACCCGTTCCGGCCGTAGTACTCTCCCCGGCCTCATGCGCATCGCCAGACGCCTGCAGGACCTCGCACAATCGGACATCCGCCGCATGACCCGCGAATGCGAGCGCGTGTCCGGGCTCAACCTGGGCCAAGGAATCTGCGATCTTCCCACGCCTCCCCTGGTCCGCGAGGGCGCCATCGCCGCCATTCGCGAGAACCGCAGCACCTACTCGTTCGCCGAGGGCGCGCGGGAGCTCAGGGACGCGATCGCCACGAAGCTCGCCCGCGACAACGGGCTGCGGGCGGATCCGGCCTCGGAGATCTGCGTCACGGTGGGCGCGAGCGGCGCCTACGCGGCTGCGATCAGCGCGCTGCTCGACCCGGGCGACGGCATCCTCCTCTTCGAGCCGTACTATGGATACCACCTGAACGCGGCGCTGGTGGCGGGGCTGACGCCGGAGTTCGCCACGCTCACGCCGCCCGGTTTCACGGTCCGGGAGGAAACCCTGGAAGCGGCGATCACCGCGCGCACCCGGGCGATGGTGGTCTGCACGCCCTCGAATCCGAGCGGCAAGATGTTCTCGCGCGAGGAGCTGTCGATCGTCTCGCGGGTGGCGCAGAAGCGCGACCTCCTGGTGATCACCGACGAGATCTACGAGTACATCCGCTACGACGGCCGCCCGCACGTTTCCCCCGCGTCGATCCCGGGCCTGCGCGAGCGCGCAGTCAGCATCATGGGCTTGTCGAAGACCTTCAGCATCACCGGCTGGCGGCTCGGGTACGCCGTGGCGCCGGAGGAGATGACGAGGGCCATCACGCTGGTGAACGACCTGTACTTCGTCTGCGCCCCGACTCCCCTGCAGCTCGGCGCCGCCAAGGGGTTCGACGCGCCGCGGAGCTACTTCGACGAGCTGCAGTCCGGATACCAGCGCAAGCGCGACCTCATTTGCGCGGCCCTGGAGCGGGGGGGCCTCCCTCCCGTCGTGCCGGAAGGGGCCTACTACGTGCTCGCGGACTGCGCCCGGCTGGGCTTTCCCACCTCGCGCGCGGCGGCGATGCACCTCCTCGAGACCACGGGCGTCGCCTCCGTGCCGGGCAGCGCTTTCTACCGCGGCGCCGAAGGCGAGCGGCTGCTCCGCTTCTGCTTCGCCAAGGACGACGGCGTGCTCGAGGAGGCGTGCAGGAGGATCGCGGCGCTGCGATGAGGTCGCCGCTCCTGCCCATCTTCCTGGTGGTGCTGGTCGACGTGCTCGGCCTCACCATCCTGCTGCCGCTCCTGCCGTTCTATGCGGAGCATTTTGGCGCCAGCCCCACGGTGGTGGGCCTGCTCGTCAGCACTTACGCGCTCTGCCAGCTGGTGGCCGGACCCGTCCTCGGACAGATCTCCGACCAGGTGGGCAGGAAGCCCGTCCTGGCCGTCAGCCAGGTGGGCACCCTCGCCGGCTTCCTCGTGCTGGCGTTCGCGCCCAACCTGTTCTTCGTTTTCCTCGCCCGGGTCATCGACGGGCTCACGGCCGGAAATCTCTCCATCGCGCAGGCCTACATCGCCGACGTGACCGCGCCCAAGGAGCGGGCCCGGGCGTTCGCGATGATCGGGATCGCCTTCGGGATCGGCTTTCTCGTCGGCCCCGGCGCCTCCGGATACCTGAGCACGCACTACGGCTACCACGTGCCCATCCTCTGCGCGGCCGGGCTCTCCCTCCTGAGCATCATCGGGACCGTGTTCCTGCTTCCCGCGGTGCCGCCGCACCCCGCGGGCCTCATCCCCGCCACCGCCCTCCAGGAATTCGAAGCGCCGGTGGCGCCCGGCGGGAAGCGGCTGCGGCTCTTCGACTGGGGAACGTATCTGCAGTACTTCCGCAGGCCGGTCCTCAGCGGGCTCTTGGCCGAGTTTTTTCTCTTCGCCTTTGCCTTCGCGACCTTCACGGCGGGCTTCCCGCTCTTCGCCGAGCGCAGGTTCACCTGGCATGGCGTCCCGTTCGGCCCCAAGGAAGTCGGCTACGTGTTCATGTATTCGGGCCTCCTCGGCATCCTCGTCCAGGGCGCGATGCGCCAGGGCGTCCTCGTCCGCCGGCTCGGCGAAACGCGGCTGGTGACGCTCGGCCTGCTCTCCGGCGCCGCCGGATATGCGCTGCTCGGCTTCAGCTTCGGGATCGGCTCGCTGCTCCTGGCCGCGACCGTCGCTTCCTTCGGCACCGGTGTCTTGCGCCCGGCGCTCACCAGCCTGATCACCCAGCAGGTCTCGCGATCCGAGCAGGGGGTGGTGCTGGGTCTGAACCAATCGCTGCTCTCGGTCGCGCAGATCGTCGGCCCGGCGATGGCCGGCGCCCTGATCGATCGCGGCTACCTGACTTCCTGGGCGCTTTCCAGCGCGCTGGTGCTCGGAATCGGCTTGCTGCTCAATCTGCGCGCGCGGGGCCGGCGGGCAGAGGTGCACGCGGCCACCCGCGGCTAACCCAACCAGCGCCAGATCTCCAGCAGCACCTCGAAGGCGATCAGCAGGAAGATCGCCAATTCCAGCAGCCACATGCGGCGATCGCGCGCGACGTCCAGCACCAGCTCCAGCGCCTCCTGGACCCCCTGCAGCTTCTGCGTCAGCGTGCCGTACCGATCGAGGAGATCGAACTCCGCCCGCAGATCGCCGTAGATGCGGTCGAGCGCCGGATCGTCCCAGGTCGCGTCCGGCTTGTCGAGAAACGTCAGGACGACGATCACTTCCGAGCGGGTCGCGATCGCCTGCCCGATGAAGCGGTGCAATCCGCGGGTGCGCAGCGAGACCGTCCCGTAGCGCTCGAGCGGCTCGACCAGCGCGGTGGTGCGCGAGAACAGGTCGGCGACGATGCGCTCGTAGTACTCCATCGCGGCACTCTGGGCGACGATCAGCGCGACCACCGCCGCGCGGCTCGGCGTCAGCGAGTCCACCACCAGCATGCCGTCCACGATGTCCACCCGCGCCCCCGCCTCCTCCCGGACCGTGAAGCTCTCGCGAACCACCTTCGTGGTCAGCCCGGGCCGGGCGCGGTGCAGCCGGGCGAGCTCCACCTCCCGCCGCTCGGGCGGCACGTTGTGGAAGACGATGGCGCCGAACGGATACAGGAACATCTCGCTGCCGTCGCTGGGGACGACCAGCTCGCGAACCCCGAGGCGCGCGCCGGGAAATGCCGGGGCCAGCTCGCGCAGCGTGAGGTTCTCCTCGAAAGCGATGGCCGCGAACTCGTGGGTCGTTCCCGCCATCAGATCGCCGGGCGCAGCCCTAGAAACCGCGCGATGCCGGCGAACCGGGAACGTAAGCGGGACCGACTTGAAGGCGCATTCCGCCGGTGGCCGCGAGCAAGGTGAACGCGAACGGCAGGCTCACGGTTCCGCTCTCCTGGATCAGTCCGGGAGGCGGATTGGGGAACCGCTGCACCACCCGGAACGCGTCCACGGCGACCTCGTCCAGGTACTGGACTCCCGAGGAGGCGGCGACGTGGACGTCGGTGATCTCACCCTGCCGGTCGAGCGTGAACTCGATCACCGTCCGGCGATCCTTGTAGGAGTAGAGCTGCCCGGTGGGATCGCGCTTGCCGCTGGCGTCGATCACCTTCTGGGTCCAGACGCGGCCGACCGTCTCCTTCACACGGTTGAGGAAGCCGGCGAACTTGAAGCTGCGCGCGTTCAGGAACGTTCCCTCGCCTTCCTCGATGCCGCGGAGATCGTCGGGCATCGGGCCGCCAGACAGTGGACCCGAAAGGCCGATGGGTTGATCGAGCGTCAGCTTCAGCGGGCGCTGCTCGCCCGGCGCTCCCGGCGCCGCTCCCGCCGCGCCCGGCCCGACGCTGGAGCTCTTGCCCTCGCTTCCCGGGTCGGCGATCGCCACCTTCTTGCCGTTCCCCCGGAACGCGTCGCTCCCCTCCCGGTTCCGCAGGGTGCCGTCGGGCGCCTCGGGAGTGCGCAGCGGATCGCGCCGGTCCTTGCTGGGCAGCTCCGCTGCCTGCTTCTGACGCTTCTGGGCCTGGCCCCCGCCATTCTTGCCATTGTCGCCAGGGCGCTCGCTCGTGGCCGGCGCCCCCGGCTCGGCCTTGTCGTTGCGGCCCTCCTTCTGGATCTTCGACAAGGCATTCTTGAAGAACGCGCTGGTCTCTCGCGCCCGCGTCTCCTTCTCTACGCGGCTGTCCTTCTCGGACAGGTACTTGGTCGCCTTGTCCGGCGCTTGCCCGTTGGTGGGCCCGAGCGAGACGATCTGCCCGCCGCGCAGCTTCTCC
>WNFT01005376.1_pt1 | contig 13121 bp, 13 predicted proteins | sample 5400191 | NCBI WGS metagenome assembly WNFT01 (sample SAMN13153359, study PRJNA577476) | soil metagenome | isolation source: 80 cm saprolite under Madrone tree | place: USA:California | collected 2016-06-14
AAAGGCGTAGCTGTGACGCGCTCGTGACAGCCAAGGTGTTGACCGGCGTGGGCCAGTCTAAGTAGCATTCCTGCCATGACTTTCTGCGCCTGCAATTCGAAGATGCTCCATACCGCCGGGAACCCAACCGGGGGGGCGGGCGCTACCTGACGCGATGCACGCAGTCGCAACGCTAGGGAACGGCCCGCTCCTCGATCGAGCGGGTTTTTTTGTGCGAGGGGATTCAACGAAGGGAGAGGTGGATGAAGAAGCATTACCTGCTGGCGAGTGACTTCGATCAGACGTTGAGTTTCAACGACTCCGGCATCGTGCTGAGCGAGATGCTGGGGATCACGAGCTTTCGGGAGAAAGTCGCGGCGCTCTCCAATCTCAATCTCGTGCAACAGGGCGCGGAGCTGGCGTACCTGCTCGCGAACGATCCGGAGTACGCCCGAGTCACTCGGAATGATCTCCTCAAGGTCGGGCGCCAGGTCCGGCTCAAGCGCAATGTCGAGCTCCTCACGCGGATGCTCGCGCAAGGGATCGATGGCAACCGCTTCGACTTCTATGTGATCTCGGCGGCGCCTCAGGAAGTTGTGCTGTCGGCGCTCGAGGGTATCGTCCCGCCCGATCATATCGTGGGCACCCAGTTCGAGTTCCAGCCGGACGGCGGGAAGATCGGGACACTTCTGCGCGTCGCAGCCGGCTACGGTAAGGTCGCGGCGGTCGAGGAGATCCGCGCGCGGCACGTCGTGCCGCGGGATCAGGTCGTGTATGTCGGCGACGGGCAGTCGGACATCCCCGTCATGCTGCATGTGAACCGCGGTGAGGGCTTCACGATCGCCGCCTCCGAAGCGCGGGAGATCGCCCACATCGCCAAGCGCACCGTCATCAGTGACGACGCCCTGTCGGTGCTCGTCCCGATCCTCGAGGAGATCGCAGGATTCAGCCCAAGCCAGATTCGTGCGCTGTTCGAGGACCAGGGCCTGGTGATTCAGGAATGGGACCGCGTTCGCACCGATTGGCTGACGATTCGGGACGGCGCAGGGGACGGCGTCATCCGGCTTGATGCTGCAGCGAACGCCTAGGGCACTCATGTGACGCCGGGCTCGTAGACCCTTTAACTAACCGTGTATCGCTCCCAGGAATTGTGCCGGACTGGGCGTGTAGCCGGGGAAGACGCTGCCGAGATCCGCGGCACCGAGGTGGCGTGCCAAAATCTCCCCGAACAGGTCGCGGAAGTCGGTCGTGACGGCGACGTCGCGGCCTTCGAAGCGCTGCTCCATTCCGAGTCCGGGCCAGCGGCCCAGCACGCGGCCTCCGTTCACCGGCCCGCCAAGGGCGAGCATCGCGGTCGCGTGGCCGTGATCGGTGCCGCTGTTGCCGTTCTCGCGGATGGTGCGGCCGAACTCCGACATCGTGAGCAGGACGACGTTGCGCATGCGGTCGCCCAGATCCCGGTTGAACGCGGTGAGTGCGAGGCCCAGCTCCCGGAGTCGCACGGCGAGCTGGCCGTCGCTGGCGCCCTGGTTCACGTGCGTGTCCCACCCACTGCAGTCCGCGAACGCGATCTCCAGGCCGACGTCGGCTTTGATCAGCTGCGCGATTTGCAGCAGGGTTTTTCCCAGCCGCCCGGGCGGATAGTCGGCACCGTCGGCCGGACGGTACTGCGTGGGATCGGCGCGCTTCAGCATCTGCACCGCTTCAAAGCCCTCGCGCGACGACGACGCCAGCAGGCCGGTGCCCGCGCCGTCGTAGAGCTCCTCAAAGGCGCGCGTCAGGCGGTCGCGCGCCGCTTCTTGCGGTACGCGGAGGCCGAACGCCTGTAGGTCGTCGATGGCGAGCGACGGGGCGCTGCCGGCCAGAATGCGCGGCAGCTGCGGACCGAATGCGACTGCCCGGAACGGCGTGTCCGCGTGCTCGCGGTCGTGCTGGCAGTAGCGGTTCACCCAGCCATCCCCGGTACTCTTCACACCCGGCGTGCCGCTCTCCATGTAGTCCTGGGCATCGAAGTGGCTGCGGGTGCCGTCCGGTGAGCCGATCGCGTGAATCGCGGCGAGGCTCTTGTTGTCCCACAGCTCTTTCAGCGGCGCCAGGCTGGGGTGCAGGCCAAAGTGACCATCGAGATCGACGACGGTGTTGGCGGGGACCGCAATCCGCGGACGCTCCTGGTAGTACGCCGGCTCGCCGTACGGGACGATCATGTTCAGTCCGTCCACGGCGCCACGTTGAAAGAGGCACACCAGGATCGGATGGTCGGCCGGCCCGATGGCCCGACGGCCGGATGCGAAAGCCGCTCGGGCGAGAAACAGTGGATCGAGGCCCAGGCTGACGAGCGCGAGGCCACCCGATTTCACGAATACACGTCGCGAGATGCTCATTGTCTTTGGAAGTCCGGTCCGCCCAGGGCCAATCCTACGGCCATGACGCGAGCCTGCTCAGGATCGGTGATGTCGGCTAGCTGCTCGAGAATGACGCTCCGCGTATGCGCGGACATGGTGCCGGCCAGGAGTTGCTCGTCGATCGCCTGCACGAGCTGCGCGTGATCGTCGATCGCCGGAATGCTCGAACAGTCTTTCGCGAGCGCGAGCGCCGCGTTCATCCGCGCGAGGAGGGCACCGCTATTCACCCAGTGCGCCTCGGTTTCCGCATAGCCGGTCGGGGCCGGCTGTTGGTACAGCGGTTCGCCCAGGCGGGCGACGAGCTGCGCGAAACGCGGAGTGGTGTCCGGCTCGACGCCCGTGGCGCGCACCGCACTCACGACGAACTCAAAAGGTGTTTTGACCTTGGTGCCGATCGCCTGCGCCGACCAGAAGTCGGGGGAGGTGACGATGGCGCGCACCACGGCGCGAATGTCGCCGTGGGTCTTCTGCCACGCGGCGACCGCGGCATCGATGCACCCATCCGGCGGCTCATCGGCGACGATGCGCGCACACAGTTTGGCGCTGACGTGATGCATCGTGGCGTGCTGTTCGGCGAGGAACTTGAGCAGCCGGATGCCCTCGTCCTTGCCATCATCGGGGAAGGTGAGCCCGAAGACGTGCTTCGTTCCACGATCGTGGGCCCAGTCGCGGAAGACGAACCCCGCGCCGCGTTCGGGGGGCTCGATGCTCCAACCGGTGAAGATGCGGGCGACCTCGATGATGTCCTGCTGGGTATAACCGCCGTCGACGCCGAGGGTGTGGAGCTCGAGGAGCTCGCGCGCGTAGTTCTCGTTGATTCCGGTGGGCCGCTGGCGGCGTTCTTGAGGCATCTCGTTCATTCCAAACCGTCGCCGTGCAAAGGACGAACGGCGTGGGGGTGGAGGCGCTGACCCGGGTGCTACGCTCTGCGCATTGTCGAGATAGAACAGCATCGCCGGACTTTCCGCGGTGGCGATCAGCAGGTCTGCGAAGTTTCCCAATGCCCGCGGCCGAATCGTTTCCTCTATATACGAAGGCAGCAGGAAGCGGTCGGCGCCCTTGCCGACGAAGACGTTGAAATGATTGGTCCAGAAGTCGACCATTACCTCACGGAGCTGCCGCTCGGAGACCGCGGCCCGCACGATCGCGAGCTGCTGCAGCTCCCCGCCGAGCTCCCGAAACTCGCGCATGGGACCCGCGCCGGGTGGGCGCAGCGTGTCCCCGGCCGCGGCGGCGTCCCGCTGCATGCGCTGGCGCTCCCGGACCGCATCCCGATAGCGGCCTGCGAGATCGGCGCGATCGTAATCGAGGATCTTGAATGCCCGCTCGCGGTCGTGGAGGCGCGGATCGGGCACATGGTCCGGATCGAGCTGCCGCTCGATCCACCGCATCACGCCGAGGCGGGCGACGCTATCGGCTTCAGCCGGGCGCGCGCCATACGCCAGACGATTCAGCGCATGGAACGCGGAATCGCGCGGCGTCAGAGTCTGGCTAGGCGCTTGCGCGGTGAGCACGAACGCAGTGGCAATCAGGAAGAGCGGCATGTGCCTGGTCTGACGTCTCGGTCTGAGCGAAGTTAACACCATGGGCAAACGGCGTTTGTATCGCGCGGCGCGCGCTGCTCAGGGCGCCAGTCCCGACGCACCGCCCACCTGGGGGGAGCGGCTCGCCGCGTTGAAGCACGTAGCCCCGCTCGTGCGGCTCGTATTTCAAACGCACCGCGGCTACGCCATCGCCATCCTGGCGCTGCGAGCGATCCGGTCCCTCATTCCGGTCGCGGTGCTCTGGGTTGGCAAGCTCATCATCGATGGCGTCATCGCGGGCGTCGCCACGGTGCGCGCGGGCGGTAGTCCCGATTGGAGGCATCTCGCCGGCCTGGTCGGGCTCGAGCTCGGGATCGCCGTGGTCGGCGAAGGGCTGGCGCGGCTCTCGTCCCTGCTTGAGAGTCTGCTCGGCGATCTCTTCGCCAACCGGCTGAGCGTGCGCCTTATGCGACACGCTGCCGCGCTCGATCTCGCCCAGTTCGAGGACGCCGAGATCTACGATCATCTCGAACGCGCCCGCCGCCAGACGGTCGGCCGCATCGGCCTGTTCACGCTGCTCCTGGGGACCGCGCAGGATCTCATCACGCTGATCTCGTTGGCCAGCGTCCTGCTCGTGCAGCTGCCGTGGCTGCTGCTGCTCTTGACCATCGCGGTATTGCCCGCGTTCCTCGGCGAAGCGCACTTCGCCTCACTCGGCTACTCGCTGCTGTTCCGCTGGACGCCCGAGCGGCGGCTCCTCGACTATCTCCGTTACATGGGGGCGTCCGATGAATCCGCGAAGGAAGTAAAGTTGTTCGGGCTGTCGGATTTCCTCGTGGGACGCTACGCCAACCTGTCCGAAAAGTTCTATCAGGAAAACAAGCAGCTGGCGGTGCGACGCAACCTCGTATCGACGTTGCTCGTGACCGTCGGTACGCTGGGCTATTACGGCGCGTACGCGGTGATCATCTATCGCACGGTGATGGGCGGCTTCACCATCGGCACGCTGACGTTCCTGGCCGGCTCGTTCCGCCAGAGCAGAAGCCTGATCCAGAGCGTCCTGATTGCGCTCTCCTCGATTTACGAGCAGAGCCTCTATCTGAGCGATTTGTTCACGTTCTTCGATGTACGGCCCAGGGTGGTGTCGAAGCCCCAAGCCAAGGCGGTCCCGCGACCGCTGCAAACCGGCTTTCGGTTTGAGAACGTTGGGTTCCGCTATCCGGGCTCGCAGCGCTGGGCGGTGCGGGGACTCACGTTCACATTCGAGCGCCATGAGCGCATTGCGCTGGTCGGTGAAAACGGGGCTGGGAAGACGACCCTCGTGAAGCTGCTCGCTCGGCTGTACGACCCTGACGAAGGCCAAATCCTACTCGATGATCTCGATCTCCGGGACTACGACCTCGACAGTCTCCGCAAGAACATCGGGATCATCTTCCAGGATTTCGTCCGCTACGACTTCATCCTGCGCGAGAACATTGGCATCAGTCAGGTCGAGGCGATGAATGACGAAGACCGGATTCGGGAGGCCGCCAAGCGCAGCCTGGCCGACTCGGTCGCCCAGCGCGTGCCGCAGGGCTTCAATCAAATGCTCGGGAAAAAATTCGACAACGGCGTCGAGCTATCAGGCGGCGAGTGGCAGAAAGTGGCGCTCGCCCGCGCGTACATGCGTGAGGCGCAGGTCCTCATTCTCGACGAGCCGACCGCCGCACTCGACGCGCGGGCTGAGTACGACGTTTTCTTGCGGTTCGCGGAGCTCACCAAGGGACGCATGGCTGTGCTGATTTCTCACCGATTCTCGACGGTTCGCATGGCGGATCGCATCCTCGTGCTCAAAGGCGGCGAGCTGGTGGACGACGGCACGCATGAAGAACTGGTGGCGCGCGGAGGACTGTACGCGGAGCTATTTTCTCTACAAGCGGCGGGATACCGGTAACGTAGGCCAGGGAGGAATCATGTCGACGATCGTTCGAGCATTGTTGCCGTTCTGCGCGGTGGCCCTCGTGACATCAGCTGCCGCGGCGCAGTCCAAGCCAAAGAGCAGCAGCACGCTGATCACGGAGGAAGAAATCGAGAACGCCCGCCCCAACGTCGGGAATGCTTTTGACGTGGTCCAACTCCTGCGGCCGAGATGGCTGCGGGCTCGCGAGATGATACAGCTGCCCGGGGCTGGGTTCAGCGGCGGTACCGATCCCCAGATGGCAGAAATCCACGTCTACATGAACGACCGGGATAGGGGCGACCTCGATTTCCTCAAGACGATCCCCGCGGAGCTCATCGTTTCGCTCAAGTTCATGAGCATGACCGAAGTCGGCGCGCGGTTCGGACCGAGTTTGGGTCCGGGAATCGTGGTAACGCTCAAGCGCTAGGGCGCCGGCCGGACGTTTCCTCCGTCGGCCACGAATTTCCACGTGCCGCCCTGCTGGCGCCGCCAAATCGTGAGGTATTTGCTGTAGTGGTGGAGGCTCGAGATTCTCGCCTCGCCCACCGTACAGCCGAGATCCCCCGACGACGCGATCTGCGCCGCGACCGGCCACCACTCGAGCACCGCACTCGCGGGGAAACCGTCAAACCCTGCGCCGATGGCCTCCCGTCCTTCCGTGATCTGCGCACCGCCCCCGAACGAGATCGCCTCCTCCGCGGAAAACGCGAGGAAGGCGGTCTTGGCGCCGCTCGCCATCGATAGCGCCGCGAAGGCCGAGTCGGCGTGGAGCAACTCGTTCGGATCGGCGCGGCCGCGCACTTGCGCGGCGAGCACACCTCTCATCGCCTGCGGCGAAATCGAATCGGGGACGGGCACAGGCGGGGTGCTCGCGTACGCCGCGAGCCGCCACCCGCCGCCCGTCTTCTGCCAGCACGCGAGGTACTTCCCCCGCGTGCCTCCGGAGCGCGTCCACCCGTATGTGTAGCCCAGATGGCCGTCCGCGGACACGTCCGCGAAGACCGGCGCCCACGTCTGCTGGACGATCGAGTCCGTGCTCTCGAGGAACGACCGAATGTGATCGGTGCCGCGCAGCAACGGCGCGCCGGGATACAGGTACGCCGCGCCCTCGTTCAGACCCGGCACGAAGCCGTGCACCATGCCGAGCGATGCGGTCTTGTCCGACAGCGCGCGATCGGCTGCGAGCAAGGCGTCGCGATCCGTTGTTCGATCGCCGGCAGCTCCGACGAGCATAAGACCCAGCAGCAGGTGTCGCATGGGTAACCTCCCGGCGGACAATCTGGGGCCAGCGGGGGACGCGGCGTAGAGCCGCCGCGTTACCGCCATGTGAAATTCACACGATTCTGACCACCGTGCTCGCACGCCGCGCCCGGCTGCGCCGTACCATGCTACAATGAGGCTCATGAAACGCGCCTTGATCGTGTTTGGCGCCTGGTCCGCAGTGGCGGTGTTGTTCGCCATCCAGATGCATTTCCAGACGTCGCCTGGAGCCGAGGCGCGTCCGTGGGGCTGGATCTTCGCGTGGCAGCTCACCGGCTGGTGGACGTGGGCGTTGTTCACCGCACCGGTATGCGCGTTTTCGGCGTGGGCGGTTCGGATCCGACGCCCGGCGCTCGTCATCGCAGCCCACGTTCCGATGGCGGTGCTTATCGCCGTCGCGTGCGCGGGATTCGAGGGCGGGCTGAAATGGGCGCTCGGCCTGTGGCGGACGCCACATACGTCCGTCACGGGTGTGTGGGATGGCATCGCGATTTGGTGGACGTTCAATGTCTTGGTCTACGCGATGGTCGCGGGACTGTACCACGCCTGGCGTGCCTCGCGGCTCGAAATGCAGCTGGTGCAGGCCCGGCTCGATGCCCTCGTGGGGCAGCTGCAACCGCATTTCCTCTTCAACACCCTCCACACGATCTCGGCGTTCGTGCTGGAGGATCCGAAACAGGCGAACCGGATGATCACCCGGCTGTCGGAGTTGCTGCGCCAATCGTTCAACCGGGAACGAGGCCCCCTCGTCACACTCGAGGAGGAGCTCGAGCTGTTGGATCATTACATCGCGATTCAGGAAGCTCGCTTCGGCGATCGCTTGCGGGTGACGTTCCGTGTCGATCCGCGTGCCGCGGCAGCCATGGTCCCGACGTTGCTGCTGCAGCCGCTCGTGGAGAATGCCATCCGCCACGGGGTCGTCCCTAACGGCCGCGTCGCCGAAATCGAGATCGCCGCGAGCTGCAATGGCGATCTCCTGCATCTCTCGGTGCGCGACAACGGCCCCGGCCTGACGGCAGCTCGCGCTGGCAACGGCGGGGGCGGGGGCGGGGGCGGGGGCTTAGGAATCGCCAATACGCGGGCGCGGCTCGCGGAGCTGTACGGTCCCAGTCACCGATTCGAGCTGAGCAATGCGCCCCCCCCCGGGCCCGGCGGCGCGGTGGCCACGATCGAGATCCCCTACTCCGATCATGCGCGCGATCATCGTTGACGACGAAGCGCCGGCGCGCCGCCGCCTGCGTGGGGTCTTGCAGCAGATCAGCACCGTCACGCGGATCGACGAATGCGCCAATGGGCGCGAGGCCGTCGAGTTGCTGCGCCGCGGCGCGCCCCCCCCCGATCTCGTGTTCCTGGACATCCAGATGCCCGATCTCGACGGCTTTGCGGTGGCCGCGGCAGCGAATCAGGAGCGGCCGCCCGCGATCGTCTTTGTGACCGCCTTCGAGGAGCACGCGGTGCGGGCCTTCGAGATTCAGGCGTTCGACTATCTGCTGAAGCCCTTCGATGACGAGCGCATCATCGCGACCGTAAGGCGCGCGGCCGACTTTCTGGAGTGGATCAGGCGCGAGGGTGCCGCCGATCCGGCGTTGCGCGGTTTCGGCGATGTCACAGTCGACTTCGCGCGGCACCAGGTGCGGCGCGCCGGGCGGGCCGCCGAGCTCCGGCCCAAGGAATACGCGTTGCTTGTCGCGCTGCTCAAGCGGGGTGGGAGGGTGGCGAGCCGCCTCGAGCTGCTGCAGGAAGTGTGGGGCTATGCCGAGGACGTGATGAGCCGGACGGTGGACACCCACGTCGCTATGCTGCGCCGCAAGCTGGAGCACGACCCCGCTCACCCGCGACACATCGTCACCGTGCGGACCTTCGGCTACCGCATCGAACGCTAGCGAAACAGCAGCCGGTCGGCGATGCGTTCGGCGATGGCGCCCGGCTCGCCGGTGGAACGATTGGTCAGCACGATGACCGTCAGACGGCGGCGCGGGAACCGTTGAATTGCGTTCCGGAACCCGCTCGTTTCGCCGGTATGGCGCCAGCGTTTCTCGCCCCGATAGCGATCAACGAACCAGCCAAAGCCGTACTCAGTCGTCGCCCCGCCGGGTAGCTGCGGTGGGGTCGTGGCCAACTCGAGCATCGGGGCAACGACCAGTTGGGAACCGTAGAGCGCTTGGTCCCAGAACACCATGTCGTCCACGTTCGTGTAAATGCCGCCATCGCCGAGCGTCGCGCTCGTGACGCTTTGATCCGTCTGGACGAATGCGCCGGCGCTCGGTGAGTAGCCGTACGCGCGGCGCGGAACCGTATCGGAGCCCTCCACATGTGCTACAGTGGCCTTCATACCGAGCGGGGCGCAGATGTGGGTGCGCAGGAAATCAGCGTACGACATCCCCGACACACGCGCGACGATGATGCCAAGGAGCACGTAGCCCGAGTTGCTGTAGCGATATTGCGTGCCCGCCGGGAAGTAGAGGGAGTCCTTGGAAGCAACCAGCGCCAGTACGTCGTGGTCGTCGAGTTGGGCGCTCCGTGCGGGCGGAATCAGATCTTCGTAATCCCACAGTCCCGACGTGTGGTTGAGCAGGTGCCGCACCGTGACCGCGTGGGTCGCGGCCGGCAGCTCCGGGAGAAAATCCCGCACCGCCTGGTCGTAGCGGAGCTTGCCCGCCTGGGCGAGCATCATCACCGCCATCGCGGTGAACTGTTTCGAGACCGAGGCGAGCCGGTAATCGGTTTCCGGTGTCGCGCTGACGCGACGCTCGAGATCCGCCATTCCGTAGGCGCGACGGACAATCACCTGCCCATCGCGGATCACCACGACGCTCGCGCCCGGCACGTCGGAGCCGCTGTACGCGGCAAACAGCGAATCCACGAAGCGGACGTGGTCAGGAGTCACGCGAGTACCGGTAGTCGCACAGCCGGCGCACAGGGCGAGCGTCAGGACTTCGAGGCGGCGTACCACGCGTCCCAGGTCTCCGGCGCGGCGCCGATCGTGAGCTGCTGCTGCGTGCGGACCAGCGGCATCCGCAGCAGTAGCGGCTCGATGCTGAGCTTTTCCAGCCACCGGTCCTCGCTGAGGATGGCCGAGCGGAGCCCCAGCTCCGCGAAGCGACGCGACTCGCGGTCGATGAGCGCCGCGATGCCGAACCGTTGGGCGAAGCGTCGCAGCTCGCCGACCGACGCGGCGCGTTCGTTCAGGTCGACGAAATGGACTTTCACGCGCCGCTCGGCGAAGAAGCGCAGCGCCGCGCGCGTCTCCGCGCTCTTGCGCACTCCGAACACCTGAACCTCCAAAGGGGGGGCGTCCTAGTGCGGGGTGGTGATGACCTCGATGGCACCCAGCAAATGCCCGGGGCCAAACCGTGCTTCGGCGTTGCCAGCGGAGAAATACCGTACCGACGCAACGGACCGGATGGGGAACATCCGCAGGCTCTCGATGCCGGCGGCGTAGCGAATGCCATCCACGTACACGATGAGCTGGGCCTGGTTGCGCTGGACGACGGCCGTCGGCCGGCTCCGCATGACCCAGGCCGGCCGCAATTGGCGAACGGCGTCGTACACCGTCGATCCGTTGGCCCCGGACAGTTCCTCCGCCATGAGGAGGTCGGCGTCGTGGCTCGGCGTTACGTCGCGCGGCTCCCGCGTTGCCGTGGAGCACGCCGTCAGGATCAGGGCACACACCGTCACGCTGAGGAATTTCATCCACACCAAGCTAGCCTATATTCTTGGCTCCCCGCGAGGTGCCATGAGTCCCCGATCGAAAATCATTGCCGCGGCCGTCCTGTTTTCGAGCGGCGGCGCGGCCATCAAGTGGTGCAGCTTCGGGGCCTGGCAGCTCGCCGCCTGCCGCGCGACCCTCGCGATGCTGACGATCCTCATCCTGCTCCCCGAGGCGCGCCGCGGCTGGAGCTGGCGGACCATCGTCGTCGGTTTCGCCTATGCCGCGACGACGCTGCTGTACGTGCAGGCGAATAAACACACGACGGCGGCCAGCGCGATCTTCCTGCAGTCCACGAGCCCGTTGTTCATCTTGCTGCTCGCTCCGCTGCTCCTCGGCGAACATGCGACACGGCGCGACATCATCCAGATGGCGGTCATGGCTGCGGGCCTGGGCCACCACTCGCCGCGGGCCGGCCGGGGGACTGGGCGGTCGTCGTCTTTCTGGGCGTGTGCCAGCTCGGGATCCCGTACCTCTTCCTGGCGCGCGCGGTGCCGCGCGTCCGGGCGCTCGAGGTCGGTCTCTTCCTTCTTATCGAGCCGGTCCTGAATCCGATCTGGGCCTGGCTCGTGCACGGTGAAACACCCGGCCCTGCGACACTGGTGGGCGGAGCCGTAATTCTTGGCGCGACCGCTGGCCGCATGATTTTCGATGTGCGCGGCACGGCCTAAGACAACACCGCCTCCTCCTCCGTGCCGAGCGGATTGGCCTTCCGGCCCGCGCGCTCCATCGGCTTTTCCATGATCGCGCGGTTCTTGTCCAGCACCGTCCACAAGTCCACCGCGCGACCCACCAGCTCGCGGGCCGCTTCGCGCAGCGCGTCGCTGGCTTTGACCTGCCGCACGTTGTTCTGCATGTCTTCCGCATCCCAGCCGCGCGAGTGCGCGATGAACGGGAACTGCGGGAAGACGAAGCCGAGCTCCGACCAGAATGTCATCAGGCCGCCGGCGACGGCCTGAATGTTGTCCTGACCGCCGGTGATGATGAATGCGGCCACCTTGTTCCGGATCAGCACCCGGTTGTGAATCGTGATCTGGTTCTGCACGCAGTTGAGCCGCTCGGCCATTTTGTAGTACAGCGACGAGGGACTTCCCCAGCGGATGGGGGTGGAGATCAGCACGACATCCGCCCAGTGCACCAAACCCTCGTAGACCGCGGTGAGCTGATCGTCGGGATCGCGCTCGGTGATCGCGCACGGCCACGTGCAGGCGTGTGACGCTTTGGAGTAGTTGCCTTCGCACGTCCGGAAGCGCAGCGACCGCAGCTTGATCAGCTGCGTGTCGGCCCGCTGCTCGCCGGCCCGAGCGATCGCATGCTCGAGCAGTGCGTCCGACGTCGAGAAACGGGGGTTGCCGTCGTCCATCGCCGTCGTCGAAATGCCGAGGACGCGGCAAGGCGCGCCGGGTTGCCTCGGGTGCGCTTCGAGCAGGTGGCTCGGCTTGTGCTTCAGCAGTTTGCGTGGGGCGACTGGCGGGAGCTGCACGTATACGCCGTCGGTCCGCTCCTCGAGCGCATATGCGGGCACCTGTTCTTCATCGTACCCCTCGGGTCCCTTGCCCGTGACGACGCTGTATTCCCACCCGTGCCACGGGCAGGTGACGAACTCGCCGTTGACCCGCCCCTCGGACAGCGGCCCGCCTTTGTGATTGCAAATGTCGGAGATCGCCGTGAGCCGGCCGTTGTAGAGGAACACCGCGATGCGATGACGCTCGATCTTTATAGCGCAGGGCGCGCGCGTGACGAGCTCGTCCTTCGTGCCGAGACTGTACCAGTCGGCCATGGGAATACTCCGGGGGGAGAGAGTCGCTCAATGCTATATTGCAGCCCGAATGCCCGCATCCCGCGCCCGCGTCGGCGTCATCTTCTTCACCGTCCTCATCGACCTGATCGGTTTCGGGATCGTGCTGCCGATCCTGCCGTTCTACGCGCAGCGCTTTGGCGCGGCAGGCCTGGGATACGGCGGCGTCATCGGGGTCTTCTCGCTGATGCAGTTCGTGGCGACGGCGTTGCTCGGCAAGCTCTCGGACAGGATTGGACGCCGGCCGGTGCTGCTCACGACGATGCTCGTGAACGCGGTGGGCTACACATTGTTTGCCTTCGCGGGCTCGTACTGGGTGCTGTTTCTGTCGCGGGTGGTGTCAGGCTTTGCCGGCGGCAACATCTCGGCGGCACAGGCGTACATGGCCGACATCACCACACCGGCCGAGCGTTCGCGGGGCATGGGAATGGTCGGCGCCGCGTTCGGGATCGGGTTCAGCCTCGGACCGGCGATCGGAGGGTTCGCCGCGCACTATGGAGGCACCGCCGCC
>WNFT01003856.1_pt1 | contig 13116 bp, 10 predicted proteins | sample 5400191 | NCBI WGS metagenome assembly WNFT01 (sample SAMN13153359, study PRJNA577476) | soil metagenome | isolation source: 80 cm saprolite under Madrone tree | place: USA:California | collected 2016-06-14
AGGATCAAGATTTTTATGCGGAGCTCCAAAGCATCGTGACCGCGCTCGAGTATTTGCCGAGGCACACTGAAACCGATCCACGGCGCATCGCGGAGCGCGTCCGCGAGAAGGAAATCGTCAAGCGCCGTCTGGAACGCCGCTGCGCGGAGGCGCCGGAGGTGCAACAGGCAATCGAAAACGCGCTGCGGCAAATCAACGGCAAACCAGGGGACGCACGCAGCTTTGACGCACTCGATGAGTTGCTTAATGCGCAATCCTACCGGCTGGCGTTCTGGCGGGTTGCGGCAGAAGAAATTAATTATCGCCGGTTTTTTGACGTCAATGATCTCGCGGCAATCCGGATGGAATTGCCGGAAGTTTTTGACGAGGCGCACAAACTCTTGGTCGATCTTGTCCGCGCCGGCGCGGTCACCGGATTACGCATCGATCATCCGGATGGTCTTTATTTGCCGCAGGAATATTTCGAAGAATTGCAGCGGCGCTGTGCGGAGGCGCTGGGGATGGCGTTGCCGCAGGATGGCCGCGCCGTGTACATGATCGTCGAGAAAATTCTCACCGGCGGTGAGACGCTGCGGAAAGATTGGCCGGTGCACGGCACGACGGGCTACGATTTCGCGAATCAGGTGACTCAACTGCTGGTCGATTCTTCCGCCGAAACGGAGATGACAAAGACGTTCCATCGTTTCCTCGGTCACTCTCTGCATTTCGGGCATCTCGCCTACGCGAAGAAGCTGCTTGTGATGCGATTGGCGCTCGCCAACGACGTCAATGTTCTCGGCAACATGGTCGATCGGCTTTCCGAGAAAAATCGCTGGTATCGCGATTTCACGCTCGAAGCGCTCGCACACGCCGTCCGCGAGACGATTGCCTGCTTTCCGGTTTATCGAACCTACCTCGCGCCGGGACGGCCGGTGAGCGACGAGGATCGACAAGTAGTCGAACGCGCCGTCGCCGCAGCCAAGCGCCGGAATCCTGCAATTGAAGAATCGGTCTTTAATTTTCTGCGCGATACTCTGCTCTTCCGGTTTCCGGAAAATCTCGATGACGACGCGCGCGCCGCGCACACGCATTTTGTGCTCAAGTTTCAGCAAGCCACGGGGCCGGTCATGGCCAAAGGACTCGAGGACACCGTGTTTTACATTTACAATCGGCTGGCTGCGCTCAACGAAGTGGGCGGCGAGCCGCAGCAATTTGGAATCGGCCTCGATGCGTTTCATGAGCGCAATCTGGATCGGCAACGCAATTGGCCGGCGACCTTGCTGGCCACTTCCACACACGATACCAAGCGCAGCGAAGATGTGCGCGCGCGCATGGTGGCGATTTCCGAATTACCGCAACTCTGGCGGCGCTCGATTCAACGCTGGCGTCTCCTGAATCGCAAATGGAAGCGAACGATCGACGAGGCGCAGGCGCCGGACCCGAACGAGGAATATCTGCTCTATCAAACTTTGCTCGGCACGTGGCCGGTGAACACGCACAGTCAAGCTGAGCAAACGGCCAGCGCGGAATATGTCGCGCGCATTCAAGCCTACATGGCGAAAGCGTTGAACGAGGCGAAGCTGAACACGAGCTGGATTCGACCGAACGAAGATTGGCTCGGCGCGATGCGCGACTTCATCGCGAAAATCCTGGAAGCGTCATCGAAGAATAAATTTCTCCCGAATTTCTTTCCTGTGGTGGAAGAGATCGCGCGACTCGGCGCGATCAATTCGCTTACGCAAACTTTGCTCAGATTAACTTCACCAGGCGTGCCCGACATTTATCAAGGCAACGAGATTTGGGAGTTCTCGCTGGTCGATCCGGATAATCGGCGTCCGGTCGATTACAGACATCGGCGCGAGATGCTCGCGACCATTGGAAAAGCAAAACCGGAAGAACTTCTCCAAAGTTGGCCGGATGGCCGGATCAAAATGTTTTTGACTCAGCGAGTGCTGCAATTTCGCCGCGAACATGCCGATCTTTTCCAGTACGGAGATTATTTGCCGCTTAAGGCGAGCGGAAACCTTGCCGATTGCTGCATTAGTTTCGCGCGGCAATTGCATGACGAATGGATTGTCGTGATTGCGCCGCGGCTTTCTTCGCGCATCGGTTTTCCGCCGGTTGGAGAGCGATGGAAAGATACGGTTGTGGATCTTCCCGAGTCGCTTTCGCTCGGGAACATGCACGAGCTTTTCACGAATCGGGCGGTACGTTTCGATGGTCGGAGATTAGATATCGCCGAGGGATTGTCGGTTTTGCCCTTTGCGGTGATTGGCGATTATAAACTGTAGCGGCGGTCTATGACCGCCGCACGAATTAATGCGACGCTCATAGAGCAGAGCGCCGCTACAGAAGAATCATAAATGACGGGCGCCCGGGTTGAAACGCTCACCAAGATCGACAACCCATTGGGCAAAGTTGCTGATATTCGTCAGCAAATCGGCGACAAACGCGGCAAAGGTAATTTGCGGTGAGGCGAGCACGAGCAGCACGCTCAGCAGCAGCAGGTTCATCAGGTAGATGACCACAAGCGAGAAAAATGTACCGTGATCGCTCAGGTCCGTCTGGCTCTTCGGGATCATCCAACAGGTGAACGTGAAATGGAACGCCCAGGTCGCACCGATCGCGGCATAGAGCAGCCGTCCGTACGGCTGCATATTCAGAAACAGGCTGAGCATGCCAAAAGCGGCGATTGCGAGAATGCTGTAGAGCGGGAAAAAATAGGGAGCGAGCGCGATCCAGAAATTGTTTCGGTTCGTCACTACATGTCCACCTTCGCGACCGACACGAAATCGGCTGACGCGTCCGCCCATCAACAAAACCCAAAGTGCATGGGTAAGCTCGTGTCCGAAAACATAAACGAGCATCGGCCGCGGCAAACCGAAGAAGGCGATGAGCCACAGCACCGCGCCTAACGAGAAGAACCAAAATTCTTCGCCGGCCCAAAGCCGTTGCGTCACGGCCGCGCGCGCGAAGGCAGTGAAAAATGTCTGCGTGAGAATTGCACAGGCGGGCAACAAAAAAATTGCGAAGACAAATTTCACCCAGCGCGTCGGCACCATGAGTGGATCAGGCGCGGGGACGATTCTTGTCGCCCGCGCGACATTTCGGACTGTCTTTACGCGGCGAATCGGTTTGCGTCTTCCGCGATTGGTTGTCGATCTTTGCTTCGTCGCAGCCAAAGTTATCCGCAGATTACGCGACGTTCTCAATTAGAAAACGAGAAAAACGGAAGAGGGATCAACCGCGAATTACGCGGATGGAAACGGATTTCGGAAAGATTAATCCGCGTAATCCGCGATTAAGGATTCAATTTCTAAGCGCGGCCCATGTAAGCGCCGGTGCGCGTGTCGATCTTGACTGTTTCGCCTTCCTTGATGAAGAGCGGGACGTTGATTGTTTTGCCGGTCTCGAGCACGGCCGGTTTGGTGACGTTGCTGGCAGTGTCGCCGCGCAGGCCTTGAGGTGACTCGACAATTTTGAGGTGCACGGACGCAGGCAATTCAACCTGCACCGGTTTGCCTTGGGCATAGAGAACCTGCACCGAGAGATTCTCGACCAGATAATCTTTGGCAGCGCCGATCAAATTCTCCTGCAACGTGACTGTGTCATACGTTTCCGGGTCCATGAAATGACAGCCGTTGTGATCTTTGTAACTAAATTCGAGTTGTTTTCGCTCGATATCGACCAACTCCACTTTGTCGGTCGAGCCAAAGCGAACATCGGCGCTTTTGCCGGTGCTAATGTAACGGATGATGGCCTGCACGAAGGCGCGCAAATTTCCGGGCGTGCGATGATGCACCTCGAGCACAATGGCGGTGTTGCCGTTGTACTTAATCGCCATTCCTTTGCGGAGATCGTTGGCTGCGGCCATGGTAGAGACGTAAATTCGTTAAAGCGTTGAATCGTTAAATCGAGCGGCGACTGTTGCACGCGCCTAGAGCAACTTCAAGCGCGTGAGGTCCTGTGAATCGACGATTCCAACCGGCATTTTGTTGTCGTCCACCACGACGAGATCATCGATCCGGTGGCGTTCGAGCAAGTTCAGAACTTCCACCGCGAGTTTGTCTTGATGCACCGTCACTGGATTGAGCGTCATCAAATCGGCCACGAGGCGTTCGCCAACTTTCGAGTCGTTTTGGAAATGCCGTGCAAAATCGCCATGCGTGAAAATGCCGAGCAACTGCCGATCTTCGCCCGCCACGACGGCGGCGCCAGCGCGGACGCCGGTCATCGCCTTCAATACTTCGCGAATCGGCGTGTTGGGCGATACCAGCGCCATTGCTTCCCGGGGCCGCATGATTTGATGCACGCGCATGAGGAGGCTGCGCCCGATTATGCCGCCGGGATGAAATTTCGCGAAATCCTCTTTATTAAACCCGCGCGCTTCCAACAGCACCATGGCCAGCGCGTCGCCCAAGGCGAGCATGACCGTCGTGCTCGAGGTCGGCGCCAGATTGAGCGGACAGGCTTCCTGCTGGATGTTGACATCGAGAAGGAGATGCGCGTTTCGGGCGAGGGTCGATTTCGGATCACCGCAGACGGCGATGATCTTCACCTGGAAACGGGCGATGGCCGGCAGAATGCGGAGCAGCTCCTCCGTTTCGCCACTCGCGCTCAAGGCGAGGACGACATCGCCATCGGCCACCATCCCGAGATCGCCGTGCAAAGCATTCGAGGAATCAAGGACCACGGCGGGCGATCCGGTGCTCGTGAGGGTGGAGGCGATCTTGCTGCCGATGTGCCCCGATTTTCCCACACCGACGACGACAACTTTGCCTCGCGCATCGATGGCCTCTTTGATAAACTGGACGGCGTGCGAGAAATTTTCGCTCAAACGATCACGGAGCCGCTGGAGTTCGAAAATCTCGATTTCCAAAACGCGTGCGGCCTTTTCAAGGTAGTCCATCGAATCATATATAGTGAGCCGAGGCGTTGTAACCGGCAAGAACTTGCGCGCCCCTGCTAGAAGGGAAAACCAATTATGAAAAAGTATCTGACCATTGGCTTGTTAATCATGTCGGCGCTCGCCGTCATGGCCGAGCCTCCAACCTTGGTCGCACCGATCAGGGGAAAACGCGCTGTAAAAAAACCGGCGCCGCCTCCGCCGATCTACAGGGAAAACGTCCAGGGGGTGATCCCGCGCGCCGTCCGCGGCGGCAACCCACTCCAGATGCTCAACCCGACAGCGCCCGCCAAATACGGCACGGCCGAACAAAGCGTTGTCCTCGACCCCGACACGGGGAAATGGAAAGGGATCAAGTTCTTCGAAATCTTGTTCTAGGAAGTCCGAAGTTTGATGTTTGAATTGAACGTTCGGCGTTGAACGTTGAACGTTGGGCGTTGAGCGTTTCTTCTTCTCCGCCTGTCGCATTTTACTGCGCGACGTTTCTAAAACCGGAGATGCTGCACATCTACCGGCAAATCAATGCGCTGGAGCGATGCCAGCCAGTGGTGATTGCGCAAAAACGCGAAGGCGTCGATCGCTTTCCATTTGAACCAGTCTACGTCGTCGGCAAACCGCCGACGCATTTTCTGCGCCGCTTTTGGTTTCGCCAATTATTCGATCAACCGTGGCAAATTTCACGAATGGAGTTGGAATCGTTACTTCGGATCTTGAACAAGACCGACGCGCGGCTGCTTCACATTTACTTCGGCCACATCGCGGTGCATTTGCTTCCGCTCATTCGCGCGTGGGCGAAACCAACGGTCGTTTCGTTTCATGGCGCGGACGTTTTGGTGGACATGGACAAGCCCGCCTATCGCAAGGCGACAAAGGAAATGCTCAATGCCGTCAAGCGCGTGCTGGTTCGCTCCGAATCGTTGCGGCGCGCAGTTGTCGATCTTGGCTGTGACGAAAACAAGATCGACATCATGCGCACGGGAATCCCGCTCGATGAATTTCCATTTCGCGAACGCAATTTCCCGCAAAACGGCGAATGGCGATTCGTACAAGCCTGCCGTTTGATCGAAAAAAAGGGTCTGCCTACTAGCCTGCGGGCCTTTGCCGGTTTCGCGGCGCGCTATCCTGGATCGGGATTAACAATCGCCGGAGACGGACCGTTGCTCGCAGAACTTCAGGAATTGGTGCGCGACCTCAAGATCAACAATCGCGTTTCGCTTACCGGATTTATTTCCCAGGAAAAATTGCGCGAGATTTTTTATGCGTCGCATATTTTCCTGCACCCGAGCGAAACCGGTCATGATGGAAACCAGGAAGGCGTTCCGAACTCAATGCTGGAAGCGATGGCGAGCGGGTTGCCGGTTTTTGCCACGCATCATGGCGGGATTCCCGAAGCGATCGAGAATGGCGTGAGCGGGGTTCTGGTTCGCGAGCGCGATCACGAAGCGTTGACGCGCGCCTTGCTCGAGGTGTTGCAAGATCGACAATTGCTCGCACGCCTCGCGCGGGGTGGCGCGGATGCAGTTGCACAAAAGTTCGATCAGCGAATGCAGGTGCGCAGACTGGAAGATCTGTATTTGGAAGCGATTGCTGCGCCGTCGGCCGGAATATAGGCTTTTGGCCTGTGCGCCCAACGGGCATTCTGCCCGTTGTTTCAGATTCAGCCCCGAAAACTTTCGGGGCTAGGCGCACAGACTGGAACTGGAAGTCTATGTTCCGATACGCGCGAAGAAGATCGATAATTGCTTTCGCGCGGCTTGAAAAGAAAGCTGCTCCAGCGCGCGCCGTTGCGATCCGGCAACGAGCGCGGCACGGGAATTGACATTGCTCAACAACTCCAGCGCGACGGAAGCGATTTCGTCGATCGTGCGTCCCGCGCCGCAGCTTTGCGGGAACGCGATTCGTTCAATCGCGCCATCTCCACCCACGCAAGCTGTCCGGCAAAGAAGCGCGTCACCCGCGACCTGTCCCGGCACGCGGCTGCGGTCCAATTGCAGAACGATTTTATGCCTCGCGATCTCGCGCAAATAATCCGCGTACGGTTTTCGTTTCTCAATCACGCGCAATTTTCCGTCGGGAAATTTTAATTCAGAAAGCAATCGCCCGGCTCGGCGCCCGTCCAGATTAACGACTGTGACCGGCTCTCCTGTCACCTCGCAAAGCTGCCGCGCGACCAGCAATGCCGCGAAATGATTGCGCGACGGCACATCCCATTCGCGGGTGCCGAGAAAAATTCCCGATTGTTCGTCGGCCGGCACGCAGAAATTCCACTGTCGATCTTCGAGCGGGTAGGGCGTGGGAATAAAAGCGACCGTGGCAGGATCGTGTTTCCAACGCGCGCGCTGATAGATTTCCGCAGCTTCCGGAGTCGTCGCGATGCAGCCATCGGCTCGTGCGACAATCTTCATGAAGCGCGATACCTTCGCTCGAACGCACAACTGCTGTGCGATCTGATGCAAACCGGTCTCCTTCAAGGAAACAGCGACCGCCCGCCCGCGCTTTTTCAGTTCGCTTAATGCGCGCTCGGAAGTTCGAAGATCGCCGCGCAACAAGAGCAAAACCGGCGTTGCTTCGGCGATCGCGCGCCGGGTGTCGTGATGAAAAAAGCCGCGGGTGCAGGCCGCGTAACCGTGGAAATTGACCGGCGGGTGCACTTTCGCGGCCGGGCCGGCAGCGTTGCGAAAATGTTGCTCCGGGTCGCGACCGCCCGGGTTGAGAACGGTCAAGCGAAAGTCGTCTGCGCCATGCGACGCCATGATTTAGTCGCCCAGATCCGTCGGGGGCGGCGTCTCGGCTTTTAAAAGCGAGTCATCCGGCACCTCATCCAATGGACCAACTGGTTCCGCCCGGCGGATTTCGACCGGTTTTTCTTCCTCCGGCTCGACCGGGATCGCTTTCTTAATCGGCACGCCGGACTCTGGCGTTTGATCATCGATCTTTTGCTTTTCCGCCGCCTCTTTTTCCGGTTCCGGCTGCGGTTTCGCACTTGGCTTTACGGAGTTGTAAGGATCTTTCTCCGCCAGCAGCGTGGGATTGTTCACGACGACCGGTGTGATTTGGCTCAGATCGACCGCAAGTTCTGCGCGCGGCAATTCTCCTTCGGATGGAAGTTCGCGGACGAGACGAGTGCGCGGTTCGCCATGAACGTTGCAAGGTTCAGTGGGCAACTGCGCTGCGGTGCCAATTTCCATGTAAGTCGTGCGTCGCTGAACAAGCTCGCCGGTCGCGGTTTTCACGGCGTCGTAACACTTGTCGGTGGCAAGCAGACCTGACCTCGAGCAAATCTCCACCTCCTTTAAGCCTGCCGGCTGCTTGATTTCTCGCGGCGGATAATGCGCAGCCGCTGCGTTCATGATCTCCACCCAAATGGGCAAGGCGATTTCACGACCGAACGCACCGCGATAAATCTTTTGCGGCTTGTCGAAGCCGGCCCAAACCGCGCAGGTAAAATTGCTGTCGTATCCGGCGAAAAGCGCATCGGTGAAATCGTAGGCAGTGCCGGTCTTGCCCGCCACGCCGGGTATTTTTTTCAAGCCGTATTGCGAGTGCGCGGCCTTTCCCGTTCCGGACTCAAGCGCATCGACCAGGCAGGAATGGACTTCATAAGCTGTCTCCGGTTTGATGACGTTTTGCCTGCTGCCGGGCTCCCGTTGTGCGTGCCAGACCGTGCCGTCCTTTTCTTCGATGCGCTCCAAAATGTGGGGCGCGTTTGGCCGCCAGCCGCCGTTTGGAAATATCGTGTAAGTGAGCGCGAGCTCGGCGAGCGTGATCTCACTGCTGCCGAGAAATGTCGCCGGATACGGACGCAGCGAAGAACGAATGCCCGCCGCGCGACAAAGTTGCAAGACTGCATCGACACCCGTATTCATCCCGATGCGAACGGTTGCGCCATTTTTTGATTTCGCCAGCGCCCGCCGCGCCGTCATTGCACCTTCATAACGGTTCTCCGCGGTTTCCGGGCCCCACTCGCCAAGAATTCCGGTCGTGCCACCGATCATGACCGCGCGATTGTCGAGTGGCGAATCTTCCACGACCGATCCGGGAAACATTCCTTTTTCAAACGCAGCCGCGTAGACAAAGGGCAACATGGCCGTTCCAATCGGACGCCTGGCTTGCAGCGCGCGATCATATTGATTGTGCTCAAAATCGCGACCGCCAACGAGGACAAGAATGCCGCCGGTTTCGTTATTGAGTCCGATCACCGCTCCTTGCAGATACTCCGGCGCCGGTTGGCTTGACATCGTGCCGTTCGCTTTCGCTTTGCGAAAATTCGCCGCGTACTGGGCGTAGGTCTGATGATCATAGCCGGAATGCTCTTCGGCCTTTTCCAGATTCGCACGCAATGAATCTTCCGCCACCTTTTGCAAATCGGCGTCGATGGTTGTGTGAATGCGAAACCCTTCATTCATGGCGCGGTCCCATCCGACCGCGGCGATCACTTGCTGGCGGATGTAATCGACCGCGTAAGTTTGACCCTGGGCATTTTGCCGGCTCCCGATGACGAGGTCTTCCGCTTGGGCGTTGGCCCATCGTTCACGGTTAATAAAATCGAGATCGTGCATGCGACTGAGCACGTAATTGCGCGCTTCACGTGATGCGGCGCGATCGGTCCAGGGCGATAATTTATTTGGACTCTTAACCAGACCGGCGAGGGTGGCGCATTCCGGCAGCGACATTTCACGCGCTGATTTGCCGAAGTAACCGCGCGCCGCGGCTTCCGCCCCATAAAGGCCGCCGCCGAAATAAATCCGGTTCAAATAGAGCTCCATGATTTTTTGTTTGCCGAAGCTCTCTTCGATTCGGCGCGCCAGAAAAATTTCGAGCAGCTTGCGGTGGAATGTTTTTTCCTTGAGCGAAAAACTGTTGCGCGCGAGTTGCTGCGTGATCGTGCTCGCGCCTTGGCGAACGTGGCCAGCCGCGAAATTCTTCAAGGCCGCACGGATGATCCCGAACAAGTCGTAGCCGCCGTGCTGATAAAATTTCGCGTCCTCGACCGCGACGACCGCATTGACCAGATCGCGCGGCAACTGGTCGTACGGCACCGTCTCCCGGTTCTCAACGTAGATTTGGCCGAAGATCTTGTCGTTTCGATCGAGAATCACGCTGGCCGATTCCATTTGTTCGAGCTTGCTCAGGTCGAACGTCGCGGCCTGGCTTTTCAGATGAGAGGCCAAGATCGAAAGGTAAATCACAAAACCGCTGATGAGCACCACAACAATGGCGGCCAGGACGCAGAATTGCGGCCTGGCGTACCATGGGCGCCGAAAACGGTAACCTGGCGGCGGCAGGAGGTGTGTAACTGGCGTTCTCAAGCGGTGGGACGAAAGGAATCGGTCGCGCAACTTAGGTCAGTCAGTTGACGATTCAACGATTTACCTGTCGCGCCGTAGCTTTTAACGTAGGCGGAACGATTTAACGAGTGAACACCGGCAGTCCCGCCCTCGATGAGTTCATCCGCGATACGATTCGAACACGCGGCCCGCAGTCATTCGCCTGGTTCATGGAACAAGCGCTCTATCATCCGCAGCACGGATATTATTCGAGCGGTCGAGCATCAATTGGCCGCCGCGGAGATTATTTCACCAGCGTAAGCGTCGGTCCGCTCTTCGGGCAATTGCTGGCTGCGCAATTCGCGCAAATGTGGGAGCGACTCGACCAGATCGACAACTTCGCCATCGTCGAACAAGGCGCGCATCACGGCGACTTTGCGCGCGACGTGCTCGGCTCTGCGCGCAAACGCTGGCCGGAATTTTTCACCGCTTTGCGCTATCGAATCGTCGAACCGTCTTCCATCTTGCAAGACCGCCAATCGCAAACGCTCGCGGAATATGAAGGCAAAATCGAATGGCGCGATTCCATCGATGCGCTCGAACCCTTTACCGGCGTTCATTTTTCCAACGAGTTGCTCGATGCCATGCCGGTGCATTTGATCTGTAGCCGCGGGCCTGTGGCCGGCGCCACCGCTGAATCGCAATGGAACGAAAAATTTGTGGGCTGGCGTAATGATCAATTTGTCTTTGTCGAACAACCGACCACGGATCCTCGGCTGGCAAATTTGCCGGTGCGGCCGGCCGGCTACGAAGCAGAGACGAATCTCGCGGCGCTCGATTGGATCGACAATCTCTCGTCGAAGCTGCAACGCGGGTTTGTGCTCGTGGTCGATTACGGCCTCGCTCGCGGGGAGTCTTATGCGTCCCATCGGACCCATGGGACGTTGCAAGTGCGGGCGCAACATCGACATCTTGCTTCACCGTTCGAGCAAATTGGATGCGCGGACATCACCGCGCACGTCGATTGGACCAGCTTAGCCGAGCGCGCCGAAGTGCGCGGCTTGCGCGTCCACGGGTTCACCGATCAGCATCATTTCATCGCCGGAATAATCTCCGGATTGGCTGCGCTGCCACAGGATTCGAAAACGAAGCGCGCCTTGCAAACACTGCTGCATCCCGAAATGCTCGGCCGGGCTTTCCAGGTTCTGGCACTTGCGAAAGATGTCGATCGGGTGGTGCCGCCGCTGGCCGGCTTCAAATTCGCCCGCGACGCACGCGTTGTGCTCGACGTTCAAGTTGTCTAATCTAAAGACACTCGTAAAAAGCATGGCAATCACCCTCCGACGACAAAACTCGACAAAACCCGCCATCTAAACCGGCAAGCTGTGCGCTTTTCCACTGCTCCCCGCGCGTCTGGAAAGAACCTACTCGTCCAATGAAACGGGCGCGATCCCCGGCCGTTAAGTTAAAGGCCACAAAGGCGCCTTCCGGAAGCGCGCAGAGCAACCGGCGCGTCAAGCGGGCGTGAATCACCGTACCCCCAGACGATGGGCCCGTCTTCGATATCACGTATTAATGTGACGGGCTCCGGTTTTTCCAGGATGGGGCATCGTCTCATTGGCTTCATTTTGGATTTCGCCACCAAAGCAAATCGAGATGGCACAATAAATCCTAGCTCAAAAGCAACTTTGCTGGCAAGACCCGCTTGCACATAGCACACGCAAAACAAATTCTCCCGGTGGCCGCTGTTGCTTTTTAACGTTGCTACAGTATAAACGGGCGATTATGGCGGACGTTGCAAACAAATATCCGGAGAATGCGCCGGGCAAATTTTATGTCGATGAACAGTGCATCGACTGCGATTTGTGCCGCGAAACGGCGCCGGCCAATTTCAAGCGCAACGACGATGGCGGTCACTCCTACGTTTACAAACAAGTCGAGTCGCCCGAAGAGGAAGCCCTTTGCAAAGAAGCGATGGAAGGTTGCCCGGTCGAAGCGATCGGCAACGACGGCGCGTAGAAGTCGTTCACTCGTTGAATTGTTAAACAGTTAAAGAGGTTGCAGCGACCGCGAATACGAGACTAGCCACATGTGCTCCCCCCAGAAGTGCAGTCGAATCGTTTCTGAATTGAACGTTGGGCGTTGAATGTTGAGCGTTGGACGTTTGCTTCCAGTAGGACCTTTCAATCGAGGTCCTGCGGTTCGTTGATGCTCTTGTAAAATTCTCGTGTCGGACCTGAAACCGGCATTACCCGCAGCATATTCGAAGCTACCAAACTCGCGACGATCGGCTGCAGGGAAAGATTGTCGCTCTGTAGCGCATCCACGAACACCGCTCGAGCTTCTTTGGGATAAATTGCGCTGAGCGGTTCGGCCCTTCCATCAATCATCGCAATCACTCCCATCCCGTCTTCGGCGAGACCGCACAGAAGGCGCAGATGTTCAGTGCTCATGAACGGCATGTCGACCGCCAAGGCGAGGAGATGATCAGCTTCCGCCGAGGCAAGCGCCGCCGCCAAACCACTGAGCGGACCTCGCGAAGGAGGAATATCCAGAAGCAGTTCCACGTCAGCGGGCCGCCACGGCACGTCCGACTGCGTAGAAAGGACAATCTTTTCCACGTATAAGGCGCGCAATTTTTCGATCTGCCATTCCCACAAAGGTCGGCCGCGCCACTCAATGGTGGCTTTGTCTCGACCCATGCGGCGCGATTTGCCGCCGGCAAGCAGCACCGCGGTGATCCTCATCAAACTGTTTCAGCTATGCGTGCGATCGAACGCAAAGTGCCATCCGTCAGAATGCGAGCACGCAAACCGCCACGGCCCTTGAGAAATTTCTCAGTGCCGGGAGTAATGGCCCGGTCCATCCAGTAACATGGCCGGCACTCTCCCGTTCCGTGAAAACGAACACTCTGAACCTCAAAATCCTGGTCGATCAGTTCGTTCAGATCGACATGGCGCGTCA
>WNFT01014780.1_pt1 | contig 13116 bp, 12 predicted proteins | sample 5400191 | NCBI WGS metagenome assembly WNFT01 (sample SAMN13153359, study PRJNA577476) | soil metagenome | isolation source: 80 cm saprolite under Madrone tree | place: USA:California | collected 2016-06-14
GCTCGCACGATACGGCTGCCGGCGAGCCAGCCGAGTTGCCCGGTCTTCGTCGGCAGAAATTTCGACCGGCTGCTTGTCACCACGGCCAGTGAGGGAATGGGCGCGCGAGCCAAGGCGGCCGATCCGCAGCACGGCATGACATTCATTCTGGATGTCGGTGCCGTCGGCCGCCCCGAACCGCGCGTCAGGCTGACATGATGCCAATCCTGGCCTTCCATTGCCGTCGTCAATCGCGCATTTCCAAATCGCGCGTCATCAGTTAATTGAACCCGATCTTCGGATATAAATCACGATTTCTGTTGTTCATCCGATCCCCCACGTCTAGCTTGCGCGCATAACGCGCTAAACAAGCGTTTCGCGATCAGGGAGAAAACGATGAGCCGCATTCGTGCGCTGCTGCTGGCCGTGTCTGTCTTGATGCCGCAGCTGTTGTTGTCGACGAATTCGGGCCAGGCCCAGGGCATCCCGCAAGACATTCCCAGAAAAGAACTGCTGATTCTTGAAAACCCGGAAGGGACCATCAAGAACGCCGGCTGGTTCAATATCTGGGCGATCAATGCCGGCTCGCAATCCAACGGACTGCAGCAGGCTGCGCTCGATACGCTCTGGTACATCGATCCGGAAAGCGGTCTCGATGGCGTGTGGAGTAACTCGCTGGCCGCCGACAAGCCGCAATACAATGCCGACTTCACCGAGATGACCGCGAAGTTGCGCAACGGCATCTTCTGGAGCGACGGCGTCGAATTCACCGCTGATGACGTCATATCGACCGTGATGACCCAGATCAAGAACCCTGGGATGCGGTTCAGCGCCGTTCTCACCAGCAATGTCGCATCGGTCGATGCACCCGATCCCTACACGGTGGTGTTCAAGCTCAAGAAGCCCAACTCGCGCTTCCACACCAACTTCACGGTGCGATGGAACGCGATCTGGATCATGCCAAAGCATGTGTTCGAGAAAGTGCAAGACCCGGCCAAGTTCGATTTCAACAAGCCGGTTTCGCTCGGCGCCTACGTGCTGAACAGCTATGACCCCGACGGAAAATGGTACATCTGGCAATTGCGTGACGACTGGCAGCGCACCACGATAGCGCGTTACGGCAAGCCCGGTCCCAAATACCTCGCTTATGTCGATCCCGGTCCGCCGGACAAGCGGGTGATCGCGCAACTCAACCATGAGCTCGACGTCATCCACGACATCGCCCCCGAAGGCATGTTCGCGCTTGCCAAGCAGAGCAAGTCGACGCGCGCGTGGTTCAAGGGATTCCCCTATGGGCATCCGGATCCGACGCTTCCAGCGGTGATCTTCAACACCCAGAACGAGCTGTTCAAGAATCCGGATGTGCGTTGGGCATTGGCGTTGCTGATCGACGTCAAGGCGGTTGCAATGGCGGCCTACCGGGGTGCCGCAACGATATCGGCGATCGGTGTGCCGCCCACGGGAATGCATCCGGCGGCCTACCATCAGCCGATGGAAGAGTGGCTCAAGGGCTTCGAAATCGACACCGGCAAGCGCAAGGTCAAGCCGTACGATCCGACCGTCGGCAAACAGATCGCCGACATGCTGCGTCCCTCCATGGGTGAGCAGATTCCGGCCGACCCGAAGGAAATCGCCCGCGCTTTCGGGATGGGCTGGTGGAAAACCGATCCGCAGGCGGCGCAGGAGCTGCTTGAGAAGGCCGGCTTCAGCAAGCGCGGCGCCGCATGGTTCACGCCGGACGGAAAACCATTCACCGTTCGCGTGATGGTCGAGGGCGATTTGCGCCCGGTGATGACGCGCGCCGGCACCATGATCGTGCAGCAATGGAAGCAGGCGGGGATCGACGCCAAGGTCGATGTGGCGCAGGGCACGTTGCCGACGCGCCGGGCCGCCGGCGATTTCGATACCTTCATCGGCTGGAGCGTCGAGACCTGGGGAGGCCATCAGGACCTGTCCTACTTCATGGACAGCTGGCATTCGCAGTTCGTCGCCGAAGCCGGTAAGCCGCAGCCCGCGCGCAATTGGCAGCGCTGGTCGAGCCCGGCGCTCGACAAGATCATCGAGCAAACCCGCTCCGTCGGGTTCGACGATCCGAAATCGATCGAGCTCGGCAAGGACTACGTCAAGCTCGCGGTGAAGGAGATGCCGACCATCCCGCTGATGGCATACAACGTCTTCACGGCGATGGATCAGACCTATTGGAAGGGGTATCCGACAGCGCAGGATCCGTACACCGATCCGGTTCCGAACTGGGGCAACTCCCGCGCCAGGTTTGTCAGGCTGAAGCCGGCCAATTAGGGCGAGGTCGGAAAACGGACGAAGGTCGCTCCGGACAGACGGGTTGGATTGTCCGGAGACGGCGCTTTCACATCTCGGGAATTCATGAGTGGATATCTTGCCTACATTGCCAAGCGGCTGGTGCAGTTCGTGCTCGTGGTCTTCATCGGCATCAACCTTGCCTATGTGATCACCCATGCCACGCCGATCGACCCTGTCGAGCAGTCGATCTCGGCCGTGACGTCGTATGGCAATACGGCGCCCGGAGCGATCGAGCAGATGCGCATTTCGTTGCGCGAGCTCTATGGCCTCGAAGGCTCCGCCTTGCAGCAATATGCGGTGTTCTGGAAGCGGATCCTGCGCGCCGATTTCGGGCCGTCGATGTCGGCGTTCCCGACCCCGGTCTCCACGCTGATCGCCCGTGCGCTGCCGTGGACCACCGGACTGCTCGTGGTCTCGACGATTGTCACCTGGGTGCTTGGAAACTGGCTGGGCGGGCTTGCCGGTTACTACCAGAAAAACCGCGGGTTGAAGTTGCTCGGCGTGATCGCGATGGGCCTGCATCCGATACCCTATTACATTCTCGCGCTGCTGCTACTGATCGTGTTCGGCTTTCTGTGGCCGGTGCTCCCCATCAGCGGCGGCTCGACAATGAACCTGCCGCAGGCCTGGACCTGGGCCTTTGCCGCAAGCGTCATGCAGCACGCCATCCTGCCGGCGCTTTCCCTGATCCTGATCGGGGTCGGGAGCTGGTTTCTCGGCATGCGTTCGCTGGTGTCCAACGTCGTCACCGAGGACTACGTGATTTACGCCGAACTCGCCGGGGTCAAGAGCCGCCGCATTCTGTCGTCCTATGTGATGCGCAATGCACTGGCCCCGCAGGTGACGGGCCTTGCGATCTCGCTCGGCGGTATCTTCAACGGGGCGGTGATTACCGAAAAGGTGTTCGGCTATCCTGGCATCGGCTCGCTGCTGGTCGATGGCGTCTATGCCGGCGACTATGGCCTTGTGCTCGGCGTCACCACGATCTCGATTCTCGGGGTTTCGATCGGCGTTCTCGTCATCGATTTTCTCTATCCGCTGCTCGATCCCCGGGTGAAGGTGAGCTGATGCTGGCAATCCTGCGCGATCTGTTGCGTTACAACCTCGAATTCCGCATCGGCATCGTGCTAGTCGGCTTCGTCCTGGTTCTGTCGGTGCTTTCGGGCTTCTCACCCTATCCTCCGCAGGACGTCTATGTGGTGTCGCCGGATGTGCCGCCGTCGCTGAGCTACTGGCTCGGCACCACCTCGCGCGGTCAGGACGTATTCTGGCAATTGACCTTTGCGATCAGAAATACCCTGTTGTTCGGCTGCACGGTGGCGCTGATCAGCCGCGTTCTTGCGCTCGTGATCGGATTGCTCAGCGGATACAAGGGCGGCTGGATTGATCGCGTACTGATGTCGATCAACGACACCTTCATCGTGATTCCGCTGCTTCCCGTCCTGGTGCTGTTCTACTTCGTGATGCGCGACAGCATGTCCTGGCTGATGCTGGCGTTGATCATGGCTTGCCTCGGCTGGGCCTATGACGCGCGATTGATCCGCTCGGTGGCGATGAGCCTGAAGACCCGCGAATTCACCCAGAGCAGCGTGTTCTCCGGCATGAGCACGCGCGAAATCCTGCTGCAGGAGCATCTGCCCTATGTGATGCCGATCGTGTTCTCGACCACGATGAACAACATGATCTGGTCGATCGGACTGGAAGTGACGCTGGCGGTGCTCGGCTTCACCGATATCAACACTCCGACCATCGGCGGCATGATCTATTGGGCGAATCAGCACACCGCGATGGTCGCGGGCGTCTGGTGGTGGATCGCCTTTCCGACGATCGCCGTAGTCATCACCTTCATCGGGCTGTTCCTGCTGGCGGTATCGATGAACGAATATATCGATCCCCGCAGCCGGTTGAGCCGCATAGGCCGGGTGACGTCATGACCATCGCTGCCAATTCCGTGGGAGCGACACAGCCTGACGGCGCTGGGCCGATTCTGTCGGTCAGCAACCTGCAGGCCTGTTTCCGCACCAATCATTTCGGCGTCCATCGCACTGTCAGAGCGGTAGACGGCATTAGCTTTGACGTCGGGCGCGGCGAGATCTATGGCCTCGCCGGCGAATCCAGCTCGGGCAAGACGACGCTGGTCAGGACCATCGCAGCCGCGATCAAGCCGCCGCTCGAAGTGGTCGGAGGCACCGCGGAATTCTCATTCCTGCCCGGTTATGACGGCCTGCATCGTGCGCCGGCCGCCGAAGTGGCACGGATTCGCTGGCGGCATCTCTCCTACATTATGCAGGGCTCAATGAATGTGCTAAACCCGGTGCGTCGGTTGCGGCAAAGTTTTGTTGATTTCGCGCGGCCGCACATGGCCGGCACCGAAAGAAAATTCGAGCAGGCCGTCATCGACCATCTGGCGCGCGTCAATCTCGATGCCTCGGTGCTGGCGGCCTACCCGCATGAACTGTCCGGCGGCATGCGCCAGCGTGTCACCATCGCGCTCGCCACGATTTGCCGCCCCGATTTCATCATCGCCGACGAGCCCACCACCGCGCTCGATGTCATCGTCCAGAAGGACGTGCTCGGCATGATTCGCGGGATCCAGCGCGAGATCGGCTCGTCGGTGCTGTTCGTGACGCACGACATGGGCGTGCACGCGCATCTGACCGACCGGCTCGGCATTATGTACGCGGGCCGCCTGATCGAGGAGGCGACGACGGCTGAGATCTTTCGCGCGCCGCTGCATCCCTACACCAGACACCTGATCGCGAGCCTGCCCCGCATCGGTAACGACACGCCGCGCAAGGGACTTGAGGGCACACCGCCCAATCTCGCCGATCCGCCGCCAGGATGCCGCTTTCATCCACGATGCCCGCTCGCGATGGAGGTTTGCAGCCGCAGCGTGCCCACCATGATCGGGACCGCGCCAGGGCATCGCGTCGCCTGTTTCGCGGTCAACGGGAGTGAGGAGCCGTGAGCGCACTTCTCGACGCCCAACATGTTTGCAAAACCTTCACCCGCGGTGGGGTGTTCTCGAGCCGGCGGATTCACGCCGTCTGCGACGTCAGCTTTCGGATCGAGGCGGAGAAACCTGAGATTTTCACCATCATCGGCGAATCCGGCAGCGGCAAGACCACGCTGGCGCGGATAATTTTGAATATCGAACAGCCCACCAGCGGCGCGCTGCTGTTCGACGGCATCGATCTTGCCATGGTGCGCAGCAGCGCCGACCGCATGGTCTTTATGCACAAGGTTCAGCCAATTTTCCAGAACCCGTTCGAGGCCTTCAATCCGCTGAAACAGCTCGACCGCTATCTGTTCATGACGCGTCGGCGGTTTCTGGCGGCAGGTGACCATGCCGATATCGACATCGCCGTCGATGACGCCCTGCGCAGGGTCGGGTTGTCATTGAAGGAAGTACGCCACCGCTATCCGCATGAACTCTCCGGCGGCCAGCTGCAGCGTGTCGCGATCGCCCGTGCGCTGCTCTCCAATCCTCGGCTGATCGTCGCCGACGAGCCGGTATCGATGGTCGATGCGTCGTTACGCATGTCGATCGTCAACCTGTTCAAGGCGCTGCGCGACGACCTCGGCATCTCGATCGTCTATGTCACCCACGATCTGGCGACCGCCTACTATATCAGCGACCGCATCATCGTGATGCAGAAAGGCATCGTCGTCGAAAGCGGCGAGGCGAGGGCGGTGCTGAACGCGCCGCAGCACCCTTATTCCCGCCAGCTGCGCGCCGCGGTGCTGTTGCCCGAAGTGGCGGCCGCCGCGCCATCGGCCACCCTATCACCCTGATACGCGCCACGAATCCTATGACATCGGAGACAAAATGAGAGAAGCGAACGTTCTGGTGGATCGCGATTTTGCCATCGGCGAGACCGATCCCCGCTTGTTCGGTGCGTTCGTCGAACATCTCGGGCGATGCGTCTATGGCGGCATCTACGAGCCCGGACATCCGACCGCCGATGCAAAAGGGTTTCGACAGGACGTGCTGGCGCTGGTGAAGGAGCTCGGTCCGACCATCATGCGCTATCCCGGTGGCAATTTCGTCTCCGGCTACAATTGGGAAGACGGCGTCGGCCCGATCGGGAAGCGGCCGGCGCGGCTCGATCTGGCGTGGTTCAGCACCGAACCCAACAGTTTTGGCACCAATGAATTCATGGACTGGTGCAAGGCCGCCGACGTCGAGCCGATGATGGCCGTTAATCTCGGCACCAGGGGCGGCGACGCCGCGCGCAACCTCGTGGAATACTGCAACCACCCCGGCGGATCCTATTGGTCGGACCTGCGCCGCGCCCACGGCTGGGACAAGCCGCACGACGTAAAATTCTGGTGTCTCGGCAACGAAATGGATGGTCCCTGGCAGATGGAATACAAGACCGCGGCCGCCTACGGCGCGGTGGCGCGGGAAGCCGCCAAGATGATGCGCTGGATCGATCCGACCATCGAGCTTGCGGCCTGCGGCTCGTCGGCACGCAACATGCCGTCGTTCGGGCACTGGGAAGACACCGTGATCGATCACACCTTCGATCATGCCGATTATATTTCGCTGCATACCTATCTGAACAATTACAGGGGAGACACCGCGGCGTTCCTCGCCTGTCCCGATCTGATGGACCGCTTCATCGATGAGGTCGTCGCCATCGCCGATTCAGTTGCGGCCAAGCGGCGCTCGGCCAAACGCATGATGCCGAGTTTCGACGAATGGAATGTCTGGTATCGCACCCGTCGCAAGCGCGCCGACAGGGTCAAGGAGGGCTGGCCGGTGGCGCCGCCGATTCTTGAAGAGATCTATACCATGGAGCTGCGCGCGCAGGTCGCGTCGGAGACTTACGATTCGTCCTACTACGACCCCCGCGGAACCGAAGAGCTGTCCTTTCCGGTCCCCAATGTGCCCTATCTCAAGATGTCGGCGGTTACCGACGAATCCGGCGGCCTTTCCTTGTTCCTGCTTAACCGAGACCTGACGCAGGAGATGCAGGTCAGCCTGGAGGCGCGCAGCTTCGGCCGGCTCGCCATGGGCGAGGCGCTCGAATTGCGTCACGACAACTTGCAGGCCACAAATACTAGGGATGCCGCCGAGCGCGTGAAACCGGCGCCATTGAAGGGTGTGACCGTGGCTGGCGGCCATATTCGCGTGACATTGATGCCGGCGTCATGGAATGTGATTCATTTGTCTGCGAACTGACATAAGGCTGAGACCACGAAGCCGACAGACCGTGCCGGCTTGCACAGCAAGGACCTCAAAAATGCTCGACAGGAAATCGGAGCCGAGGAAGCGGACAAAGTCCGACGGTACATCGGAACGAACGCCGCCCTTGTCAAAGGCAAAAAGCATTCGCAGCTTTCTCAACGTCAATCCCGAAACCCAGTTTGAAATCGTCCGCGGGCTCGCTTCGCCGGTTCGTGTGCGGATCCTGCGGCTGCTGCGCCGCCGCGGACCGCTTAACGTCAACCAGATCAGCGAAGCGCTTGGGATGCCGCAATCGACTATCGCTACCAATATCCAGATTCTGGAGGAATCGGATTTGATCGATACGGAGACAGGGCGAGCCCGCAAGGGCCAGCAAAAAATCTGCACGGCGCGGTTCGACGAGATCGTGATCCGGCTCGATGGTGAAGAGACCAGCCGCGAAAAGGACATCATCGAGATGCCGCTCGGGCTCTATACGAGCTACAATGTGTCGGCGCCGTGCGGCATTTGCTCGACCGAGGGGATCATGGGAGTGCTCGACGTGCCCGATCTGTTTCTCGATCCCTGTCGGGTCCAGGCCGCGCTGATTTGGTTTGGACGCGGCCATGTCGAATACAAGTTCCCCAACAATGCAAAAGTCCTGGATGTCCCGGTCGCGGCGCTTGAATTCGCACTTGAGCTGTCGTCCGAAGTTCCGGGCACCAATGCCAACTGGCCCTCCGACATCAGCCTTTGGGTCAACGACGTCAAGGTCGGGACATGGACGTCGCCGGGCGACTACGGCGACCGTCGGGGCGTTCACACCCCGCGGTGTTGGAAGCTCGAGGGCTCGCAGTACGGCGCTCTCACGCAGTGGCATATCTCATCGAAGGGCACCTTTATGGGCACGAAGAAGCTTTCATCTGTAACGCTGGCGCAGCTGCGGTTAGCCGAACATCACTCGATTCGCCTGCGGATCGGTATCGACGAAAACGCCGCGCATCCTGGAGGCGTCAATATTTTCGGCCGCGGCTTTGGTAATCATAACCACGATATCTTGATGAGGCTGCATTTGAAGTAGGAGTCAAAGAGAAATCCAAAGAAAGCCAAGCGCGGCGAGAGGAGCAAGGGTCCTATTCGAGTTCGATTTGATAAGTCGGCGCTGCTTTGAGGGGCATTTGATCTTTCGGTAACCCACTTTGGCGTATCGCGCGTTTCCTCTGAGCCGTCGTATTGCGATAGCGAGACGATCCGCCGCGCTTCCGCCTATGTGTCGCCGCATCCAACCGCGTTTCCAGATGCTATTGACTGAAGCGCGGCCTCGAATGCTGACAGTGTCGCCAATACCTCCGCCTCCGGGACCGGGAATGGGCGTTTCCCTTCTATCGCATCGACGAACGCGTCCAACTCGGTGCGCAAGACATTGATTGCCGGGTAGCTGATCCGCTCCGGTTTGTTGCCCGTTGTTCGCAAGATCAAGGTAACTTCATCCAGCACCTCAGCAGATCCATTCGTGCCGAAGGCGTGAACGCGCCAGTAGAATGGGGTTGCCCTCACCGTTGCCAACGTACCTGTCACGCCGTTGACGAAGTCCAGCGTCACTATCGCCGTGTCGAGGGGAGGGGGACCCTGCTGATGCGAATTGACTTGAGCGTAAACGCGGCGAACCGGCCCTAGCATGCTGACGAACGCATCCGGGATATGCAATCCGGCACCTGTTAATCCGCCGCCCGGCGACTCTTCCGGGGACAGCCGCCAGCCCACCAAGACGTTGTTCGAGTTCTCGTTGCTATTGTGGCCTTCGATATGAAGTATGGTGCCAAATTTGCCGCTCGCGACCACATTGCGCAGCGCGCTCATCGCGGGCCAGAAGCGGCGATTGTGCCCGACGGCAAGTGTGACACCCGCTTTTCGGCAGGCTTCGAACATACGAGCAGCATCGGCTTGGTGGAGCGCAAGAGGCTTTTCACAGAACACGTCCTTTCGCGCGGCCGCGCAGGCCATCACCTGCGCTGTATGCAGCGAATGTGGTGTCGCCAGCAACACGGCATCGACATTAGAATCCGCGAGCACGGCGTCAAGGTTGTCGAATAATTCGAGGTTATGAGTTGTGCAAAAATCTCGGACACTGTCGATCTCGGGTTCGACCGCACGGATGATCTTGAACCGCTCGTGGTTCAGCGAGGTCTCCACAATATTCCGACCCCAGCGCCCCAGCCCGACGATTGCAGCGTTGATCATCGAGAAACCTCGGATGAAGCGGCTCGTCGCCGAATCGCCTCGATCGCCGCCGCGCTGTCGCTGTTCGGGCCTGTTAGGGCAATGGCCGTACGCAACAGGCCGGTCTGAGTGAGCGTCATCGGCAGACGCAGGTTTTGCCGCTGTGCTTCTTTCAGAATCAATTCAGCATCTTTCAGAGTTTGAGAAATATGGGATTGCGGCTGGAAATCCCGCGCCAGCATCTTGTCGCCCTTGCTTCCATAACTCGTGAATACGCGGCGGATTCGCGGACCGCCTTCAGGAAGGTCTGTCCATCGAGCCCCAAACATTCGGCAAAAACAATTCCTTCGGCCAATGCGGCACGATTGTTCTGCAGGATAAGATTGATCGCGAGTTTGACCCGGCTGGCATTTCCGATTTTTCCGACGCACATGCTGCGGGGACAGATAATGCTCAAGAGCGTTCCAATAGTCTCGATGGCGCCGGTTTCGCCTGCCACCAGTGCAGTAGCGGTGCCTTCTCGTACCTCCGCGCTGGTGCCGGATATAGGCGCCTCTAAAAAAGGAATTCCAAGACCAGTTGCTCGCTGGGCGAGCCGGGCAATTTCGTCAGGCGCACATGTCGTCGTGCAGACGACGGTCGGGCACGCAGAACCGGCGCCGCTGCCAAGCTCGCCGAACAGCACTTCCACCTGTTCTCCACTATAGACGGCTACGACGCTTGCACGGGATCGGTCGGCGAGTTCGTGCACCGACGTTGCGACTAGGCCACCGAATGCCCGCAGCTTTTCGCACTTGGCGGGTTCAACATCGAAACCGATCACCGATACCCTCGCGCCGATCAGACGCTCGGACAACGCGGTATCCATCAGACCTGGTCCAATAACTCCGACCGGCCCATTCACTTGCATGATCAACTCGCCATTTCCGATAAGTGACTATTTCGCCTCGATGCCGGCGGCCTTGGCATCTGCCGTCCATCGCTCGATCTCGCTGCGGATAAAGGCGCCGAATTCGGCTGGGCGCATCGGCGAGACAATCACGCCGACGCCGGCGAGCCTCTCGCGCGTCCCGGGCATCGTCAGGAACTTTTGACTCTCGTCGTAAAGTTTGTTGACGATCGGTTCGGGCGTACCAGCCGGCGCCAGTAACCCGTACCAGATCGTTGCCTCGAAATCAGGCATGGCCTCGGCAAGCGAGGGAAGATCCGGCGTCAAGTCGTTTCGCTTCGGCGATGTCACGCCAATGCCACGCAGCGTGCCACCCTGCATTTGCGGGATTGCGATCGAAAAATCTGCGAAGGCGAGGTCGACCACGCCAGCTATCACGTCGGTGACAGCCTGCGGTACCCCCCGATAGGAAGCCGCGATCACCGACATGCCGCCGCGCGTTTGCAGTTGTCCGATGGATATCTGCGATGCCCCCGAGCCGTAGCCGGCGGTCAGGTTCGGGTGGGTGCGAGCATACTCCATGAATTGAGCCAGGTTCTTGGCCGGAAAGTTCGGCTTCACGACCAGCACCATCGCGGTTGTTATCGTCCGTATGATCGGCGCAAAGTCGTTGGCCGGATCGTAGGGCAGATTTTTCAGCATCGCGACGTTCGCTGCCTGCGTAGTGTTGGTTCCCATCAACAGAGTGTATCCGTCAGGGGCGCTACGGGCGACCTCCTGCGCACCGATGCTGCCAAGTGCGCCGGTTCGGTTTTCGATCACAACCGTCTGTCCAAACGCGTCCTGCAGATGCTGGCCGAGCATGCGCGCGACCTGATCCGGGCCCGCGCCAGCAGGAAACGGCACGATGATCTTGATCTGTCGTTTTGGATAGTCGTCGACAGCGTTGGCGAGTTGCGGCGAAAAGACTCCCAGCAGAACAAAGCAGGCAAGAAGGCCCGATCGCACCATCATCGGCTTGCCCATCCTCGTCACCACTCGTTTTGAGGATTTCGCGCGAAGGGTTTTATGGGTACAAATGGAGGAAGGGCTCATATGTACATGACTCCTAAGCTCAAAATTGAGCTCAACCACCTACGACAAGAGGAGACAACGTGGACACCAGCGAAATGTACGCGCGCGGGTTGCGACGGCGAAAACGAATGTTTGGCGAGGCCGACGTAGAAAAGCGGATGACTGCTTCGGGCGAGTTCGGCGCGCCACTACAAAACATTATCAATGCCTATGTTTATGGGGATGTTTGGGAAAGAGAGGGCCTTGCCGACGATATTCGCAGTCTCGTGATGCTCGGAATAACCGCCGCGAGCAATCGGCCGGCGGAATTCCGCGTTCATGCAAAGGGCGCGCTGGCAAACGGATGCACGAAGCAACAAGTGCAGGACGTCCTGCTGCTGGTCGCGATGTATTGCGGCGTACCCGCCGCAATCGAAACGAACCGCATTGCCTCCGAGATCTTTGGAGAATCTTCCGGCTCATCCGGGGCCTAAAGGTGAAGACCAAATCAGCGCAAGGTAGCTGGCACCCGATCGCCGTGCTGGCGACCGAGCATCCATTGGTCGAGCGGCGCGGCGCAGACTGCCTGGTAATCATGTCGCGCTCTTTCCAAGCACGGATTTCGCGCCCCAGACGGTTCCTACAAAAGCGGCGATCCAAAGAGCATCGATGCCGATTTCAAGACGAGAAAGGCCCCATTCATTATGAGTTAAATACTCGAGAAACAGCGCTGCAAAGACAGCGCTAATAAAATAAAGCGAAAGCTCACCCGCCCGGCGTTTCATCAACAGAATATGCCTTATCGGGAGGTCATTGAAAAGGAGATGATCACAACCGGACCACTATCCGAGCGAAGTTCTCGAGATGGCTCCGGCGCACACAATTGGCAGCAAAGTCGAAGCCGCCCACCGGCGCGGTGACCTATTCGACAAGCGCCGCTCATTAATGACGGATGGGGCAAAGTCCTGCGCCTTAGCCAAGCGCGATGCCGGACGCGTCGTGCCCATCAGCCGGCGTGGATAGATTGTGTGGAGATACGGTAGTCCAGAATACCGTAACTACCCATGGCCCCAGCTAACAGAAATGTTGGTCCCGATGGCCGGCACGCCTACGAATATTGAGGGAGGAGCAAGGTGCGTTAGCAGCGCACGCCGGGATCTGTGCGGGGACGAGGAGAAATCCTCGTCCCTACCGCGACCATCACCAGACACAGGGTCGTTGGAGAAATTTTCTGCTTTCGTCCCCCGAACGCTGGTCTATAAATTGAGCATCTGCGAGGCATATCGCTTAGGAAAAGAGAAAATCCAATGCGTATATTGCTCGGAGTTTGGGTCTCATCGCCGCAGCAACCGCCCGGCAGCCCTCTCCTTGGCCACCGGCTTGGATCGAACCGGCGGAGGCCACGCACATGTTGGCCCCATCGATTTTATGGGCACGTGTGGGCTCACCAACTATGTGATCACGACAGAAGCAGCCCACATCT
>WNFT01010224.1_pt1 | contig 13115 bp, 9 predicted proteins | sample 5400191 | NCBI WGS metagenome assembly WNFT01 (sample SAMN13153359, study PRJNA577476) | soil metagenome | isolation source: 80 cm saprolite under Madrone tree | place: USA:California | collected 2016-06-14
CCCTGAGGTAGTCAGTCCTCGTTTAAGGAGGCCGCCATGACCGTGAGTGATGTTGGTCGTGAAGGCGTGCGCCTCGTCTCGCAGCTTACCGGCGTAGCGATCTCGGTGCCCGTCGTTGCAGGATTCGTCCTGCTCGGGGCTGTCGTGCTCGTCGGTCGGTCGCTCCTCGACGTAGGGCGCAAGGTGCTCGAAGCCAGGCCGAGAGCACAGGAGCCGCGCAAGGCCGCGTAGAGAAGCGGGGCGGCTCCGGCCCGCGTCTCGGCTACCACGATCCCCACGAAGGCGAGGATGTTGTCGTCTACTTCGGTGAAGCGATCTCGTCGGGCTACGTGCTCATCCCGCGTGCCGGCCTCGCCAACGTGACCAGCCTGGAGCACGAGCGGCGAAAGCGGGCGCACCCCGACTTCTGCCGAAGAACGGGATGAGGTAGCTTGTCGTCGCTCTCCGCGCGACGGCATGTAGCGGCCTCCCCGTCGCCGGCTGTGGGCACTGTGCCGGAAACCGGCGCAGCCGCGCATTCGTTGACGCCGCAGGACGGGCTGTCGTAGGTCGAGGGCTGAGTGCCCGGGACAGAAAGGAGAAGCCACAGATGAGCGCTAGGGCAGCATTGGTTTTCGGATTCCTCCTGATGGTAGCCGCCCTCCTGCACGGAGGCTTCTACAGCGCCGGCCAAGACTTCGTGGTCAACCGCTTCACAGGGCAGTTCCAGTTCGTGCCCGCCGAAGATGAAGGCGAGCCTGCGACGCAAACCGGATATGGTCTTCGGGATCGGCATCTTCGCTGCGGCGGAGCAGTTGGCACGATCCGACGACGGCGAAGAAGCGCGAGTGCCTACTCCGGCGATACCGAGTCGCGCCCGTCCGCGAGCGGGCTTCCGCGTTCCACCGCGACCTGCACAAGGGCCTTCCAGGCGAGGCTGCTGGGCCGAACGTGGCCATTTTCCCAGCGGCTCACAGTCGAGAACGTCACCCCGAGTGCGTGCGCGAGGTGTTCCTGCGTGAGCCCGGTACGCTGACGCCATGCACGAATCATGCGGGAGGCATCGGGAGGAGGCCCGACCTTCTTGGGCGCGGCGTCCGCGTCGTGTTGCCCACTCACAAGGAGGCTGGTTGGTCCTGACATACGTCTGTCTTCCGAATCGCTCTCATGGTGACCCGTCTGCTACTGTTCAACCGCCTCGGGTCCGGAAGAAGCTTGCGGAGACTCGGCACGATCCGAAGCGAGGCGCTCACCTTCAGGGGGCTCCGCGCGCGTCAACGAATCGGGGAGTGACCCGAACCGATCCAGCAGGAAATCGGCCAGCGCCCATCGCAGCCGGAGAGCGCCGACCACCACGGGCACCAGCACTGCGGACAGCCACACCAGGCGGGACATCGTGCATCCTCCTCACATCGTCACCGTAACAACGGAGGTGGCTCAGTCAACGCGTTCGGAGCGCGAATTGGGACTCTTCATGCTCATGTAACACCGCCAACTGGGCGTCACGGAAACGCGAACCGTGCAAGCGGAGTGCCGGCGCCTTGAGCGACACGTTCTACATGCTCTGGCCGCCTCGAACCGCCGCGCTGCCCGTCCCCGGAGCAGCCCGGTGTCGCATGCGCGTGGAGGCTACGCCTCTCGTCCTCCTCGCCCCCGCTGGACTGCCGGGCGCTTTCCGGTACGCTCGACCTGGGATGGACCTGTGATGACCAAGCGCGACGAACCCGTCGCCCAGTTGGCAACCCGCATCCCGAAAGAGCTTCATCGTCGCCTCAAGCTGCACTGCGTGACGCACGAGATCGCCGTGCAGGACTTCGTGGTCGAGGCGATTGTGGAGAAGCTCGGGCGGAAGGCTAGAACGAAGAAGGGGACGCCGTAGGACGCCAGCGACCGTGCAAAGAGAACGGCAAAGCTGAACCAGCAGGACGAGAAAAAGAGGACGCTGCCCTCGCGGTTGGCATTCCAAGTCCTCTCGGCGGTCGGTCGCATCCTGGTTCCGCTGGAACAGAGGCGGCGGCGATTGCCCGGCCGCTGGCCGCAGATCATCGCCATCGTCCTGCTCGTGGTATTCATCTTGGTGTGGGATGCGTGGCGGAATTGGCTCCGCCACCAGATATACCGGCTACCGTGACGGAGAATGAGAAGGAAGGGCTGGGGCCGAGAGCCTCGGCGGTTCCACCGACACAGAAGCCAGACAGAACCGGCCTCCTGTTCCTCGGCGGATACTTCCTTCTGTTCTGTGCCGTGGTGCTAGGAGCCGGTGCAGGCTGGCACGCCCATCGCGAGCGCGTTGAATCGAGCGGGTGGCCGGCGGTCGCCGCGCAGCTTTCGGACTGCCACATCCACCCCGGCTACGACAGCTGGCACGGCCGCGCGCGGTCGCTGCACTCCGTCGAGTGCACGTTCCACTACGACGTGGGCAACATCCCCTATGTCGTGAAGGCGAAGGCGGGCGACACCGTGTCCATCGTTCGTGGGCAGATCAATCTCACTCGGCCACAGGTAACGCTGCCCTCGCTCCAAGAGTGGGTAAAGCGGCATCCGAAGGGTGCGGTCGAGACTATCCATTACGATCTCGCGGACCCGGACCGCATCTCCCTCGTCGGCGTAGACCGCGAATCAAGTGGCAGACGACGGCCGGGTACGCACGCGGCGCGGTCACGTTCGCCGTCGCGGGCGCCGGTCTACTGCTGCTCGGCATGCGCCTGCGTCGAGCAGCTTCGAGGCGGAACATCCTCGCGTCAGCGTGATGCTGCTTAGAAGGGCCGCAAGGCTGGCTCGAAGAAGACGTGACGAATAGCCGCCGCGACGTATCGAAGAGGGTACGCGGTCGCTACTGCGTGCAGCCGCGACTGAACGCGATGTGCGTCACGGGATGGAGTTCCCACAGCGTCGCGGCCTTCATGCCCCGCTTGCCTCGGGGCTGATGCCCCCGGGATCGTCGTAGAACAGTTGCCCGGCGACTTCTTCGCGCAGATCGCCGTCGTGAACTCTGACGCGCTCGAGCTGTCGGTGAAGCGCGCCGCGCCCGATCGCGGGCAGGAGCGTCACGCGGTCTCGATCGCCCTTTCCCGCCCGCACCACGAGCTGGTTGGCCTCGAAGTCGACATCCTTCACGCGCATGCCGCGCGCATTCAAGAAGGCGGAGACCGGCACCGTAGAGGAGGCACGCCATCAGCCGGGGCGTCCCGTGCAGGCACGCGAGGACGGCGCCGACCTCGACCCGCGAGAGCACGGCGGGCAGACGCCCCGGCCGGCGCGCGCGGACGAGGTCGTCGAGCCACGGGAGGCGGAGCCCGAGCACGTCACCGTAGAGGAAGAGGAGTGCCGCCAACGCCTGATTCTGCGTCGACGCGCTCACCTTGCCGTCGACGGCGAGCGCCGTCAGGAATCGCGTCACTTCGTCCGCGCCCATCTCGCGTGGGTAGCCGCCTGCCGTGGAACCCGATGTAGCGGCGGATCCACCCGACGTACGCCTTCTCGGTACGCCGGCTGTAGTGGCGGGTGCGCAGCGCCTCGCGGACCCGATCGAGAAGCCTCGGTCGCCGCGCCGCATCCTCCGGGCGCTCGCGCGCGAGCCATCGCCACTCGATAGGTCCGGTCGACGCGACCGCCAGCGACACACTAGGATAGCTCGGCAGGACCCGTTGCGTCGCCCCGGCGGCCTACGGCGTGACCCGCCGGACCGAGTAGGTCAGCGTGTAGTTGCCCGACGGCGGGCGGAGCGTGTGGTCGCCGACCGCAGCGGAGGCCGAGGCGAACTGGTCGATCGCGTCACCGGGGTCGTCGTTGTCGTCGGAGATCTCCGCCGTGTCGGGGCACGGATTGATCTTCGGCAGGTCGCACTCGCGCCCGTGCACGAAGACGCGCACCCCCTTGCGAGCCGGCACGAAGATGTCGACGGTGCGGTTGAGCGTGAAGCTCTGCCCGTCGTTGACCGCGCCTAGGCCGGGCGCCCAGTCGTTCAGGAACTTCCAGAAGCCGTTGAGGTCGAGGTAGAGGTTGTACTCGCCGGGCGGGACGCCGGTCTGGGTGCCGCGCGCAGGGTTCGGATCGAGCGAGTGGATGACCGTCAGCGTCTTGAACGTCACCTGGAGATGGACCGGCGGCTTGGCGGTCCCCTGCCAGCGGACGAAGAAGCTCTTCGCGTAGCGGAGGGGCGCGCCGCTGTCGGGGAACCCATGGAACGGGATCGTCACGTTGATCCCGTCCTGCAGGACCTGGACCTGCTCCTGCGGGCCGTTACTCCCCATGTCGACCACCCGGAACCCCAGCGTCGCGCTCTGCGTGGGCTTGGGCGGCGCGGGCACGAAGGACGTGTAGTCGCGGTCGTTGATGGTCTGGTGGCGCTTCGTGGGATCGTTCAGGCAGGCGCTGTAATCGGGCCCATAGGTCGTCGAGCCGGCGGGCGGCGGATGCTCGAGGGCGCACTGCTCCTCGGCATGCGCGATCGTGCCGTCGTTGGAGATGTAGACGTCGCTCTCCGTCTCCGTGACCTGCGGCAGGTACGGGTTCGCGCGCGTCACGATCATCGCCTGCATCGGATGGAACTCGGTGCTCTCGCCGGGCACGTTCGTCGAGAACGGCGTCTCGCCGCTGCCCGGCAGGAAGTAGTCCGGGTCCGTGAAGCTCTGGCCCCAGTGGCCGCAGTCCCAGATCCACGACCCGAAGAGCTTGACCCTGTCGCCTTCCGTCGGCCAGACGAAGGTCGGGACCGAGCCGGTCTCCCACTCGACGTGCAGCCGCCCCGTTTCCTCGCCGGCGCCGGCGAAGTTGCCGGTCCCGAGCAGGGACTGATATTGCGGGTCGACATCGACGTTCGAGTTGAGGTCGTACCAGTCGTGGCCTTGCGGCAGGTCGGCCCCGGCGGTGTGGGTGGAGCGCGCCGTTCCCTCCACCACCTTCGCGCTCGGGTCCTTGAAGACGAAGACCCACTCGGGTGACGTGAAGGTGAGCAGCCCCTCGGGATTGCGCTGGCATCCGTCCTGGAGCGGCTGCGTCGTCGAATCGGGCCCCGCGGCGAGCGCCGGCCAGGACGCGACCATCAGGGCGAGCGAGGCCTGCAAAAGCGCACGGGCAGCACGAAACGCCCCGCGCGTTCCTGCCCGTAGGAGTCGCCCAGGACGCCGCCCGGTCACCTGACGGGACGCCCGCCTACCGCCGCAGAAAGGCCTGGCACTGACGCCTCTCGTCCGGTAGCCGGCCGGTACCTCGGCCCCCGCGGAGCCGAGCGACGCGAACCAGCCGAGTCCTCCCGAGCGACCCCGGGACTGGAAGTGGGCGGACCTGATGCGGCGCGTCTTCGATCTAGGACGGATCCTCCCGCCCCTCTGCCGGCCCGCCCCGCCTCCCCTGCTCCCTGATCTCTTCCCTGATGCCTCGGCCTGGGGGGGCCACCGCGGCGCGGCCCCCCTCCGGCCGCGCGAACGCCGACGGCCAGGTGCCTTCCGGAGTGGCCCCCCCCTCACGGAAGTATTGTATTGACACCCGGTTTGTCCGCTCGTATTTGGGCTCAGGAGAGCGACGTCGGGACCGGAGGAATAGGCAGGGCACATGGTGAGGCGCGTTGTTGCCGTCCTGGGTTTCCTCGTGGCCGCCGGCTCCGCCCGCGCCGGATCGTTCGTCACCTTCGAGAGCGGCCAGGTCCGCCCGCTTGCGCTCTCGCCCGACGACACGCACCTCTACGCGGTGAACACCCCGGACGACCGGCTCGAGATCTTCGACATCGACCCGCAGGGGAACCTCACGCACTCCGCCTCCGTCCCGGTCGGCCTCGAGCCGGTCGCCGCGGCTGCCCACGGCGACGGGCAGCACGTCTGGGTCGTCAGCCACCTCTCGGACAGCGTGAGCATCGTCGACGTGAGCTCGAGCCCGCCGCGCGTCGTCCGCACGCTGCTCGTCGGCGACGAGCCCCGCGACCTCGTCTTCGCCGGGCCGGGCGGCAACCGCGCCTTCATCACCACCGCGCACCGCGGACAGAACAGCGGCGTGCCGCTGGCGGACTTCACCACCGCAGGCCTCGGACGCGCCGACGTGTGGGTGTTCGACGTGACGAACCTGGGCAGCACACTCGGCGGCACGCCGCTCACCAAGCTGACGCTCTTCGGCGACACCCCGCGGGCGCTCGCCGCGAGCCCTGACGGCAACACGGTCTACGCGGCGGTCTTCCAGTCCGGCAACCAGACCACGGCGCTGAACGAGGGCCTGGTGTGCGACGGCGGGTCGACGGCCACGTCCTGCACGGTCGGCGGGTCCACGATGCCGGGCGGCCTCCCCGCCCCCAACGTCGACTGCTTCGGCAATGCGCAGCCCGAGACGGGCATGATCGTCAAGTTCAACCCGGCACACAACGCGTGGGAGGACGGGCTCGGCCGCAACTGGAGCAACGCCGTCCGCTTCTCGCTGCTCGACGAGGACGTGTTCGTGATCAACGCCGCGGGGAGCCCGCCGGCCACGGTGGGGGTGCCGTACAGCGGCGTGGGCACGATCCTCTTCGACATGGTGAGCAACCCCGTCACCGGGAAGGTCTACGTCTCCAACACCGAGGCGCGCAACGAGGTCCGCTTCGAGGGGTCGGGCACCTGCCCCAACAATCCCCAGACGAACACGACCGTCCGCGGCCACCTCCACGAGGCCCGCATCACCGTCCTCGACGGCGCGAGCGTCCTTCCTCGCCATCTGAACAAGCACCTGGACACGGCCGCCAGTTATGCGAACCCGGGTGCGACGGAGAAGGCGAAGAGCCTCGCCACGCCGCTCGGCATGGCGGTCACGCCCGATGGCGCGACGCTCTACGTTGCGGCGTTCGGCTCGAGCGCCGTCGGCGTGTTCAGCACGGCCCAGCTCGAGAGCGACACGTTCGTCCCGAGCGCCGCGAGCCACATCGCCGTCAGCGGCGGCGGGCCGAGCGGGCTCGCGCTGCGGGGCAACCGCCTCTACGTCTTCACGCGCTTCGACAACGCGATCTCGGTCGTCGACACGGGGAGCAACACCGAGATCGCTCACCTGCCGGTCCACAATCCCGAACCGGCGTCGGTCACCGTGGGCCGGCGCCTGCTCTACGACGCGGTCGGGACCTCCGACAACGGGGAGGCCTCGTGCTCCTCCTGCCACGTCTTCGGCGATTTCGACAGCCTTGCCTGGGACCTCGGCAACCCCGACGCGTTCCCGCCGACGGGCACGCTGAACAACCCGAACCCCTTCCGCGTCACCGTGGGCGAGAACAAGAACTTCCGCGCGCTCAAGGGGCCGATGACCACGCAGAGCCTCCGCGGGCTCGCGAACGCCGGGCCGATGCACTGGCGCGGCGACCGGACCGCCGGGAATGACCCGGGCGGCGACCCCCTCGACGAGAACGGCGCCTTCCTCAAGTTCATCGTCGCCTTCGACGGGCTGGTCGGGAAGGCCGGGGGCGTCACGAGCACCGAGATGCAGCAGTTCGCCGATTTCATCCTGCAGGTGAACTATCCGCCGAACCCGATCCGCCACCTGGACAACTCGCTCACCTCCGATCAGCAGGCGGGGCGCAACTTCTTCTTCAACATCACCTCCGACACCGTCCAGACGTGCAACGGCTGCCACCATCTCGATCCGAGCATGGGCTTCTTCGGCACCGATGGCTTCTCGAGCTTCGAGAACGAGACCCAGGACTTCAAGATCCCGCACTTGAGGAACGCGTACCAGAAGATCGGGATGTTCGGCATGCCTGCCCTGAACAGCGGCATCAATCCGGGCAACAACGGCAGCCAGGGCCCGCAGGTGCGGGGCTTCGGCTTCCTGCACGACGGCAGCGTCGACACGCTCTTCCGCTTCCACAACGCGACCGTCTTCAACACCGGGTTCGACCCCAACGGTGGCGACACGACGCGCCGCCAGGTGGAGCAGTTCGTGCTGGCGTTCGACAGCGACCTCGCCCCGATCGTCGGCCAGCAGACCACCCTCACGAACACCAACGCGGCGATCGTCGGGCCCCGCATCGATCTGCTGCTGGCGCGCGCCGGGGGGAACGAGTGCGACGTGGTGGTGAAGGGGACCATCGGCGGCGTCCAGCGCGGCATGGTCCGGGTCGCCGGGGCGAGCACCACCTTCAAGACCGACCGGGCGGCGGATCCACTGCTCACCGACGCGCAGGTGCGCAGCCTCGCGACCACGCCGGGCCAGGAGCTGACCTACACCTGCGTGCCGCCCGGCTCCGGGATCCGGATCGGCATCGATCGCGACGAGGACGGCTGCCTCGACTTCGACGACGCCGACCCGACCAACCCCGCGGTCTGCTCGGCCGTCACCACGACGACCACCACGACGACGGTGACGACGAGCACGACGACGCCGCCGACGACGTCATCGACCACGACGGCGCCACCGACCACGACCACCACGTCCTCCACCACGATCACGGCGTCGACGAGCAGCACCACCACGACGACGCTCTGCCTCCCATCCGGTTCCTCCTGCACGGCGAACGCCGACTGCTGCTCGGGCAGCTGCCGCAAGAAGGGCCAGAGGAAGGTATGCAGGTAGCGAGCTCGTCCTTCGGCTAAGCGCCCGCCGGCGGGAGATCGAGCCGTATCCGGCGACTTCTCAGCTCGAGCGCCGGCACGGTGTCCGTGCGTGCCTACGTCGGGCCTGCGTGAGCGGGCGTCGGCCTCCTCCACCTCCGGCGCGTCCCCGTGCGGCGCCGTGATGGCAATGGTGCCGGCGGCGTCGGTGACGGCCGGTGAGCTGCTCGCGACATACGGTCGGCATCCAGAGATTGCGGTCCGCGTGAGGGCGGCGAGCGAAGAACTAATGCGGGCCCGCGACTACCAATCTCGATTGGCGAATAGCATACGGGTGAAGGAGGGTCGATGCCGCGACGGAAGAGTCTGGTCACTGTGATCGGCGCCATGGTTCGGGAGCAGGTGCAGGACGCTGTCCAGGGGCTTCTTGGCGCAGTCGGGGGCCCGAAGAGGAAGGCTAAGAACGGGCGCAGACGGCGGCGGAAGCGGCGGGGACCGGGAAGACCGCCCGGGTCGAAGACGCGAATGCGCCGTGGGTAGAGGGAACCACGGATCGCGTTCGTCTTCAGTTTCTCGGCTCAGGCGACGCCTTCGGGAGCGGGGGACGCTTCCAGACCTGCCTCCATCTCTCCGGGCCGAGCGAGCCTCTCCTGATCGATTGTGGGGCTTCGTCGCTGATCGCGATGAAACGCGCCGGCCTCGACCCATCAGACATCGCGTGCGTGCTGCTGACCCACCTCCATGGAGATCACTTCGGGGGGCTGCCGTTCCTGATCCTCGATGGACAGTTTGCTCGGCGCAGCCGGCCGCTCGTCATCGGCGGCCCGCCTGGCGTGCGGCAGCGCGTCGAGGCGGCGATGGAGGTCTTCTTCCCGGGCTCGTCCAAGGTGGACCGCCGCTTCCCCGTCGAGTTTGTCGAGCTTCGAGAGCGGGTGCCGTGCATCGTCGGACCCGCCACCGTGATCCCGTTCGTCGTCAAGCACGCCAGCGGCGCCCCCGCCTATGCCTTGCGCGTCGAGTACGGCGGGAAGGTGATCACCTACTCCGGCGACACGGAATGGACCGAGAGCTTGGTCGAGGCCGCACGCGGGGCCGATCTCTTCGTCTGCGAGGCGTACTTCTTCGAGAAGAAGGTCAAGTACCATCTCGACTGCCAGACCCTCCGTGAGAATCGTCAGCGGCTCGACTCCCGGCGAGTCATTCTCACCCACATGAGCGCGGACATGCTGCGCCGCCGGGACGAGGCCGACATGGAGTGCGCGAACGACGGGCAAGTCATCGTACTGTAGGGGCGGCCGGCACCCCTCATGAGACGGCTGGCGCTGCCGTGGGCTTCGTTCTACCGTCGTGGTCGAGGCTAACCGCCCCGTGAGCAGCCAAGCGCACACTTCCGATCCACAGATTCTTCAGCGACGCACGCTCGAACGGGATCACCGCCGGCTCGCGGCGGCCCTCCACCCAGGCATGGCAGTGCTGGATGTCGGTTGTGGAACAGGTGCGATCACGGCTGGCGTCGCGCAGGCAGTGGGACCGCGAGGTCGCGTCCTGGGTATCGATCGAAGCGGTCCTTGAGCATCTGCGTGGCGAGAAGTCCGTCGCCGAGATCTGCCAGGCGCGCGGCATCGCGCAGTCCACGTTCTTTCGCGTGGAAGGCGCAGTTCCTGGCGGGCGCACCCCGAGTTCTGCCACAAGGTCGGGCTCGACTGGCTTCCGTCCTACACGCAGGGATGGGTGCTCCCGCACAGCCCGTTGATGCAGCGGCGGCAGGGGTCCCCCAGGAGCGGCTCGGGCACTCGGCGTCTGACTCACAGCGGACTGAGGTTGTCCTGTCCCTTGTTCGGGGTGCCCCCCGTCCTCTTATTCGGGCGCCCCCCCATTTTTGGGGGCTCTTTGGGGCTGAGACGTGATTTCGTTCACCTTCGTGCGTGTGCTCGACTGCGCGGGTAGGCATGAGAGCGCCCGGACTACTTTCGTAGACGGTCGCAGTGAACGCCAAAGGAGCGTGGAACGTGCCGCTGAGCCGAGGAGCCAGTATGACAGACGTCGTGAGGCCGTACCTCGTGGCGCTTATCGCCATGATGTCTTTCGTGCTGTCCAGCGGGGGCGGCAGTCCCGCGAGCGACCCGCCTCGCACCCAGTGTTGTCTTCCCTCAGGGCAGGGCCAAAGGTGCGTCGTGAAGACCCCGAACGCCTGTCGACAAGCGGGCGGCATCGACGTGGGATCGGGCACCTGTAGTCCGAACCCGTGCGGTGGCGCGACGACCACCACGACCTCGACCAGCACGACGTTGCCGGCGCTCTGCGGCAACGGGACCATCGATGCGGGCGAGCAATGCGACCCGCCCGGCTTCTCCTGTGGTGCCGGGGCACTCTGCAGCGCCGACTGCACCTGCCCGTGCGACTTCCTCGATCCGAGCGTGTGCCTCCATCCGTTCCCGAACGACTACTTCACCAAGGCAGACCCGGCGACGGGCACCGGGCGGCGGGTGAACCTCGCCCTCGTGGCCATGCCACGGAACGCCGCGGGGAAGCCCATTGATCCCACCGACTACAACGACGGCGACGGCTTCAGCCCGGGTGCGGCGATCGTGCTCAGGGTGCCGGGGGTCGATCTCGGCGTGACCGGCGCGGTGCCGATCACCGACCTCGCGCGTTCGCTCGACCGTAACGCGCCGATCGTGCTCGTCAACGCGGATACCCTCGCCCATCACCTGTTCTGGGCGGAGATCGACTCGAACGCCAGCAGCGAGGCAACCCAGGCCATCTTGCTCCACCCGGCGGTGAACCTGGCGGACGGGACGCGCTACATCGTCGCGCTTCGGCGGATGAAGGACTCCACCGGAGCCCTCATTACGCCCAACCCCGACTTCGTCGCCTACCGCGACGGCACAGCGACGGGCGATCCGGTGAAGGAGGCGCGGCGCGCTCACATGGAAAGCCTCTTCACCACCCTGGCGGCTGCCGGCGTCCCGCGCCACAGCCTCTATCTTGCGTGGGACTTCACGGTCGCGAGCCGGCGGAACAACTCCGAGCGCCTGCTCTTCGCCCGGGACGACGCCTTCGCGCGCCTGGGCACCCAGGCGCCGACGTTCACGGTCACCCAGATCGACAACGAGGTCGACGACAAGATCTTCCGCCGCGTCACCGGCCAATATCTCGTCGAGCGCTACGTGAGCTCGCCCGTGCCGCCCGCCCGCTACGTGCTCGGGGTCGACGGGCTCCCCCTCCACCAGCCGACCCCGCAGGAGGCGCCGTTCATCTGCAACATCCCGCGCGCGGCGCTCGCCAACGCCACCGCCAACGCCACCCCCGCCCGGCCCTCGCTCTACGGGCATGGGCTGTTCGGCACCAACAGCGAGGTGAACGCGAGCAACGTCGAGGCGATGGCCAACGAGCACAACTTCGTCTTCTGCGCCACCAACTGGATCGGCATGTCGACCGAGGACATCCCGAACACGATCACGATCCTGGGCGATCTCTCGAACTTCCCGACGCTCGCCGACCGCGTCCAGCAAGGCGTCGTAGACCAGCTCTTCCTCGCGCGCCTGTTGATCCACCCGGCCGGCTTCGCGAGCAATCCGGCCTTCCAGGACGCCTTCGGCGCCCCTGTGATCGACACGAGCCACGTGTTCTACGACGGGAACAGCCAGGGTGGGATACTTGGTGGCCTCGTCATGGAGGTCGCCCAGGACATCACCCGCGGCGTCCTCGGCGTGCCGGGCATCACCTTCAGTACGCTCGTGACCCGGAGCTCGGACTTCGGCCAGTTCGCGGCGGTGCTCTACCCCGCGTATCCCAACGAGCTCGAGCGGCCGCTCATCTTCTCCCTGGTCCAGATGCTCTGGGACCGTGGCGAGCCGAGCGGCTCCGCGCACCACATGACCACCGATCCGTTACCGAACACACCGGCGCACACGATCCTCATCCACGAGGCCTTCGGCGACCATCAGGTGGCGAACGTGCAGACCGAGGTGGAGGCGCGGACGATCGGCGCGAGCATCTACCAGCCCGCCCTGACGGAGGGACGGTCGACGGACGTGACCCCGTTCTTCGGCATCCCGGCCATCCCGAACTTCCCGTTCGATGGATCGGCTCTCGTGGTCTGGGACCACGGCTGCAGCACCCCGGCGAGCTGCCCGAACCCGCCGGCGGCCGCGGACTGCACCTGCCCACCGCCGACCACGAATACGCCGCCGCCGGGAGGCCACGATCCCCACGAGGACCCGCGCAACCAGCCGAGCGCGCGCACGCAGAAGTCGGAGTTCCTCCAGGCGAACGGCGCCGTGATCGACGTCTGCGGCGGGATGCCCTGCCTCGCTCCGTAAGCCTTCACGCCGACCGGCTGATCGTGGAGGCGGTAGGACCCGCCCGTCACCATTCACGTCTCGCCGCCTGGGCAGTCGGCATCGGTGATGTAGAGCTGGCTCGTGGTCGTCAAGCAACTCCCCCCACCGAGGTCGAGTCGGACCACATCCCCGAACTCGCGGGCGAGATCGAGTGGCTGCGGGAGCCGACCACCTCGGCTGCGGCGCAGTCGTCGGTCAGGAGAACGAGCGTCCGCTTCGTGGATTCGTCGCGTCCCGAGGGGCCTCGTCCCGAGGGGCCTTGCCCTGGCGAACCGCCTTGAGGTATTCAGTC
>WNFT01003857.1_pt1 | contig 13112 bp, 8 predicted proteins | sample 5400191 | NCBI WGS metagenome assembly WNFT01 (sample SAMN13153359, study PRJNA577476) | soil metagenome | isolation source: 80 cm saprolite under Madrone tree | place: USA:California | collected 2016-06-14
TGTCTTCAGCAACCACCGGGGCAAGTTCCTGCAGCTGCATGTGACGATCGAGGATGAAGGCGTCTTCACGACGCCGTGGACCGCGACCCTGACCTATGTGCCGGGACCTGATGTTATGGCGGAAGCCGTCTGTGCTGAAAACCTCCATCAATATTATTACGACCAAAGCGACACCGACGCGCCGCACGCTGATAAGCCGGACTTCTGAGTGAAGGACTGTAGGGCGCAATAAGCGCAGCGCATTGCGCCATTCCGGTGCGAAACGTGCGTAACGCCGCCAACGTTGGAGCGGCGCAATGCGCGGAGTTTATCATCGGGCCGGCCAAAGGCCGGACCCGGTGGCTTATTGCGCCCTACGGCATGTCGATAAGCGGCCTCCGCTCAGCGTCCGCCCGACCGCATCCTTCCAGGCCGCGATCTTGCGGTGGCGGGTCGCGTCGTCCATGGCGGGGGTGAAGCGGTGGTCCAGCGCCCAGCGCGCCGCGAAGGCCTGAGGTTCGGGATAGAGCCCGGATTGCAGGCCAGCCAGATAGGCGGCGCCGAGGGCGGTGGTCTCCAGGATAGTGGGGCGGTCGACCGGCGCGCCGAGGATGTCGGCGAGCCGTTGCATGGTCCAGTCGGACGCCACCATGCCGCCGTCGACCCGCAGAATCGTGTCGGACAGAGCGTCGCGACCTTCGGCAGCGCGACCGTTGTCGCGGCAATCGGCCCGCATGGCATCGAGAAGATCGAGCGTCTGGAAGCACACGCTCTCGAGCGCGGCGCGCGCAAGCTCGTTCGGCCCGGTGTCGCGCGTCAGTCCAAACAGCGCGCCGCGCGCTTCGGCATCCCAATGGGGCGCTCCGAGCCCGACAAAGGCCGGCACCAGGATGACGTCCTGGCTGGCGTCGGCAGCCGCCGCCATGGCGCCCGTGGCGGCGGCGGTGGGCACGACGCGCAAGCCGTCGCGCAGCCATTGTACGGCGGCGCCGGCGATGAAGATCGAGCCTTCAAGGCCGTAGGTGGTCTCGCCGCGGAGCCGATACGCAATCGTTGAGAGCAGGCGGTGGCGCGATTTGATCGCAGTCGCGCCGGTGTTGAGGACCGCAAAGCACCCGGTGCCATAGGTCGATTTTATCATGCCGGGCGCAAAGCAAGCCTGGCCGATCAGCGCGGCCTGCTGGTCGCCCGCAATGCCGCGGATCGGTATCGCGGCGCCGAACAACTCGGGCGCTGTGACGCCGTAATCGGCGGCGCAGTCGCGCACGTCGGGAAGCATCGCCCCTGGCACGCCGAACAGGGCGCAGAGCGCATCGCTCCAGGTGTTGGCGTGGATATCGTAGAGCGCCGTGCGCGACGCGTTGGTGGCATCGGTGGCATGCACGGCTCCTGCCGTCAGCCGCCACAACAAGAACGAATCCACGGTGCCGAAGGCAAGCTCGCCGCGCTGCGCTCTCTCGCGCGCGCCCGGTACGTGGTCGAGCAGCCACGCGATCTTGGAAGCGGAGAAGTACGGGTCGAGCAAAAGGCCGGTGCGCGTCGCGATTTGCGCCTCGGCGCCCGCATCCTTGAGCCTGCGGCACATGGCAGCCGTGCGCCGGTCCTGCCACACGATGGCATTGTGGATGGGCTTGCCGCTGGCGCGGTCCCATACCACGGCGGTCTCGCGCTGGTTGGCGATGCCGATGGCCGCGATGTCGCGCGCCGCAACGCCCGCCTTTGAGACCGCGTCGCGGCTGGTCGCGAGGACCGTGCGCCAGATATCCTCCGGATCATGCTCGACCCATCCGGACTGCGGAAAGCGCTGGGGGAATTCCCGTTGAACGACCGCAGCGACGGAACAATCGCGGCGGAACACAATGGCGCGGGAGGACGTTGTGCCCTGGTCGATGGCGAGGATGTGAGTCATCGGGCACCCATGGGGGTTCGCGTCGGACGTGCCCCGGGAACCGGGTGAGTGAACCTATATCAGCTTCACTTAAGCGCGTGCCGGTCATGTTGAACCATTCCTCCGGAGTCATGGCCGTCCCCGGACTTGATCCGGGGATTGTCCCGGCCATCCACGTCGTGCTTGGGGGCCGCTCCGCAGAAAGACGTGAATGCCCGCGACAATCCCCGGATCAAGTCCGGGGACCGGCATGACGAGGAGAGGTGATTCGATCCAATCGGTGTACGGCAGCAGACTCTCCGCTTCGAGGTGCTTGCCACGCCCGTCATCTTGTTGAAACTATCCACCAGGGCGGGGGCAAGGAGCTTCGGCCATGGAACAGGTCTCCGGCCAGTCCCAGCAATTCCTGGAACGGAGCATTGCCGAAGTCCTCCGATTTGTTCAGCTCGTTTGGACGTGGTCGAGCGACCAGATCATCAAGGTGACGCAGGCGCCGTGGGAGCATTGGCCGCTTTGGAAACAAGTGTTGTTCTTCATCGTGGCGGCGGCCGTCGTGTATTTCCTGTTCATTGCCGCGATGCAGCTGTGGACAGCGGCCATAAACGTGTTGGCTGCCGTCGCGACCCTCATCGGCACTATGATCGTGACCCTCCCGACGATTTTTATCGCCGGCATCATCGCGCTGGCCGGTTTGTGGGTCATCAATAACTTCCACGATCTGTCATCGCTGCGCTCGCTAATCACGTTTCAGCCGTCGAATACTGCCCGACCGATTGATAAGGTGAAGGACACGCCGTACTAATTTGCGCTCAACCCACCCTACGGTGCTTGCACGCTACGGAGCCACCTGCGGCGCCGCCGCGAGCGCCATAAATCGATCCAGCGCCGCCGTTTCGGCGTCGGAAAACGCTAGCCCGAGCTTGGTGCGACGCCACAGCACGTCGGCGGCGGTTCTGGCGAATTCTTGCCCCATGAGATAACGCACCTCGGCTTGCGTCAACGTTGCGCCGAAAGCCATACCGAGATCGGCCGTGGTGCGGGCGCCGGCAAGAATGCATTGAGCGCGCTCGCCATAGGTGGCGGCAAGCCGACTGCGGTGCGATGGATCAAGGAATGGATAGTCCCGCGCGAGCTTCTCGGCGAGTGCGGAGGGCTCGCAAGCTCCCCCTCCGGGCAGAGCCGTAAATGCTGTCCAGCCGGCGCGGCGCCGGCTGAATGACGGAAGAAAGGGCGCGAGGCGTTCGAGCGCAGCCTCAGCGAGGCGTCGGTAGGTGGTGATCTTGCCGCCGAAGATCGACAATAGCGGTGCGCACGCCGGCGATGCGTCGAGTTCCAGCACGTAATCCCTGGTCGCGGCCGCTGCGTCGCGCCCGTGATCATCATGGAGCGGTCGCACGCCGGCATAGCTCCACAACACATCGGCGGGCGAGATCGACTGCGCAAAATATTGCGAAGCCGCCGCGCAGAGATATTGAATTTCACCTCCGGTCGCGACGACGTGCGCCGGATCGCCGGAAAAATCCAGTTCGGTGGTGCCGATCAGCGTATGGGCGCCCGCGTACGGCAGGGCGAACACGATGCGGCGGTCGGGGTTCTGGAACATGTAGGCGCTGCCGTGATCGAACAGTTGCGGCACCACAATGTGCGCGCCCTTGACAAGGCGCACCCGCCGGCGCGGCGCCAACCGAGCACCAAGACATGAGGCGAGCGTTTCTTCGACCCACGGGCCCGCGGCGTTGACCAGCGCGCGCGCCGCGATGATGTCGCGCCGAGCGGTCGCTTGATCCTCGACGGTGATGTTCCAAAGGCCGTCGTGCTGCATCGCCGTCACGACCTTGGTGCGCGTGCAGATGACAGCGCCATGGTCGGCAGCGTCGCGGGCGTTGAGGACGACCAGCCGCGCGTCGTCGCCGCGGCAATCGGAAAACGCAAATCCGATCCGGAACCTCCCGGGCTTGAGCGCGGCGCCGGCCGGATCGCGCGCGAGGTTGAGCCTGCCGGCCGGCGCCAGCAGCTTGCGGGAGCCCATATGGTCGTAGATGAACAGGCCAAGCCGCAGCAGCCACGCGGGCCGCAGGCCGCGGCAGTAGGGCAGCACGATCCGCAGCGGCTGCACGATATGCGGCGCTATGCGCAACAGCACCTCGCGTTCCCGCAGCGCCTCCCGCACGAGACGGAAATCATAATATTCGAGATAGCGCAGCCCGCCGTGGATCAGCCCGGTCGACCGCGAGGACGTGCCGCTGGCGAGATCGTCCATCTCGCAGAGATAGACCGCGAGGCCGCGACCTGCGGCGTCGCGCGCGATGCCGCAGCCATTGATGCCGCCGCCGATGATGGCGAGGTCGAAGGGGGCCGCCACGTGCCTTCTCTGTGGAACACTGGCAACGCGACCGCAGTGCTCCCACGTCTGTTGACCACTCGATTGGGGAAAAGCTGCTGCGCCACCATAAATGAAATGACCGGTGAGCTGCGCACATTATGCCGGCTTCGGTTCCCTGACGTCCAAAGGCGGTGCGATTTTCCCTTCCTCTGAAATTTGCTCGCGTTCCCAGGGCTCCAGCGCGTTCGCGGCTGGGCAGGTCAAGTGCCAGGTCAGGCCTGAGAACGCATAATCAAGGTCAACCGTGCCATTCACGCTGCGCTCCGCCATCGTTTCCATCACGATGGCGCCGAACCCGCGCCGTTTCGGCGCAGACACGGGCGGGCCCTCGCGCTCGGTCCAGCTCATGGTGAGGACGCCGCCGTCACTCCCCCAGCCGACCTCGACACGACCCGTATCCGTGGAGAGCGCCCCGTATTTCCCGGCGTTGGTGGCAAGCTCATGGAGCGCGAGCCCGATGGCTTGCGCGGCAGCGGCCCGCAGGCGCAACTTGGGGCCCTGCACGGCGATACGAGAACCAATGAGGCCGGCGAAATGCGCGAGCTGGGCGTGAACGAGTTCCTCGACATCAACGCCCTGCCACTCGTTGCGGACGAGCAGGTCCTGATTGGCTGAGAGCGCCTGGATGCGCTCGGAGAAGCGCTCGACGAAATCTTCGGGATTCCTGGCGACGGTCTGGTGAGCGATCGCGTCCACGACGCTGAGCATATTCTTGGCGCGATGATTGATTTCGCGCATGAGGAGGTGCTCTTTTTCCTCGCGCTCCCGGCGGTCTTCCTCGCGCTTCTTGCGCTCGGTAATGTCCTGTACGGTGCCGACGAAGCTCACGGCCCGTCGCTCAGGCCCGTCGCCGTCGAAATACGCAAGCCCCAGTGTCTCCACCCAGCGGACCTCGCCATCTGGCCGCCGGAGCCGGAACTCGGTCGCGGAGCGCCTCGGTTCCACGGGATCGAGCGCCGCCTCGAGGGCCGCGGAAACCCTTTCCAGGTCGTCCGGGTGCACGAGCTTCATGATCTCTTCTTTGGCCGCCTCATTCTTGGCAAAATCGAAAATTTCCTGAGCGCGTGTATCGCCGGAGAACATGCGATGACGCAGATCATACTGGTATGACCCGAGCTGGGCCGCCTCGAGGGCCAGTTGCAAGCGATCTTTGCTCGCCTTCAGGTCCGCCTCCGCACGCTTAAGGCCGGTAATGTTGATGGTTGCCGCGACCAGCCCGACGACTTTGCCGTCCCTCCACTCCGGCGCGTAGCGGCAATGGACGAACTGCGGCTCGTCACCTTGGCACGGCACCTCAACCTCGAACTCCACCTTCTCGCCGGCGAGGCACTCGCGGATGTAGGGCTCGACGATCGCGAAGACTTTGTCGCCGACGACGTCGGAGACACGTTTGCCGATTATTTGCTCGGGCGTAAGACCCTCCCGCTCCGCAACGTGCCTGTTGACGAACTTGTAGCGGGCTTCGGTATCAAGGCGCGAGATAGCGACCGGGGCGTTGTCGGTGACAAGGCGCATCTGGCGCTCGCTCTCGCGCAGCAAATCGGTGGTCCCTCGAAGCTCCGCCATCAGCGCGTTGACCTCGGCGACGGGTGTTCCGCCCGGCGACAACGGGCCGCCCTCCCCCGCAGCGAGCGCGGCGCGGGCTGCCTGGCCGACCGCGCGCGCGATAATCCGGCCCAGCCATGAGGCCAAGGCTACCACCAGCGTAAACGCCAGCAACGCCGTCGAGGCGATGGTCCACCACAGCGTCCGAACCGGGGCCTCGAGCAGGGCCGTGGGTTCCCACACCGCGATTTCCCAGCCGGTCAAATCCGACCGTGCGTAGGCCTCAAGCGATGATTGGCCTTTAGAGTCGACAAACTCGAATACGCCGTCGGGTCCTGCGCGTTGCCACTGCGACGGCGGCAGCTCCTGACCGATGAACGCATCCTCTGGTTGCGACCCCGCCATGATGTGGTGCGCGGCGTCGGCAACCACCGCATGCCAACCTGCCGGCAGTTCATTGGCGGCGACCAGGTGTTCAAGGGTGTGCGGATCAGGCGACCGCACGAGGGCGTAGCGGCCCTCGCCATCGATCTCTACGGGCACGATGATGCCGAACATGAACTGTTTGACGACGGAACCCATGAACAGGCCGGTTACTTGCGGCTTACCGGTTGCGAGAGCTCTCTGGGTGGGTTCCGGAACGGCCGCCTTTTCCAGCGGCGTGCCGAAGGGCGCCCAGGTATTGACAAGCTGCCGCATGTCGCGATCGACGAGCATGATGTTGCCGCTTTGCTGCAAGGCCAGCGAGGCCTCAGCCTGGCGCTGGAAGGAGGCGAAGTCGCCTTGGCGCAGCGACGGCGAGGCGGCTAATGCCTCCAGTCTCCCGATCTCGCCGATGATCTCGCGGTCGACTTCCGCCGACAAAGTACGGGCCTCACTCCTCAGCTCCTTGCGGACCTCGCCGAACTGCGCGTCGCCGATGCTAACTCCGGCGTATGCGCCGAACAGCAGGAGCGGCGCAATGATCGCGCATCCGAGCATGACCAAGAGATGCCACGACGGCCGTGGCTTGCGGAGCGCCGGCATCGTCCCGATCCGCAAGATGATCCCGCCGGCAACGCAGAGCAGGGCGACGGCGGTCGGCAGCGCGGGCGGCCGGACTGTCGAGCCGTAGAGCGTGTCGATGCCGGTCAGGTAGCCAAGCAGGCCGAACAGCCCGATGGCGCCGGCAAGGCCGCCGAGCAGGGTGGCGGCCAACCGGTGCCGCTCGAAACGGCTGAGCGCGAGCGAGCCGCCCGCGAGCACCATCCCCAGCGTCGCCGCATTTATTACCCGGTATGAGGTCGCGGCTGTCCGGAATGAGGCGTCCCCCGGCGCCAGCCAACGGTCGATGCCAAGCTCGAGGTTGAACAGGACCACACCCAGGCCGAGCACCGCGAGGGAGGCCACGCCGACACCGACCGCGAATGCGAAGCGCCAGTCCCTGCCGGGGTGCACGAGTGCCAGGCCGAGGGCTGCGAGGCATGAGGCGGTCACCGGTTTCATGGTGGCGAAGCCCGGGCTCCAGCTCGACAGCAGCGGCAGCCCGGCCCACCAGCCGATAAGCGCGGCGGCGGCGATTGCCGCCGCCGCAAAGCCAGCAGCTTGACCTGCGCGTTGTCTCTTGAGGTGGCTGGCCTCGCCAGCAAACAGCGTCACATGAGCTCCAGACCGTCAAACCGCAGCCGGCAGGCGCTCGTGGACAATGGTCGAACCGGCCCGGCGACGTTTTCAACATAAGTGCGTGTGTGCGTGCGAACAGGGCCGGGTGTTGCAAAAATTTTCATCAGAGCCGGAACAGTTGGCTTGGTACTCATCCATCTGAGATACATAGACGCCGGCACCTTCCACCTGCCCGAGCTGTGATGTAGGCTTAGAGATCAGGCCGAATTGCACCAAGTCTTCGCTATGCGAGCCCATGAAAAGTGCGGCTGGAACCTCAGGGATCGATGCGCCAGATTACCTTGATCGCCTTCCTCCAAGCGCAGAACTGCACAAATTTTGCGAGTTCCTGGCGTCATCCGCAATCACGCACCGATACCTGGTCGGCGGACTACTACCGGCATATCGGCCGCGTGCTTGAGGAGGGCAAATTTCACCTCGGATTTTTCGACGACCGTTTGTCGATGCCCGACATGTACGGGCGCAATCACGCGCACACGGTTCGGCATGGCATTCGTTGCGTAAAGTTGGATGCGGTGACGGTGCTCACCGTGATGGGCATGGCAACAGAGCGGCTCGGTCTCGGCGCGACCTATTCGACCAGCTATTACGAGCCATTCCATGTGGCGCGCCTGTTTGCGACACTCGATCTGATGACCGACGGGCGGGCGGCCTGGAACGTCGTCACGTCCCTTAATGACGGCGAGGCGCAAAACATGGGCCGCGATGAAGTCATCGGGCACGACCTGCGCTACGATCGGGCCGACGAGTTCATGGAAGTCGTATTCGGCCATTGGGACACCTGGGAAGACGATGCCATCGTCCAGGACAAGGTGACCGGCCTGTTCGCGAACCCTGAGAGGGTTCACCGCCTCGACCACCACGGCCGTTATTTCCGGTCGCGCGGGCCGTTTACCGTGCCGCGCTCGTCACAGGGCCACCCGGTCATTATCCAGGCCGGCCAGAGCGGTCGCGGCAAGAGTTTCGGCGCACAATGGGGCGAGGTGATCTTCGTCGTCTATCCAAATATCGAGATCGCCAAACGCGACTATGCAGATTTCAAGCAGGAAGTGGCGCGCCGCGGTCGTGATCCCGAGCACGTCAAGGTGGCGCAGCTCATCAACACCGTGTCCGCCGCGACAAAAGCGGAGGCGCAGGACAAGTGGGCGGAGATCAGCAAGCTGCCGCTCGAGATCGACGCGTTGTCGCTGTTGTCCGAGGTGCTCAACTTCGACTTTGCCAGGAAGGGCATGGACGAGGCTTTCACCGATGAAGAGCTCGCGGAAATGTCCGGTCTGCAGGCGATCCGCGATCGCGTCGTGCAGGCGAGCGGGAACAAGAATCCGACCGTGCGCGACTTCATCCATTTCAGCGGCCGCGGCCGCGTGCATGACCCGATTATCGGCGGCCCGCAGGAGGTTGCGGACCGGCTCGAGCAATGGTTTGTCGAGCGCGCCTGCGACGGCTTTGTGGTTTCCGCCACACATGTCCCGGGCGCTTACGAAGACTTCGTTCGCTTCGTCGTGCCGGAACTCCAACGCCGCGGCCTGTTCCGCAAGGAATACGCAGGCAAGACTTTGCGCGAGAATCTTGGCGTGCCCATACCGCAGGCGGCTGCATGGCGACGCAGATACTCGCCGGCGGGTTTCTAGTGGAGCGATTCCATGAAACCGATCGCATTGAACGATCGAAATCGACCCCCTCGGACCTCATCCTGAGGAGGCCGCGCTCTTCGCGCGGCCGTCTCGAAGGATGGCCGCGGGCACGATCTCGCTTGTGGCCGTCCTTCGAGACGCGCGCAAGAGCGCGCTCCTAGTACGAAAGTGAAAACAAAATTCCCGCCGGGCAGCACCATGGAGAATAGACTTTCATCCGCAGTGGTCGGCCCCGCCGGTGGGCAACTCAGGACGAGGTCGATGGATGATATCTGTACGATGGGAAACGCTTTTCTTCGTCATCCGGTTGCCAACCGGGCGGACCAATGAGGTACGACCCCCGCTCCCGCCACGATCGCGCGTGCCACAGATCGCGAACGAGCGCCATCCATTCATGAAAGGCGATGAAGACGGGATTATTGGAGCGAAGCGGCTCCACCAGGCCGTAGCGGCACGGCAGATCGTCGCGTTCGGCAACGAAGGTGCCGAAGATGCGGTCCCAAATGATGAACACCCCGCCATAGTTGTGGTCGAGATATTCGGGATTGGCCGCGTGGTGCACGCGATGGTGAGAAGGTGTGTTGAGGACGTATTCGAGCCAGCCAAGCTTCGGAATCCATTCCGTGTGCAGCCAGAATTGGTAGAGCAGGTTCAGCGCGATGGCGATGGTCACCGCGCGCGGCTCGAAACCGAGCCAGACGAGCGGCACGAAGAAGATCGCCGTCCCGGTCAGCCGCCCGGTCCAGCCAAAGCGGTAGGCCGCAGCAAAATTGAGGTCATTTGAGGAATGATGGACCGCATGCGTCGCCCAAAACCACCGAACCCTGTGGCTGCAGCGATGGAACCAGTAGTAGCAGAAATCCTGACCGATCAGGAGCGCAACCACCGCGACAGCGGTGTCGATCAGTATCGTGAAGAGGCGGTGACTGTACGCCAAATCATACGCCGGCGCCGCGAGGCTTAGAGACAGGAACGTCAATACAACGTACTGGCGCCCAAGCGCATCGGCGAGCGAGGCGAAATACGCACGCCAATTGTAGTTGCGCCTCATCACGACGGCGAGAACCAAGCCCTCAAGGGTCGCAATCACAATCACGACAGGGAGCGCAAAGGTGAGGATGCGGGCGACGGCCATCATGTCGCTCTCCTTTGGCGACGCTTGATCATGCGTCGGCCGGTCAGGAAGTTCCGTGGTCTAGATCAATTCAGATCCACAATCTGAATTTTGCAATTCTAACTTGATGCAGATAGAATTTCCCGTCTTGCCGGATTCAAATCGCGGCTGATCAATTCCTCGATAGGCTGGCCGATTTCGGAATCGGCGAGAGGTCAGACGGCGCGTTCTGCATTCCATTCGAACGCTCGCGCCGATACTCGGTGGGCGTCATCCCGGTGTGCGCCTTGAAGGCACGATTGAATGGCCCGATCGAACCAAAACCGGTGTCGAGCGCGATGGTAAGGACCGGCACGCTCGATTGGCCTGGATCGCTAAGTGCAGCTATGGCCTCGGAAAGGCGGTAACCGTTGACGAAGGCGCTGAAATTGCGATGTCCCAGTTTCTGGTTGATCAGTCTGCGTAACCGGTATTCAGGTACAGACAGCTTCGCGGAGAGCACGGCGATGCTCAGACCTTCTTGTCGATAAATCTTGTTGTTCTTCATCAGATCATCAAGCGCCGTCAGCAATGCAGCATCTTGTTCATTGACTTCCAGCGCGGGAGCAGGATCGTTCTGACGGACTTCGCGCGGCAAAGACGCGCTTCGGTCAGGAATGTCGGAGGCGGCGAATTGCCCGAAGGCGGAGACGGACAACCGCGCGGCCGCGTAGACAGATGTCAACGCCAGCAGACCAACCGCATTGATAAAGCTGAAGGGGGCTGAGGCCGCGCTGCCGGGTAGAAGCCACTGTGAGACTATGATCCCTGCTGTATAAAGCGCCGCGGATATCACGAGCACCAAACGAAATCGCCGCCGCCCTTCCACAAGATCGGCATCCCTGCCGATGAGCGCATGCCAAGTAGCGAGAACAATGAACATCAGCGACAGCCCGTCATGAAGAAAATCGGCGGCCGGTTGGTTGCCGAGCATTTGCCAAAGACCAAGGAGAACGAGGCCAAGCCAGGCGAGATGCCGGTACAATGAGGGTTTGAAATCGTCGTCGCAGTATGCAGCCGCGGCAAGCCAGAAGGCGGCCGGCGTGCCAGAGCTGACGAGCCCGATCGGTATGCGCCAGCGCGGGTCGAGCCCATGGAAGCCGGGAGCCGACGCGATGACGTAAGCGGCGACGCTCAGTACAAACAGCGCGGAATAGCGCCTTGTCGGAACCTGTCGCCGATCACACAGGACGAGCGTGGCAACGAGCAGAAGAACCGTTACCGCGCCCCCGCGTATGGCGGCCTCGATCACCGACATGGCGCCCTCATGACGTCGTCCATGCTGCCTACCATGGTGCAAGCGGTAATGTCAGAGCGAAGTCTTGTCACCGAGTACGGCGCGGCAATCTATCCGATTTTACCGGCGCCAAGGCCTGCCCCTCCGAGCCGCAAAATCTGCCGGGCGAACGCCGCGGCGGAGACCAGAAATCCAAGCGCGAGCATCGTCCAGGGCGGCGGGATGCCCAGGATCGGAGTGAAATATATGCTGAAAATCTCGGCCAGGGCATAGCCACGGAATGCCCAGATCGAGCCAACTTCAAAAGCCGCCGTGAAAAGGCACGAGGCGAGCGCAAGCAGTGCCAAGGCGGCGGCATTCGCTCCGTGTCCGCGCCGCGCCAGCACCCGCCACGTCATGAGCCAGAATAACGCACCGCTCAGCAGGAACTGGTCCGGAAATAACCCGGGCGACAGGAGGTAGTGAAGGATCGCCAAGGCCGTGGTCAGGTAGACCGCGCTGTGCAGCCGTTGCCATCCTTTCGCTCCCATCCGCCGGACCGCGGCATCGACGGAGGTCGCCCCCAACGCGACGAGGCCGATGGTCGAGGCGGTTGCCACGATCAGGGAGAGCCTGGTCGCCATTTCGTGGGCGATGAACGCAAAGTTCCAAAACCGCAGGGCGAAATAAATGACGATATGCGCCATCGCGTAGGCGAGCGCCGTCACCCCGATCATGCGTCGCACGATGATGAGCCGGCGCCAGCCGAATATGGTCGACGCCGGCGTAATCGCCAGCGCCGCGAGCAGGATCGCGGTTGCCCACAAACCCGACCAGTAAGTCATTCCGCCGAGCGGAACCGGTCCAAATTCGCCGGTGGCGACCTGCTCAATAAGCCAGATCGCCGGCACGAACATGAGGGCGAACGTGCCGGCCTTCAGCACGGAAAGCTTGCGTGTCCGCTCTTGCCACGGCCAGATCAACTGCAAGTGCTGCTCCTCGGCGGCGATTGACGCCCGCTACCGCACCGCGGCCTCGCGCGTGTAGTAGCGGGTGGCGTAGGGTTTCGGCGCATATTCCGGATGATAGCGGCACGGGCCATCCAGGCTCGCCCGCAATTGTTCGCACCCCGCCGCGATCGATTGCGCCGTCGGCTTCGTGCCCTTCTCGACCCACTGCATGAGGGCGTCGAGCCCGGCGGCGAGTTCCGGTGCGCTTTGCGCGGTGTGGCCGCGCTCGTCCGTGAAGGCCTGCACCAGGCGGTCGGCGCCGCCGGCCGCCTTGGCGGCATCCAAATAGGCGGACTGCGCCTCGACCACGACCTGCGGGTCGTTGATCGAGTGGATCGACACCACCGGCACCGGCAGCACCCCGGTCGGATCGCCGTCGGCCCGCAACGCCGCGGCGGCAGCCGGATCGGCCTCAAATCGCCCGACCTCGCGGTTCAGCGTCGCGTCATCGGAAGAGCCCTTGTAGCGGACGCCGACGTTCGAGAACGGATTGCGCCCGCCGGTCGTGTTCCTCACGATGTCGCGGAATAACAGCGTTCCCGCCTGCATGTGGCGCACCAGCAGATTTTCCGGATAGCCCATCACGCCGAGGATGTTCGCCAGGTTCTGCTTCTGCCGGTCGCTGCGCGCCGCGGCCGGATG
>WNFT01003860.1_pt1 | contig 13110 bp, 17 predicted proteins | sample 5400191 | NCBI WGS metagenome assembly WNFT01 (sample SAMN13153359, study PRJNA577476) | soil metagenome | isolation source: 80 cm saprolite under Madrone tree | place: USA:California | collected 2016-06-14
GTCTAACGTTTCATTTACGATTTGGCCTTAGACGGGTCTTTCTGCTCCTTCCAAGTCGACCCGCAAACGTGGCAATTGTGATACCTGAACTCGTCTGTTTCGTCAGATGACCGAGTACATGGCCCTGTCGTACCGCAGACGGGGCAAGTGTGAGTTGTCTGCTCCAACGTCTTGGTCGGTTCCGAGGTTTATCCGACCCTGATTATGTCTTCCTGTGGCTTAGATAGTTGTTGGTAGCCGCTCGCTGTGACCAGAACATCCTGTTCCAGATTACATGTTCCAAGCTTGCTTGTGACCGAGGGCTCAATCGTGAAGACCATGTCCTTCTGAATCGGCTTCTCCACCTGCTTGCCGTATCTGTTCGGCCACTTTGGACCAAGTAGCGGTCCGATCTCATGGGTGCTCCGGCCCAGGACGTGTCCTAGAGCATGTTTGTACTCCGGGTAGCCTTTCTTGACGATTAGCTTTCTGCCAGCACTATCGACCTTGTAACCTACAGTCCCTGGCTTCAGGGCTGCAAGAGCCGCGTCATTTGCAGTTCTAGCGGTCTCGAACATGCGCTTCACCGAACTAGGAATATTTCCGGGCCCAACGAAATAGACTCGCTGGATATCACTGCAGTAGCCTTCATAGTTGACTCCGAAATCGAGTTTGACGAAATCACCGTTCCGAATAGTGGTATTATGATAGCCTATGTGGCCCATGGGATCGCCCCCAACGTTCACGGACGGACAACGGTCAAAAGCCCAGGCGGTCGATAGACCCCTTTGGGCGAGAAGTTTGTGCGCGAACTCATGTACGTACCTGTCCTTCTTGCCGGGTCTGATGGCACTCTCGACCTCGTCATAGAGCTTCTCGCACTCGGCTATGGCTTTCTTTACCAGTTCGACTTCTTCGGGGACAAGCCTCGCGCGCAACGCGATGGCCAAGTCCTCCCCTGACACGAACCGTTTGGAATATCCCTTCAGTGCCCGTTTGAGATATGCTTCCATGCCGCTCGTCATGCCATCTGCAGCGCCTTCGTCGTAACTTGAGTTGACGGCGATGCTCTTCGGTTTTCTTTTTCCGATTATCTGTTTCAGCTTGGGAGCGGCGCCCTCGCTTGCGTATCCAACGACCTCGTCGTAGAACTTGTTCTGCCGGATCGTATCAACCTCCAAACCTCCCACAACAGCAGTCTTCGTACCATCCTGATCGATTATCGCCGCGGACCTCCATGTCAGATCGCTGAACCTCAGATCTTGAGCTAGTGGATCCTCGTTCCCCTCCCGGGTAAACGTGATCCAGAGGTCTATTCCCTGTTCCCTCATTGTTTGCTGAATCCATTTCAGCTTCTTCCTGAGAAATTCCATTTTGAGGGGGGCTTTGTCGAGCTTCACAGAGAATGATCTATGCGGGAATTGACTTATTGCTTTCTGTTGAGTTCTGTTCCCTCTTCATAGTATAGGAAGGGCTGTTAACTGACATCGGATGAGCTCAGCTAGTCTTAAACCGGTACATTCCAGTGGGACGCTTACTCACTATGCCTGTCGCTATTTGGGCTACTCGACCTAGGAGAAAGTCGAGGGCTCGAGAGATAATTGTCCAAATTCTTCGAATAGCGTTCATCTCATTACTGCTTGTCCTTCTTGGCGATCTCATCGTAATTCTAGTTCTCCTACTCTTTCCCTTCCAATTTCTAGCCCCCCTCCTCGCCCCGGTCGTTCCTCTCCTAGATTTTCGACTGATAGTGTCCGAGGGCTTGGCTGATGTTAGCGTAGGTGTGGTAATAGCGTACTTGCTTTGGAGAGGGCTAGGTCAAAGAAGACTGAGCATAATTGAAGAAGCTAACGCGATAATAAAGTACGATCATCTCAAAATAATCAAGTATGAAGAAACCCGGTATGTGATCAGCAGAGAGACAAACAAGGGCTATCTTCTCTCTCCGATAATCGCAAAGCTCGGCGATCAAGGAATCATCCGAACCGTCACCTCTGATACCATCAAGATTCGGGCTACAGAGACTGGAAGCGACGGATTTTACTTGGAAAAACGAGAACCTACAATAAAGGAGTTAGGCCTTTCTCCACTTGGTTGAGGATAGCGTTCTGAATCAGGGTCAACCATTTGTTTGAACCCTGAACGGATATTCCACAAGCGTCGGCAGATACCCTGCCCTACAAGCTTTCATGTGGTTGTAGATCGTTGTGATAGTCTTTGTAGCCCTTGAGGATAAGCGCATTCTCAATCTTCAAACCGGGCATCACCAAATCCCTATGATCCCAAGCGTCCAACTGGAGTTATAGCTCTCCAAGGTCCGGCCTAACAGAACCCTGTTTTGACGACCTCCGAGCGTCACCGGGAAGCACTGGCGCTCCAACGACTAGGAACACTATTCTACACTCCAATCAAGTTCGACTCTACGCCAAGGCTATTAGTGCTCGACTCTGAAATCGACCCTGATGCAAACAGGGCAATACTCGACTAGCCAGTTCGCGAGGGACGTCGACACGTGTGTCCGGAAATATCCAAACGAGTCAGAAGTTCTGAGACATATCAAACAGCTCCTCGAGAAACTCATCAAGAGCCCCGGATCAGTTCCAGCCGAAGCTTTCACGCCGAGAAAGGACAGGTTCGCGATGAACCTCATCCATATGCCCAGCGACGAATTGTTCTCGATAATCGGAGGAGTCTGGCATCCGGGCCAGACAACCCCCATTCACGACCACCTAACATGGGCGCTTATCGGCGTCTATGACGGCGAAGAGCGCGAAGCACTGTTCCGCAGAACCGACGATGGATCAAATCCCAAGATTGCGAAGATCGAGAAGGTCAGCGAAAAGATCAACACAAAAGGACACGTAACAGTTCTAGGTCACCGTGGCATCCACAGAGTCGACAATATTTCAGGAAAACCAACAACAAGCATTCACGTCTACGGCCGTGATATCGGCCACGCGGAACGACACAGCTACGACCCTGTTACCGGAGAGATCGGCAGGTTCGTCTCCGGATACTGCAATGTCCTCCGAGACACGGAACGATTCTAGAAAAGTAATACTCCAAGGACCTTCATTCGCTGAAGACCGGGAACCTCTTTTCTAGGTTAGGTTCGAGTCTGCAGGTGCTCCCCATTTCTCGGCGTAGCTGACCTCGTTTAAGCTCGGGAATTTCTGGGCAACCTCTTCGTCTGGGTATCCCATCAGGCCAAAGTAGATTATCTCGTGGTCTCGTGGAATCCCTAACACTTCATTGATGGGTTATACTACCTCTGGAGTCAAGATTCCCATTATCCCATGCAGTCCTATTCCGTGCGCCAGGGCTACGAGTTCAACGCTCCGTACGGCTGTTCCAATTTCTTGCACGCTGAAGATTCGAACCAAATCGCCGACCACGAAATGGAATTGTTCGAGTTTCTTAGGCTGGCAGAATGCGATTAAGAGAGGCGCTCTCTTCCATCTCTCAACGAATTCAACATCTCGAGTCTGTCCTATTTTCCGGAGACCTCTTTACCATGATTCGACAACCCTGACAAGGTTCTCCTTCTTGCTTACCGAGATGAGTTTCCATTTCCCGAGCCATGCGCATGAGGTTGATGCTTTCAGAATTTTCCCTAAGACTTCGGGTTCTATTTCTCTGGCTTGAAAAGACATGGCGCCTTTTTCGTAGAACAAGAGACGTCTAACGGATTGAAAATCGGTTGCTACTTGCAATCTTGATCGATGTTGTGGTGGTGGAGACCCTTAAGTAAATTCCTACTCTCATCGCGACGGTTACGTGCATCTCAATTTCATAACTTGTCGTTGTGCCTCAAACTCGCCAGGAAATTGTCCGATCACAAAATGCTTGATCGGCCATGGCATCTTCAAGGTCAACTTTTCAAACACGATGAATAGTGCCCAGCTGAACGAGAAGACAAATCCCGTTAGCTCTTCACCCTTCTAGTCCCGCGGTAGACTAGTCTAGTTTCTCGCTTATCTCCATAGCGTCTTTAGTACTGTCCGAGAATTCTAGGAGGGTTTCAATTGTCCGGCTCTTGTAGGGACCCTGGTTTCGGACATATTCTAGATAGTCTTGCATCTGATCCTTGAATATGCCCACGTTGTCTGCGACGACGACGTTACCCTTGTGAAGGTTCCTTTCTACAGCTTTCAGATATGCAAGATATTGCGTTTTCTCCGCGTCCAGGAAAACTAGGTCAAAGCTTCCGGTGAGCTTCCCCAATTCAGTCCTTCCATCTCCTTCAACTACCCTAATGCTCCTTTCCATGTTTGCCCGCTTGATATTCTCCTTGGCAATGCGAACATGTTCCGGGTTCTTCTCGACAGAGACTATCTCAACTCCAGGAGGAGAGTTCTTGGCCATCAGTATCGCAGAGTACCCGTAGAGTGCTCCGACCTCAAGAATTCGCTTTGGCCTGGTCTTCTTCACGATTTCCGCGAGGATCTTTCCCTTCACGGGGCCAATAGAAGGGATGAATGAACGTTGTCCAATCGCCTCGATTTCTTTGAGGACAACGTCCGCGGGGTCCGACTGCTTCTTCAATGCCCAAACTCTCCTACCAATTCGGCCAAGCTATACTTAACGAAAACACCAGAGTCTAGCCCTCACACGTGTTCTCGTTAGTTCTCTAGAGAGACAGTAGCCCCGGTTCAAATCTAGCGAGTCATACGTGTCTTGGTAGGAAAAGACAGGGGAAACGGCAAGATTGCAGCTGACAATGCTCAAGGGCAAGATTCACAGAGCGCGAGTGACAGGTTCGGATCTCAACTATGAGGGAAGTATCGAGATAGACTCCTCTCTAATGGAGGCGGCTGGCATTCTCCCCTTCGAGGAAGTCGGTATTTGGAGCATTACGACCGGTGAAAGGTTCTCCACCTACGCACTCCCCGCGGACCCGCGGAGCGGAATAATCGCGCTCAACGGAGCGGCCGCCCGGAAAGTGCAGCCGGGGGACGAGATCATCATCACAGCCTTTGTGTCTGTGAGCGAGAAGGAAGCTGAACACTGGAATCCGAAGATCGTCTTTGTCGATGAGAAAAACCGGTTCAAACCTCTCACTCATGCTCCAAGAGCGCTAGCTCACCCACGAAAACTAGCCCACTAAGATCGTCTAGCAGGGCATCGAAAACTCTCGCTGCATCAAACTTGTTTCCGAGCGGACGCTAGGAACATTGGGATCTTCACCTGTTGCTCTTCTTGCGTGCTCGTGCAGCAAGAAGATAACTCGTCAACTTTCACATCTTCTAACCGGTTCTTTTTCATCATCCCGAGAACATCCTCCATCTTGAACCCAAGCCACAGATCCGCGTGTTCCTTCCGTAACCATTCGTAGTTGTGTTCTTGTAGGTCGGAGATTGCGATTCTTCCCCCAGGCTTGAGCACTCTAGCCATCTCTGCAATCGCCATGTCTGGATGGGGGCAGTGGTGCAATACCATGTTGCCGATTACAACATTGACAGATGAATCTGGCAATTGCATGTGTTCGACGTTTCCAATTCGGAACTCGACCTTCCCCTTTCCCAGTTTCGCAATTGATTCATCGCTCATACCTCTGGAGAAGTCGAGCGCGATGACTTTGCGGGCGATCATAGCAGCCCCTTGAGTCAGAAACCCTGTTCCAGCACCCACGTCCAGGACGGTGTCGTCGGGACTAATCTGGGCCGCGTTCAAGACGGCGTCCCGGACCTCCTCTCCGTAGAAGCTCTTTCTCATATTGTCCCACTGGGATGAGACTTGGTTGAAGTATTCCTTCACCCGACGCGACATGATTACTGGATGATGATGTTGGAATCAGTTAAAGAATGCGCAGACGTATGCCCGCTCTGTAAGCGGAGATAGCTGGGCCGATCGCAATATGGTGATTGAAGCCGATTTCTACAAGGTCCGTCTTCGATTCAAGCGCCTTTTCGCCGACCCCTCAATCTTCGAGGACCAGAGGAACGCCGCTCGACGATACCTCCTCCCGAAAACTATTGGCGACAAAACCGCAAGCCTGTATCAGATAACAAGCGATATCTCGCCAACGGATGACGTGGGGAAACCCTCTGAAGTTGCCGGGACCGCCCGGTATGTTCACCGGGGAAGGGTCGTTCGCTCAGAGTACTTCGAAAAAGCGAACGTGACGCTGGAGTATGCGGATTTTGGCAGCGGCATCTCGCCTAGTGATCATCAGAGGCTATGGAAGAAGGAGAAGTGGGGACGAATGAGCTTCAACCTCAACGAATTTCGCCACGAGCACTTGAGGATCGAAATACCTGATACTTCCGAGCTGTATGAAATGCTGCGTGCTAGAGCTGACCCGACGACTCTGGTTGACGTCGAGCTCCCTGAGCTTCCGGACAACTTCTTTCGCTCTGCCATCGGATACCTTGAAACCCGCTTGAAACAACTCGCCGAGGCGCAGCACGAGACGATCGAGATCTACGTTGCAAGGGACTTGCTTGTTGAGGAGAAGGAGGCCTTGGAGAAGAGACTGACCCGTCCGTCGACACAATCTACAATCTACATTATGTTGTCGAAAGCCGAAGAACTACCCATGCTCTAGCGACGTTGTCCTAGGGCGGAAAGCCTAGACGATTTGCCTATAGGATTCGATGAATTCTGGATCTATTACTCCCGAAATGACCTTCTCAGAACCGTCAGGAAGTATTACAGGCGTGCCTGCAGCGTGGTAGGGGAGCTCGAATTTCTCCAGTTTCTCTGGTGCTTCTACTTCGAAGAGCTTGCGGCATGCCCCATTCTGGTAATGGAAGCAGTAGATTTTCTCGACGCGTCTCTCTCCAAATCCACCAGCTCTCCCTCCGGCGGCATGGCCTTCTTCAGGCAGTTGGAGGATGTAAACGGAATTTTCTCCTTGAAGTGTCTTTAGGTCGACGGGGTTTTGTGCGACGAGTATTCGTCGTCCTTTTTGGGAGATGAGATGCGACAGTTCTTCGAGCGGTGTCATGCTGACCGGAACTCCGTGGTCATGTAGAAATATCTATGCTGCACGCGCTCAGAGGAAGCTGATCGTCGCGTCCTTCCTACCGATCCGGACCAGTTTTTCAATCTCCTTACTCTCCTCCTCGCTGAGGGGAGTATAGAGCCGATGGTCGCCGGTGGAGCTTGAGTATCGGCCGGCTATGAGATATGCGTCCTTATTCGCTTCTTTCAGAACCGTGACACGGTTCAGCGCGTCCTTCGCAGTGTAGAGATAGAGAGGGGTTGCATCGAACTTCTGGACGTCCTTCATGGAAAGCTGCTTTTTTTCAAGGGGCATTGACTATCGCGGCCGTCTTCGGAACACGGCTCTGATCTTAGTTAAGCCTTCACGAATAGATAGGCCCATGCCATAGCGCGATTGGTATGGCTTAAATGCAGTCCAATAACACGAATCCCATCTGATAGAAAAAATGAAAATGCCCTTACTCGTACTCGGAGTGGTAATACTCGCTGCAGGTCTCGGAACTTGGGGCTACCTTTACTCAATGAACATACACCATACAATTCAGCTTGGAGGCTTGGGATTGGTAGTCCTGGGCGCCATTATCGCTATTGGAGGGGCCATGATGAAGACAGTCAGTGTCGGTGCTACTACCGGCGCAGGACAGTTCACTTGCGCAAAGTGCGGTGCCAAGTTCAGCTCTGAAGCCGCTTTGAACCAGCATACCAAAGACAAGCACGGAATGTAGCCGTAGCCCTTCCCATCCTTCTCCGGAAAAGGAACGAGCGCTCCACGGCACATTTCCTCACCCTCGAATTGTCCCCGTTTTCTTAGAATCCTGATTTTTCATAGGACTCATCGAATGTCGACGGTAGACTCAGAGGAAAGAGGAGTTCGTGAACTACAGTCTAGACGTTAGACCTTGAGTTGGCCTGACCTTCGGAGAGACTCAACTTGTCCCTGGGTGTACCGGAACATGATGTCCCCGCGCTCTGGCTGGAAGTCCCAGGGAGCGACCAGGACGGTATCGCCCATCTTGATCCACACACGGCGTTTCATCTTTCCCCGAATTCGACAAACCCGGGTTACGCCGTCCGCGCATTCGACGAGTACCCTGTCGTAGCCGAGGAGGTTTTTGACGGTCCCGTAGAGTTGGCCTGGACCAGGTGTGAGCATCTCGCTGAGGTTGGCCTCGCTGAGGACCTTTCGCTTTCCCATACTATCATCCTAGCAGAGTATGGCGGTAATATTAAAGGTCAAAATGCGGACCCGTGATCCCGCGACGTCTTAGTTTTTCCACTTGACCGAGCAACCGAAAGGCCGTGTCTCCTGGACAGAGGGCTTCTGATCTACGAGAATCGCATCCAATGCGTTCCTGAGATCTTTGATTTTCACTGATTCTGAGTTTCGGTTGTCATCGATTCTACCCTTGTATTGAAGTCGCCGCTGCTGATCAAATGCAAAAACGTGTGGGGTGCAAATTGCGCCATATTTCCTAGCGATTTCCTGCGTTTCATCTCTCAGGTAGGGGAAGTTGAAGCCCTGTTCCTTGGCCCTCTTGATCATGTTCGGATAGCTATCTTCCGGATAATCGCTGTCGTCGTTGCTGTTTATCGCCACTAGCGTGACTCCTTTCGCTGAGTAATCCTTCTGGAGCTGGACCATGCGGTATTCGTAGGCTTGAACGTAGGGGCAGTGATTGCAACTGAAGACAACTACCAACGCTTTCTTGTCAGCGAAGCTGTTCAGATTGTGAGTCTTGCCATCGACTCCTTTCAATTCAAAATCGACGGCGGATGACCCGAGAGGGAGTCCAACCGAGTCAAGGGTTGTCGGTGACGTAGGCATAGTCAAATTGACGTGAGGAAGGCCTTAGAAACCTTTCCAGCTCCGACTTCTCTCGGTGCCCAGTTCGGATTGAAGACGAAAGGAATGGTGGGCGTGTCAGGCTTCAGTTATGCTGGCTGGAAAGGAAACTTCTACCCTGAGAGCCTGAAGAGCGAGGAATTCCTATCCTATTATTCTCAGCGGCTCAACAGTGTCGAAATCAACAGTTCCTTCTACGCTCCTCCGAGCCTTGCAATGGTGGAGTCATGGGCCGGCAAGACTGGCGAGAACTTCAAGTTCTCATTCAAAGCGCCAAGACAGATCACACACATCCTGAAGCTTGGGAAGGGATCGGTTGAGGCGACAGAAAGACTTGGAGTGACATTGAGATTTCTCAAGGAGAAAAATGGTCCAATACTCTTTCAGCTTCCGCCCTACTCGAAACAGGACCTGAAGCTCCTAGAAGATTTCCTCGCAAACACTTCCAAGATCGGAGAAAGAGTATTTGAATTCAGACATGAGTCTTGGCTGAACGATCTCACCTATGCGACCCTGGAAAAACATGATGCTGACTTCTGTATCGCGGAAACAGAGGATATGAAACCAGTCTTCAAAGTTACAGGAAAAACGCCGTATTTCAGGCTGCGAAAGGAATCATACGATGACAAAATGATTGACGACTGGACTGGAAAGATCAAGGAAACGAGTAAGGGAAAGGAGTCTGTCTACGTCTATCTCCGCCACGACGAAAACGGGGACAACGCCACGAGGGCGTTGAGGATTCTAGAATCGATAGCTTGAGAAAAGAAGGGTTGGCAATCGCTTTGCAGTTGTAAACAGAGATTGTCTTAGGTCGTTTTTGCTGCTGCTTTCTTTAGCTCGTCGTAGTTCGGTTCTTTGGTCGGGTCGTCGCTGACCCATTTGTAGACAACTACTCCGTTGTGATCTAGTATGAAGACAGCTCTCTTTGCAACAGTGTATCCTTTGAGGTTGCCGAAGTTTTCATGATAGACATTGTAGAGCTTGACGACCTCTCTGTTGTAGTCAGAGAGTATCGGGAAGTTGAGATTGTTGTTCTGTGCAAAGGCTTTGTTGGTGAATGGATCGTTGACGCTGATCCCTACAACCTGCGCATTTACCTTGTTCAGTTCTTGCATGTTGTCGCGCAAGGTGCACATTTCACGGGTGCACACCGTGGTGAATGCTCCGGGGAAAAACGCGAGGAGTGTTGCGCCGTTGGGTTTCAGAAACTCCTGACTACTGCGAGGTTTTCGATCGGTGTCGGGAAGCGTGAAGCTCGGAGCTCTTTCGCCTTGGTTGACCATTCTCGGTCGAGTTTTGTAAGCGTCTGATGGATGTTTCTAAACCTTACAGCCCTACGACCAGCAGACTAGATCTCAAAGGGCAAGAGGGTCTGGTGGGTTCTAAAAATAAAGTTGGGGGAGCCTAGTATTGATTTCTAGGCCCACTTAATCGTCGTTGCCTTGATCGTCGGAGCTGTCGTTATCTTTGTTGTCCGCGCAACTGCCAGTGTCGTCAGTGTCATGGCCGTTCGAGTGAAGCCCGTGAGTGTTGAGGGTGTCGTTGTCGGTCTTGGTGGAGTGAGTTGCGTCGTGCTGCGGGTTGTGTTTGCCTAGGGCTGCCATGAAGCCTTGCGCTTTGCCTACAAGAGACGTGTCTGGTTTGTCTTGCTTGTCGTGTCCCTTTGCAAGATGCAAGCCTTCGTTAGTATGGCCACTCGGATCTGTGCTGTCGTCAGAAGTACAAGTTGGTGGGGTTGTGTCGGTTGAACAGTTAGTGGTACATGGAGGAGTGCAATTAGTAATGCAATTGTTGTTATTGTTGTTTGTGTTGCCGCCGTTGTTGGCTGAAGCTTGTAACGCAGGGCCATGTAGAAGGAAGGGTACGAGGAAAGCGCCGATTCCTGCGACGATCAGGGCGATAGCGCCCACTTTGCGTTTTGCTGATGAATCCATTGTTGTTTTTCCTTTCTCCCTTTTCTTGGAGTTGAATCCCCGGTTTGAGAGGGCTGGGTATATGATACAACGATTTGAACAGCCAGAAAGGTGTCAAATCGAGCTTGTTGCCCCGATTGATCTTTGAGTGTTTGGAGGTATGGGATTTCGAGCTATAGCACTCGGAGAAAGAGATAGAGGATGAGAAGGTTGGGAATTGTTACGAGGAGCCCGATCTTTGAGAACTCAACAAATCCAAATCCTGATCCCCGGCTTTCCGCTTCTTCCAGTACAATTACGTTGCTGGCCGCGCCTAAGAGACTGATCCCTCCAGCGAGGGTGCTGGCACCGGCTAGAGCCATCCAAGGCTTGACATCCGCGCCGGTGAAGCCTGCTGCTTGCATCGCTTTGATGTAGACCGCAACAAAGGGAACATTGCTCAATAGCTGGCTGAAGAATGCGCTTGCCAAAATTATCGTGACGATCGAGAGCCCAGGATCTGATCTGTTGAGAACGGGCAAGTAGGCCATGAGACTTTGGAGAGCGTTTGATTCCCAGAACGCCTGCATCACGATGAAAAGCGAAATGAAGAAGAGTATGATCCCCCAGTCGACGGATCTTAGAATCTCTCTTCGTCTCCCGCTCCCCAGGAATACGATCGTTGCGCCGAGGAGTGAGATGGTTCCGAGGTTGAAATTTCCCTGAACACCGAACAGCCCGGCGATGCCGACTAGAAAGAAGCCGAGCACAACTATTGATGCGGCCCATCCTGAGAGCTTTGCTAACTTTCGATCTTTGATTGCTTCTTGAGGATTAATTTGGAGTTGTGATAGTGTTGAGTTTGTGAATTCTTTCCGATAGTACCATCGAAGGATTAGATACGTGACTCCTAGTCCGACCAATGTTGGAGGGCCAAGGTAGTACAGAAAATCCAGCATAGGGTTTGGAATTCCTGTTGACAGCGCGACCAGAAGGTTCTGCGGGTTACCAATAGCCGTCATCGTGCTGCCAATGGTCACTCCTAGGGCGAGGGTGATGAGGAAGACTCCGGGTCTGATACGCAGCTGCTTGGCTACACTCAACATGATTGGTGTGGCCATTAGAGCCAATGTGTCGTTCACCAAGAACGCTGACATCATGCTTATTCCAACGAGAACCAGCCCGAAAGCTTTCTGCGGCGACTTCGCCACCCGCAACAATCTCAGGGTAAGGTACTCTAGGAGACCGGAGAGATCCATCGCAGAAACCACCGAGAACATTCCGAGGAGGAAGAAGATCACGTTGAGATTGATTGCTGCGTAGGCGTCTCCTAGCGGGATGGCCCCTGAGAAGATCATTGCGACCGCTCCTGCCATCATTATGGTCCAGACGGGGATGCGAAACCATCGGAGGTTTCGTAGGATTATCAGGGCGTAGACGGCTACGAAGATAGCGATTGGGAGATAGTACAGGGTCAACTTGTACAGGGATCCGAAGTGATTCCTTCGACTCTAAGCGGTTTGGAGGAACTACGAATTACAGATCAATGTAAGCTCTCTGCAGAACTCGAGGAATCGGAGAATTAGGCTTCTCCAAGCCAGGTTCCGCTTTGTCCAATTGATGGGGTTACAGTTCCTCAAGCATCTTCTGGGACCAGAGGAGTGAAGCCTCCGGCTTCTTCGGAGAATCCTTGTCCTTTTTCACTTTGGGCCTTGTGGGAGGTTTCTCGGGTCTCGATGCTTCTGGAATCAGGCCCTTGTTGGAGAGGACTGGTTTGGGGCCTGCGGGGTCTTGGCCCTGTCCGATAACAGCGCCCGCTGGATCACGCATGATACCGTTCTCGTAGAAGGCCTTGTAATGTCCGTTGTAGTCGTAGATGAACCCGTCATCGTCCATCCACGCGATGTTGTGGCCGTCGAAGTCCACAATTCTATGGTCTTTTAGCAACCTGTACCTCGCCGTCCCGTTTTCGTCCCATATTACGTCGATTTCTTCTTCTTCGGCTTCTGGTCCTAGTTCCAAGTTCGTCTCTCCACACGGTTAGCTCTCAAGCTAAGAAGGTTACCGATGATATTGATAGCAAAGTAGGGAATAGGTCTGGTGCGACTTTGACTGTCTAACCCGATCAGGGTCCAACGTAGATATACTAGTCCACACCCGAGACCGCACTGAACAAGGTTGCCACGCCAGTCAAGGACTTATCGCATCAAGAAACGGCAGAAGAAGACGAACAGGTCTAGAAAGCGCACGGGTTCGAGTCGAAAGATAAGCAACCCTTTCAAGAGCAAACTCAAGAGCACACATTAGCCGAGGAATCATTCCCTTGGCGAGACGGATTCGAATGTGCTAGCTAGCCATCTTGCTAAAGTTGTCCAGGAACGTAACGAAAGACTTCTCCATCGAGGCCAAGCCACCTGTTGGTCCTTTTTCGTCTATGACGATGTA
>WNFT01003861.1_pt1 | contig 13110 bp, 11 predicted proteins | sample 5400191 | NCBI WGS metagenome assembly WNFT01 (sample SAMN13153359, study PRJNA577476) | soil metagenome | isolation source: 80 cm saprolite under Madrone tree | place: USA:California | collected 2016-06-14
GTTGACGTTCCGTCGCCACACGACGCGAAGGCAAGCTGTGTTGAATCATCGAACGCGCAAGCATCAACGCCCGCGCCGATCGGCACGGTCGCAAAAACTTTGCCAGTTTCGGTGGCCAGCATCGTCATCAATTTGTTGCTACAGCCCACAAACAATCGATGATGCGCCCTGTCGAACGCCATACCAGTCGGCTCGGTCCCCGGCGCGAGCGGCCAGCGCACAACGACTTGATCTTTTGCCGTGTCGATAACCGCCACTTCACTTTTGTCTTCGATGTTGCAGTAAACGCGCCCAGCCGCACCATCGACCGCCGCAAACTCCGGACTGCCACCGAGCGCGATCGTGCTGACTATGCTTGCCGTTTTTGCGTTGATCACCGTGGCCGAATTCCCACTGTGATTGAAAAAATAAACCTCGCCGCGAACTGGTTCGTAAACAAGCGCATCGGGATTCGTGCCCGTCTCTATTTTTGAAATCGTGCGCAGCGTCTTTAGATCGACAATGCTCGCTTTCGATTCTTTTCCATTCGATGCGAAACCGCGCTCAAGTTCCGGCGCGACGATGAATCCGTGAACGCCAGGAGTATCGCCGATCTCGCCGATTATCGCGTTCTTGGTAAGATCGACAACGACCACTTTCGTCGCGTGCGAGAGATAGAGGCGGCGCGCGGCTGCATCGACAGTCACATAATCCCAACCGCCTTCGCCACCAATTGGGATCTCGTTCAGAAATTTGTAAAGATCTTCAGCGATAGCGGTCGCACTCAGGCAGGCAACCGCGCAGCCGATCGCCAGTACGGTTTTGATTGGCATCCTGAAGTGATACGCGAATTTGTGCCAATTGCCTAACACCCCGACGCCGGACGAAAGATCACCGGCGGAATTCATTCCTGAAAGGAACCCGTTTACTTCACATTTGCGATCTTTACGATACTGCCCTTTGCCTGCGCGTCGTTTGGATCCTTCACCACGGTCACGTACAATTCTTTCTCGCCTTCGCTGAAGGCGACGTTGGTTGTGCCATCACCGGCGGCGATCTCAAATACGTGCAGCAGCTTGCCGTCTGGAGAAATCTTCAAAATCTTACCGCCGAACCATTGGGCAACGTAAATGTTGCCCTTGCTGTCGATCTTCATGCTATCGGGTCCGAGCCACCATGACTTGTTCTTGTCTTTCATGAGTAGATTGAGCAGCGCAAAGTTCGATCTGTTGCTCAACGAGCCGTCGTCATTGATCGTGAATTTCAACATGCAGTTTCCGACGGTCTCGCTGACGTAGAGAGTCTTTTGATCTGGAGAGACGCCGATTCCGTTGGCGTAGTTGAGATCGTCCGCCACCTCGACCCATTGCTCGCTGCCAGGCGCAAGATAGAGAATTTTTCCTGCCACGGCGGTCGGCACTTCCTTATATGGACCGAAGACCGTGGCATACGCGCCGCCGTTTGCGGTCACGACAATATCATTGATGCCGCCGTCGAATGGCTTGCCGTTTTTGTCGGCATCCCAACGGCGCAGCTGCTTGCCGGTCAGGTCGAGTTCAAGGATGGCGCCATGCTCCTCCGTGCACGCAAGCAGGAATGTCTTCTGTTTCGTGAGCGCCAATCCGTTATGGCCGCAACCCGGGGTGTGATTCAGCACCGTGGTCGTTTTGCCATCCCATTTCGACAGCGTGTGTGAGACCCAGCCAACATAGTAAAGGTTGCCGTCAATGTACAACGGACCCTCGGGTCCAAGAATATCGCTGACGATGACTGTTTCGTCAGCATACATAACCGTTGCAGCGAACATTGCGCCAACGGCGCTGCAGATAATCTTACTTACTCTCATTTTGATTCCTTTCCGGTTAGCCAAGGACCGCAGATCCTCTGAATTTCTTACAGAAGGAAACGAAGGAAACAAAGAGCTTCGGGTTCCTAAATAAAGGCATGCGCTTCGTTTTCTTAGTTACCTTCTGTTAATTTTTCTGTCGCAACGAAGAAGCCATTCGGAGCGAAAAGATGCGTGCGACCGTCGGCAGCGAGCTGATGATAACCGACAGTGCGGCCCGTGGGTTCATGAAGGTAAGCCGCGATCTTCTTAGCGAGCGCAGCGTCGAATTTCGGAATCTGGTCAGCGGGCTTTAGCTGGTGCAGAATAATTTCGTTTCCATCGGGATCTTTGACCGCAAAGCTGCGGCAACGCGGGAATTCTGTCAGATCTTCAACGATCGGGACTTTTGCGGCGCGAACAGCAGCAAATGCAGCATCGATGTCGGCAACTTCGAGCGCGAGGACTGCTCGGGCTTTGTCGCCGGGCGGATTGATGTTTGTAATGCCCAACGTGACACCGGCGACGTCGTATTCAATCCACCACTTGCCCGGCGCACCCTCGTATTCGAGGCCGACTATTAGTCCGAGTAATTGTTCGTAGAATCGACGTGCACAAGCGATGTCGGTGACCCGATGGTAGATAAAGGCAATCTCTTTAACTCGAATGCTCATGGAATCTTGCGGTGCAACACCTCTATTCGGCCCACCGGGAGATACTGAAAGCACGCATCGGTTTTGCGTCAGCGTGCGGTTCGCGTTTTATGGCTCGGACTCGCAAGCAGCGCATCGAGCCATCGCGCAAAGTCTTCCGAAAAGCCGGGGCCAATATCATCCCAGGCTTCTTTGAACCCAGGCGATTGTATGAACTTCGTCATATATCGCGCATAGGGGCGCCAGTGTGCATCCGGCATGAGCCCCAATTCGTGATGGTGAAAATAAGTCTCGGCATGCAGCAGAAACTGGACATAACTCCAATACCGAAACTGGCGATCCCCTTCGTTCAGTTCCACTCCACTCTCAAGCTTCGCAAATCGATCGGCATGTTCTGCTCGAAAAATCGAAATGCGCAAAACGAATTCGGAGATGGCATGGCGGGCTTGTGCACTCGCGACTTTGGTATTGCCGCGGATCTGAACCGCCAGATAGACAAGCGTAATCATGACGCCAATCGCGCCAACGATCTGCCCGAGGTTGGCGAGGTCAGTGAGATTCATACGCTTCGCTCGGGAGAATCTGTTGAATTGTTGAATCGTTAAAGCGTTAAACGCGTCGACTCCTCATCTTGATTGCTCGGTCCCGCCTTCGCAAGGCTATGGCGCGGCAGGCGAGGAGGAGAGGCAAAAACGTGTCTGCTGTCTGCCGCCAGTCCGGTCCGCCGTTTGGACGGACTCGTCCTGTGGCGAGCTCGGACTAGGTCATCACAGTGTAGCTGGAGATGAGAAACCAGGATTGGAGCGCGAGCCCAAACCAGGCCGCGGTCCATTGGAGCCAGCGCGGCTTGGCCCAACCTGCCACCAGTGCCGCAATCAGCATCGGCAGAACGAGCAGGTCAGCCCCGATCCAATCGCCGGGCTTCCAACCATCGAGATTATTTCGGTCGGCAAAGTTCGCTACCATCGACATCGCGTAGGTCACGGCAAAAGCGGAAAAGAGGACTGGCCGCTGTCGTTCATAAAACGCGCGCATATCAATGACTTCCTCGTTTCCGACCGGCATGGAGATGAGCGAGCAGGTAAAGTACTGCGGAATCGCCCAGCCAAGCTGAACCATGATTTCGCCGACCGACCAATGCTTGATGTTTTCGAGGAGCCAGAGGGAGAGCCAATTGATCAGCAGCAACATCAAGGCATTGAGCATCCAGAGCGCGTGCAAGCCAGAGAAGTGCACGCGGTTTCGGGCCAGGATGAGTTTCGACACGCAGGAAAGCACGTGCGTTAGCGCAATGGCAAAGACGAACGAAAACAGGACGGTGATGTGCTGGAACACGAGTCAGTTGATGGTTGAGAGTTGATAGTTGAGAGGAACGGAAGTCAGAAATCGGAAGCGAGAAGGAGGATCTGGTCACTTGGCCCACGTCACTGATCACTTCCCTTCAGTTACTTATCGTACTCTGCGCTGTCGAAATGGCCATTCGATTTCTGCGATCAGGCCATCGCGAATTCGCGCGCCGTGTGGTCATGCTGTCATTCCGCCCGGAGTGCGATGACGGGATCGACCTTGGTGGCACGGCGCGCGGGAATGAAGCAGGCAACGAGTGACACCGCAGTCATGACAAGTGCGGTGCCGAGAAGAGTGGCGACGTGCAGGGTTGGCACGTCGAAGAGAACGCTCTGCATCGCTCGTCCGGCCCACCAGGCGCCCATCAAACCAAGGATGGTTCCGGCGGCGAGAAGGCGCAGACCTAAGGAGAGGAATTGCGCGCCAATCTGTTTCGTTTGAGCGCCGAGCGCCATGCGAATGCCGATCTCGCGCGTGCGTTGCGCGACCGCGTAACTCAGGACGCCGTACGTTCCGATCGCCGCCAGGAGGAGCGCGACGCCGGCGAAAATCCCCGCGAGCAGCGCCGGCGAGCGACGAGTGATAAGACTTTCCGCGATGCGCGTATCCATGGAGCGGAGGTCATCGATCGCCAGCTCCGGATCAGTCGCGCGGACAAGTTTCCGCAGCGTCTCGGCAAACGCTTCCGGGCGCTGGTTCGTGCGCGTCGCGGCAAAGATATTCCAGGCGTCCCGATAAAGGAAAGGCAGGTAAACCGCGCCTTGCCCCCGCGGTTCCGTGAGCTCCGCCTGTTTTACAACGCCGACGATACCGACAATGGTGAACAGTTTTGCGTCGTCCGAGTCGCTGCCTTGAAACACGCGTTGACCGAGCGCGCCGCCCTTGGGCCAGTAACGCCTGGCGAAGTCTTCGTCCACGACACAGACCCGTTCCGAGCGGTGAGAATCCGCTGAGGTAAGGAACCGTCCTTCGCGCAACGGAATGCCGAGGGCCGAGAAGTAATCGCCGCTGACGCCATTGGAATAATGACCGTGCAGTGATTGTCCCGGCGGTGGCACATAGCCCTTTGGTGTGACCGCGGTTTTGCCGTTGTCTCCGCTCAGCGGCACGTTCGTGATCGTTCCGGCCGCGGCGACTCCGGGTTGCCGACCGATTGCTTCCAGCAAGCGATCAAGGACGGCGACGCGGTCGGAGGATTCTTCCGGATACTTTCCGAACGGGAGCGTGAACTGACCGGTGAGAACGTGATCCGCGCGAAAGCCGGGAGAAACGGCCATGACCTTTTTCAAGCTCAGCCCGAGCAGCGCCGCACCCGCGAGCAAAACAAAAGCGAGCGCGATCTGCGCGACAATGAAGCCGTGGCGAAGGCGTTGAGCGGCGCGACTGATCGTGCCCGTGCGCGATTCCGATTGGAGCGCATTCGCGAGATGACTGCTCAGGTTGAACCAGGCGATCGGCAGCGCGATAACGACTCCCAAAAAAATCGCGCCGGCCAGACCGATCAATCCGAGCCAGCCATCGAACGCGATATGTGCGCCGAGCGGCAGGCGATCCGCGCCGAGAACTTCGAGCAGTCGAATTCCCCACGCGCCCACCGCAAGGCCGAGCACTCCGCCGACCAAGGTGAGCAGGACAGTTTCCGTCATCACCTGGTTCACTACATGCCGCCGGCTCGCGCCCATCGATTGGCGGATCGCCATTTCTTTTGCACGTCCGCTCGCGCGGATCAGCAGGAGATTGACCAAATTGACCGCCCCGATGAGCAAAAGGAAAAATACCCCGGCCTGCATCAGCAAAAGGGTTGGGCGAATGGAACGCACATGATCTGCATGAAGTGGAACTACAGGCGAACGAAAGCCGGCCTCGGCCATTGTTTTCGCTTCCGGATCGTCCTGCTCGACGGCAGCGTTGTGCGCGTCGATCTGTGATTGCGCTCCGGCGATCGTCGCGCCCGGTTTCAAGCGCGCGATCATGTGCGTGCCGCCGCCGCCGGAATGGCGCTGCTTCGGAGTGCGCTCCTGCAACCTGGACGTTAACGGCAGGAAAAACCGCGCTTCCGAGGAGAGGAAACGAAAGTCAGGAGGCAAGACACCCACGATCTTTCTTGGCACTCCGTTCACACGGAGTATCTGGCCGAGGACGTTTGGATCGGAATTGTAGCGCTGGCGCCAGTAGGCGTCAGTCAGGATGGCCACTCCGCGGTCCTCAACCGGAGTGATTGTTTCCGCTTCACTGAAGGTGCGACCCATCACCAGATTGACGCCTAGCGTCGCGAAAAAATCCGGCGAGACGCGCATCAGTTCTTCCTGCTGGGTCGAACCGGTTTCGCCGACGACTTCGCTGCCGTCGCGAAAAATAGAAAGACTCGAGAAGGCCGGGATGTTGCCGCGCCGCTCGTAGTAGTTGGTCAGCGACGAACCGTCATTCTCGACGCCGGCCTTCGGATAGGTGTTGAAGATCGTCACAAGCCGATCGGATTGCGGAAACGGAAGCGGACGGAGGAGGATAGAATTTATGACTCCAAAAATCGCGAGGTTCGCTCCCAGGCAGATCGCGACCGTGGCAAGCGCGGTGACCGTGAACGCCGGTGCTTTGCAGAGTTGGCGAAAAGCGAAGCGAAGACTGTTCATGAACAAACCTATTCTGTGCGCAAAGCGGTGACGTGTTCGAATGCCGACATCGCGGTTTATTCGCTAGTCATCGACACCGTGCTTGAGCTGCCGCTCGTATTCTGCGGTATCGAAACGGCCTTTCGAATCTCCAATCAGACCATCGTTGTCGAACTTCCAAAGTTCGTAGCCGCTGATGCGAAGGCGTTTTCCCGTGCCGCCCGGTCCGGTGTTCGTTCCAGTTAACGTCCAATGGAACTTCGTTCCGTCCGAATCATGCGTCACGTCATCCATCGTCACGATCATGTCCGGAAGATCGCGCATGAAACCTCGCGCCACCTCAGCAATTGCCGCTCGTCCGACGGCGGGCGGTCCGTCGTTTACGCTCAGCGAACCATTTTCGGCGAAGAAGGCGGCAACACTCTCCGGGTTCCGGCTGCACCACGCCTCGGCATAGCGCGTCGCAAACTTCGTTAATTCGGCAAGATCGTTCATGGGCTGCGCCTTTCATCCATTTAACGATTCAGCGAGTCAATGATTTAGCGATTCGTGGAGGCGCTTGCCGCGCCACAAAGCGGATGGACGGGACGTTCAATTCGCATGCACGCTCACTTTAGTGACTTAAGCATCGCGCGCCGATGGGTTTACCGGAAATATCGTATTTTTTATAAACTTCACGCTTGCACTCAAACAAGCGCGACATATAGCGAGAAGGTTCGCTTTCGCGGACCGCTCAAACATGCTGCGCTGGATTTTATTCTGCTCCGCCCTCACTGTATTATTCTGTCCCGGGGTGCCCACTGTTCTCAGTGCGCCGTCGCCCACCCCAGTCCGAATCAATTGTGGCGGTCTTGCCTATACGGACACCGTCGGACAGATTTGGGCGCAAGACAGTTTTTTCAGCGGCGGCACCGCAAAAAAGTATTCATCCACCCAGTTTGTGTCTGGTACAGCCGATGCCACGCTCTACCAGTCGGAGCGTTACGCACAGTCTCTCGCATACACGATCCCGCTGGCAAATGGATCGTACGACGTAACTCTCGACTTTGCCGAGATGTATCACAATGCACCGGGACAGCGGGTCTTTAGCGTCACGTTGGAAGGCCAGCCAGTTATTAAGGATCTGGATATCTGGGCGACGGTGGGCAAATTTGCCGCTTTGCAGCGAACGTTCGGCGTCACAGTAAATGACGGCGCGTTAGAGATCGTCGGCACTGCTAGTGTCGACAACGCGCAACTGGCTGCGATTCAAGTTAAGCCCGCTACGGTAAACCAACCGCCCACTGTATATGCCGGACCGGACCGGGCCATCACTTTGCCCAACGCCGCGACGCTGACAGGTTCGGCAGTTGACGATGGACTACCAAATCCACCGGGCACGCTGACTTATACTTGGAGCAAGGTAAGCGGACCGGGGACTGTGACCTTCGCAAATCCAAACGCCGCGAGCACGACGGCCGGTTTCTTTGTCGCGGGAAGTTACACACTTCAACTTTTGGCGAGCGACGGCACCCTTTCCGGGAGCGATACCGTTGCCATCACCGCCAGCACAGCCTCGCCCGCAACGCAATATATTTATGCAGCGCAAGATGATGGGACCATCCGCGTTTACAACGTCAACAACGCCCATGCACTGGTCAAAACGCTGACCTTCTTCGCTGGGCATTGCGACGTGCGCGGAATAGCTGCTGCCACGCCCACCCACCGGATTTACACGATGTTCAATTCGGGCGGGCAGGGCCGCGTCGCCTGCATTGATCTTTTAACGGACAAGGTCCTTTGGGACCATGTCATTCATCCGGCCGTGGATCGGGGCGACGTTACGCCGGACGGCAAAACGCTCTATGTGCCATCGTACGAGGGACTATCCAACAGCCCATACGAGTTCGTGGTGGACGCGATCAGTGGCAATGTCATTTCCACGATCGCAATGCCGATCAAAACGCATGATACCATCTGCAGTCTCGACGGGACCAAGGTATTTATGGAAAATAAATCCCCGGATGCCCGTATCAGGACCATCTCTACCGCCAACAACCAAATCATCGCCATAACTAACAAATTCAGCGGCATCGTTCAGCCGTTTGCCGTTAACGGTAAGAACACCTTCGTTATTGCCGATGTAATTGGCGTTTACGGGTTTCAGTACGCGAATCTAACCACCGGGCAGATTTTGGGTACAGCAGTGTTTAAGGGAACTACTTGGAACGACCCAGGCGTAACGCACCCGCACGGCATCGGAATGACACCGAATGAAACCGAGGCCTGGGTGTGCGACAGAGGCACAGGGAACCATTTCGTTCATGTCTTTAACATCACTTCGCTGCCGCCTGTGCAGAAACTTTTGGTCACAGTAAGCAACGATAATCCGCACTGGCTTACCTTTACAATAGATGGCCGCTACTGCTACGTGGCGGGCGAAAAAGGAAAGAACCAACCGACGGACATCGTAGATACTGCGACCTACAGGCGAATTGGATCCTTGGGGCCATCAGAAGATATACTCGAAGTAGATTTCAACAACGGACAAGTCACGGCGACGGGCAGTCAATTCGGCGTGAGCCGAGTGCGATAATAAAAAACCTTACAATTCGAGATGGTCCGCTCTTTAATGCAGCATGAAACAAGCAAAATGTCTTGCTGAGAACTGAAGGAACACTACCATGAAAAGATTCGTAAGCGTTACTGCAAGGTTGCCGGTATGAAATGCGTCAGTTGCTCGCATCTTTTCATGCTGGCATTGGTTACGATTGGTCTGTTTGCTTTCGCGCGGCCGGTTTGTGCCGTGCCGGTCACCCTCACTATTGACAATCCGCATCTAACCGTTCGGCGCCCCGCCACCGGTCAGATTGTCCTTAATTTTATCGGTACCGTCAGCTTCAGTGACGACTTTGATTTCGAAGAAGCGATTTTGGATGTTGATTACAATCATTCCTCAAGCAGCGGCATATTCACAGAACTAGGCTCATTAGATTTTTCCGACGCAGACCACGGCGGCAGCGTTAGTGGGATCCTTTTTACGGCAGCGGTAAGTTCCTCCACCATTCCTGGTCTTTACGGGTTTCACTTTGGCGGACACGACCCGGCTCAGTTTTCCATCGAAGGCGGCGACGAACGGAGGTTTGTCACCGTCACTCAGACATTTTCCATTCTGGTAATTGTGCCGGATGGCGGCAATACCGCGCTGCTTCTGGGCACGAGTATTTTAATTTTGATCTCCCTCCTTCGCCTGAGCGACCGCCGGCCGGCGCCCGTTTAACACATTCCTCTCCCGTCACTGCTGGCGAAAGGCCAACTGCTGCTTCTCCGGGCAAATTGAGTGATGTTTGGGGCAGTTCATGCGCGTTCACCGGGGTGGCACTAGTCAACCTGGATGAAGCCGTCGCTTACCATGACGCATGAGCCCCCGACCCAAGTTGCTTGAACGGTGCCGTCCGCCTTCTCGGCGCGAGCCAATAAAGTGCTCGGACGCCCCATCTCTACTCCCTGGGCGATGCGCCAGGCAAAACTTCCGTTCGGCTTTTCCTTGTAGTGAGCCAGCAGTCCGGCGAGTGCACAGCTGGCGCTTCCAGTTGCGGGGTCTTCAGGGACACCGCTCAATGGGGCGAACATGCGAGCATGAATATCAAAGTCGTGCCCGTCCGGCTCGGACTCGCTCACTCGCACATACAGATGCATTGAGGGCTTGATGTCGATATCCGCGAGCGCATCGAACCCACTCATACTAATTCGCGCGCATTCAAGGGCAGTGCGGTCTTTGAGTTCCGTTGTGACAAAGGGTAAGCCGACCGAACAAACTTGAGGAGGATGCGTATCGGTCAAGATGTCCTCCGGGCTGAGAGAAACAGCGGATGCCACAAGCTGGGTGGAAACAGTTTTCCCGAGAGATAAAGACTCAGGGGCGGCCACTTCGCAGCGCACAACCGCTCGCTGTTCGCAGTAAATCGTGACGGGAACCAACCCAGCTTCTTCCTCAAACGCCACCGTCAGCGAAGAGTTGACCTCACCAAATTCCCCGGCACTGGCAAGAACGAATGCGGTTCCCACGTTCGGATGGCCGGCAAAAGGGATTTCTCCGCCAGGAGTAAAAATTCGGACGTGACGTGTGTTGCCGGCTTTTGCAGGAAACACGAAAGCGCTCTCGGAGAAGTTGAACTCGCGTGTGATCTGCTGCATCTGATGATCGGAAAGGCCGTCCGCCTTGGGCAGTACGGCCAACGGATTCCCGCCGAAGCGCCTCTCGGTAAACACGTCACATGTGTAGTATCGATATTTCATGAAAGCGGGAACCTAGCTCCGAAAGGCCGTGCGGCTCGACGGAGTCTCGCCTACCAATGTATCTCGCGAGATTATTCATGCGGGTGTCTCCGGCGTGACGATCTCGCGTAGATTATAGGTTGAGTAAGCCTTGGGCTCAGTGCCTTTGGCGATAATCGCGTCGACGACGCGGCCAAACTCTTCCGTGTGCCAATGTCTCCGCGTTTCCCACCATTGTTGTATGCCCGGGTAGGCAATGAAATCGCTCAGCGTTCGATCGATCTTGCCCCATGCGGATGCCGTGAGTATGCCGTCCAAATAGGAGAAATACATTGCTTCGAAGTGGTTAAAGAAACGGTTGAAGAACGAGCTGAACCTGAGTTTCGAGACAGGATCGAGATCGGCGAAAGATTGTACGCCGTGAAGAAAAATTGCGCTGAGCTCGGCGCTATCGTGCAGGGCACATGTCAGATCGCCCCACTGCGCAGTGAGAACATTCACTGCCGACTGTCGTCGTTCCTTCGTTTGTTCTCTGATTTGGACAGCGAGATAAATGAGGGAGGGGATTCCGACGAACACCGCCGACAATTGTCCTATCGCTGCAAGCATTTCCCAGTTCATGTCTCTAAGAACGCCTCCTCGGCCACTTCGCGAAGTTTGTTAGCTCGGCAAGATCATCCATGAGTGTGTTCTGTTCATCTGATTTAACGATTTAGCGAGTGAGTGATTCAGCGATTTGTAGAGGCGGCCGTGCCTGCCAAGTCGTAGCCTTGCCGCGAAGACTGGTCGGCCGCAAAATAATCGAGGGATACGTTCTGTCGTGTCCCTTTTCTTTTCATCACTTGTCACACGTCACTTGCCTGCCACCGCGTAGCCTTGTGCGAAGGCGGGTCACTGTTTAGATCGCGAGTAAGCCGGAACGTAGACGCGCGTGGCGCGATCGCGCGCGATCTGCGTAGCCAGCCATTCGCACCATTCCAAAAATTCATCTTCACCCGTTCGCTTTCGCCTCTCCTCCGACCAGTTTTTCACGCGCGACCAAAAACCAAGGATTACGCCACCGGCGAGATCGTTGACGATTTGCAGATCCACCATCCGATGAGAAACCATGTAACCCGTTACTTCCAGGCGTAGCCCAAACTCCAGAATCTGGCGCCTGGCTTCCGCGTTCAAATTGTCGATCACTGTGACGGAAGCGTTTTCCGGGATCTCGCCAAGCAACTGTAAGATGCGCGCCGAATTCTCGCTCAGGGCGGCGGTTTGAATCACGGTCACCGCCGCTTGCTCGCGGCGTGCTTGATTGGCTGCTCGCACCTGCAAGCCGGTGAAGATGAGCGCACCGATCAGGGTGACGGTTGAAACAAGATTCAGCAGGTTAGCGAAATCGAGATGCATGCTCTGCTTAGGAGCATTCGTTAAATCGTTGAATGGTTAAAGCGTTAAATCGAAAAAGCCGGGAAACGCCCAGGCGTGTCGGTTTCGTATCAACTTGTTGAATCCAAAACGGAGCCGGCCTGCATCTCAACGAAAACAAACCAAGGTTTTCATGATCCAAGATTTCAAGTTTGCTCTGCGGCAGCTTCTCAAGGCGCCGGGATTCACCGCAACGGCGGTATTGACGCTGGCGCTGGCGATCGGCGTTAACTCGGCAATTTTTGCCCTGATTAACAGCGTGGTCCTGCATCCGGTAGTGCCGCTGCGACCCAACGAAGTGGTGAATGTTTTCACCGCGCGCCAGAACGCGAGTCACGATTATCGCCAGTTCTCTTACAACGAATATCGTGAGCTGCGCGAGAATGGCGGGGACGTTTTTGTCGATCTTGCCGCGCTCGAGTTTGCCGTCGCCGGCATCGGACGCGATCACGAGATGCGGCGAAGCTTCGCTTTCCTCACCTCGGAAAACTATTTTTCGCTGATGGGAACCAAACCCTACCGCGGCCGTTTTTATAGCGCGGAAGAATGTAAACCGAACGCGAACATCGCCGTTGTCGTCGCCAGCTACGGTTTTTGGAAACGAATGGGCGGGCGGAACGATTTTGTCGGTAGCACGCTTCAGATCAACGGCCAGCCTTACACGGTGATCGGCATAGCACCCGATGGATTTAGTGGCGCTAGCGTATTGATCGCGCCGGATATCTGGGTGCCGATAGGCATTCGTTCACAGCTTGGCTCGGCCTTTGGCGATTCCGAGACGATGCACGACCTGATGAATCCAAAGAACTATGCCTTCAATCTTACCGGCCGGATGCGCTCCGGCATGACCATCGAGGTGGCGAAGTCACGTTTGCCGGTCCTGGCGCAGCGACTTAGCGCCATCCAGCCGGCGGAGAGCGAAGGTGCGCGCGAATTACAGATTCAAACGCCGTCGCGCTTCAGTTTGAGCACGCAACCGGAGGACGACGGGCCGATTACGTTAATCGCGACGTTACTCATGGCCATG
>WNFT01003862.1_pt1 | contig 13109 bp, 7 predicted proteins | sample 5400191 | NCBI WGS metagenome assembly WNFT01 (sample SAMN13153359, study PRJNA577476) | soil metagenome | isolation source: 80 cm saprolite under Madrone tree | place: USA:California | collected 2016-06-14
TGTTCGGCGTCGGTGCGGCGCAAGGCCACTTCAAGGATGCGTTCCACGACTATGTGGTCCACGACAGGGCCGATGCGGTGAACCCTGCCGGGGAGGGCACCAAGGTCGCCGGACTTCACGTGCGCGAGGTCCCGCCGCGGGACAGCACCACGATCCGGGTGCGGCTCTCCGCCGCTGAGAACGGGCCGGCTGGCTTCGCCGGCTTCGATGGTGCCTTTATCCGGCGAATTGCCGAGGCGGATGCCTTCTACGGTGCCCGGCAAGCACGCATCGGCCACGAGGACATGCGGCGTATACAGCGCCAGGCATTCGCCGGGATGCTGTGGAACAAGCAGTTCTACGACTTCAATGTGCAGCATTGGCTCGATGGCGATCCGGCCCAGCCGCCGCCGCCCGAGAGCCGCAAGAACGGCCGCAACAGCGGTTGGCGTCACCTGGTGGCCGCCGATGTGATCTCGATGCCGGACAAGTGGGAATATCCCTGGTTCGCAGCCTGGGACCTCGCCTTCCATTGCGTTACGCTATCATTGATCGATCCGGATTTCGCGAAGGACCAGCTCTTGCTGCTGTGCCAGGTCTGGCTGATGCATCCGAACGGCGAGTTGCCCGCCTATGAATGGGCGTTCGGCGACGTCAACCCGCCGGTGCATGCCTGGGCGGCCATGCGCGTATTCGAGAACGACCGCAATCAGCGGGGCGGCACAGGCGACCTCGCATTCCTCGAGCGGATTTTCCACAAGCTGCTGCTCAACTTCACCTGGTGGGTGAACCGCAAGGATCCGACCGGGCTGAATATCTTCGAAGGCGGCTTTCTCGGCCTCGACAACATCGGGCTGTTCGATCGCTCGGCTCCGCTCCCCACGGGCGGCCATATCAACCAATCCGACGGCACGGCCTGGATGGCGATGTTCTGCCTCAACATGCTGCGCATCGCCGTGGAGCTCAGTCAGCACGACCCCGTGTACGAAGACATGGCGGTCAAGTTTTTGGAGCATTTCCTGTACATCGCTCGGGCGATGACCGATATGGGAAACGAGGGCCTCGGGCTCTGGGACGACGAAGACAATTTCTTTTATGATGTGCTCTACATGCCATCCGGGCGCAAGATCCCGCTGCGCATCCGCTCGATGGTCGGGCTCATTCCGCTGTTCGCCGTCGGCGTCATCGAGAAGGAGGTGATCGACAAGCTGCCCTCGCTCTGGGGCAAAATCGAGTCATACCGCCGGCGGCAGCCCGATTTGGTGAAGCTCGTCTCGCGCTGGCACGAGGAGGGCATGAAGGAGTGTCGTCTGTTTTCCCTCGCGCGCGTTTTCCGCATGTCGAAGATTCTGCGGCGCATGCTCGACGAGACCGAATTCCTCTCCCCGTACGGGGTGAGAGCCCTGTCCCGCTCCTACCTCGATCACCCCTACGATTTCGAATACCACGGCGTGCACTATCGGGTTAAGTACCTCCCGGGAGAGTCCGACAGCGGATTGTTCGGCGGCAACTCGAATTGGCGCGGACCCATTTGGATGCCGGTAAACTATTTGCTGGTCGAAAACATGCGCCGCTTTCATCGGTTCTATGGCGACGGGCTCAGGATCGAGTGCCCAACCGGATCAGGCATCATATTGACGCTCGACGAGATCGCCGACGAGTTGTGTCGCCGTCTCCTCAAGCTCTTTCTCCGCGGTGCCGACGGCAGGCGTCCCGTTTTTGGCGGCTATGAGAAGTTCCAGGCCGATCCTCATTTCAAGGACTACATCCTCTTCCACGAGTACTTCCATGGCGACAATGGCCGCGGGTGCGGCGCTTCGCACCAGACGGGCTGGACGGGCCTCATCGCCAACCTTATAGAGCAACTCGTCGCCGAAGCACCGATGGCAGGTGCTCGCCCGGCGAGCACCGAGCCGGCCGAACCGGGCACGGCTTCTCCGCCGCTCCATGCCTGAGGAACTTCGAAGCAATCCGCATCAATCATCAAGGGGATGGTCATGTCGCTGAACAACAAGGTTGCCATCGTCACTGGCGGCAACAGCGGGATTGGTCGAGCGATCGTGCTCGAACTGGCCCGGCAGGATGCAAGCATCGTCATCGATTACCTGTTTCATCCGGAGGCCACCGAGGCGCTTGAGCAGCAGATCGCCAAGCTCGGCGGCCGGTCCATCGGCGTCGCGGCCGACGTGAGCAAGCTCGCCGACCTGCAGAAGCTTATCGACGCAGCGGTGAGCAGGTTCGGTCGGGTGGACATCATGGTGAACAACGCCGGCATCGAAACGCGTACCTCGGTCCTCGACACCACCGAGGATCAGTACGACAAGGTGTTGACGATCAACCTCAAGAGCGCCTTCTTCGGCACGCAACTTGCAGCCAAGCAGATGATCAAGCAGGGCGGCGGCGGCCGCATCATCAACATCACTTCGGTGCACGAGGACTGGCCGATGCCCGGGAATACCGCCTATTGCCTCGCCAAAGGCGGGATGCGCATGCTCACGCGCACCGCCGGCCTCGAACTCGCCCGCCACAACATTCTGGTTGTCGGCGTGGGTCCGGGCGCCGTAGCGACGCCGATCAATCTCAGCACGATGACCGACCCGACCAAGCTCGCGCAGTTGGATGCGGCGATACCTCTGGGACGCATGGCGCGGCCGGAGGAGATCGCCGGCGTGGTCGGTTTCCTCGCCGGAGACGGCGCGAGCTACCTCACCGCGACAACCATCTTTGCGGATGGCGGCATCATGCACAGCAGCGTCGGCCTCTAACGGACCGGAACATGGATAGGCGCTACGACGTCATCATCATCGGAAGCGGCGCGGGCGGCGGCACTCTCGCCAGGCAGCTCGCGCCTTCGGGAAAGAACATCCTGATCCTCGAGCGCGGCGACTGGCTCAAGCGCGAGGCGGAGAACTGGGATGCGACGGCGGTGTTCGAGCGGAACCGCTACATCTCGCCCGATACCTGGTACGACCGCCAGGGCAGGCCGTTTCAGCCGCAGGTGCATTACTTCGTCGGCGGCGCGACCAAGCTGTTCGGCGCCGCGCTGTATCGCCTGCGGCGAGAGGATTTCGGCGAGCTACGGCATCATGACGGCATCTCCCCGGCCTGGCCGATCGCCTACGAGGAACTGGAGCCGTACTACACGAGGGCCGAGCAGATGTACCACGTGCACGGGCTGAGGGGCCGGGATCCGACCGAGCCTCCGGCCAGCGCGCCGTATCCGAGCGAGCCGGTCTCCAACGAACCGCGTATTCAGCAGCTTTTCGGCGACCTGACGGCGGCCGGCTATCATCCGTTCCCGGCTCCGTGCGCGGTGATGATGAACGAGCGGAACATGGCGTACAGCACCTGTATCCGCTGCCAGACCTGCGACGGGTTTCCCTGCCTGGTGCACGCCAAGTCCGACGCGGAGGTCGTGGCAGTGCGTCCCGCCCTCGAGTTTCCCAACGTGACGCTGTTGCGCAACGCGAAGGCGCTCAAGTTGGAGACGAATGCGGATGGCACCGCGATCGCGGAGGTCGTGGCGGAAGTCGGAGGAGAGCGGGAAGTCTTCCGCAGCGACATCGTCGTCGTGTCATGTGGTGCGGCGAATACCGCCAAGCTGCTGCTGATGTCGGCCAATGATAAGCACCCGAACGGGCTTGCCAACGGCTCCGATCAGGTGGGACGCAATTACATGTTCCACAACAGCCAGGCCGTGCTCGCGCTTTCGCGCGAACCCAACCCGACCATCTTCCAGAAGACCATCGCGTTGAATGATTTCTATTTCGGGATGGACGGGTTCGAGTACCCGATGGGCAACATCCAGATGATCGGCAAGTCTCTCGGCCCGATGTACCGGGGCGAGAAGTCGCTCGAAACCGCGCTCCTCCCGATGGCTCTGCTCGACGACCTCGCGCGCCACGCCTTGGATTTCTGGCTCACGACCGAAGACCTGCCCGATCCGGAAAATCGCGTCACGGTCGACGGCGCCGGCAATCTGACGCTGAGCTACACGGCGAACAACCAGGTGCCCCAGCAGAAGCTGTACGAGAAGCTCAAATCGATGCTGGGCCATCTGGGCATGCATCCGGGTCACCTGATCCCGCGCAATATCTATATGAAGACCGACATCCCAATCGCCGGCTGTGCCCATCAGGCCGGGACGTGCCGCTTCGGCACGGACGCGAAGAGCTCCGTATTGGACCGCAACTGCAAGGCGCACGAGCTCGACAATCTATACGTGGTGGACACGAGTTTCTTCGTCAGCATCGGGGCGGTGAACCCGTCGCTCACCGCGATTGCCAATGCGATCCGCGTGGGCGACCATCTGTTGCAGCGGCTGGCGTGAGCAGGCGGCGGTAGCGATGGCGGGCGCGCGTGGAATTCCGCAGGCGACGGCGGGACGCGCGCCGAGAGAACCTCTGCCGTGAGTGCTAGCGCAACGGCAAACCGGACCGAGATCGGCGTGGTCTACTTCGCCGCCGTCGTGCAGGGCTTGGCGCTGGTGACGTTCCCTGCGGCCAGCTCGATCTTCACGAGCGCGGACGGGTTCGGTTTCGACAGCATGCGCTACGGAACGATGTTCGTGCCCCAGGTGGTGCTCGCCGTCCTCGCCTCGGGGCTGGCGCCGAAACTGGCCCGTCGATGGAATCTGCGCCGGGTGCTGCTGGCGGGAATTGCCGGCGATATCGTCTCGATGGCGCTCCTGGCGCTGAGCCGGCTGCTGCTCGGCGCGCCGGACATGGCGTTCGGCGTGTTGCTGGTCGCGACCGGCGCGCTGGGCCTCGGCTTCGGCGCGACCGTCATGGCGCTCAACACTTACGCCGAGACGTTCTTCCCGGCGCGCGCCGATGGCGCGGTTCTGGCGCTCAACGCGCTGCTCGGGTTGGGCACCGCCCTGGCGCCGGTGCTGGTGACAATCGTCGTCGGCATGGGCGTATGGTGGCTGCTCCCCGTCGTGGTGGGGTGCATTCTGGTGCTGATCTTCGCGGTTGTCTTGACAGAGCCGCTGAGAGCCGGCCCTACCGGGACTGCCGGCGCGCCGACGCCGATCGGTTGGGGGAGTCTGCCGCCCCGGTTTTGGCTCTATGCCGCCGCCGTATTTCTCTACGGTATCCTCGAGACGCTGAACGGCAACTGGGCGACGCTTTATCTGAGCGGGGAGCGGGGCGTGTCGGCGCGAGGCGCCTCCTTCGCGCTCGCCGCCTTCTGGGTGATGGTGACGGTCGGGCGCGTGCTCATTGCGGCAATCTCGGCGCGCGTGCCCGCGCGCTGGATCTATGTCGTGCTTCCGGTCCTGCTGCTCGTCACCTTTCAGCTTGCCTCCCGCGTGGAGGGCGAAGCCGGAGGTATACTCGCCTTCGCGATGGCCGGCCTGGCCTGCTCCGCATTCCTGCCGCTCAGCATCAGCTTCGGCGGCAATGAATTCCCGCGGCTGTCGGCCGTGATGGCAGGGGAGCTGATCGCATTCTATCAGCTCGGCTACGGCGTCGCCGCATTCGGAACCGGACCGCTGCGCGATCTGATCGGGCTGCCGTTCTCGACGATCTTCGCCGCCGGCAGCATCGGCGCGCTGCCCCTGGCCGTCATCGCCTGGTTCGTCATCCGTCGGGACGCTCTTCAGCTACGCTGAGGGCCCGCCGTTTGCATGCCTTGCAAAAGCTCCTTGGCGTCTTTGAGATCCGGCGTGTCGAGCCCTTCGGTGAACCGGTCGTAGATTTGCGCGAGAAGATCGCGCGCTTCGCGGCGCTGGCTCTGGTCGCGCCGGATCCGCGCGAGGTCCCTGGCGGCACGAAGCTCGAGCGATAGCGCGCCCTGCTGGTTGGCGGTTTCGATCGCGCGCAGCAGCCACGCCTCGGCCTCGGCGGCCGGTTCCCCGCCCGGAGCCGTCAGGCAGGCGCCTTTGAGGCGGTAGGCCTCGGCCTCGAACAGGCGGTTTCGACTCGTCGCGATGAATTGGAGCGCCTCGTCCACGACCTCCAGCGCGCGGCCCGGCTCGCCGCCGTCGAGAAGCGCAGACGCGAACACCAGGAGCTCGTAGTCGTAATAGAAGCGGTGGACCCGCTGACGTTTGCTCGTGATCGCCTGCTCCATGCGTTGCAGGCCCTGCGCGACCTCGCCGGACTCGAACATCGTCCAGCCGACCAGCAGCGGACACATCATGAAGATATTGCTGCGCTGCTCGTGCGCGATGCGGATCGTCAACTCGGCAAGCTCGCGGCATTTCTCGGACTCGCGAAGGAGCTGCCGGAGCGTTGCCGACCACCAGGCCGCATGCGCCACGCTCGGCGGATGTCCGAGCCGATGACCGAGCTCGAGCGCCGCGTCGGACATGCGTTTCGCTTGCTCGGGGAAGCCGGTGATCCACAGCGTCACCGCGCTGTGGGCGCGGGCGCAGACACCGGTGTCGTGGCCCCCATAGTGGTAGGCATGCACGTGGTGGCGGTGCGGATCGTAGGACGCAATGCCGCGTTCCGTGTCGGCGAGCGTGGCCGAATTGAACCCCAGCACGTGCGTGGTCCCCCAGCGCGAGTGGTACGCCTCGAGCAGGAGATCCTGATCGGCGACCCGCTCCGCAACCTCGACGAGCTCGTTGGCGAGCAGCAGCGCCGGCTCGCTCCGCCCGGTCGTCAGCGTGTTGTACCAGCTTCCCCATACCGCCCTGAACAGCAGCTTGTCATCGCCGAGCGCTCGGCCGAGCGTGACGGCGCGGCCGTAGTGCTCGGCCACATCGGGGAAGGACGAGCCGCGCGCCGTGTTGAGTGTCGTGCCGAGCAAAAGCCGGACGTCGAGCTCCTGCCGCGCACGCTCCGGCGTATCGGCGAGCCCCTCCAGAATGCGTAGCGCGCTCGACAAATGCGTCAACGCTTCGCCCGCCGCCGAACGGCGCAGCGCCAGCTCGCCGGCGCGCTGCCAATAGAGCGTGGCGCGCTCCCCGAGGCCCGCTTCGCTGAGGTGATGCGCGATCAGTTCCGGCCGGCTCGTGGCCGTATCCGGAAACATTTCCTCCAAAGCCTGGGCAATGCGCGCGTGCAGCCTGCGGCGCGGGCCGCGCAGCAGCGTACTGTAGGCGGCATCCTGCAACAGTGCATGCTTGAATTGAAAGTCGGCCCGCGGCAGCTCGCCGTGCCGGAAGAGGAGCCCCGCCTCGACCAGGCGGCCGAGATTCCCTTTCAGCTCGGGCTCGGGCTGCTGCGCGACGATCGCCAGCAGCTCGTAGGAGAACTCACGGCCGATGGCGGCACCGATCTCAGCGATCTCCTTTGCCACCGCGCCGAGCCGCTCGAGCCGCGCCATCAACGAGGCATGCAGTATCGGCGGAATCGAGACGACGGAGCCGGGTATTCCCGACAACACCCCGCGCGCGCCGACCAGGCTCGCTCCGGTCTCCACAACCGCCTTCGTCACCTCCTCGAGAAAGAGCGGTACGCCGTCGGCGCGTTCCACGATCTCGTCGACAATGTCGTTCGGCAGTGATACCGCGCTCCCGATGAGCTGCCGAACCAGGGCTTCGGCCTCGCGCCGACTGATCCGGTTGAGGATCAGCGTCGTGACGTGCGGCTGACCGGCCCAGGGCGGCTGGAACTCCGGACGGAAGGTGGCGACGAGCAGCACCGGCAAGTGTTCGACCCGTTCGACTGTCAGGTCGAGCAGTTCGCGCGTGGTCGGATCGATCCACTGCAGGTCTTCGAAGATACTCACCACCGGATTGTGCCGGGACAGGCCGGCGAGCTGCCGCAGCAGCGCCTCGAAGGTCTTCTCCTTCTTGCGCCGCGGGGTGAGATCGAGAGCGGGGTAGCGCCCGGTCGGCAGCAACAGCAACTCGGCGATGAGCGCCAGGTCCTCGGCGGTCGGCGAGGCTGGGGCGAGCAGCGCTTCCAGCTTGTCCAGCTTCGCCGCGGGCGCGTCCTCGCGCCTGAAGCCTGCCGCCCGCTCGAGCTGAGCGATCATCGGGAAGAGCGCGCTATCCTGGTGGTGGGGCGAGCAGGAGTGGCGCAAGGCGATATGGGGCTCTGTACCGATCCGATCCCTGAGCGCCACGGTCAGGCGCGACTTGCCGATGCCGGGCTCGGCGCACAGCAGGACGACGCGGCCGTTACCGGCCTTGGCCTGCGCCCATCGTCGCAGCAGCAGCTCGACTTCCTCGTCGCGCCCGATCAGTGGCGTCTCGACCGAACGCAGCGTCTCGAATCGGTTGTTGAACTCGCTCGCACCCAGGACGCGCCAGCAACGTTGCGGCTCGGCAAAGCCCTTCAGCGGCTGCGACCCGAGGTCCTCGATCTCGAACACCGAACCGACCAGCCGGCGCGTGCTGTCCGCGATCACGATCGTGTTCGGTTCCGCCAGGGCCTGCAGCCGGGCGGCGAGGTTGGGCCACTCGCCCACGCCCAGGACCTCCTGGTCATCGGAGCTATCGTCCACGACCATCAGGCCGGTGGCGATCCCGACGCGCACGCGCAACGGCTCCGAGCCTTGCAGATGGGCGACGGCCTCGACGACCGCGAGGCCCGAGCGCACCGCCTGCTCCGGATCGTCCTCCTCGGCTTGCGGGTAGCCGAAGTAGACGAGGACGCCGTCGCCCATGCGCCGGGCCACGAAACCGCCGAACCCGGTCACGACCTCGGTGACGCGCTTCTGATAGGCGCTGATCACCTCTTGCAGGTCCTCGATGTCGAGGCGGGTCGAGAGTTCCGTCGAGCCGACGAGATCGCAGAACATCACGGTCAGGTGCCGGCGCTCGCCCGATGGCTCGGGCGGCGTTTCGCTCGGCCGGCGCTCGGGTGGCCACGAGGCCGCTATCGCCGCCGTCAGCCTGGCGCCGCACTCGGCGCAGAAGTTCGCATTGGGCGCATTGCTGGCGCCGCAGGCCGGGCAACGCTGCGGCAACGCAATCCCGCACTGGCTGCAGAAACGGGCGCCTTCCGAGACTTGTGCGTAGCAGCTGGGGCATTCCATACCGCACCACGGAGGTCGGAGATCGTCGGCTTGGCGTGTATTTCGGTCAGATTAACCCAAAAATCTCTCTATCACGTCCAACTTGTCCTCCGTCATCCTGAGGCGGCCGCGCCTCGAGGATGTACGGTCCGGAACCCCCGGGCATTTCGTCCCGGGGGTCACCCTTCGAGGCTCGCTTCGCTCGTGCCTCGGGGTGACGAAGGAAGAGCCAAAGCACGACGACCGAGGGTTCAGTGTAATCGAAAACGCCTTCTTGGATCGGTCAACCCGGGATGTCCAATCTCAGGCGGAATCGTATTGGTCTCGATTATTATTCTGGGGCCTTGTGTGCACGACATAGCACACCCGCGGAACAAGTGCGCCGGTCGAAACCAGATCCCGGCCTGCGAGCAAGGCGTGCCGAGCCGAATGGTGCAGAAAATGGCACGTTGCTCCGAGCCGCCTTCCGGACCGCAGCGCGAAAATCAAAAAATCGAATTGATGTCCGCCCGAGCCGCGCGCGCCCCTAGCGCAGCTGCGCGATGGGGGTGCCCCGTTGCGGCGGAAGCCGGAAAGACTCCGAAACGCTGCGATTGCAAATATCATGGCAAGTTTGCCTTGGGCAGAGATTGCAGCCCATTTGATTTCGACGGTGTCCGTGGATCAGGACTTCGCGCCTCGCGCTTGGCCGGGATGACGCCCCGCGGAATCTCGTGCGATTCGAGCAACGGAAACGCTGGACTACTCAGATTGGCTGTTGAATAATGTGTCGTTAAGAGAGGTCCGGGCCGATAGGGTTGCTCTGGCGTTTTTGTCGGATATCGTCGGATGGTTTGCTGCGGTGGGGCTGTCTGGTCTCAGAACTAGGGTGCAGAGGCGGCAAGCGCCGTCCGGACGGCGATCTCTCATTGGCAAAGGGCAAGTCCCGCGGAGCTCCTATGGTTAGACCCATCTATGTACTAGCCCTAAGTGCCCTCGTATGCGCGCCAGGACTGGCTATCGCTCAATGTAACGATATCACGTCAAAGATTTGCGCACCAATGGACGGTGCTCCTGAGTTCGATCCAAATCCTAGACCCGGGACAGCATATGCGTCTCCTACGGCAGCGCAGTGCAGCATGGTATCGAGAGCCGACAATCGTGCGATTGCGATACAAAATGCTTTTGCTCTTACACTCAACTTCTCATCGCCGGTAGTAAAAGATGAACTATGCCACCTGAAGAACATCATTCTGCGCAACGCTGGACGGAGTTGGGGATTTTACGAAAATCCGAAGAATGCGAAAATTCCAACAGACTTGTCTTATCCTGGGTCATTCATAGGAATCCTGGAAGGCGACTTGAGCCACACATTGAAGAACGAAGAGGATGACCTTCTCTATCCAATTCTGAGGAACACCAATAATCCCCAATCTCTAATGGAGCACACCGTCACGGACGGCAGCGGTGCCAACCTCGATAATTCTAATTCGACGAAATTGGGCGTGCTTGCCGTGCTCGCCCACGAGCTGGGGCATATAAAATGGCATAGAGATAATATCCCGCTTTCGCTCTGGTGTTTTCAAGACTCGTTTGTAAACAAATCATGGTTGCAGGATAACTCCCTCGGCCAAGCATACCGAAAGACATGGACCGATTTCAATGATAGAGCTGGGAATCATCGGCATAATACGCCTCATCCACATGACAATAACTTGAATCAGCAACGGATCCGCTCCATTTATGATAACGGTTCCACTGATGGGTTCGTTAGTGCTTTCGCCGCGGTTTCTCCCGAGGAGGACTTCGTTGAGACGTATAAGCTTGTGGTACTAAGGAGTGTCACAGATTTCGGATTCTTAATCACGCTGAAATTTGCCAATCTCGGAGGCGTGGCACCGCCGCCACCGCAGGATGTAAACGTTAGGGAAAATACGAACGTAGTGGTAATCGGAAAAAGGGCGTGCGTTGAGAAGCTGTTCCCTCCTTCCCATTAATGTGCTCTCCATTCCGTCATCACCAACAGCAATTCTCGGGAATGGGTCGACTGCATTACTGCATTGGGCGTCTGGCAACGCTTCGAGTAAGGACTAAGGACTTGGCCGTGACTGCGGTGACCATGACGGGCAGTGTAGGACCGCCGTAGCCCGCCGGCGCGCCTCTTCCCAGGCAAACGTGTGGGCGAACTGGTAGGACACCTCGAGCGGGGTGACGCCGCGGGCGAGATGCGCGGTCATCGCCTCGACCATCTCCAGCGCGTCCAGGCGCTTTTGATCGACTTGCCCGCCGGGAAGCCACGTCGCAAAGCGACGCAGCGCGTCCGGCGCAAGCCCCTGCGCGGTCGCGGTCTTCAGGATCGCCTCGTAGGTCCGCTCCTTGTAGAACAGGGACTTGGCGATACGCAGCAAGGCCGCCGCGACGGCGGGCGCGACCACGCCCAGCTCCAGCGCCCGGTCGATCGTGGCACGGATGTTGACCGTGGCCTCGGTGACCGGGACGTAGTCGACCTCCTTTGGCCCGTGCAGGACCGCAACCTCCTCGTCGTCCATCAGCGCGCCGGTGCGGTATTGCCGATAAATATGCCCCATCCCCTGCATCCCGAAGTCGGCGAGCTCTGCGGCCCGCAATGCGCCGATGCTGGCAGCACCGTAGATATGGATCCCGTTCGCCATGGCCCAGAGGATTTCCTTGTGCCAGACCGTGGGAACCAGCTCGAAGTAACCGTCGATCACGCCGATGAGGGCCGGAGACGACAAGGCCGCCCGGTAGAGATCGCCCTGACGCACCGGCGGCCGCCATTCGAGCCCCGCGGCCGAAGGGGCCGCGGACGGCGGCAATGACGGTCCGGCGAAGATGATGGCGATCATGCGTGACCGCTGGCCGCGCGGGCACGAGGCCCCTGGGTGTAGTCCGGATGGCTGCAATCCCACTCGAGACCGGGAATCACCATCCTGACGACCGGGATGCCGAAGTCCGGACGAGTGAGGTCGACCGCAATGACCCGCTCGATTCCACCCGCGCGCAGCCGCTCGATCTCCCATCGCAGGTCGATCGCCAAGTCATCGGTATCGAGGCTCGGAACATCGCCGAACGAACGGGGCTCGGCGGCCTGCGAAGCGGCGTCGAGCAGGGCCGCCCCCAGTTTCTCCTGCGCCGTCTCCGCGTAGTCCGCGGGCGGGAGGTCGTCGCGAATGCCGGCGATGTAGGTGAGCCGGATCTGCGCCGCCTCGGTCAAGGCACGCGCCAGCGCCACGGCGCGATCGGGGTGGCAGCCTGATCCGCGGAACCGACGCAGCCCGCCCCCCGGGTCGTGGCTCGCCGGAATGTCGCAAACGAACGCCGGGATGCCGATGTCGGAGGTCACGTCCCAGAGTCGGGGCGCGACGCGAGCTCTCGCGTAGGTTTCGAGCAGGGTGCGGCAATCCTCGTCGGCGACGGACGCCAGATCGAGACGGCAGCGCGCACGCTCGCGAACGCTCCGCGCCGTCCACAACGCGACGGCGTCGCGCACGACGAGCTCGCAGATGCCGGCACTGAGCGCTTCGACCAGATGATTTCCCGCCGCCATTCCGTTGGTGCCGGAGAGGAAGTGCTCGCTGCTGTGAGCGGTCGGGAGCGTGTAATCGGTATGCACGATCTCCCAGGGAATCCAGCAGCCCTCGCGGCGCAGAAGATCGTACCCTTCGATCCACGCGATCCGGGCTTCATCGGGCAGCGGAATCCCGGTTCCACAAAAGAGGCCGGGCGCGACCACGCTCCTTTCCGCCGATAGCTCGCGAAAGCTCGCCACCGTCGTGCGTGCCGTGAGGTCCTCGCCATGGAACAGCTCGATCGCTTCCATCAATGCGGACGCGAGCGCCTGCGGCAGACCGAGCCCCTTGCCTTGCGAAACGGAAAACGAGCGCGAATTCGGCCGCACGGCGACCGTGACCGGAATCCCGATCCGATCGAGCCCGGTCACATTGCCGAGACGGGTGACACCCATTTGCCGCGCGAACGGTCGGACACGGGCCAACGTGTCGTCCGGTGCGCTCGCCCGGTGCGTACCGCGCCGGAAGGTTTTCGGGACGGGCCCGTCGAGGGCTTCGGTCAGGCCGGCGGCGTTGGAACCATGTCCAGGCAAGAGCAGTCTTCAGTCATCCACCAGATGACGCGCCAGCGCGACTTAAGATCAATTCCCCTTGCCGGGGTCGCTCGTCGGCGCTGGCTTGGGTGCCGACTTTTTCCCGTTCGAC
>WNFT01003864.1_pt1 | contig 13109 bp, 11 predicted proteins | sample 5400191 | NCBI WGS metagenome assembly WNFT01 (sample SAMN13153359, study PRJNA577476) | soil metagenome | isolation source: 80 cm saprolite under Madrone tree | place: USA:California | collected 2016-06-14
GCCTTTTTGAATCGCGCGGGGAGCTGGATATTCTGCGAATAGACTTTGCCGGTTGGGCCGACGATGCGCGCGAGCACCTCAGTGGTGGCGCCGCCGGCCGCGAAGATGTCGGCAGCCTGCATTCCAGGTTTGATTCCGAAGAAAGTCATCACCTGGTCGGGCCGGCGCGCCTTGTCGAGCGTCTTGTCGGCGGCGGGACGGTCGGATGAGTTGATCGCGTCGGTAATGTACTTGGGAATTTGCGAATCGGGAACCGCGCTCGCATGTTCCACGCTCGTAGGATCGGCCGCATTGGAAACGCGCGGCGATATGGAGATCATCGCGGCCATGGCCGCACAAGCTGCGATGACCGTATAGATTCTCGGCGTCTTCAAGGTTCCACCTCTTCGGTTCAAAGTTTTGCGGGGCTCGCGCGGATTTCGTGCCGATTGCCCGATGATTTGTGGTTCAACCCCATTATCGGTTCGGGAGTTCCATAAAACTCCGCTGTCCGAATCGATTCGAGTCGTTCCTCTACGGCGATTTTCGTAACACACGCGGTGCGGCGGACAAAGTGCTTGCGCGCAGGTGACCACAAAGGCGCGTTCGCAATTCGCTGGATCGCTCAGCCCGCCTGGCTGAGTTGCTGCTCGCGTATCCGCCGTTCACGGAGCGCCAGCATGTATCGCCGCGTCCATGCAATGAGCACGATCATCACCCCGAATGCCATCACGGGCGAGATCGCCACGACCCGCGCCGGCGGCAGGACCAGCGCAAAGCCGACCCTGAGAAGCGCTTCGAGCAGATAGGCGATTCCCCACACCGCGGTCACGAGGCGTTGCGCGGCGCGAAAATTCGGATACTGCCAAAGGCCGTCCCACCATGCGACCCGCACCGGATCATCGCCGGCGACGAACTGCCGGTTGATGTAGAACATCAGCGGCCGCTCGGCGAGCAGCGAGACGAGGCAGATGAAACCGAAGGTCGCGGTCAGAAACGATTCCTTGATCAACGCGAAGAACACGCTGCCCGAGATCAGCGAGGCTGCCGTTCCGATCACAAGAAAGGTCATCACGATGATTCCGAGGGGTTCGAGACTGCGCGACCTGGCCCAGACGCGAAGATTGTTAATCGCCGGAAAGATTCCGCCCGCGACTAGAGCCCACAGCGTCGCAATGCCATAGCGGGTGAGCACGTTGAACGCGACGATCGGCATCGCCACATCGAAGACGAGGGTGGGTATCATCTGCTTGAAGCTGAAGCGTCCGGCAGGCTTGGGATTGATTGCCAACGGATCGGTCATTCGTGACTCTCCCCTACGGCGGTCGAGAGTTCCTCCCACGCCAGCTTAGCACTAACATCTATCGCCAAGAGCGGCCTCATAAGTCTTTCTGAAATCACCTAATTAATGTAAAGCAAGCGACGGGGGTGTCGTATGATGAAGAACGTATCCGAAGGTTTTCTGATTCTTGTCATTCTTGCACTCGTACAGGGATGCGCGGGCACCAATCCGGTGCAGGCGACTATTCGGACCGGCCCACTCGTGCTCGAGCCGGCGAGCGCGACTTATGCTCCGCAGAAGCTCTTCGCGAGCAGTCCGAGCCAGTTGTTCGTGCTGACCAATCCGAGTACGAGCGGTGGGTCGGCGATAATTACCGGCGTGGTGACCGAGAGCGACCAGTTCCAGATCGAACCGGCTGATAGTACCTGCTCAACGGTCGGAACTTTACCCTCCGGCCTGAGCTGCAAGATCGCGGTCAAGTTCGTGCCGACTAACGCTGGAGAACAGACCGCGACATTGAAGGTCACCGGCAGCGCGGCGAACAGCCCGCAGACTGCGAGTTTGGCCGGCGCCGGAGTGAAATAAGCGCGGCGCAGCTTCTCGCGTGCGTCTGCTATCATGATTAGCGAGAGAGCGCCCTCCACGGCGACACACCGCGTTGCGGACAGGCTAATCGAGATGCGATGCTGATAAAGGCGCGTCCACGATCTGAATATCAGCAGGAGAACCAGCCATGGCCGAAAAACAGAAACCGGAAATCGTACAGATGTATTTCGATCCGCTCGATGCGGCGCTCGTGCGCTCCAACGAGAAGGAATGGATCGATTCGGGCACCGGCAATCAGTTCAAGGTGCTGCGCATCAGCAAGGAGACCGGGGCATGGAGCGCGCTGATCAAGGCGCCCAAGGGCCAGATCAATCAGGCGCATACGCATCTTGGGCCCGCCGACTTCTACGTACTCTCGGGGCAAATCGATTATCGCGGCGGGTCGGCGCGCGCGGGCGATTTCATCTACGAGCCGGCCGGCGCGGTGCACGAAGCGACGTCGCATCCGGTCGAGACGATCTACCTGGCCAATGTGTACGGACCGGTGGCCTTTCACGGCAAGGACGGTACGATTGCCGGCGTGCTCGATTGGCGCGCAGTCAAGGCGATGGTCGACGGGGCGGAGAAGAAGCAGCGCTGACGTCTCAGCGGCGCCGCGCTTCGCACGGCGCGATTTGACTTTCGCGGAAAAGGCCCCCCGCGGCCGCATCGATGGCGGCTGCGGGGGCCTTCATGCCGTTCAGGGTTTGTGAGTTTTTGTTTTTCGCAAGGCTCAGAGAAAGGACGTGGAACCTCTGAGAGGTTCCACACCTCCCGCAATATCCAGATGCGGGCTTCGCCCTGTTAATACCCAGCGTAGAGAGCGGCCTTGTAGCCAGCCGCGGTGTTCGCGTGCGGCTGAATTTATGAGTATCGACTGAAACAAGTCAGGAGACGTTCTTCGTGGCCATGAAGCTGAGCGGCAAAGTCGCGCTCATCACCGGGGCGAGCCGCGGTATCGGCAAGGGGGTGGCCGAAGGCTTCGCGCGGGAGGGAGCTAAATTATTTCTCGTCGGCCACACGGATGAAGAGGCCCTCCGGCGAACGCTCGCCGATATCAGGCAGTCCGGAGCGGACGCGGAAGGTGGGCTGTACGACGTCGGAATTTACGATGAGGTCAGGCGAATCGCCGACGCCATCGGCGAGCGCTACGGCACGCTCGACATCGTGATCAACAACGCTGGAAATATCGCGCCAACGCCGCTGCTCGAGATCACGCCCGAGCAATGGGAGCGAACGGTAAGGACCCATCTGCACGGCACCTTCTATTGCACGGTCGAAATGGTCAGGCGGTTCCTGAAGCCGCAACGGTCGGGGAAGATAGTGAACGTCACCGCGCCCGCCGCAGTCAGAGGCTCGTCCGGCGTGGCGGATTACGCGTCGGCGAAGGGCGGGATCATCGCGTTTACCCGAAACGCCGCGCGCGAGCTGTTGCCGTTCAATATCCAGGTGAATGCCGTGCTGCCCGTGGCGCGCAGCCGAATGACCGACGCGCTCGCCGAATACCACGCGAGGTTCACTGGCGAGGAAAATGCGGCGAGGCTGCGAAATCTCCCGCCGCCTGAGGCGGTAGTGCCGTCGTTTCTGTTTTTAGCCAGCAGCGATTCCGACTACGTCAGCGGGCAGGTCCTTGCCGCGGACGGTGGATTATTGGCGTAGCCGACGTTCGAGGGAATCGCACAGGCACGCCGCGAGGCGGATAACGTCCCGCCCCTCAATATGGTAGATAGGAATCTTCGGCGGGCCTCCGGCGTCTGAGGAGTTCGCGAGCCTGATTTGCCCTTTCTGGCGCCAGGGCGGCCGCTGAATAATACGGAGGATTATGCGATGGCAGCTTACACAGTGGTCTCAGCCGACTCGCATGTGAGCGAGCCGGGAAATCTGTGGCTCGAACGGATGCCCGCGCAATTCAAGGATCGTGCGCCGCGCCTCGTGCGCAAAGAGAATGGAGACTGGTTCGAGTGCGAAGGTCTGCGGCCATCGCCGGTCGCGCTCGGAATCAACGCGGGCAAAAAATTTGAAGAATATAAACCGACAGGGATGACCTATGAGGACGGACGGGCCGGCGGATGGGACCCGCACGCCCGTATCAAGGATCAGGAAATCGACGGGGTTGAAGCCGAAGTCCTCTACCCCACACTCTGCATGCGGATGTTCTCGCTCGAGGATGTCGAGTTCCAGAAGGCCTGCTTCGAAGCTTACAACAAGTGGATGGTTGACTATTGCCGGCCCTATCCACAGCGGCGGATCGGATGTGCGCTGGTGCCGCTGGACGATATCCAATGGGCGTGCACGGAACTGGAGCGATGCGCCAAGGCGGGACTGAGAGGCGCCCTAATCTGGGGCGCGGCGCCGGAAGACAGGCCGTACAGCGATAGCGCTTACGATCCTTTCTGGGCGAGGGCGCAGGACCTCGGTATACCGTTGAGCCTCCATATCGTCACGGGAGCGCGTGGCAGCGGGCTTCGCGCGAACTTTTCGCAGATGCTCAGTTTGTATACGCTGCTGGCGCAACCGATTCAGAATACGCTATGTGCGCTGGTCTTCGGGGGCGTGCTCGACCGTTTTCCCAAGCTGAGATTTGTCTCGGCCGAGAACGATATCGGCTGGCTGCCGCATTTTCTCGCGCGAATGGATCATGCGTGGGAGCGCTACCGGCATATGGTAGGAGCGAACTTCAAGCTGCTGCCGAGTGAGTATTTCCGGCGACAGGTCTATGCGACCTTCATGGACGACAAGATCGGGGTCGAAAACCGCAAGGTGATCGGCACTGAGAATATAATGTGGTCGTCTGACTATCCGCATAGCGATTCAACCTGGCCCCATTCGCGAGAGGTGATCGCAAAGGATTTCGCCGGCGTACCCGAGGAGGACAGGCGGAAGATTCTTTGCGAGAATGCGGTACGGTTGTATCAGCTAGGCTGACAACCTCGGCAAGTCGACAGATTCCGACACCCTGTGCGGCCATTGCCAAGCCTCGACGGTTGGCGATGGCCGCGCATTTTTCGGCAGGCCCACTCAGTTGCCCGCGAGTCGAAGCGATTATTGACACTTGTGCTAAAGGTAACTAGTTCTAGTTTCTACTTGTGAACGCGAGCAAGTCTAGGGCTAGGTCATCCCTCATGCCTATACGGGGCGAATCGTCCAACGGATCGAGCGCCGACCATAATTTCTAAGGACTTAGCACGGCTTGCTGCAACCGCCAGTACCCGCCATCGGACAAATGTTCTAATGAAGCAGTATATTGACCATAATACGATTGTGATTGATAGAACGCCAAGAAGTCGCAAGCTGACTGGCACGCCTTTGATGAAGGTCCAGATCGATAGGACCGTTAGTGCTACAAACCAGACTACCGCGATTAGGCCAAATACTATCAACAACTTCTCGTCTGCCGTCCGAGGAGAGTACACATCATGCCTGAATGTTTCTTGGTATGGTACACATGCCAATACAACAATGAATAGTGCGCACACCAAACCCCACAACACGTTTGTCGATGCAATATCGAGTAACGACACTGCGCCACCAAATAGTGCCAGTGAAAGCGCAGCGCTGATCACCATAAACAAGATCGTGCGGAACCACACGGCATTTAAACCGGATGAACCATACCAAGGCACGGCCAACACAAAGCCTTCGCTGAAACACAAACAGGCTGCGGCGATAATAGCGGTCATATAAATGCTGGATATTCTAGGGCTGAGTGCAAAACTAAGGAGAAGGATGCCAGAAGCTGCCATGAGGACGAAACGTCGACCGTGCCGAGAAAAGACGATGCTGTCGCTGATCTGGCGATATGCAGAGCGCTCACAATCCTTATCGTGCCTTCGAGAGGAGTAAAAGAGAGCGGTAGCGGCCATTATAAGGCCAGGACCGCGCTCCCAACGCGACGGCCCTTTTATTTCGGATAAATACCCAAACAGGTTCTCATAGTCAGTAGCGAAGCGCAAAGAGTGGCAGATTTCGGGTAGACGTAGAAAGTAATAATCTCCCTTTTCACTGTCCCGTTCGTGTTCACACAGAAGTCTGAGGGTCACAAATGCTAACTGGCTAGCCCTTTCGCTCGGGAGCCCGTCGAGCATCGACGTTATAGTGTCTATTCGGTGTACGCCGCGAGCCCGGACAAGGAGTTCTGCCGCTTCCCCCCAATTTGAATGGTCCGGCGTAGCAACCCATTCCGCCAAATGTTTGTCGAAATTGCTACTTAGCGTCGATACGCTTACCAGACCAGCCCAAGATTTGGGGTGTCTTGATAGAACGTCGGTGGCGGCGTCTGTTCCTGCGGTTGCGAGAATTCGGCCGGCGCTGGCCGCTAATGTTTCGTTTACATTCTCGAGTCGTGCTTCAAGGGCGTCGCAAAGCTTTGTCGCTAGCCCCCCGGCGACCTTGCGGGCCAACGCAACCAACGCAGGTGCCGATTCACCCTTGCCCGCATCAAGCTGCTCTAGGGAAATAGCAATAGCCTCACCTTGCAGGGAAAGGGAAGGCGTTGGAGCTTCTGCAACAGCCAGCGCACCAACGAGCGGTGAGGTTTTAAAAAGGGCCTTGGCGAAGGCAGTTGGATCAGACTGTTGCGCGATACTAAGTAGTATGGCTTCCCGCCACCAGCCGATGGGCTCGAGTGCTGCTAGCTGCTCTGGCTGATGCGCAGCAAGCCGCAGCGAAGCGAAATATTCCTGTAGCGTGAACTGCACGAAAATAAGATGAGTGCGAATAGCATCACGAACAAGAATACCGGTCCTCGTAATCAGACTATTTAGGAAGTCTTCACTGCGAGTCGCTTCGATACCATATTGTGGGAGAATGCTAGGGAGAAGCGCTAGGCAGTCTCTTCGCTCTAATTCCGTAATATTGCGGTTGTGCATCTCCAGTGCAATGGTGCTAAGAACCGGAGTATACGCGTCTCGTAGTGGGTCTGGAGGTTGTCCCTGTTTAGTTGCCCATTCTTCTATTAGGGTCCGCTTTATTTTATCTAAATACTTTAGGCGGTGGCCGGGTATTCCCAAACCGCTTTCCGAGTACAAAAGAAGCGTGCCGACCAAGAGAAGTGGTGATCGAGAAACCTCCAAGATTTTCTCGCTTGCGGAAAGATCGTTCCAGAACTCGATCGCATTTCTACCTTCAGGGTATCCAAGGGGCCAGTTCTTCGCGAACGATTGGATCTGGTCGTCGTCGAGAGGGCGAACTTCCCAAATGTCGGATATCGGCAGGGGTACTGAACGGTATGCTTCCTTTCGGCACGTTACTATTAAACGCCCAGGGCTGGCGGACACGAAGAACGTCTTGTAGAATCTGGTTATAGCTTCGTATGCGTCGGTCAAAATTTGGGGACGCACCTCGTCAAGGCCGTCTAATACACAGAGCGGCGTTGCCTCCCGAAGGAACTCTCGAACCCACAATTCGACATCGTGAATTCGATAATTCTTGAGGTGGCTCGCGAGGAGTTCTTCGATAGAGGAGCCCTTCTCGTAGTCGCGCAAGCGCAGGAAAAAAGGTATAGGACGTGATTTGGAATTAAGTTCATCGAGGAGCTCCTTTTTCACATACGTTGATTTACCTGCTCAGGCCCTCCCACAAGTACGAAAACGCGAGGAGGCCGATATCGGAACTCGGGCGGTCTGGACATTAGGTCGGACGGAGCGATGTTAATATCGACATAAACGTTGTTGAGATCGAAACCTTCCTTTCGACCTATAATAGGCAGCGTTGAGACGTCTTTTTGTAAGTCTTTTCGATATTTTCTCAAGGCAGCCGCGAGGCGATATTTACTGAACAACCATTTAATGCCACCTTTCCACCAGAGGAGGATTGCACCGAGCACAGCGAGAAAGATTTCCGAGGCGATCTTAGTCCGGTCCAAATAGGTTAACCAAGTGGCGGCCTGCCGTAACGAAAACATAGCGAACGGTATCGCATGGCCGTGCATCGTCGCCTCCTCTCGGTGTCTTCGAGTTGAGGCCGAGCTTCACACGTTACTCTTGACACTCAGGAGGCCTTCTAAACGGAGTAACGTGTGTCTCGACCTGAGTGCATGTTTTAGTGAGGCAAAATCCAGTTCCCAAGGCTTATCGAGCGTAACATTGCAAGCGTTAGTGAATTTGTCAAGAAGTAGGTGATCCTACGCCCAGCAGATATCCCACTGATGAGCTAGTGGTCTACCGGGAAGGAAGGCAGGCATGAAACGAGCACGGTTTAGCGAGGAACAGATAATCTCGATCCTGAATGAGGCCGAGGCCGGCGCGAAGGTAACGGGAGCTGTGCCGGCGTCACGGGATCTCGGACAGCTTCGCGCCAGCGAAGCCGGTACCGGTTTTGTGGGTTGGCCTCCCGGGTGTGGTCTATTTTTTTCAGTGAATTGCTGCTCAGCACACTAGCGGGTCATCGCGGCCACGGCGTGATTAACGCGTGGTCGGTGAACTCGTCTATACTGTTCGCGAATGAGTGAAAGCGCCGGCCGCGGTGGTGCGGCAAACTTCAACGGCCTTCGTGTCGTTTCGTTCGAAAGCCGGTTGGCGGCCGAGACCGCCGCGATGATCGAACGTTACGGTGGGCGGGCGACGGTTGCGCCGTCGATGCGTGAGGCGCCGCTCGAAGACAACCAGGCCGCCTTCGAGTTTGCCGATCGGATCCTCGCAGGCGGGCTCGATATCGTAGTTTTTTTGACCGGCGTCGGCGTGCGCCAGCTTTTCCGCGTGATGGAGATGCGCCATCTGCGTGCCGCGATCGTCGCGGCGCTTTCGCGCGTCGTCACGGTCGCGCGCGGGCCGAAGCCGGTCGCCGCCCTGCGCGAGCTGGGCCTCGAACCAACGATTACGATTCCCGAGCCCAATACATGGCGTGAACTGCTCGCCAGCCTCGGTCCGCAGGGAAATCTCACGGGTAAGCGTGTCGCGGTCCAGGAGTACGGCATCTCGAATCGCAATCTTATCGCGGGACTCGAGGCGCGCGGCGCGCAAGTGATGACGGTGCCGGTGTATCGATGGACCCTGCCCGTGGATCGCGGTCCATTGCGGGCGGCGGTGAGGACGATTGCGGATGGCGAAGCGGACGCGGTCATCTTCACCAGCGCGAGCCAGGTCAGCAACGTTATACAGATCGCCGAGGCCGAGGGTATCGGCGGCGAGTTCAGACGCGGACTCGGCTTGGTTGCACTTGGCTCGATTGGTCCCGTCTGTTCTCAAGAGTTGCGTGGGCATGGCGTTACGATCGATTTCGAACCGGAGCATCCGAAGCTGGGCCATTTGATCAGGGAGGCGGCCGCGCGCAGTGCAGCGATACTCGCGGAGAAGCGGGGCGGGGCGGGGGCGGGCCGCGCAGGCGGCGCGGGCGAGGGGGCACGCACCGGCGAAGTGCTGTCGGGCGCCGCGGCTGGGGCAGCGGCGCCCGACAGCGCGCAGCATCGCGCCGGCGAGGCGTCCGGCGCGATGCGCGAGCCAGCCCGCAACGGCGGCGGCTTGCAGCCGCCGCCGTTGCGGGCTGGCGGCCTGCGGGAGCATCCGATGCTCGCCGCGTGCCGGCGCGAGGCGGCGCCGTACACACCAATATGGCTGATGCGCCAGGCGGGACGTTACATGCCGGAATACCGCCGCGTGCGCGAGCAGCATTCGTTTCTCGACATGTGCATGCGGCCCGAAGTCGCCGCCGAGGTGACGGTTACGGCGGTCGAGCGGCTGCATGTCGACGCCGCAATTATCTTCGCCGATATTCTGCTGCCGCTCGTCCCGATGCGGGTCGGGCTCCATTACGAAAAAGGCGACGGCCCGACGCTCGAGCGTCCGCTACGGTCAGCCGCGGATCTCGAGAAAATTCCACCGGTGGTGCCGGTCGAGTCACTGGGTTTCGTCGGCGATGCGATTCGGCTCGTGCGCAAGGCGCTCGGCGAGCGTATGCCGATTATCGGGTTTGCCGGCGCGCCGTTTACGCTCGCGTCTTATTTGATCGAAGGCGGTGGCTCGCGCCAGTACCAGGCGACGAAGACGCTGATGTATACGCAACCCGAGACCTGGCATCGGATGATGGAGATGCTCGCGCGCGTCACCGCCGATTACCTGAAGCTGCAGGTCGAAGCGGGCGCCGATTTGGTGCAAATCTTCGATAGCTGGGTGGGAAGTCTCGGCCCCGACGACTATCGCCGTTTCGTACTGCCGCATACCCGGAGCGTTATCGAAACGGTGCGTCACGCGGTCCCCGTGATTCACTTCGGCACGGTGACGGGCAATCTGCTCGAACTGATGCGCGAGGCCGGGGGCGACGTAATCGGCCTCGATTGGCGCGTCGATCTGGCGGAGGCGTGGGAGCGTCTCGGTCCCGGCGTTGCCGTGCAGGGCAACCTTGACCCGATAGCGCTGTTTGCCGATATCCCGGAGATTCGGCGCCGCGTGCGCACGATTCTTGACAAGGCGGGCGGCCGTCCCGGCCATATCTTCAATCTGGGGCACGGTATTCTGCCCGAAACGCCGGTCCACCATGTGATTGCGCTGATCGATATGGTGCATGAGATGAGCCAGCGATGACCGCGCGCGAGACGAGCCGCGGATATCTGAAGTCCCTATTTGTCCGTGATAGTCCGCGATGACGCCGAATGCGCAATGCCATGGCGTGCTGATAATCGGGTTCGGCGGTCCGACCTCTTCTGCAGAAATACGGCCATTCCTGGATCGCGTGCTCAAGGGACGGCCGGTGCCGCCCGAACGTTACGAGGAAGTCGTGCGGCATTACGAACGGCTCGGCGGTCGTTCGCCCTACAACGAAATTACGATGCGGCAGGCGGGCGCGCTGCGAGAGTTGATGCGTCGCCAGGGCGCAACAGTGCCGGTGGCAGTCGGCTTCAGGAACTCGCCGCCGTACATAGATGAAGCGCTGGGCGAACTTATGCGGCGCGGCGTCCGGCGGGTGTTGGGATTTATCCTCGCGGCTTATCGATGCGAGGCGAGCTGGGAGCGTTACCAGGACTATGTCGAGGATGCACGCGGACGGCTGGGAGCCGATGCGCCGGAGGTCGAATATCCCGCGCCATGGCATGACGACTCGTTGTTCGTCGAAGCAGTCGCCGACCGCGTGGGCGTCGCAATGGCGCGGCTTCCGCCCGACGAGCGCAAGGGCGCGGAACTTGTTTTCACCGCGCACAGTATCCCGACCGCGATGGCCGAGCATGCGCCATACGTGCGGCAGTTGCACGAATCTGCCGCGATGATCGCCGATGCGATCGCGCATCCGCGATGGCAAATCGCATTCCAGAGCCGCAGCGGAAGCCCGCGCGAGCGATGGCTCGAACCGGATATCGGCGAAGCGTTGCGCGGTCTCAGCGGGCGCGCGGCGGTGGTGATGCCGCTCGGGTTTCTATGCGACCACGTCGAGGTGCTGTACGACCTCGACGTCGAAGCGGTGCGAATCGCGCGCGAGGCCGGCGTGCGGATGGAACGCGCGGCGACGGTCGGCGACCATCCGCGGTTTATCGAGATGATGGCGTCGATCGCTCGAAAGCATCTCAAGACATAGACGGTAAGAGATCGGCCTCGAGAGACAGGCGTATGGCGGTACGGGTGCGGCGCGTCGCGGTAATCGGCGGGGGAATAACGGGACTCGCCGCGGCGTTCAGGTTGCGCGAGATCGCAGCGGCGCGCGAAATTCCGCTCGAAGTCACGCTGCTCGAAAGCGGCACGCGAATTGGCGGGGCGCTCGATACGATTCGCCGCGACGGCTTCGTGATCGAAGCCGGCGCGGACTCGTTTCTCTCGGAGAAGCCCGCCGCGCGCGAACTCGCCGAACGGCTTGGACTTTCCGACGAACTCATCGGGACGCAGGAACAATTCCGCAAGACCTACGTCGTGCGCGCGGGACGGCTGCTCGAAATCCCGGAGGGCTTTTCGCTGCTCGCGCCGACCTTCTTCGGCCCGCTGCTCAAAAGCCGGCTATTCAGCCCGTGGGGCAAGCTGCGCATCATGATGGAGCCGCTGATTCCGCGCCGGCGCGACCAGAGCGACGAAAGTCTCGCCGCGTTCGTCACGCGGAGACTCGGACGCGAGACGCTGGTGCGCGTCGCGCAGCCGCTGGCGGGCGGAATTTACACGGCCGACCCGGAGCGGCTCAGCGTCGGCGCGACGATGCCGCGTTTCGTCGAAATGGAGCGGCGATACGGCAGCGTTATCCGCGGGCTCAGGGCGGCGGCGCGGACGCGCAGCGCGCAGGCGCGCGATACGAGTGGGGCGCGCTGGAGCCTATTTCTGAGTTTCAAAGGCGGGATGCGTGCGCTGGTCGATGCGCTCGCGGCGCGACTGGAAGGATGTATCCGCTACGGTGCCGAGGTTGTTTCGCTCGCGCGAAATAATGGCGGCGTATCCGATGACGCGCGCGCATGGACCGTTGCCGTTGCGGATGGCGCGGCGTTCGAGGGCGACGCCGTCGTGTGTGCCGCGCCTGCCTACGCGGCTGCAACGCTGATTCGGCCGCACAATGCTGCGCTCGCGTCGATTCTGAACGGCATAAATTACGCGTCGGCAGCTACCGTGAATATGGCGTTTCATACGGCGGACTTCGCGCAAATCCTGCGAGGTTTTGGGTTCGTCGTGCCCGCAGTGGAGCATCGCAAAATAATCGCGGGGAGTTTCTCGAGTCTCAAGTTTGCGGGGCGCGCGCCGGAGGGAATGGTCCTCGCGCGGGTTTTTCTCGGCGGCGCGTTGCAGAGCGAGATGATGAAGCTTGGGGACGACGCGATGCTCGCGGCGGCGCGCGAGGAATTTGGCGCGCTGCTCGGCATCACGGCGGAGCCAGTGTTTGCGTATGTGCAACGATGGGCCGCGTCGATGCCGCAATTCGCGGTCGGACATTTGGAGAAGGTTGCGGAGATCGAGCGCGAGGCGGCGGGCGAGCCCGGCTTCACGCTCGCAGGCGCATTTTTACGTGGCGTCGGAATTCCAGACTGCATCCGGAGCGGCGAACAGGCCGCGGAGTCGGTTATTGCTCATCTCACTTCGGGCAAATGAGTAGTCAGTGGGCAAAAGAATTGGGGTTCTCCGCGCGAAGCGCGCGCAGAACGACAGGCCGGCCATCAATGACAGGCCGGGCAATCGTGGTAAGCTTCGTCCGATGGGCGCAATCCGGGCAAATGGCTCTGACGAGAAGGCGCCAGCCGGCGCGCCCGACGGGTGGGAACGCGTAATCGCCCATGCCGATATGGACGCGTTCTACGCGTCGGTCGAGCAACTCGACAATCCCGAATTGCGCGGAAAGCCGGTAATCGTCGGGGGAAGCTCGAGGCGCG
>WNFT01004096.1_pt1 | contig 13109 bp, 7 predicted proteins | sample 5400191 | NCBI WGS metagenome assembly WNFT01 (sample SAMN13153359, study PRJNA577476) | soil metagenome | isolation source: 80 cm saprolite under Madrone tree | place: USA:California | collected 2016-06-14
CGCAGCGAAGGTCCTTATCCACGACCTTTTTGAAGTCGTCGGCCTTTTTGTCTTTGAACGCTTGCCAGGCAGCCTTTTCCTTCGCCTCGATTGCTGCTTTGTCCGGCGCGGCGAGCGAGATAGCCATTGTCGCGAAGAATGCGATCACTGCATAAGTCATGTATTTTTTCATAAGTCCTTTCGGTTCAGATTTGAATTCGAGGCTAGAGAGGCTCATTGACAGCGTCAACACATTAGGACTCAGGCCGGTGCCCCGGCACTTATTTGTTGTTCAGAATGGGACCAGGGGCGTCGAAGTCATCGCCGGAAAAATTGCAGTCAATCCGCCGCGGCCGGCGATCGCGGCTACAAATCCTACGGCTCGACTGGCGCGGTGCCGATCGGCGATGGCGTCGGGGTTTGAAGCGGGGTGGACTTTTCCGACGACCGCTCAGAGTACAACATATCGAGCGACAAGGTTGGCGGAGCTGCCGGATTCACTAGCGTGTCTTTTTCCGGTGTTTTCCGGTGCAGCAGCGCCGGGCTTTTGCCGGCGATAATCCGCCACCACTAACGGAGGCTTCTTGGTGTTGGCCAGCGCCCGATAGTTATCGATCCCAGTGCAGATGGCATCAGCTAATTTTTGTCGCCATCCGGAATTGGCAATCAACCGGCTTTCGCCACGCTCAGTCAGAAAGCCGCCTTCTATCAGCACCGCTGGAATTTTAGTTAAGCGCAGGACGGCGAAGCGGGCGCGTTTAATTCCGCGATCGAACTCGCCAATCTGGCCCAGGAGCGAGTGATAAATGCAACTTGAAAGCTCCACGCTGGCAGCATCTTCTTCGGTACCGTTTTGAATATTTACCGATGCAAGAGTGAGGCCATCCTCATAAGTAGAGGGCGCGCCGCGTGGGGTGAGCGAATAAATTTCGAAACCACTCGCGATTGGATCACGATCCGTGGCATTGAAGTGCAGGCTAACGAAAATTGAATCGCTGGTGGCGTTGGCGATTCTCGTGCGCAATTCCAAAGGCACGAAAACATCGCTTTCACGAGTCATGATTACGCGAAAGCCTTTCGCCTGCAGCAAGGGCCGGAGGAGCCGAGCCAAATCAAGCGCGTAATCCTTTTCATAGCCGTATCCGCTGATCGCGCCTTTATCGAAACCGCCGTGACCGGGATCGAGCACAACTGTTCGGACCCCGCCAAGCTTTTGGATCATGTTCGGGCGCAACTGTGGTTCGAGCGTTTTGGCGAGATCGATGCGTGAGACAACGATTTTTCCGTCGTGGACGATTACCGGAAAGCTCAACCAATTGCGCACGCCGTTGATCAGCATTTCCCGGCTGTCGATATGAAATTGCATTTCATTCTTGCCGTTATTCAGGTCGACATTCTTTCCGTTGATTGTCGGGTCCGGGAAACCGTAGAACTTCGCGATGTTATCGACGCTCAGGAAATCGCGGCCATTGATTTTGATGACCTGCCACTCGACCGCAGCAATCAGCTGGCTAACGAAAAAACAGCCGCCAATCGCACACAAAATGAGACGACGTAAGTTCATCATCCGAAAAAGGATGCAGGATGAGTGCCATCGCTTTCACCGGGCATCGGCTCGTTTGACTGTGGCACGCGCATTTTCTAAAACAATAATTACGGGAGCTGCTTCTTCCTGTTAGCCCCCGCGTTGTAATAATAATCGCACTTTCGGCGATTTTCGCGTGGTCTTTTGGCGCCAAGAGCGCGACGCACGTAGCTTCCTGTTGGACAATGGCCGCGTTTTCGCCTTTCGTGCCAGATGCGACACCGAACGTGCCTGACCCTTCTGGGCGTGCTCACGGCTGCAACCGCTCTGGCGCAGACCGAGCCGCAAAAATCTCCGCCGCTCGCCACGGTCACTCCACCACCGAATGTCCAAACCGCCGGCAAAATCCCGGCAGAAAAAAGTCCGCCGCCACCCACCAGTCCAGTCGCACAAACGCAGGGAGAAATCACTACTCCAGCCCCGGAGGACAAGAATCCGCCGCCGCCTTTCGACACCGCCAACATGGACACCTCGGTGAAGCCTTCGGACGATTTCTTTTTGTATGCCAACGGCGGCTGGATCAAACGCACGCCAATTCCCCCGGAATATTCCCGCTGGGGCAGCTTCAACCAGTTAATCGAAAAAAATAACGACGCGCTTCATGACGTAGCCGAACGCGCGGCCGGGGAAACGACTGCGACGAATCCGGACGCGAAAAAAGTGGGCGATTATTATGCCAGCGGGATGGACGAAGCAAAGGTTGAGGTGGCGCACGCCAGACCGTTAGCCGACGAGCTCAAGCGAATCGATGGGGTAAAGGATCGCAATGATGTGCTGAAGGAAATTGCGCATCTGCACACCCTCGGGGTCACGTCGCTTTTCGGGTTCACTTCCGGCCAGGACGATAAGAACAGCACGATGGTTATCGCGCAGGCTTACCAGGGTGGCCTCGGCATGCCTGACCGCGATTACTACACCAAGACAGACGACGCCTCGAAGAAACTGCGTGATCAATACGTGCAGCATGTGACCAAGATGCTGACCTTGCTGGGCGAGGAACCTAAAGCCGCCGGCGAGCACGCGAAAAAGATTCTCGCGCTCGAAACCAGTCTCGCCCAAGCCTCGCGGACCAAGGTCGAACTGCGCGATCCGCAAAAGAATTATAACAAGATGAAGGCATCGGCTCTTCAGGCCCTCACGCCCGACTTCAAGTGGGATACTTACTTCAAGGAAACCAATCTGCCGAATTCCGGCGAATTGAATGTCGGTCAACCCGATTTCTTCAAGGGCGCGAATAAAGTTTTCACCAGCACACCAATTGATGACTGGAAAGAATATTTCCGATGGCATTTGGTGCACGCGACCGCGGGGGAGCTTTCCGCCGATTTCGTCAACGAAAATTTCAGCTTCTACGAAACGACTTTGCGCGGAACCAAACAAATCAAGCCGCGCTGGAAACGAGTGGTGGCATCGACCGACAGTTCCATCGGAGAAGCGTTGGGCAAACTCTACGTTGCCGATTATTTCCCACCCGAATCAAAAGCGCGGATGCTAGATCTCGTTAACAACTTGCGATCGGCCTTAGCCGACCGGATCAAGACGCTGGAATGGATGGACGACGCGACCAAAGAAGCAGCCTTGAAAAAACTCGCGGCCTTCACCGTTAAAATCGGTTATCCCGACAAGTGGCGCGATTATTCCGGTTTGCAAATCGACCGTGGGCCGTTCGTGCTCAACGCCATTCGTGCCTCAATCTTCGATGTCCATCGCGACTTGAACAAGATCGGCAAACCGGTCGACCGCTTGGAGTGGGGTATGACCCCGCCAACGGTAAACGCTTATTACAATCCGAAGTTAAATGAGATTGTTTTCCCGGCCGGGATTTTGCAGCCGCCCTTTTTCAATCCCAAAGCAGACGACGCCATTAACTACGGGGGCATCGGTGCCGTCATCGGTCATGAGATGACACATGGTTTCGACGATCAGGGACGCCAATTCGATGAAGTTGGTAATCTGCGCGATTGGTGGACACCGGAGTCGGCCGCAAAATTCAAGGAACGCTCGGGCGCGGTCGTGAAGCAGTATTCCGAGTACGAACCCCTCCCGGGGTTGCATGTAAACGGCGAGCTAACGCAAGGCGAGAACATTGCCGACATCGGTGGCGTCAAGATCGCGTATGCGGCGTTACAAAAAGCGCTGGCCGGAAAACCGCAGGAGAAAATCGACGGCTTCACTCCGCAGCAGCGGTTTTTTCTCGGCTTCGCCCAGATTTGGCGCTCCGTGCAGCGGGACGAAGATCTGAAATTAATGGTAAACACGAACCCGCATTCGCCCGCGCGTTACCGCGTCAACGGTCCGCTTTCGGATTTAGTGGAATTTCAGAAAGCATTCAATCTGCCGGATAGTTGTCCAATGGTGCGGCCGGCGGACAAAAAGGTGAATATTTGGTAAGCGATTCCGAATTGTAGGGCGACCATTCCTGGTCGCCGTCTTTTTCGGAACGGCAGGCGACGCGCCTGCCCTACAACTGAAATGCGAGAACCGGGCAACATGCCAGAGGCCTGTGCCGCCACGCGGCCACTCAAGCGCGCATAAACGAAATCCGGTTGAAACCAACCAGGAGGCGTTATGGCTAAGTGCGATGTTTGCGGGAACGATTACGACAAGTCATTCCAAATTATCTCGGCCGGAAAAACCCGGACCTTTGACAGCTTCGAATGCGCGATTCACATGCTGGCACCGACCTGTCCCCATTGTAATTGCAAGGTAATCGGTCACGGCGTTGAAGCTGGTGGCCAGATTTATTGCTGTGTCCATTGTGCCGAAGAATCCGGCGCGCATGGATTGAAAGACCGGAGCTAGGCAATTGTGGGGCGACCATTCCTGGTCGCCATTTTTTCCAGACCGCCGGCGACACGCCTGCCCTACAATTCAGATCGCTCCCTATCGTGGCTGCCTTCAAGGTAATGCAACCAGATCCCTCGGCTTCCGCTCGGGATGACGGTTAACACGCAATCTTCCCGTTCCCGCGCGGGTCATCCCGAGCCGTATAGACGGCGAGGGACCTCTCAAAAGGACGACGTTCACACAAACTACCTTGTCCGGTCCACGAGCATGGGCGCGTTCCCTCGCTTGCTCTCGGGATGACGAGCATGGGACCGGGAATAGGAGACCGTAAAAGGTAATTGGTGATCGCGCGGAAAGGTACTCAACTACTGATCACTTTCGCAGACCCATTACTTGGCAACCCTGCTTTACCGAAAAAGATTGTTTCGGCGAGACGCCGAAACCAACGCGCGAGACGCGTGCGCTACCCTTCTTTTGCAACCTTGCCTCCCCAAGAGAGAATCTTCGCCTTGGTTCCGGCGGCTTCAGCTTCCTTGATGTCGCCGTTGCGATTGTAAAATAGCGACAAGCTGGTCCAGCCAATCTGATCGTTCGGCCGCAATTCCGTGGCGCGCTTTCCCGCTTCAATTGCTTCCGGAAATCGCTCGATTTTCATCAGCGTCATTCCGAGCGCGTGCCAGCCGTCAAAAAATTCGGGATCGATCTCTACGCACCGCCGATACTTCTCGACCGCGCTTTCCAATTCCCCGGTCGCAAGATCACCATTCGCGTCATCGAAGATTTCGTCGCGCGACGCCATGTTCAGATCAGCTGGGGGCTATCGGCTGCACGCCGGCAATCCGCCGGCGTTCCCGCAGCCACTCCGCGAAAATCATCGCGCGTTTCCCCTGCAAGATGCGCTCCTCAAGCGAAGCCCGATTAGCCGCGGCCAGGGTTGGCTCCGGCGGATCGCGCTTTTCCACTAGTGCAACTAGCGCGCCATCCGAGGTCGGAATCGGGTCCGTCACTTCATTGGGGTGCAAATCGGCGACTGCATTCTTAATTACAGGCAAATCTGGGATTTTGTCCGGTGGAGGGGATGCTTTTGGCTCCAACTCATCGGCTAGGGAAAACGGCGGCATCTTTTCCAGTTTCAAATTCAACTTTTGCGCCGCCTTGGCCAGGGTGTCGCCTGCTTTCAATGCCTCGCCCAAATCGTGCGCGACATTCGCCGCTCGAATGCTAACCAACTCGCGCTCCTTTCTCGCTTTAAGCGCCTCAACAATTTTTGGTTTCGCTTCTTCGAGTGTCAGCGGTCGCGCCGGGGTGATTCCGACGAGATGCAAGATATAGAAACCGTCCGCCCCCTGGATCGGTTCACTTGTCGGTTCATCATTGGAAAGTTGGAAGGCGGCCTGGATCAATTGCGAGTCCTGCTTTAGTTCCGGATCCGGTGCTGCCTGGGTGAAGTCGCCAGTGGCCTTGACCGGCAACTGGAATTTCGCCGCAACCGCGGCAAAATCCGCATTCTTCTCCGCCAGGGCCTGGGCGACGTCATTTGCCTTGTCCGAGAGTTTTTGCAATGCGTCGATCCGTTGTTTTCCCGTTACCTTTTTTTCCGCCTCCGATAACGTCAGGGCAACGAATTGCACCTTTCGCTTTTCCTCGCTCTTCAGTTGTTCTTTGGCCCCTTCGTAATATTTGGCGATTTCTTCATCGGAAATTTTCACCTCATTCGCGACGTCGCTGGTTTTGAAACGCACCACGCTCACTTCAAATTTCGAGAAGAGCTGTTCAAAATTGGTCTTGCTCTCCGCTGGAGACACCGTCACGCCGGTGCTGAGTAGCTCCTTGACCCGATCGAGACGAATCTGGTCGCCGGCCAATTCCTCAATTTGCGCCTCGGTAAACCCAAGTGGTCCCAGCGCATTCTGCACAATGTCGTTGTACCTCTTTAGGTCGAAACTGCCGGTGTCCCCTCGGAAGGCGCGCATTTTGGTGACGACCGAGGCGATCTCCGTGGTCGTTGGCCGGATACCCAAGTCCTCTGCTTCGTGCCGGAGAATCATCAAGTCGATGGCGAATTCCTCTTCGGCTTCCCTTTGCGCTTCTGATTGCGTTTTCGCGCGCTGCGGTCGCCATTGAGCCAACAGCTCATTTATGAATTCATTCATTCCCAAATTCCCGGCGAGTCGCAGCAATCGCGCCCCTCGCTCAATTTCGATGGTCGAGATGTCGCGACCATAAAGTTTGGCAGCAGTATTGGACCGCAGAGCGCTCATCCAATCCGTCCGGACGAAATAAAGGCAAAACGGCATCGCCAGAATGGCGATGACGATCATGAGCCAGCGGGAATGCTTACGTAAAATCGTGATCATTAATTTTCCGTCGCAGAATGTACCGCAGCTCCCTCGCCCGCCAAACGCTTTTTGGTCCGGGTCGGATTGGCGCTTATTTTCGGGATGGCGTGGCGAGCGATCGCGCGGTTTCCTGAATCAATTCCCATGCATCGCGCAGATGCTTTTCCGTGGTGAGAATATTGCCGAGTCCCAAACGAATCACGGTTTGGCCGCGCAATTTTGTTTGATTCAAATACGCGCGACCAGATCGATTAACTGACTCGACAATTCTGGAATTGGACGCATCGACTGCGTCTTTTGCGCGAAAGCAAACCACGCCCATCGAGACCGGTGCCGATAATTCGAAATTGTCGGATGCGCTGACCCATTCGCCAAACAAACGGGCCAGGCGCAAGTGCTCGCGCATTAAAGCGAGAATTCCTTCGCGCCCGAATGTGCGCCAGACCATCCAGGCCTTGAGGGCGCGAAATCTTCGGCCGAGCTGAATTCCGTAGTCCATGTAATTTCTCTCCGTCTCGAGCGTATCGCCCCGCAAATATTCCGGCACGAGAGAGAAGACGCGGCGCAAGCGTTCGATATCGCGCACATAGAGGACGCTGAAATCGAGCGGCACAAACAACGTTTTGTGCGGATTGATGATGATCGAATCCGCTTCGCTCCAACCCTCCGCGATCCATTCATATTCCGGCATAATGGCAAAGCCGCCGCCATAAGCGCCATCGATGTGCAGCCACATCTTTTCCTGGCGGCAAACCCGCGCGATCTCGCCAACGGGATCCACGCTCGCGGTTGAGGTGGTTCCGACTGTTGCGACAACGGCGAGTGGTCTGAATCCTGACTCTCGATCGTGCGCGACGCTTTTGCACAAACGCGATGTATCCATTCGAAATTCGTTGTCGCTCGACACCCGACACACACTTTCCTCGCCAAGACCAAGCGCGATCGCCGCTTTCTCGGCCGAGCTGTGGGCTTGATCGGACGTGTAAATACGGAATCGAGGAAGATCGCGTCCGGTCAGACCGAGTTTGCGAGTAGAAGGCGCAGCTTCTTCGCGGGCGACGGCCAGCGCATGCATGATCCCGACCGAGGCGGTATCGTAAACCACGCCATCGAAATTTTCTGGCAAACGCATCCACTGGCGGAGCCAGTCGATCACCAGAGTTTCGAGCTCGGTCGCCGCCGGACAAGTGCGCCATGTCATCGCGTTCACGTTCAACGGCGCGGAAATCATTTCGCTGAGGATTCCCGGCGCGGTCGCAGTCCAGCCGAAGTAGGCCAGGAACATGGGATGACCCCAATGCACCATTCCCGGTAGGATGATCCGATCGACATCAGCCAGAATTTTCTCAAATGGCTCGCCCTGGTCGGGTGCTTGTGCCGGCAATGCGGCGCGAACCGCACCCGGTTTGCTGTCGGGCGCAACGCGTAACGTTTCCATTGTTCCACGAAAATCCGCGATCCAATCCGCCAATCGATGCAATTGTTCACGGAAAACTTCCGGCGGGGTATCTCCGAGATTATCTTCTCGATCCTTCATTCAGAAGTCACATTAACATCTCGCTTTAGCGAGTTGGTCGGGATAACGAATCACGCCTCAAAAAGCGAAACCAAAACTGAAATGGAACGCGCCGATATCCTCGTGCTCGCGCGGATTGGGATTGACGCCGTAATCTAGCCGGATCGGGCCGATCGGGAGTTTATAGCGTAAGCCCGCGCCGATGCCGTAGCGCATGTCGTTGAACCCGGGGTTGTCTGCGTCGGGGAGCAGGTTACCAGCATCGACAAAAACCGCGCCCTGCAATTCGCCATAAAGTGGAAAGGTATATTCGACGTTAAAGATGGTATAAAATTCCCCGCCGAGCGGGTGGCCCCTGTGATCATGCGGCCCGAGATCGCGTTCGCCGAAGCTGCGCACAGTGGTGCTGCCACCGTTGAAGAAACGTTCGTCAATTGGAATTGCAGTAATATCGCTGGTGCTTTCCTTAAGCGGCCGGACCAAACCGGCGCGGGCGCCGAACTCGAGCAAGGTTTTGCCGAGCGGGATGAAGTAACTGGCGCGCGCGGTCGTGCGAAAGAGCTCGATCTCGCTTCCGATCGCGCTGGCGGCGAGTTCGAAGGTTTGATCAAAGACAAAACCGCGGCTCGGCACTACCGGGCTATCGCGCAAATCGAGGGTATGAAAAAGACCAAGCGAACTGATGAAGTAGCGCATGTTACCAAGCAGATCATCATGGATATCCGCGCTAATAATTTCGACATGCCGCTGGGAGGCGAAAAGACCGACCTTGTATTGTTTCGTGAAACTGCGGGAAAACTCGATTCGGTCGCCGATTTCGAACTTCGAGTAACCATCGAAATCGAATGTCAACGCGGCGAGCCGAATCTTCAGTTCCACGTCGCTTTCGAGAAAATGCGGATCGTCCCACAAAATTTCACCCTTGTAGCCGCGTTCGGAAATCTCGATCGAAGTAATCAAGGGCCGGCCGTAGCCAAACAGGTCACGATCGGCAAAACTAAAGCCGATGATTCCGCCAACGTACGAGCCGTAGCCTACGGACACACCAAACTCTTTCGCCTTTGCTTCTTCGGCGGCAATGTCGAGCCGAAGAAAATTTCCACCGTCGGGCTGGGGATTGATTTGCAGGACATTGAAAAGGCCAGTGCGCATCAGCTCGCGAAACTTTTCGTCCAACACATCAGGGCTGTAAGTTTTGCCCTGCAGCGAGGCAAAACGATTATGGACATAACTCGGCCGCAAACGGCGCAAACCGGTCACGTTCACCTCGCCAAACTTGTAAACCGGTCCTGGCGAAATCACGACCACCACCGGCACGTGACCAGCAACGGAAGTTTCCGGTTCGCCGGTCGCTTCCACTTTTACCGCATAATAACCGCGCGCCTTGTAGTAGGCTTGCAAGCGCCGCGAAATGTCATCAACTCGCCGGTCGGTATAAGGTTGCGAAAGCAAATCGCCCATCTGCCCGCGTAACGTTGCGGCGTCGTAAATGGGGTTTCCGCGAAAAATCAGATCCCCAAAGAAGCATTGCCTGCCTTCATGCACCGGGATCGTGACATCTACCCGGACGCCGTCCGCGCTGAAATGAAATTGCGGCGCATCCACTGCCGCCTCGAGATAGCCTTCTCCGACGTAGTAGCGATGCACTAGATCCGCGCCTTCCTGTATATCGGTCGCGACAAAGGGGAGGTTCTTTTGCAATCGCGAGTAACGCTCCCGGGTCGGACCGACCGCGTACTCGAAAAGTTTTTCCGCCGGAACATGATTGTTACCGACGAAATTGATCGTGCCCAAAATCGCCTGTGGCCCTTCTCTCACATCCAGGACGAGGCGCGATCCGCTCTCGATGGAATAGTGCACATCTACTTTGGCATAACCGTGTTTGCGGTAGAAAAGCTCGAGAAAAAAGGCGGCGTCATCGGCGCGCGCGGCCGTTAATCCGAAATCGTGGATGGTTGCGATTTCTTCCTTCAGGATCGAACGCAATTCTTCTTCCTTGAACGCGGTGGCACCGCGAATCTCGAGGTTGGTAGCTTGCGCCTTTTTCTCTTCCTGATGTTCGACGAATTTGTGTTCGCGCGCGGCCTGCTCCGGCCGCTTCACATCCACTGCGCTTTGACCACGCAGGTCCGACACGCTCGTGACTATTATTAGCGCGAGGAAAAAAACAGCGTGTCGCATTTCAATGGAATCGGATGAGGTATTTCACCTGACCGCGAAATTCTCCTCCAACTCCAAGGTCACCGATAAGCACCCAATTCTCGTTAACTTTAAATCGCGCGGTGGCCTGCTCACGACCAGTACGCGGATCGACCGTGCCGAGATCGACCTGCAAACGGTCGAAGACGGAATTGCTCTGGGTAGGCTGGCCTTTCTTGAAAATCTTCCGGTAAAGCTGCTGCACCAGCAGCATGGCAGCGCGACCAGCCAAGACGTTGCTATTTCCAGTCAGCTCCTGGCGGGTCGCTCCAGTAGCGAGAAGTGAAATAATTTCTTCCTGCGGCAGGGGCGGCTCGCTCGTAAAAATGGCCTGTGGCGCGAGTGAGTCGCCATAGACGTAAACGCGCACGGTGTAATCGCGGATCACCGATCTGCCTTGCAGGTCGATCTTGGGATTAAACGAATCGCTCGGATCAAAATAGAGAAAGCCGTTGGTCACATCGAGCCGGCTGAAAGGCAAAGTCGCTTCTACGCCTTGCAATTTCACTATCCCTTTCAATTCCGGATGGGAACCGGTGCCGCCTAAATGCAGATCGGCAACAGCGCCCCCATTCGCGAGGTTACCGCGAATGGAAAACGGATCTTTCGTTTTGATCGCGACATCGAATTTCCAATCGCGCAACGGCGGAGTTTTAACCGAATAGTCCGGGCGGTCTTCAATCGGCTCCGGTGCGGGCCGGCCCGGTAATCCGATCGGAATCAAATCGATGTCCTTTAGAAAATGACTGTTCGTCAGCGCGACATTTCCTTTCACCGTCGCGCTCATCACCGGTCCGCTTACTTTCAAATTTGCGTCTGCTCGTGCGGTGAGTGAATCGTTGCGCGCGATCAGGATACTTTCCGCGCGCAAATCGAGATCAATGTTTGCGTCGGTCAGCTTGGTGAAAACGACCCGGCCACCGATAGTGAACGGTCCTCCGGCGAGATCGCCATGAAATTTCTCCAGGGTCACGGCATTGTCGCGAAAAATCAGGCGGGATTGGAATCCGCGCAGCGCCGGCAACGTCGCGTTAGTAAAGCGCGCGGCATTAATGGTGATGTCGCCGCTGCCGGTGAAGGCCGGGCGCGCAACCGTTCCGCCAATGGCGACATCGAACGCCACGTCGCCGTCAAGTTGTTCGACCGCGGGAATGAATTGCCGCAAAAAATTCACCGAGCTTCGCGGGAAGCGGACTGTCGCCTGCACCGGCGTGTTCTCGTCAAAGGAGCGCGTGCTCAATATTTTGCCCGCATCGAACGGCATTGTTGCCGCAATACTGACGGGCTGAATTTTCGGTTGCTTCAATTCGCCGACGAGATTGAGCTTGTTTCCAGCGGCGTCCGCCGTAACACGAAATGTGGCCGGATCAAGATTCGGCAGTTTCGGATTACGCAAATCCCGCCCATCAACGTCGAGACGGGCTTGCAAATCCGCCAGGGTGCCGCCGGCTTGCAGCTTCACCGATAAAAGCCCGCTCGCGACCGGGTCGATCCCAAAGTCATCGAACAATTTCTTGAGATCGAGATTCGCCGAATCAAATGTCGCATTGACCTTTCCATCCCGCGGAAAAACCGGCCGGTTCGTGCCAACATTTGACCAGATAAACGGGATGGAAGCATAGCCGGACGCATATTTCGCCTGCCCCTGATCAAGCTGAATTTTTGAAATCTCCAGGATCTCGCCTTTGGCAGAAACGATTGCCTGAAAATCCATCCGATCGCTGCCGATAAAAAACGTCGGAACCTCTAGCTCCGCTGGCGAATAAGTAGCGTCAATGTTTGCCGTCAACGCTTTCATATTGCCGAGTTGGCCGTTTTTCCAGGCCAGTTTCAAAAATCCATTTTCCGTTAGCTTCGACAATGAACCGCGCCCCTCCCAATTCAGTAAAAATGAACCGCGCAATTCCGTTTTGTTTCCGCTCGCCTCCAACAGCGGCTTGAGCGTGCTCATATCGGCGATATTAACCACTAGTTTGCCGGCGAATTTTTGCTCGCCCCGCAAATCGAACGTCCCCTGCCCGTTCACAAAGTCGCGCTGATTAAGATTGGCAGTCAGATCATTGAGAAAAATCTTGCTCTGCCAGATCGAGCCCGCACCACTTAGTTGCGGGACAGACAAATTACGGATTTGCAGATTCGATCCGTAAACATTGAACCACCCATCCGCCATCGCACCGTTCCACTGCACAATCCCCCAGGCGTTGAGCGTGCCGCTGACCCGGTTCGGCGAGTTCCCATTCCAAAAATCGCCCGTTTGCGGAGCATCGATCGCGATCTGGATCGTTGCCGGTTGTTTGATGAAATCTTTTTCATCCGCGCGTAATCGCACGGAAGCGTTACTCACGATCTGGTTCGATCCGCGCTGCAGCTTGACGTTGCTGATGGTGATGAGACTGCCGTTTTGCTCGAGCTGCCCCGAAATTGTGTCGACGGCAAATTCGCTGTTCCTCGCAGCCGAAGCCACCGCTGTAGCATTGGCGCGCAGTCCTTCAAACCAAGGCTGGTCTTTCGAGTGCAATCGTAAATTTTTCCCAGCCGTCCCCGTCGCCTCAAACTTTTCCAGGGTGAAATCCCCACTGCTCACCGGCCCCGAAGCAACATGAAACCCGGCCTGCAATTGCTCGCCGCGAATTTCCAATGTCCCATTGATTTGCCCATGACCGCTTAGCGGTTTCTCCATCGCGGAGGTGATGGGACCGAGATC
>WNFT01003865.1_pt1 | contig 13107 bp, 8 predicted proteins | sample 5400191 | NCBI WGS metagenome assembly WNFT01 (sample SAMN13153359, study PRJNA577476) | soil metagenome | isolation source: 80 cm saprolite under Madrone tree | place: USA:California | collected 2016-06-14
CCCGTCATTGTCATAATCGAGCGCGGCAATTCCCCAGCCTTTCTGCCAGCCCAATTCCGGGAGCGCAACTCGCTCCAGCCGTTTCCCTTCCACATTTCGCCACAGGCTGATGCCCGGTGCACCCGCATGCGTGAGCGCCGGATCCATCCAGCCATCCTTGTCGAAGTCGAACGCGACCACTCCCACCGCGGGCGGCAACTTCTCTTTGCCGAAATCGATGCCGCCTAGCGGCATGAATTTGCCTTCGCGCGGATTGAGATAGATGGACGCACCGCTCGGGCCACCGGCGATAACGAAATCTACCGCGCGGTCATTGTTGAAATCGGTGGTGACGACGCCTGCGCCGCTGGCGGCAAAACCGAGCGCCGTCTCCGCGGAAACGTCCGTGAACGTGCTGTTCCCATTGTTGCGCCAAAGAACATTGTGAGGCGCCATGCCCGGCGGACCCGCATCGGGCGCCGTTGTGATGTACAAGTCCAAGTCCCCGTCGTGGTCGTAGTCCACAAAAGTCACGCCCACGCAACCTTTCTCCTTCCGAATCCCGGCCGCTTGTGTCACATCCTCAAACTTGCCATCTCCCTTGTTGCGCAGCAGCCGGACACCGTCGCTCAAACAAACGGCCAAATCCGTATGACCGTCGTTGTCGAAATCGCCGGCCGCACAGCCGAGGCCGCTTCCTGTTAACTGAATTCCCGCTTCTTTCGTCACATCCTCGAATCGGCCGTCGCCAAGGTTGCGCAGCAAGCGGCTGGCTCCGTCCGCGGTTCCGCTGACCAGGAAAAGATCCGGCTTCCCGTCGCCATCGAAATCAAAGAAACACGCCCCGGTACTTGGCCCAATGTCAGTGCGAATTGCGCCCGCGCCTTTGGAAACAAAGGCGTTCGCCTCCGGCACAAACCGCACGGGAATCGCGGCTGGCACATCTACAATAGAGTTCAGCGGCAACTCCGCGAGCGAGTAACGGCCTTGATCGCCATAGCCCGCGCCGAACGGAGTTCCGAGATGCTCCGTGGTGATCTTCTGGAAGCGCGCCAGATGTTCGCGCGCCCCGGCAACATCGCCCTTTCGTTGAAGCGCGCGCGCAAGGCCAAATTCCGACGATGCGTGAAACGGGTTTAGAGCCAGCCCTTTCTGAAACGACGCGATGGCTTCGTCATATTTCTGCAGTTGCGAGTACAGGTAGCCGGAAAAATAATAGCCGTCTGCTTCGGTGGGCGCGATCTCCGTGACGTGCTGAAAGGCGGCGATGCCCTTCTCCGCTTCCCCGAGGTCCTTGTACACGAGTCCGAGGTTGTACCAGGCATAGGCATCCTTGGGAAGCTGCTGTGTTGCCGCTTCAAGCGCCACGCGCGCAGGCTCGAGCTTCTGCTGCGCGAGCAGAGAAATACCCATGTTCAACCGGGCCACCGCAAATTTTGGATCCGCTTCGAGCGCTTGATCGAAATATTTTTGCGCATCTGCCGGGCGCTGCTGGTTCATGTACGCCACACCCAGCGTATTCAAGCGATAGGCGTCCGCTGTACCGCTGTTCGATGAGCCAGTCTTCTTTGTCGCCGCAGTTTTCTCCTGTGCGGACGGGCCGCTGGAACGCACCAATATCGCCGCGCAGCAAATCAAAATGGAACAAGCAAGGATCAAGCCCGCTCCACGCCAATGCGTTGAACCTATCAAAATGTTTTCATCCTGTCCGCGCCGGTCGCAAGAATTCCGCGTACGATCCTTCCCCGCGCAATTTAGAATTCTCACGGCTGCCCAACGCGTCGTCAACCGTTATTATGATCCGTCACTGCGCGCCCGTCGCCGTTTGACCTTCGCTGCTTGTACACTTACTCTCGCGCATCGACTATGAGCTGCTTCCCCTGCGGCACCTTAGCGGAAATTGTGCAAGAAATTCGATCGAAGAAAATCTCTCCTGTCGAAATCGTTGAACTCCATCTAAAACGCATTGAGAAGCTGCAGTCGAAGCTGAACGCGTTTGTCCATCTGGACGCCGAGGGTGCCCGCCGGCAGGCGCGCGTAGCGGAGAGTCTACTAACACAAGGCGCGCAAGTCGGCCCTCTCCATGGTGTGCCGCTCACCATGAAGAGCTGCATCGATGTCTCCGGTTGGCCGTGTCCGGCCGGTTCTCTTCTCCGCAAAGACTACGTTGCGAAACAGGATGCTCCGCTGGTTTCACGATTAAAGGCCGCAGGTGGCATCCTTCTCGGCAGTACCAACACTCCCGAATTTCTGATGGCCTACGAAACCGACAACCTGCTCACTGGAAAAACGAGCAATCCCTGGAATTTGGCGCACTCCTCTGGCGGCTCAAGCGGGGGCGAAGCCGCTGCGATTGCCGCAGGCTGCTCCTTCGGCGGTGTCGGCAGCGATGGCGGCGGTTCGATTCGCGTTCCCGCGCATTTTTGTGGAATCTGCGGATTAAAGCCGACGCCAGGCCGCGTTCCTGCCACGGGACATTTTCCGGCAGGCGCCGGGGCCTTTTCCTGGATCGGCGTTGTCGGCCCCATGGCCCGCACCATGGCGGACGTGCGTTCCCTCTTCGAAGTGATGGCTGGACCGGACGCCGGCGATGCACTCTCTGCTCCCGTTCCCATGCGTGCGTATCGCGAAGGCGAGCATCGCGGCATGCGCATCGGGATTCTCGGGAGCGGCGCCCTCGGTGTGGCAACTCCGGAGACTCACGCTGCCGTTGCCCAAGCCGCAAAATCACTCGCCGAGCGCGGCTTCACAGTCGAACCCTTCCATCTGAATGGCCTCGATCGCGCGCTCGATCTGTGGTGGTTTTTCTTTGGCCCCGTGATTGGCAATTTGATCCGTCACAGCATCGCTGGCCAGGAAAATCAAATCAGCCCGATGCTGCGCGAGTATCTCGCTTTCGCAACTTCTGGAGATCCAATCACGCTCGAGCAATTTATGAAGGCCTGTGCGGACCGGGATTTACTCCGCGCCGAAATCCTCCGCCAAATGCGGGACACGCCCATTTTGCTCTCCCCTGTCTCGTCAGGTCCCGCCTTCCGCCACGGCCAGGGAAACTACCTCCCCGGCACGGGTTACCGCGACACTATGCGATTCTCCCAATGGCTGAACTTGACTGGTTTTCCCGGCGCGTCCGTCCCCGTCACCCTTTCGAATGACGGACTACCCATCGGTGTTCAGGTCATCGGCCGGCCGTTTGAAGATGAGTTGGTCCTGGCCGTCGCAGAAGCCATTGAGCAACCCCGCGGTCCCTGGCAAGCACCAATGCTGGAAAATGCATGACGCCGCCCGGTGCCCTGCGGCTAAGGCTCGCGCACCAGCTCCGGATTCGGCACGCGATTTTTTTCGCGCGACTCCCGCTCCTTGCCTAATTGAGTGTCCAGGTTCTTCTGCGCCAGCGCTAACTCCGCCTTGGCCTCGTTAGGCCGTCCGAGCTGTGTCAGTATTCGGCCACGCAAAAAGTGCCCGCCTGTGATATCCGGCGCAAGATGCAGCGCCGCGTCAATCATTTTCAAAGCCGATTCCAACTTTTGCTGCTTCTGATAAATCTTTGCCAACCCAGCGTACGCGCTAGCCATTTTGGAATTCCGCTTCAGCGCTTCGCGAAACGACATCTCCGCATCCTCGTCCTTGCCCGTGCGCGTGTATAGCGCGCCGAGTTGGTCGTAGTTATCCGCCAGATCTGGTTCCAGTGCGATATCCCGCCGAAACTCCGCTTCCGCCCGTTCGTCATCTCCCGCCCGCATGTACGCGACTCCCAGGTTCATATGAATGAACGGGAGGTTGGGGTTTAGCGCCGCTGCTTGCTCCAACTCTGACGTTGCTTCCGGAATTTCATCCCGATTCAAATACGCCTTTCCCAGTATCAAATGAAACTCAGCCGTCCCGCCGCCGACGGCGACCATACGGCTGAGGATTTTTTCGTCGAGGCTTTTTTGGCCGGATTCCACGGCGGCAATGTCGAGCAGATACAAGTACAGCACGTCATTCGACTTTTCCGCCCACAGCGGTTCGAGCACCGTCACAGCCTCGGCATATTTTTTTGTGAAGACATGGCAAAGTCCCAGAAGGTAACGCGCTTGTTGCGAGTCCGGCTGGTCTCGCAAGACGGACGTAAACGGCGGAATCGCCGCGGCATAATTGCCGCGCCGGTATTCGGCCAGACCAATGTTCAGCCGGATCCCCGCCATTTTTGGTTCGAGCTTCTCGGCTTTTCGCAGCAGCGCGATTGCCCGGTCCCAATCTTTGCGCCGCATGGCGATCACGCCAAGATTGGCGTAAGCGGAGCCGGCGCGCGCGTCAAGCGACAGCACCTGACGAAAGGCCGCTTCTGCGGCATCGAGGTCTCCCGCCTGAAGCGCCACTTGCCCTTTCGCGAACCATCCTTGCGCATCGACGGGCTGCTTGCCACGCGCCGGCGAAGAAGTGGATTGCGGTTTCACATCGCTTCTCGCTGCCGGCCGCGCACAAACGGGCCCGGCGGCAGCCAGCGCGAGACCGATCGCCAGAACGTATTTCTGTTTGCGACCTCTCCTAAGATCTGTGCGCATTGCCATTCAGTGTCAGTCAGTCCAACCGGGATTTCAAGAAGCGTGTCTTGGTCTCGCCTTTGTGATCCCTCGTAATTTACGCGATTCCGCAGCCGCGAGCGCTATAGCTCACGTCAACATGAATTTATCCCTTGACACCAACCCTCAAATGCACTATTAACTCGTTTTAATAAGACAGTTTGAGTACGGTGCCTGCGGTCGTCGAGCGGTGGAGGCTGTGTCCGATCGGGGTGTTTTCTGCGCGAGGTGACTTCAGGGGTGCCACTTCAGCCCTCTGCGCTAAGCCCATCGTTCCCACGCCTCCCCAAGTTCGAATCTCGCTTGGAGGTCTTAACGTGAAGCAAAACTCAGACTTTTCGAATTCTCGAAAGAACATGACGGGTGCCGCGTGGCTTGCGTTCATTGCTCTAATCATTGCGCTGGCCCTCCCCCTCGCCTTGCGCGCCCAGGACACCGGCTACATCAGCGGCACCGTCACAGACAAATCTGGCGCTGCCGTCGCTGGCGCTGATGTGCTCATCACCAACACCAGTGGCAGTTTGACTCGAACGACCACCACGAACTCTGACGGCGCTTACGTGGTCGCCGGTTTGCCGGGCGACACTTACAACATCTCTGTGACCGCAAAAGGCTTCCAGAAGTACTCAGCCACCAAAGTAGTCCTGGAGGTCGCCCAAAAAATTCGCGTTGACGTGCAGTTGAATGTAGGTGCTGTCACCGACGTAGTCGAGGTAACCGGCGAAAGCGTGGCCCAAGTCGAGACCACCTCTTCCGATCTCACCAGCACCATCACCGGCAAACAGATTGACAACCTCGTGCTTAACGGTCGCAATTTCACCCAACTGGTGAATCTGGCGCCCGGCGTGGTGAATCAAACAGGCCAGGACGAGGGCACCGTGGGCGTTTACGGAAACGTCGCTTACAGCATGAACGGCGGCCGCACCGAGTACAACAACTGGGAGCTCGACGGCGGCGACAATATGGACAACGGCTCCAACGCCACCCTCAACGTCTATCCCAATCCCGAAGCGATCGCAGAGTTCAAAGTTCTAACGTCGAATTACGGCGCGCAGTACGGTCGCAATGGCTCGGGCACTGTTGAAGTCGAGACCAAATCCGGTGGCACCTCCTTCCACGGCAGTGCTTTCGAATATCTGCGCAATGAAGTCTTCAATGCCCGCTCCTGGGATCAAGGATCCGACATCACACAACCGAAAGCCCCTTACAAGAAGCACGATTTTGGCTATACCGTTGGTGGCCCAATCTACATACCCGATCACTATAACTCTGACAAGAAAAAGACTTTCTTTTTCTTCTCCGAAGAGTGGCGGCGTGAAAAGAATCCATCCACGATTCTGCAGAACGTCCCTTCAGATGCTGAGCGCAACGGAAATTTCTCTACGCTTTGTTTGCATGAACCTACAGATTGCCCAAACATTGCCAATCCCGCGGCTGTGCCGACAACAAACCCTGTGGGACATGCGCTTCTCTCTCTCATTCCCCACGCCAATACGACCAACGGCCAGTTCAGCGATGGAACTCCCATCCCTGCTGTTTCCCAAACGGTTTCAACACCGACCACCTGGCGTGAAGAGTTGATCCGCATCGACCACAACCTTACGAACAATTACCGTCTGACCTTCCGCTACATTCACGATTCCTGGAGCACCGTCGTGCCGAATCCCTTGTGGGGAAATGGCACGTCGCAATTTCAGAGCATACAAACGAATTTCGTCGGGCCGGGGTCGAGCTTCGTGGCCCGCCTCAACGCCAACATCTCCCCCACCCTTCTCAATGAATTCGTCGCCAGCTATACCGCCGACCATATTTTTCTTACGGCGCTCAATAATCCTGCACTTCCCTCTCCCTTCCCGATGGGCACTCTGTTCCCCAACCAGAGCCCGGCGTTCGGAGGAAAACTCCCTTCTATAGAGCTCAAGAGCAATGCCGCATACGGCGGGGGCGGCGATTCGCGCCTCGCCCAGGATACCGGCTACTTCCCTTGGAACAACGCCAACCCTGTGTATACGTACCGCGATAACATGACGAAGATTCGGGGAACGCACACGTTCCAGTTTGGCTTTTATGCCGCGTTTGCCCAAAAAAACGAGCAGAACTCTCCGGACGTTCAGGGGATTCTGACGTTCGATACATCCTCGCCTGTCTCGACCGGCAATGCCTTTGCCGACCTGTTGTTGGGAAACATTGCACGGTACAAACAGTGGAGCGTTCAGGCAAAGTATTACAACCGTTATAGAATCGTGGAACCCTACTTCCAAGATGACTGGCGCGTTAACAAGCGCTTGACCTTGAATCTCGGTTTGCGCCTGAGTCTGTTTGGAACGTACCGGGAGCGCTTCCGGAATGCGTTTAACTTCGAGCCTAGCGCGTTCAAATCCGCAAACGTTCCCACCATTGACACTAGCGGGACAGCGACGGACGGTTCGCTCGTTCCAGGAACGGGAAACCCGCTGAACGGCATCGTCCAGTGCGGAGGCTCAGGAGGGGCGGTGACTCCGCTGCCGGGATACCCATCGAGTGTTGGCGCTTCTTCGTCTGCGGGCTGCCTGAAGGGACATCTCTTTAACCCCGCGCCGCGCATTGGGTTTGCCTTCGATCCTAAGGGCGACGGCAAGATGGCTATTCGCGGCGGGTACGGCATCTTTTTCGAGCACACCAACGGCAACGAGGGCAACACAGAATCCTTGGAAGGTTCCCCGCCGCTCGTGCTGACCGCCAAGCAATTTAACGTCACTGGCTATGGAAATATCGGCGGGGGATTGCTTTTCCCCCTGGCTGTTAATTCCGTTCCCAACAAAGCCGTTTGGCCGTACGTCCAACAGTGGCATCTCGACGTCCAGAGAGAACTTCCCTCGCATGTCGTGGCTACTGTTTCTTATGTCGGCAGCAAAGGCACGCATTTGACGATGCTCAACGATTCCAATCAACTCCTCCCCGTTTCTACTTCCGCGAATCCCTACAAGCCGGGCGAGGCGATTGGCGCTAACGGCCACGATGACTGCGGAACTATGCACACTCCAAGCGGGGTGCCTGTTACCGGACAGGCCGCCATAAATCTGGGCGTGGCATGTGGAGGCAACGCCGATACCCAGCGGACAGCGTTCCCTAGTCTAAGCGACATCTTTCGGCTCGAGGACACGGCAAACTCGAGCTATCACGCCTTGCAGACCTCAGCGCGTCGCACAGTTGGCGATCTGACATTGAGCCTCGCTTACACTTATAGCCACGCTATCGACGATTCTTCGGATCGCTTTGACAATAACTTCGTCAATTCCTTCGATATTCGCCAAAATCGCGCTAACTCGAGCTTCGATCAGCGCCACAGTCTGGCGATTAGCTACGTCTACGGTCTCCCGTTCTTTAAGACTGGGGGACTGACGCACAAGGTGCTCGGTGGTTGGCAACTCTCTGGCATCACCATTGCCCAAACTGGCACTCCGTTCACTGTGACGAACGGCACCAATTTTGGCGACAACGCTGGCGTCGGTAACGGTGTTGCAACCGCAGGCTCCCGCCCCGATCAGGTCAGCGATCCACATTCGGGTTTCAGCTCAAATCAGGAACCTGGCACGTTTGGACCGCTCTTTTACAATCCCTCTGCATTTGCCGTGCCGAGGGGCCTTACATTTGGCAATGTCGGCCGGAACAGCCTCTACTTACCTGGCCGCTTGAACTTTGACGTTGGCATCTTCAAGCGGTTCGCCATCAGCGAGAAGACCGGCATCGATTTCCGCTGGGAGAATTTCAACATTTTCAATCACACGCAGTTCGGCAACGGTACTGGCTCCATCAGCGCGGGGCTGGGCGCCTCCGATTTTCTGCATCTCACGAGCGCACACGCGCCGCGCCGCATGCAATTCGGTCTGCGCTTCTACTTCTAACTTACTGCTCCAACGGCGGCCCGGCCTCGTCGGACCGCCCTTTTTCTCACTGAATCCCGGTTCCCTTTTCTCTCGGATGGAGTAAAATGCCGCCCATGAATCGACGAACATTTATCGGTACTTCCGCCGCGGCAACTCTCGCAGCCGCCGTTAAGCCGGCCTGGGCTGCGGACACCGCACATTCCGTCGGCCGTTTCGCGGCCGCACACTCCATTGACCGCGTCGGTCTCCAGCTCTACACCGTCCGCGGCGCCATGAAGACGGACTTCGAAGGCACCATCGCGAAAGTCGCCGCCACCGGCTACCAGGAAGTCGAATTCGCAGGCATTTTTGCCGCCAACGAAGGCTACTTCGGGCGTTCTCCGAAAGACGTTCGCGCCATCCTTGACAAGAATGGCTTGGCCGCGCCTTCGTGCCACACCGGTTACAACGTCGTCGAAAAAAAGTGGCCTGAGGCTCTCGAGGCCGCAAAGATTGTCGGCCACAGCTACATCATTTGTCCCTGGATTGACGAAAAACAACGCGCCGAGCCCGGAGGCTGGAAGCGCGCCGCTGATCTTTTTAATAAAGCCGGTGAAGCCAGCCAGAAAGTCGGCATCCGGTTCGGCTATCACAATCACTCGTTCGAATTCGATCCTGCCTTATCCCTCGGCGGCAAACTCCCGTACGATTTCCTCCTCGCCGAAACGGATCCCAAACTCGTCGCCATGGAAATGGACCTCTGCTGGATCAGTGTCGCCGGCAAGGATCCTCTCGCCTATTTCGAAAAATATCCCGGCCGCTTCCCGCTCGTTCACGTAAAAGACTGGGTGAAGGACACCTCGACGCCGAGCGAATACCAGGGCGCGATGGGCCAGGCCGTTAAATTCGGCGGCCGCATGGCCGATGTCGGTCAGGGCTCCATCGACTGGAAAAACCTTTTCGCGCACTCCGAAAAGGCCGGCATCCAGCACTATTTCGTGGAAAACGACTATCCCAAATCAGCGTTCGACGACATCAAGATCAGCTACGATTATCTCCACGCGTTGAGTTTCTAGGAGTGGGACAGGCATTCTTGCCTGTCCTTTTCAGCCGGAGGAATCATCGGCATGCGCAAGCCACTCACAGTCGCACTGCTGTTTGCGATTGCAGCTCTTTTATTCATCTCCGCCGCCCATTCGCAAGCTCCCGCCTGGAAACCGCTCTTCAACGGCAAGGATCTCACCGGCTGGAAGCACGTCGGCCCAGGCAACATGACCGTCGAGGACGGCCTCATTCGAACGCACGGCGGCATGGGCCTTCTCTACTGGACCGACGGCAAGCTTTCCAATTGCCGCATTCGTGTGGTCTACAAGATGCGCGACTTAAACGATAATTCCGGCGTCTTCATTCGCATCCCCATCGAGCCCCGCGAGGAATGGATGCCCGTCCATTACGGCTACGAAGTCCAAATCGACAATCATCCCGAAACTTCGAACGAAGACGATTATCACGTCACCGGCACGCTCTATTCGCTGACCAAGCCGCTCGCCAAGCCCGGCAAGCCCGGCCCCGAGTGGAACACCATGGTCATCACGCTCGATGGCCCGCGCACGACTGTTGTTCTCAACGATGTTACCGTCACCGACTACACTGAAGGCCAGCCCGTTCCCGAACGCAAATTTGATTTCGAACCGCATCGAGGCACTCGACCCAACGAAGGCTACATCGGCCTCCAGAATCACAGCGACAATGACATCGTCTTTTTCAAGGAAGTCAGCGTCCAGCCACTGCATTAGAATTTCGACTGTAGCCCAGGCCTTCAGCCCCGAGCCTTTTTCTTGACCTGCTACTAGAGGAGCGCACCATGAAAAAAGATCTCTCCCGCCGTCAATTTCTCCATCGCACTGCCCGCGCCGCGGGCGCGCTCGCGGCTTCGCCGGCCATTTTTCTTGAACCGGAGCACATTCCTTTGCCGCTGCAGTCGACTCCGCCAAGCGACCGCCTACGCTTCGGCATTATCGGCATCGGCATGCAGGGTTCCGGCCTTCTTCGCGATGCCATCCAGCTCCCCGGCGTCGAATGCGTTGCTGCTTGCGATCTTTACGATGGCCGCCACACGCTCGCGCAGGAAATTGTCGGCAAGAAAATTCCCACCACGCGCCGCTACAAAGATCTCCTCGACAATAAAGAAATCGATTGCCTCATCGCCGCCGTTCCGGACCATTGGCACAAGCAAGTCGTCGTTGACGCTGTCAACGCCGGAAAAGATATTTATTGCGAAAAGCCCATGTCCCATTCCCCCGCCGACGGAGTCGCCATGGTCGCGGCGGCGAAAAAAACCGGCCGCGTCGTGCAGATCGGTTCGCAGCGCGTCAGCTCTGTGATCTGCGCCAAAGCCAAAGAGCTTCTCGCCAACGGCATCATCGGCACGCTCACGCTGGTTGAAGGTTCGCTCGGCCGCAACGATCCCACTGGCGCGTGGGTGTATCCTCCTCCTCCCGATCTCTCCCTCGCCAATTTCGATTGGGACACTTGGCAGGGCGACGCCACCAAGCGCCCCTGGGATCCGGACATGTCTCCCAAGTATTTCGCGCGCTGGCGCTGCTGGAAGCAATACGGCACCGGCCTCGCCGGCGATCTTCTCGTCCATCTCGTCAGCGGCATGAACTTCATGCTCGGCTGGAACGAGCCGCCCAGGCGCGCCATGGCTCTTGGCGATATTCTGCGCTTCAAGGACGGCCGCGACATGCCCGACGTTCACGCCACACTGTTCGACTACGGCCGCGCTCCTATTTATCTGCGCCTCAATCTCGGCTGCGAAACGCCGGAGATTTACCGCTTCCAGGGTTCCAAGGGCCTTCTCGAAGTCACCGAATACACCATCACCTATTTCCCGCAATCCGGTGAAGACGAGTCTCCCAGCTATTACACTTCCGGCTATCCGCAAGCACTGCGCGACGCTTATCTAAAAAAATGGCACGAGGAGCACGATCCCAAGCCCGGCAAGGAACCGATGAAGGAGGGATTCACGTATCGAGGCGAATCCTGGGACGCTGAAAAGCCCCACCTCTGGAGATTTTTCCAGGGCGCGCGCAACCATCAGCAAGTTACTGAAGACGCCGTCTTCGGCCACAATGCCGCGCTGGCTTGCCACATGGCCAACCAATCCTATTTCCGCGGAGCCGCCGTCACCTGGGACGCCGTCTCCAACCAAATCAAGTCCTAGCGGCGGTGTTTCTCTTTCGGCGGGCAAACTGCCCCATAAGTGCGGCAATGAAAAGCGCCGCAAGTAAACTCAGGACCCGGTGCGTCTCAACCCAGGCTTCTGGCACGAGCCATGCCTGCGCTGCCAGATCTTTCACATTCCGCGAAGGCATCTTTGGTTCTTCGTCAAACAGGATCGCCTGAATGTTTTGTTCCAGTCGTTCCGTGGACCCGTAGCCGTTTCGCAGCACGATGATCATGTCGTCCTGCTCCGGATACCGGAGAATCCACGAGAAATAATTTCCAGGCATGTCGCCGCGCATTTCCTCCTGTATGTTGCCCGCGCCCGGTTCGCCCGGCGCCATTTTCGTAATGAACCATCCATATCCCCAATGGTTCAATCCCGGCTTGAACATCTGCTCGCGAATTTCCTTTGGCAATGCGCCGTTCTCCGAAAGCGCCTCGCTCCAGCGAAACAAATCCTCGACGGTCGAGTACATGGCCCCCGCTGAAAAAATGTGGCCGCGGTCCTCGTACGGGCCCGGTGTATACCTCGGACCCGCATGGCGCGTGTATCCGGAAGCGCCTCCTAGTTGCACCAGGTCATTGCGGTCCATTCCGGTGTCCTTCATTCCCAACGGCTCCAGCAGCCTCTCGCGCAGCGGATCGCCGAAAGGTTTTCCAGTCACGCGTTCCAGAATCAGTCCCAGCAAATCGTAGCCGCAGTTGCTGTACGCCCGTTTCGGGTTCGCTCAAGAGGGTTTGCTGGCAAAACTTTTCCGCAAACGCTTGCGGCTCGTAGTGCCGGGCTGCCGCTTCGGAGTCTCCGAATTCGGGTATGTCGAAGTCCGGAGGCAAGCCGCCGGTGTGGTGCAGCAACTGTTCGATGGTCATGCGCTCGCCGGTATCCTTGCGATACCCAGGCAGATAGTCGGAAACTTTGCCGTCCAGCCGGATTTTGCCATCGGCTACCTGTTGCAGCACCAGCGCCGCCGTAAATTGCTTGGTCAGCGAAGCAATGCCGAACTTCGTGCGGGGCGTGTTCGGCACATGTGATTTCATGTTGGCATCGCCGACGCCTTTTTCGTAGATGATCTGGCCGTGCTCGGCCACCAGCACCGCCCCGTTCAAGTAATCGTACTTGGCATAGCGTGCCACGAGCTCGTCGATGCGCCCCGCCTTGCTCGCCGAGCGGTCCTCCCTCGCAGAACATTGTCCAGCGGCAAGCACGATAATGATGAAGAGCAAACTAGGTCGCTTGAGCATGGTCCAGAGCATACGTTCCGCATCACCGGAAAGGCAATCGGCTGGAAATAAGCGTAAAAAGCCAGCCGGTCCCGGAGCTCCCTACCGCCGAACAATCATTCGTGCGCTCCTTTCTCTCCAGAAACTCCCGCCTTTTTAAGCTGCCGGAACTTGGATGATTTGGAATCCTAGGCTGGTGGCTTTCCACTTGAGATACTTGATCTGTAACTGCCGGTGTTGGGCCTGGTAGAACTCCGCTCCTCGGTCGA
>WNFT01003867.1_pt1 | contig 13106 bp, 10 predicted proteins | sample 5400191 | NCBI WGS metagenome assembly WNFT01 (sample SAMN13153359, study PRJNA577476) | soil metagenome | isolation source: 80 cm saprolite under Madrone tree | place: USA:California | collected 2016-06-14
TCGTGGCCTGCCCGACTGGGTCGATCGGCGGCGCTGGTTTTGCCGCCCAGCCCCAGCGCGCCAGGCGCGGCGATCTCGAGCACCCCGGTCAGCGCCAGCCCGTGCGTGATCCAATCGGCGGCCAGATTCCCGAGAGGGTCGAGGGTGCTGTCGCCGGTGTGGTTCGCGAAGGGGACGACCAGAACTCGCTTCGGATTCAGCGGTGTGCGTTCCCGCGCGTGCCGGCCGACGGCCGCGACCACGACGGCCACGCTGAGCACCGCCAGGACCGCGCCGAGCCAGCCGAGGCGATGGCGGGAGTCACCGGCGACCTTCAGAAGCTCCGCGGCGGTCTCTACTGGCGGCAGCTCAGGGTCGGAGGACAGCGTGGCCACACGCTCGCGCACGGCGCCGGCGAGCGCCAGCGTTTCCGGCGCAGGGTCGGCCTCGAGCTCCGTCGTCAGGCGCTTCGCGAACGTTTCGTACGCTTCCAGCGCCCCTGCCCGGTCGCCCAGCCGGTCGAGCGTCTTCATGAGGCGACGCAGCGCCGGCTCGTCGAGCGGGGCGATCCGCAACGCCCGCCGTGCCCACTGGGCTGATTCGATCAGGCCGCCGCGTCCTTCACACTGCTCCGCCAGCACGGTCGCGCCGCGCAACGCGACGGTCTTCAGGCGGGCCCGCTCGTCTTCGAGCCATTGCTCGAACTCCGGCGCGCTGCGGATGAAGAACCCTTCGAGTAAATCGCCGCGGTAGAGCTCGAGGGCGTCGGCCAGACGGCCTGCCTCGGCCGCGCGCTCGAAGTCGATCACGTCGCAGCGGATCTGCGCCTCGTCGAGGCCGATGTCTTCGTCACCGCGAGTCACGAGCACGCGATCACCGAGGGCGTGACGCAACCCGTGGAGCGCCTGGCGCAACGCGGCGCGGGCATGCTCCTGGTCGAGCTCGGGCCAGAACAGAGCAACGAGGGAGTCGCGCCGGTGCGGTCGTCGGGGTGTGGCGGCCGCGAGGTAGGCGAGCAGGGCGACGCGCTTGGGCTGGGCCAGCACCGATGTGAGCTCGCGCCCACCGGCCCCGAGCAGGTTCAGCGCGCCCAGAATCCGAAACTCGACCACAGGACCCTCTCCCAACACCTGCAGCACCGCCCATGCCCAAGCTTGAGCGGACAGCGTCATCGCTCCGTTACGGCGAGCGTAACGCCCCGCTCACACGGCGCCGCTACTGTGTCGCGTCGACCGAACGTACGGCGTCGGGAATCGCTCCGCAACGATGCCGTCGCTCGCACGAACCACAGACCGGAGCGCCTAACAGGAGGTGAACCATGCTACGCGTCGCACGCTACACACTCGCTGCTGCTTCGATCACCCTCACGCTCGTCGGCTGTCAGGATGCCGCGGCTCCTGACGGCGCCCCAAGCGCGCTGAGCGCAGGCGCGATGATGACCGGTGAAGCGAACGGAGCGGCACTCCTCGTGCCACGCACTGTCGAACCGCGGACCACGGACCCAGACATCACCTGGGCGCCCGCGACCGATCCCCAGCTCGCATTCCATAACATCTGGCTCGACCCGTCCGCGCGCCGCAACGGGAAGCTGTTTGTGTTCATGCCGGGCACCAGGAACGTGCCGGCCAGCTGGCAGCACCTAGGATCAGCGGCCGCGCGTTTGGGCTACTACGTGATCGGCCTCATGTACCAGAATGAGGTGGAGGTCGTCGGCGTCTGCACCGGTAGCTCCGACCGCAACTGCTCCGGAAGCATGCGCTTGGAGATCCTCGACGGCATCGATCGATCAACCTTCGTGAACGTCACACCGGCCAACAGCATCGACAATCGGTTGACGAAACTCCTCGTCTACCTGGACCGCCAGTTCCCGGACGAAGAATGGTCGAGGTTTCTTAACCACGGCGAGCCGCGGTGGTCGAGGATCGTAATCAGCGGCCAATCGCAAGGGGCGGGCGAGGCGGCGTTGATTGGGACGCTGCGCCACGTGAATCGCGTCGTCATGTTCTCGGGACCGCCAGATGCGCGCGTCCCCGACGAGGCCGACGCGTGGGTCTCCATCGGAGCGACGCCAGCGGCCAAGTACTTCGCGCTGTTCCACGATCGTGATCGCCTCGTGGCTGGGATTCGCGCTAACCTCACTGCGTTCGACATGGAGCGGTTTGGTACTCCGATCCAGGCGGAGCTCAGCGAGTCGCCGTACGGTGGGGCGCATATCCTTTTCACGGACCTCAAGCCGACGCTGGGATACGACGCTCCCAATGCGCCGCACCAGAGCACGGCCAAGGACAACAACACGCCCCTCGACCCGGAGGGGACGCCGCTCCTGCTTGACGCCTGGCGCTACCTGCTGGGTGCGCACGAGGCTGACGAGGACGTGGCTGATCAGGACGAGCAGGACGAAACCCGCGTCGGGCGGGGGGTCGTAAAGACACTGCGGTAGCTCCAGAACGAAACGGCTCGCTCGGCACCGTGCTTGAGCGGGCCGTTCCGTCCTCGGCGTCCAGCGTTCCATCTTGACACGTCCTGGGGCAGGGTTATCTCTTCCCACCGAGAGGTACTGTGGCACCCCGCGCCGTTTTGCCTCGAACAATTGCTGCGACCCATCCGTGAGCCGCCCGGATGGGTCGCGTTGTTTGCTAGGGGTCCCGCCACAGAAGGAGGTTCGATGAAGACAGCATCAATACATCACCTGCCGCTCATGACGCTCGCCCTCGCGGGCTGCCGCGACGACCCGACCGGCACGCCCAGAGCGGCCACTTCAAGCCCGATCGCCTCCCGGCACGAGGCCGATGATCCGCCACGGTTCTCCGGCTGGTCCACACCGGTCAACCTCGGCCTCCCGGTCAACACGTCCTTCATCCAACAGGGTGTCTCCATCTCGAAGAACGGATTGAGCCTCTACTTTCAGTGCGGCAACTGCCCGGGGAATATCGGCGGCGCAGACATCTTTGTGTCGCAGCGAGCGAGCGTGGGTGATCCTTGGGGACCACCGCAGCCCCTGGGCCCAACCATCAACACGGTCGCCAACGAGCAAGCCCCGAGACAGTCTCGCGACGGACATCGCTTGTTCTTCAACAGTGACCGCCCGAATGGGTTTGGAGGCCACGACCTCCACGTTGCTCGACGGCGCGACACGCACGATGACTTCGCGTGGGAGCCCGCGGTGAATCTCGGGGCCGGCGTCAATACGATCATGGATGACCTGCAAGCGGACCCGTTCGAAGACGACCAGGCCGGTACCGACATCCTCTACTTCGCTTCCGGCCCCGGGGGCAGCGGCGGTACGGACATCTACGCCAGCGTGCTTCTCCCCGACGGGACTTACGCACCACGCGCCTTGGTGCCCGAGCTCAATTCCTCCTCCATCGATCGGACCCCGTCTATCCGACGGGACGGCCTGGAAATGTTCCTCGCCTCCGATCGACCGGGAACGCTCGGCGCCATCGACTTATGGGTTGCGACTCGCGCGAAGACGTCCGATCCCTGGTCCGCCCCCGTGAATCTCGGGCCGGTCGTCAACACCACGCAGATCGAGGCTCGTCCGGCCCTGCCGTTCGACGGGACCACCCTCTACTTCCAGTCGACCTGCCCGGGCGCCGTGGTGTGCGCCAGTGACGCAACATCGTGTGTCTTCGACCTCTGGGTCACCACGCGCAGCAAGCTGAAAGGACCGGACTAGGCCGTCGCGATGCACTCGATTTCCACCCGCGCGCCCCCCGCGAGCCCCTTCGCGGCGACCGTGGAGCGCGCGGGTGGATCGTTCGGGAAATACGTGGCGTAGACGGCGTTCATCGCGGCGAAGTCCTGGATGTCCGCGAGGAACACCGTGCACTTCACCGCGCGGTCGAGTGAGCTGCCCGCGAACGCGAGCACCGCCTTGATGTTCTCGAGCGCCTGGCGCGTCTGCCCCGTAATCCCCCCCTCGGCGAGCTGGCGCGTTCCAGGGACATTTCCGATCTGTCCTGAGAGAAACAGCAAGTCCCCGACCCGCACCGCCGACGAGAACGGCAAACCCGGGACCTCTCCAGGGCCGTGCAGCACCTGCCGATCGATCGTCATCCTGCCCTCCCGAAACGGGCCGCGACAAGCGGCCACACGAGTACGAGTCCAAGACCGCCCGCTGCGCTCGCCAGAAACGCGGGGCCCGCTCCGTAGCGCTGGAACACCGCGCCCAACACCACGCCGCCCAGCAGTGCCGCGAACCCCGTGATGCCGTGATATACGCCGAACCCGCTTCCCTGGTGCGTGCCCGCGAGCCGCGCCACCAGCGCCCGCTCGGGACTTTCCGTGAGGCCCGACACGAGGCCCAGCGACAGGAACAGCCCCCACGCCGCCCCGACCGTTCCGGCACGCGCCATCCCGGCCGCGAGCAGCGCGTACACGAGCCACCCCGCCCACATCGTTCGAGCAGGCCCCAGCCGGTCGGTCGCCGCCCCCCCGACGAAACTCGACGACGAGCGCACCACGTGCACCGCGGCCCACAACAACGGGACGACGGCCACCGGCACACCGAGCTCCTGCGACCGCAGAATGATCAAGGTGTCCGGCATGCGGAGGAGATAGAAAAAAGAAATCGCGAGGAGGGGCGAAACCTGTGCAGGTTGGCGGAGGTTAGGGGAGGTTGGGGAAGGTTGTCCCGCCCGGTCGCTACCTCCCCCAACCTCCTCTAACCTCCTCCGACCTCCCCCATGGCGCACCGCCCAACTGGCCAGTACCAGTACGAGCACCCCCGGCGCTATGCTCCATCCGATCACCGCCCGCACGTTCGCGGTCCCCGACGCGAGCAGCCACCAGGCGAGGATCGGCCCCAGCACCGCTCCCGCGTGATCCATGCCGCGCTGCAGTCCAAAGGCGCGCCCCCGCAGCTCCACCGGCGTCACGTCGGCGATGAGCGCGTCCCGCGGCGGCGTGCGGAGCCCCTTCCCCAGCCGGTCCACCACCCGCAGCCCGATCACCTGCCACGCCGCGCCCGTGACGGCGATGACGGGCCGCACCACCACCGCAATGAAATAGCCGAGCACGATCATCGGCCCGCGCAAGCGCGGCCGGTCGGCCAGCCGCCCCGCCCCGAGCTTCACGCATGCCGCCGCGAACTCGGCCGCCCCGTCGAGCGCGCCCAGCGCCTGCGGCCCGCCGCCCAGCACCCCCGTGACGAACGCGGGGAGCAACGGGTAGATCATTTCGCTCGCGAAATCGTTGAGCAGCGAGACCCAGCCGAACAGCTTCACCTGCCGCGGGAGCCGACTGGGGGCCGACTCCCTACTGTTCATTGAGGCCGAGGCCCCAGCGGATCAGCGTGACCGGGAGGCCGCCATAGCGCAGCAGCGCATCATGGAAACGGCGCAGGGTGAAAGCCTTGCCCTGTGCGGCGCGGAAGTCCTTCCGTAGCTCGAGGATCTCACGACGCCCCACCGCATAGCACAGTGGGTACGCGGGCTCGGCGCAGTAGCGCCGCACCTCCGCTTCCGCATTGGCACGGTCCACCCGCAAGTGCGTCGTCATGTACTCCACCGCCTGCTCGAACGTCATGCCGCGGGTGTGCAACCCCACGTCGAGCAGGATGCGCGCCGCGCGCCACAGCAGGTGCACGCGCTGGAAGAACTGCTCCTCCTCCGAGCGGTAGAACCCCTCCTCGCCCATCATGTCCTCGCAGTACAGCGCCCACCCTTCGACCGTGAGCGGGGTCCACACGATCTTGCGGGTGTCGGACGGCTGTTGCTGCGCGTGCACCAGCTGGAGGTGGTGCCCGGGATAGCCTTCGTGCAGCGCCGTGACCCCCACCTCATAGCGGCAGTGGTCGCGCAGGATGCGCTCCTGCGTGCTGGGCGGCAACGCCGGATCGGGGAGGGTCACGTAGAACCAGCCGGTACGGTCGCGCGAGTAGGCGCCAGGGGGGTCGTAGGCCGCGAACGGGATGACGGGGCGCATGAACGCCGGCGTCGGCACCACGTCGAGCGGCGCGTCGGGGATCGGCGCCAGGCCGCGCGAGGCCACGAACTCGCGCGCCCGCGCCATTTCGCCCGCGTAGGCGTCCACCAGCCCGCTCGCGAGCGGATGGTCCGCGCGCAGCCGATCGGCGACGTCCTGCCATCCCTTGCCGCGGTCCAGCCGCGCCGCCCGCGCCCCCAGATCCGCCTCGAGCTCCTCCTTGAGATGCAGCCCGTAGCGCCACAGCTCCGGCGCCGTGTCCCGCAAGGAGTGCTCGTAGTGCAGATGAAAGTTGAAGTCGTCCTCACCGAGGGCGAACTGGTCGGACGCGCCCTCGAGCCAGCGTTCCAGGTCGTGCGCGAACGCGGCCATCGCCGCCGCCGCGGCGTCCGCGGCCGCCGCGACGCGCTCTCCCAGCCCGGCCCCGACCTCGCGCACCAACGACAGCCCGCCCTCGTTGACGCGCAGCGCCGTCTCCACGAACACCCGCACCGGCTCGACCAGCGCCACCCGAGCGTCGTCGAGCAACCGCGGCACGTCCTCCAGCCGACCCGCCAGCGACGCGGCTCGCTCCTCGGCAGTCCGGTCGCGCCGGCCCAGCAGGAAGTGCAGCCCGCCCAGGAGATGCGACAGCCAGAACGCCGGGTTCTTCGCCTGGGGGCGCTCGCCCTCGAAGCGCCGCAGCGTCACCCGGATCTCGTTCAAGAGCGCCGTGCGGTCGATTTCGTCTTCCAGCTCGGCGGTCGTGGTCTCTTCGAGGGCGGCGGAGATGGACTTGAGCGCGGCGAGGTGGGGAGCCAGGGCGCTCGGACTGAACCGCCCGTAGCGGTCGTCGTAGGTTTTCACCCCCGCCTGCGTCGCACCGACGGGATCCAAATGCCACCGGAGATCAAAGTAGGACCGCTCGATCTCCCGGAACGGCGCTACCGCCATGCCGCCCGCTTGAGCAGCCGGTGGCACTCTTCGTCCGACAGCACGCGGTCGGTGCGCTTCGCCGCCTCGAACAGCGCGCGGCATGCGGCCTCGTCCTCGGGGTCGTAGCCGTGCGTCTCGAGCCAGTACTTCACGTTCGACAGCCCCGAGACCGGCGAGATCTCGATCTTCTGCTCGAGCCCGAATTCCTGCGCCGGCACCGAGCTGTACACCCGGTCGGCCAGCCACGCATGCCCCTTCTTTTTCGCCTTGATGATGGCCGCCGCGTGCACGCCCGTGCCGGTGCGAAACGCGTCCGCGCCCATCACCGGGTAGTTCACGGCGATCGGCACGCCTACCGCGTCGGCCACCAGGCGGCAGTACTCGGGCAGCTTCGAGATATCGTGGCGATGGGCGCCCAACAACTTCAGGTTCACGATCAGGAGGTCCATCTCGGCGTTCCCCACCCGTTCTCCCACCCCGAGCGCGGTGCCGTGCACCCGGTCTACACCCGCTTCGATCGCGGCGAGGCAATTGATCAGCCCCAGGCCGCGGTCGCGGTGCCCGTGCCAATCGACCTTCACACGGTTTTTCTTGACGATTTCTCTTTTTACGAATTCTACCAACGCCTTGACGCCGTCCGGTGTCGCGTGTCCCACCGTGTCCGCCAGACAGATGCGCGTCGCGCCGCACTCGATCGCGGCCCCGTACAGCGCCTTGAGCGCCTCGGGCTTGGCGCGGGTGCTGTCCTCTGTGACGTACATGACGGGGAGACCGTGCTTTACGGCGTAGGTCACCGCCTCCACCGTGGACTGGACGATCCGATCGAGCGTCCAGTCCTCGGCGTACTGCCGGATGGGCGATGAGCCGATGAACGTCGCGGCCTCGATCCTGATCCCGACCTCGTCGGCGACCCGGACGATCGGCTCGACGTCCGCGATCACCGTGCGCGCGGCGCAGTTCGGGGCGATGGGCAGCTTGGCGTCCCGAATTTCCTTGGCCAGCGCCCGCACCTGCTCCACCACGCGCGGGCCCGCCCCCGGCAGACCGATGTCGGCCGCCACGATACCCAGGTCCGCCATCAGGTGGAGCAGCCGCTTCTTAACCTCGAGCGTGGGGTCGCGCACGGAGGGGGATTGCAGGCCGTCGCGCAGCGTCTCGTCGTTCAGGTCCACGCGCACGCGGGACCAGTCGAACGCCGGGCCCGCCGCCCCGCCCGCGCGGTTCCAGTCGTAAATCAGCTCGCGCTCGTCCATGAGCAAGTGTTCACCCACTCGCCCCCCACCGTCAAGCGGGTTAGTGTGAAGAGCCATGGACCACGCCGTCTCTCGCCTGCTCGCGCACGAGCGCATTCGCGCGGCGCGCCATCACATCGAGCGCACCGACGAGGTGACGCTCGCCCGCCAGGCCGCGCTCTCCGCCATCCCCGCGCCCACCGGCGCGGAAGACCGGCGCGCCGCGCGCCTAGCGGAGCTGTTCCGCGAGATCGGGCTGACCGACGTGGCAGTCGATCATGCGGGCAATGTCCACGGATGGATGCGAACGAATGGGGACAGGTCGTCTGCGCCGGTCGTCCTCGCCGCGCATCTCGATACGGTGTTCGGGGCCGATGTGGACGTGGCGGTGGAGCGGCGCGGGCAGCGGCTCGAAGGCCCGGGGATTTCGGACAACGCGCGCGGCCTGGCCGCGCTCGTGACGGTGGCGGAGGCGATGGTCGTGGCCCGCGTGCCGGCGTCGCGGCCCATCCTGTTCGCCGCGACAGTCGGAGAGGAGGGGTCGGGGGATCTGCGGGGGGTGAAGTACTTGCTGAACGGGAAGCATACTGCAGGGGCGCAGCATGCTGCGCCCCTACCGGTTGCGTTCATCGCCCTGGACGGCGCCGGGCTCGATCGCGTGATCCATCGCGCCCTCGGCTCCAAGCGCTATCACGTGACGTTCCGCGGGCCCGGCGGCCACTCGTGGGCGGCGTTCGGCGTCGCCAATCCCGCAAATGCCGTGGGGCGCGCCGCCGCACTGCTCGCCGATCTCCCAACCCAGCAGACCCCGCGCACCACCTGCGCCGTGGTGCGGCTGGGCGGCGGCACGGGCCTCAACTCGATTCCGCAGGAAGCATGGCTCGACCTGGATCTGCGCAGCGAGGACCCCCGCGCCCTGGCCCAGCTGGACGTCACGGTGCGCACCGCACTCGAGCGAGCCGCCGACGACGAGAACCGCCGCCGCACCGTCGGCTCGCCGGCGCTGCGCGTCGAGATCCAGCTGCTGGGAGACCGGCCCTCCGGCCTGACCCCGCGCGCGCATCCGCTGGTCCAAGCGGCGGTCGCCGCCAACCGCGCCCTGGGCCGCGACGCCGAGCTCGCCAGCGCGTCCACCGACGCGAACGTACCGATCGCCCTCGGCATCCCCGCCATCGCCCTGGGGGCGGGCGGCAAGGCGGGCGACGCGCACCTCGCGACCGAATGGTACGAAAACGTCGAAGGAGCGCTCGGAATCGTCCGGGCGCTCCTCGTGACCGCGGCGATGGCGGAGGTGGGCTAGGCTCGGTCCCCGGCAAGCGCCGAGAGCACCATCAAGGCTTCCCGCGGGTGGCGCGTCGCGCGCAGCTGAGAGGAGTACACATGCCGCACCGTACCGGTCTGGTCGATCACGTACGTGACCCGCCCCGGCAAGAGCCCCAGCGTCTTCTCCACGCCGTACAGGCGGCGCACCGCCCCGTCGCGATCGGAGAGCAGCAGGAACGGCAGGTTGTGGCGCTGGGCGAACCGCCGGTGTGACCGCACAGAATCGGAGCTCACGCCGACCACCTCGGCGTCTTTGGCGCTGAACTGCTCGTAATTGTCCCGGAACGCACGCGCCTCGATCGTGCAGCCGGGCGTCTCGTCCTTGGGATAGAAGTAGAGCACGACGGTCTTCCGGCCGATCAGGTCCTGCAGTCGCACCGGCGTGCCGGTCTGATCGGACAACGTAAAGTCCGGTGCGAGGTCGCCAACGCTCACCTTCCGATCTCTGCTCATCGAGTTCCTTTCTTCTTCGTCGTCAAACATCAGGGCATGGCCCCGGCCGTCAGGCCGGGGAACTCGAGGGGGGTTTTGATCAATGCGCCGCAGCCCCGCCCGGCATCGCCTTGCTCTTGTGCATCAGCAGCAGCAGCGGCAGCGACAATACGAACACCGCCCCGAACAGCAGGAACAGCTGCTCGAACGAGAGCATCAGCGCCTGCCGCGTGACCTGCCCGTCCACGATCGCCAGCGCCTTCACATTGGCGAGCGGCGCGGGCGTGCCCGTCGCGATGAGTCGCGTCACGATGGCGCTCAGCCGTTCGCGCGCCACTTCGCTGTACTGGGTCACGTTGGCGATCAGGTCTCCACGGTGGATCGCCGTGAACCGCTGCACCAGCGTGGCCGAGACGGCGATGCCCACGCTGCCGCCGAGCTGGCGCATGAGGTTGAAGAGCCCGGTTCCGTTCGGGATCTTGCTCATCGGCAGGTCTGCCAGGGCCAGGTTGGTGAGCGGGACGAAGATCAGCCCCAGCCCCACGCCGCGGAAAATCAACGGCCAGAAGAAGTCCGACATGCCACTGTCGGTCGTGAAATGGGCGTGCTTCCACATTGAAAGCGCGAAAATCCCCACGCCCGCAAGGATCGACAGCCGCGCGTCGAACTTCCCGGTGAAGCGCCCCATGGTCGCCATGGTGAAGGCGCTCGCGAGCGCTCCGGGGAGAATCACGAAGCCGGTCTGCTCCGCCGTGAAATTCTGGAGGTTCTGCAGGTAGACGGGCAGCACGAAGACGGTGGCATAGAGACAGATCCCCAGCACGCCGCCGAACACCACGCCTACCGCCAGCTGGCGGCTCTTCAGGATCCGCAGATCCACTACCGGATGCTCCGTCGTGAGCTCGTGCCACACGAAGGCGATGAGCGACAGGACGCTGATCACCGCGTACGTCGTGACCTCGCTCGATTCGAACCAGTCGAGCCGCTCACCGCGCTCGAGCATGACCTGGAGCGTGCCGACGCCGGCCGCGAGCAGCAGCAACCCGATGTAATCCACGCGCTCGGCCTTCTCCTGGAACCGCGAATTCAGGATGAAGCTGAGCGATAGCGCGAGCGCCAGCATGCCGAGGGGGATGTTGATGTAGAAGATCCAGGGCCAGCCGAACGCATCGGTGATGTACCCGCCGAGCGTCGGCCCCAGGGTCGGCCCCACCATCACGCCCACGCCGAAGATCGCCATCGCGGTGCCGAACTCCTCGCGGGGGAACACCTCGTACAGGATCGCCTGCGAGGTGGAGAGCAGGGCGCCGCCCCCCAATCCCTGGATGATCCGCCAGAACACCAGCGCGATGAGGGAGTGCGCGTTGCCGCAGAAGAACGACGCGACCACGAAGATCGCGATCGATCCCGCGAAGTAGCGCCGCCGCCCGAAGTACGCCGACAGCCAGCCGGTGATCGGCAGGATGATCACGTTGGCCACGATGTAGCCGGTGGACACCCAGGCGATCTCGTCCAACGTCGCGCCCAGGTTCCCCATCATGTGGGGGATCGCGACGTTCACGATGCTCGTGTCCAGGAGCTCGAGCACGGACGCGAGCGACACCGTGATCGCGATGATGTAGCGGTACTTGTACCGGTCGGCGTCGGCGCCGATTGCGGGCAGAGCGGCGGTGGCCACGGTCGCGCTTACTTGGTGGTGATGGTGACCGCCACGCTCATCCCCGGGCGCAACGGCCGCGCCGGATCGTTCTTGCCGTCCAGCCGGATGCGCACCGGGAGGCGCTGCACCACCTTGGTGAAGTTCCCAGTCGCATTGTCCGGGGGCAGGAGCGAGAAGCGCGCCCCGGTCGCCGGCGCCAGGCTCTCCACATGCCCGCTGAAATGGCGGCCTCCGTACGCGTCGACCGTGAAGTCCACGGGGTCGCCCGGAGTGACGTGAGCCGTCTGCGTCTCCTTCAGATTCGCCGTGACCCAGACGTCGCTCAGCGGTACCAGGCTCATGAGCGGCTGGCCCGGTTGCACCAGCTGACCGAGCTCCACGCTCTTCTTGCTCACCACCCCTTCGGACGGGGTGGTGATTCGGGTGTAGGAGAGGTTCAACGCCGCCTGGTCGCGCGCCGCGCGGGCCGCCGCCACCCGGCCATCCGCGCCCAGCAGGGCGGCCTGAGCCGCCGCCAGGGCAGCGTCCGCCGCGCGCGCCGCCGCCTCGGCCGCGTCCAGCGCCTGCTTCGGCATGATTTCCTGCTCCGCGAGCGGCTTGGTCCGCTCGAGATCGGCATGCGCCTTCTCGGCGTTGGCCTGCATCTGCGCCACCTGTGCCTCCGCCTGGCCCACCCGCGCCCGATTGCTCACGCCCGCGAGCGCCACGGCCAGGTCGGCCTCGGCCTGCGACAGCCGCGCCTTGTAGTCGCGGTCGTCCAGCACCACGAGCGTGTCGCCCGCCTTGACGGAGCGGTTCTCGTCGGTTCGCACCTCGACCACGTAGCCGCCGACTTTCGGGAGGATGGGAACGATGTGCCCGTCCACCTGGGCGTTGTCGGTGGACACGTGGGTGAAGCTGTAGATCCAGCGCCGGACTCCCACTGCCACGAGGCCGAGCAGCACGACGCCCATGATGATGAAGATGGTGCGCCTGCCGCTGCCCGGTTTCGCAGCGGGCGCGGGCCGCGGGGCCCGAGCGCCGGGGGAGGCGGGGGCCGTCTCACGTTCGATCGTCGTAGCCATGTCGTCACTCATCGGTGTATGCGGTTAATGAAGGGTCTTGGCCACGCCGCCGGCGCGCGCCAGGGAAACCCGGGCGGTCGCGGCGGCGAAACGGGCGTCGATCTCCGTATCGCGGGCCCGAACCAGGCCCGCCTGCGCGGTGATCACGTCGATGTTGCCCGCAACCCCCGCCTTGAAACGCTCCCGCGCCTGGCTGAGCTCGCTCTCGGCGAGCCGCAGCTCCTCGCGGGCCACCAGCTGTTGGGCCTCGGCGGAGCCGAGGTCGAGCAGCGCGGCGTCCACCTCGGCGGCGATCTGCCGGCGCAGGTCCGCCTCGCGCACCTGCGACTCGCGCACCACCGCGTCCTGCTCGTCGAGGCGCGCCTCCCGGCGGAAGCCGTCGAGGATCGGCACGCTCACCTGGAGCGTGATATCGCGGGTCGCGATCGAGCGCGGCGCCGTCGGACCGTTCACGCCATAGTCGCCGGCGAGCTCGATCCGCGGCAGCCGTTCCGCCCGGATCGCCGATCCGGTCTGCCGCGCCGCCGCCGCGCGCGCCAGCTCGGCTCGCAGCTCGGGCCGGTTGGCGAGCGC
>WNFT01006734.1_pt1 | contig 13106 bp, 11 predicted proteins | sample 5400191 | NCBI WGS metagenome assembly WNFT01 (sample SAMN13153359, study PRJNA577476) | soil metagenome | isolation source: 80 cm saprolite under Madrone tree | place: USA:California | collected 2016-06-14
AGAACGACTGAAGCACTGAGTCCTTGTTCCCGAAGAATTGACGTGACTTCATCGGCAACACAGTAAGAACCCATGACATTGATTCGCAGGGTAGCTTCCCACTTCTCATCTGGCAGATGCCCCGAACTGTCCGTCGGCAAAGAGACCGCAGCCGTGACCACAACTCCGTCGACGCCGCCGTAGGCTAGTACCGCTTGTTGAAACATTTTGCGGACACTTGCTCGATCGCAGATGTCGACGAAAAGGCTGATTGCCGGACCACACGCTGAATCTTCTGATCCGGCGACCCCAATCCCCTCGCCAATCTCCTTGATAATTTCCTTCGAAGTTGTTTCAGCGGATTCATCATTCAGGTCAGCAGCAACTACCTGCGCTCCCTCGCGGGCTAGGCGGGTTGCTACTTCTCGCCCGATTCCGTTTCCCGCCCCCACCACAACGACGACCATGCGTGCCAGTTCTCTTTCCGCTGGCATTCGGCGCAGTTTCGCTTCTTCCATCTGCCAGTACTCGATATCAAATGCCTCCTGTTTCGGTAACGCGGCATATTGGCTGATTGCTTCCGCGCCTCGCATAACCTCCACCGCACAGTTATAGAATTCGGCGGTTACCCGAGATTCGCTTTTATCTTTACCGCAAGCGATCATTCCAAGGCCGGGCACGAGAATCACCGTGGGATTGGAGTCACGCATTGGAGGCGAGTCCGGTTTACGGCATGCTTGGTAATAGGATTGGTAGTCCAACCGGTATTTCTGCAGCCCTTCCGCAAGGAGCGCTTTTAACTGCTTGAGGTCCTTCGATGACGGGTCCCACGGAACGTAAAGAGGTTTGATCTTCGTACGAATAAAATGATCCGGGCAAGAGGTCCCGAGCTCGGCCAGACGTGCCGCCTCATAACTGTTGACAAAGCGGAGGATCGCAGAATCGAACTGGACGGTTCCGATGGACCTTTTTGCCTGTCCAATCTGTCCGCGAATCCATGGTAAGATTTGGGCGAGCAATTGGTGATGCGATTCCAGGTCGACGCTGGTGTACTTTTGTCCACCGAACGTCTTGTCACCCCTATCTTTGGATTTGATGAATCTTGCTGCTCGTTCGATTAGCTCGAGCGTTAGCTCATAGCATGTCTTGTCGTCCTCCGCCCAATTGATCAGACCATGTTGCCCGAGTACCGCTCCTTTGACGTTTGGCTTTCTCTGGCAGAGCTCCTTTAGTTTTAGTCCGAGATCGAAACCGGGTCGCTGCCAGGACAGCCACGCCACCTCATCCCCGTAGATCTCTTTAGTCAACGCTTCTCCGTCCTTTGCAGCGGCGATCGAGATGACCGCGTTCGGGTGCGTATGATCCACGCACTTATGCGGCACAAATCCGTGCAGCGGAGTATCAATCGAGGCGGCACGCGAATTCAGATTGAAGGTGCAGTGTGGATAAGCAGCGACCATCGCGTCTTCCACATCGCTCTTTAAGCCCCTGCCCGGGGAAGCTTCATACTTCTCGCGCAGCCGGTTTAGATCTTGCATCGAAAGACTGGCAAAGTTTTCCTTCTTTGACGTTCGCAGATCGCCACCCGAACCTTTGACCCAAAGGACTTCAACCTCCTCTCCGGTCAACGGATGGATCTGGACAATCTTGGATGATGTGTTCCCGCCACCCGTATTGGTAATCCGCTGGTCCGAGCCGAGAATGTTGGAGCGATAAATAAGCCGTTCCACTGCGTCACGCCGATTCGCTTCCGCGTCATTCCAAAGATAGTTAACAAACTCCGTTTTCATTGTTCTATTAGTTTTTGATATATCCAAAGCGCTTCCTGCCAGGGGGATCCGTCCCGCGGCTCAAAACATTCAATTGGAAAGGATCGCCGGACCACTTCTCGGATATCGAATCCAGACGCGAGTTCGCCAGATGCAACGGCCTGAATAAGGATATTCCCGATTGCAGTCGCTTCGGTGGGACCTGCAGTTACTAGGGTTCCCGTCGCGTTGGCAGTGAATTGGTTAAGTAAGCGGTTCTTACTTCCACCCCCCACGATATGAAGCACATCGATAGTGCACCCGAAGCGGTCCTTTAGCTCCGATATCTGAACAGCGTAGCTTAAGGCAAGACTTTCCAGAATACAGCGCGCGAGCGAACCTACGGTCTCCGGCACGGGCTGACCGGTCCGGCCACAAAAATTCTTCACTTTCTCGATCATTCCGCCGGGCTTCAAGAATTGAGGATCATTGGGAAAGATCAAAGATCGACGCGGAGTCGCTGCTGCGGCTTCGGCAGTTAGTCGAGCGTAATCAAATTCAGTCCCGAGTTGAAGAAGTTCGCGCCGTACCTCCTGAAAGATCCAGAGACCGGTGATATTCTTCAAAAACCGCACTCGATTCTCGAAACCGAGTTCGTTTGTATAATTGGCGGAAAGAGACTTTTCGTTAATAAGCGGTTGGTCTAATTCGACCCCGAGCAGCGACCAAGTTCCGGAACTGAGGAATGCCCAGCGCGACCCAGACGCAGGCACGGCGGCAACCGCCGCCCCGGTATCGTGAGAGCAAGTGGCAAACACCTCGCAGCGATTTATTCCGAGTTCATCTGTTATCCTGGTGTCGAGCTGTCCGAGCGACGTTCCAGAGGAAACGACCTGGGGAAACAATCTGGAGGGGCAACCAAGTTTCGAGATTAGTGCCTCCGACCAACGGTTGGTCACTGGATTGAAGATTTGTGTCGTACTGGCACTACTTTTTTCCGCAGCGACCTCGCCGCACAATAGGAAATGGAAGTAGTCTGCGATGCACAGAAAGACATCGGCAACACTTTGGAGTTTTGGCCGATGTATCACGTCATCAAACAGCTGGTACAATGTCTGGATTGGCAAAAACTGAATACCAGTTTCCCGAAAAATCAGATCACGCCCGGCGCTGCTCAAGAAGGCCGGAAAAGCTTCATCGGTACGCGGATCCCGATAGTGGAAAGGCAATGCTAAAAGGGGATCCGACTTAGAAAAGTAAGCATAGTCATTTGCCCAGGCATCGACGCTCAGCCCATCAATTTGTCCGTGAGCCGTATAAACAGCACTAAGCCCTCTTTTTATTTCATCGAAGAATCTAAGGATATTCCATCGTAACGATCCGCACACCGTGCTGGGCCCTGTCGTGAATCGGTAAGATTCTTCCAGATCAAGAGTTCCTTTGGCCAATGATCCGTAAATAACTCTCCCGCTCTCTGCGCCCAAGTCACAGGCAACATATGTTTTGGCGTTCATTGGTTTACTGCGCGGCAACCTGAGATCGCCAGCATGTCGCCGAGTTCCCGTTGGAACTCTGCGGCCTGTCGATAAACCGGCAGCAGAGATTCATAGACAGCAACATTTTGTGGATTTGGGCGAGATCGCTCTTCGATTTCGTGAAGTTCAACAACTCTCGAAAAATCAGCCCATGAACCGGTGCCCACCGCCGCGAGAGCAGCAGCGCCCAAGGCTGCCGTCTCCTGGTCGATCTTGCTCTTCACCACTGTGCAGTTATAGACATCAGCAAAAATCTGACGCCAGAGAGGGCTCTTTGCGCCGCCGCCGAAGAGGAGCATCTCATCTCGAACCGCGGTCAATTTCCGAAGCTCGTCAAAAGCGACTCTTAGTCCAAATGCAATTCCTTCTAGGACTGCTCGGATGATATCTGCCTGGGTGTGGCTGAGATCCAGGCCCACAAACGCGCCGCGCACACTGGGCCCTCCTTCGAAATGCGTTCCGCCCGCAAGTGTCGGTACAAACAACAGCCGATGAGCACCAGTCGAAACGGATGCTGCTAGCTCGAACATCCGTTCGTAATGAGTCTGCGGCGAACTCTGATCGCTGGAAAGGTTACGGCAGAGTTGATCACGAACCCAGTCCAGGCTTGTGCCCGCGGAAAAGATGGACGTTGCTGAATTGAACATCCCGGGAATGACATGGGTGAAGACAAAAGGCCGAACTGCCAAATCCAACACCGGCTTGTTCGAAGTCGCAGCGATCCAACTGGAGGAGCCAAGCGCACTGTAAATGTCTCCTTCCTTGATGTTACCAGCACCAAGGGCCATGCAACTATTATCTACTCCGCCGGCGACCACCGTTACGGAACGCGGTAGCCCCAGCACATGAGCAGCCTTAGAAGTTAGCTCGCCGAGAATCTCAGTCGATGAAAGAATCTCGGGAAAATAGGAGGGCTCCAGCCGGCTCAAACGTAATAGGTCAGGATTGTAATTCCAAGCAGCCAAATCGTAGATTCCTGTTCCCGAAGCATAGGAATGATCGGTCGCGACGCGTCCGGTAAGCCGAAAGTTAACGTAGTCTTTCGTTCCGAGGATTTTCCTAGTTTGCCCGTAAACCTCTGGGTGATGCTTCCTTAACCACATCACCTTGAAAACGGTATATAGTGCTGGAGGAAAACCGTTCCCTGTATTTAGATACCAATCATCCCATGAAATCTGCTGAAAAAACTCATCCGCCTCACTAGTTGCACGGCTGTCCGACCAAATCGGCACGCTCTCGAGCAGCAAATTACCTCTGTCATCAATCGGCACACAACCAAGGCTATGGCCAGACATCCCAATCGCTTTGACTTGTGAAGTGTCTATCCGCGCTCTTTCCAGCAATCCGCGAATGCTTGCTACAACCGCATTCCACCAATCTGTCGGGCGCTGCTCGTGATATTGAGCTTTCGGGTGAAAGGTCGGATACGAGACTCCAAAATTCGCGACGCTGATCCCGTCTTGATCATACATCACCGCTTTATTCCCTCCAGTTCCGAGATCGCAAGCTATGAAAAATCCACTCACGTACAAAAGCCTGATTAACCAATCTTCATTTCCGCTCGACTCAAAGAATTAGCCAGCGGTCAAAAACTAGTGAGGTTAGGCAGCGTTGAAATCTTGGGAGGTTCCCCCACTTTCCTGTTTGTTATGTGCCCTCTGGCAACTCGCCAGAATTGAGACCGCTGCTACCGTGTTAATTCCGAAGCGCTTTACACCCATTCGACACATCTTCACAACGGTTTCTAAGTCGCGAATTCCTCCGGAAGCTTTGACCTTGATCGCACCGCTGACAAAGCTCGTGATTAGTTCAACCCGTTCCAAAGTCGCCCCCGAGGGCGCCCAGCCGGTCGCGGTCTTAACAAAGTCCGCGCCCGCTTGGATACAAAGCTCGCATCCTCGTTTGATCTCGTCATCAGAAAGATAGTGAACTTCCAGGATGACTTTCACTGGGACGGGCGCAGCCGCGTCTACGACGCATCGGATATCATTCAATACATAGCCAGTATCCCCTGACCGCAGCCTGCCAACGTTGATCATAAGATCCATTTCCTGGACCCCGGCCTCGATCAACTCCCGTGCCTCTCTCGCTTTCATGCTCGCGCTGCTTCCTCCAGAAGGAAACCCGACTGGTGCTCCGGTTAACACTTCGGAACCGTTTAGCTGGTCGCCAAGGATGGCCACAAAATTTGGGAGAACATGGGCAGCGACGAATTTTTGTTCGATAGCCACTCTCGCCAGTCCAACCACGTCTTTCACGGTATTAAACGCCTGAACGGCGCTGATATCGATCATTCGTGCTAGCTGCACCGGAGATATTTGGTCGATCATTGCATCTTGTCGGTAATGAGTTGTAGAGATCTAAAAATTGAGTAAGTAAAAATAGACTTCCGCTTTATTGGGGTCTGTGTTGGCATAAGCTCGCCACGCGCCGACGCCTCATTTAACCGCCCCGAGTGAGAGCCCGCTCACGATGTACCGTTGAACAGACAGCGTTAAAATAAACATCGGCAGAAACATAAAGACCACTGCCGCACCAATATTACCCCAACCGATTCCGGTCTCTCGGATGAAAAGCGTTACCGCCACCGGCATCGTCATTGCATGCTCCGTTGATGTCAGCACCAGTGCGAAAATAAATTCGTTCCATGTATAAAGAGCCGTTAGGATCGCCGTTGCGGCGATCCCACCTCGAGCAATAGGTAGGGCCACTCGAACGAACACTCCAAGTATTGAACAACCGTCAACTAGCGCCGCGTCCTGTATTTCTGTCTCAACCTCGCGAAAGAACCCGCGACTAACCCAAATTACAAATGGAACGTTAAAAGTTAGGTAGACCAGGATCAGACCGATCGGGCTATCCAAAAGTCGCGCGTTTCTCAGCAGAATGAAAAATGGGATGACGACCGCGATCGGCGGCAAAACGCGCAAAGAAAGAAACCAGAGTGCCACATTCTCCTTTTGTCGCATCTGAAACCGGCTAAGAGCATAAGCGGCGGGCAAACCCAGAACGAGAGACAGTCCGGTCGCACAAATCGTCACCACCAGACTGTTGCGCAGATAATCCGCGAAAGGATAAAGCGAGAAGATGTTGAAATAGTTCTCCAAAGTCGGGCGGAACAATAACTTCGGCGGCCAACGGAGCGCATCGGCACTGCCCTGAAAACTTATCAGTATGATAGCGAAGACCGGAAAAATAAAGATAAAGAGCACGAGACAGATTCCGACCAACCGAAGAATCCGACCGAGACTGACCCGGCTGACTTTGTGAGCTGCATTTCCTAACGACGAATCTTTCATCGCGTTTGTCGGAATAGACCGCTGAAAATGGCAATGTTCGCGAAGATCACGACGAATAGAAGGGTCGTGTAGGAGAGTGCGGCAGCGTAGTTCAGTTTGAAAAAATTGAAACCCTGTTTGTAGGTGTACAAGCCGATGATTTCGGTGGCCGTTCCCGGCCCTCCACCGGTTAACACATAAAAAAGATCAAACGATTTCACCGAATCGATGACGCGCAGCAAAACGCAAACACCGATCGCTGGGCGTAAATAGGGCAGCGTCAAAAATCGAAAGATCTGGAAAGGACCGGCGCCGTCCACTCGTGCCGCTTCGGTCGGTTCGGTTGGCATAGCTTTGAGAGCGGCTAACAGAATCAGTGTGACAAAGGGGGCCCATTCCCAGACGTCGGCTACCCCAATCGAAAACAGAGCGGTTTGGGGTGACCCTAGCCAATCGACACCTGGTAGGTGCAATGATCGAAGAACATAATTTATCCACCCGATGTCAGTGTTAAACATCAATCGCCAGATAAGTCCAACCACGACCGGAGTCGTCATCATTGGCAGTAATACAATGGTGCGAGTAATTCCGGTGCCCAGTCTTTGTTGATGTAGCAATAGCGCGATCAAAAGTCCTAGGAGAATCTCACCGAAAACTGATCCTGCGATGAAAACCGCGGTCACCCAGAAGGCCTGTAGTGCACGGGGATCGGCGAACGCTCGTTGATAGTACTTCAGTCCCTGAAAGACCCACTGTGAATTTCTACTTTGAATATTCCAATCTTGGAAACTCAACACGAGAGAATAAATGGATGGAAAGATAGTAAAGAGGAGCAAAACAAGAATTGCTGGGCCCAACATCACGGCAGCTGCTCTGGAATTCAGCCAGCTCCAGAGCAGCTTTAATGGATTATGACGCCTAGCCGCGCTCGTTCGAGGGCGAGTGATTGGGACAGTCATCCTAACATCAATGCATTACTTACTACCAGTCGGCCAGGTAGGCCTTGTCAGGCAGGTCGAGGAAATGGTCCACTGCCTACCCTTGTAGACTTTGAGCGAATTTTTCATTTACCTCCGCCAACGCATCCTTTGCCTTGCTTTGGCCAGTCATGATGTTCGAGAGGCCGGCGGCCAGCACATCGCTCATCTCAACCCACTGCGGAATCCGCGGACGGCCGATAGAGTCTTTGAAGGCGGCAAAAGTAGCAGGGTATTCAATATAGGTTTTGCTGAGTTCCGGATCCGATAGCGTCGAAGAACGCGCTCCAGTACCGAATTTTGCGAGACGTTTTTCCATCTCCTTACTGGTAGCCCAAACGATAAATTCCCATGCGGCTTCTTTGTTTTTTGAGTCTTCGACGATTCCCATATCCCATCCCCCAATAGTGGCGGTACGCTTGATGGTTCCGCCCTCAGAAACGCCAGGAACTGATATAATCGCCACCTTGCCTTTCACTTGGGAGTTTTCGCCGACGAATTGCGGAGCGGCATTTTGCCATTGCAGATTCATTGCGGCTCGGCCTTGCCTAAAGGTTGCGGCTGCTTCGTCGTAATCCTGGGCCAAAGCACCCTGGTTACAATACGGGAGCAGGGAGCGAAGATATTCAATCGACTTTACCGCAGCGTCGGATGTCATGGTCGGCTTCTTCTGTTTGTCGTAATAGTAGCCTCCCATCGAGCCAAAGACATTCAGGTGAGTACAAACCAGTTGCACTCCGCGCTTGGCCATCATAGTCAGTCCCGCCACACCGTTGGTTGACTCTTTCTCGTGAATCGTTTTCGCCACCTGGAGCAATTCATCCCAGGTCTGCGGCGGCTTGAGCCCATGTTTGTCAAAGATATCGGTGCGATAGTATAAGGTAAAACCCGCCGTAATGAACGGAAGCCCATAGAGTGTCTCTTCCCATTTGCACTGTTCATCCAGTACGCGCGGAATAAAGTCATCGAAGCTTAGGACCACCGGATCAGTATCCTTCACGAAGTCGGTGACCGGATGCAACCACCCTTGGCCGGCGTATTGTCCCATCCAGACGCAATCGACGTGAACTATGTCGACATTTCCTGTTCGCTGATTCACCGCCGTGAACTGCCGTTCCTGCAGCGTTGGATAGGGGTAGATGTTAATGTTGACGTTGATCCCCGTTTTTTCGGTGAACTCGCCGGCGAGCTGCTTGAGCCCATCGGAACGCGCTTCGGCAACCAGGGAAACATTCAGGGTCTGTCCTGACCAACTCTTCGCTAATTTCCCAAACTTCGCTGCACTGGTCGTCTCGGCAGCGGTCGCATTCCGGCTGGCGAAAGCCGCTAAAAATGGGCCAAACGCGCCGATGGAAACGCCCGCGGCGACTCCCCGTTTAATTAGTTCACGACGAGAGACGCCATGACTGTGATTCGTGTCACTCTTTTCTTTATCATCATTCATTTCAGTTCACCTCAACCACCCGACCCTTGGGCTCGATACATTCCCAATAACGGTTCGCCATAGTTTCCTATCCAAGGCCAGGAGTCCTGAGCCTAGACCAGACGAATGTCCAACTTGGTTTTGTCTCCGCGATACAGGCCAACGGAATATTCGAATGTTTCTCCGCTTGATGTGCGCGTCGTAGTCTTGATCAAGAGTGCCGGCGCACCACGTGGCACTTTTAGAAGGGCGGCTTCACGAGCAGGTGTCGGCACAGCTTCGACCGTCCTTTCACCGCCTGCTGGTCCCAAACCATATTGTTCGCGTAATACCTGGTATAGGGATCGATCGTTCATATCGATCAGCTCGAGACCGAGACAAAGCCGTGCCGGAAGAAAGGTGCAAACTACCTGAAACGTCTCTCCGTCGACAAAGCGCAGGCGGTCGAGGCAAATGACTTCTTCGTTCACCCGCATGGCCAATTGGCTAGCCACTTGGACGCTCGCCGGTTCGATCTGTAACTTCAAAACAAGTGTCTTGACCTTGTGCCCTTTCGCCGTCATCTCTTCGCAAAATCCGGCGGCCTGTTGCACGAATGCTGAATCGATTTTCTTCCTGGTAAAGAAAACACCCTGTCCTTTCACCTTGTGAATCAATCCTTCTTTGGCCAACTCACTCAAAGCTTGGCGCACCACGGATCGACTAACACCATGCATTTGGCAAAGCTGATGTTCGGACGCGAGTCGATCACCGGGAGACCATTTGCCGTTCAGCAAGATATCAGCCAGTTGCCGATAAAACGGCAAAGCCGAGGTGCGCTCGATCCGTCGCTTTTTGAGAGCAGGAGACCTGGGGGGCATGAGTAACCTGTACGTACAGGATAACAGCTTGAAGGGGTCCCGTTGTCAACCGAAAATGTTAACAAGTTTCGAAATATTATGTTTTCTCGAGGATCGAAGTCGAGCTCACCCGAGCAGGACACGATAATCGAATTTTGTTAGATCATTTGAGAAACCGAAAAGATCGGCAAAGCGCGAATCCTCAAACATCAGCGCGAAAGTGGCTTCGAGTAAACACACTCGCTCTCGGACACGACTGGCGAAACTGGCTCGCCCATTCTCATGCAGGAGAGAAAGCTCGGTCCAAAGCTAACTGAGCGGCTCCAATTCAGTCGCCCAAATAATCACGCAAAATAAAAGGACGCGATTCTCGGGGTAAAAAAGTAGCGGATTAGATCTGAGAATCTTTTTGCGTGCAAGAACGAGGAGAGCGCTTACGCCAATCGATTACTCGTCCGTAAGGATCGGTCACCAAACGGCAGCATTCTTCTACCGTTTTGCGAAGTTTAGATCGTGCCCGCTGAACCCTGGATTTTGCGGCCGTCAGAGAGATCTTTAGTTCGGTTGCAAGTTCCTCTCGGCTCAGGCCGTCGATCTCGGTAAGCGTAAGAACCTCACGGTCCTCATGGGGAAAGGTTTCAATAACCTTGAGCGTGTAAGAAAATAGGGTCTTGCGGAATTCGGCATCATCGAAATCAGAAGCTCCGGGTTTACTGACCTCCCGATCGACAAGCGAATCCTCAAAGGGGACAAACCGCCGCGACTCTGTAAGGAAGTCGATTATTGTGTTTCGGGCGATTTGATAAAGCCATCCACGAAAATGCTCCGGCGTGGTCCCTTTAGCCAACGCACGACCGACTTTGATGAACGTTTCCTGTGTCAGATCCTCCGCCGTTGTCGCATTCCGAACTTTACCTTGAATGTAGGCAAAAATTTCAGCGCGAAACTGCCCCGTGATGGCTTGCAGGGAAGAGTCCTGATATTCAGTAATACTCATCTATTTGTGAAGACTTTCGCAGCAGGAATAAGTCGCAGAAAAAATGCAAAAGACCAGTGCCGCGGAGGACGAGCTCCTCTAGGTCGCCAGAGAAGGTTGCTAGACAGAACCCTTCTGATTTAATGATTCGCCACTGGCGGCGAGCGACCAGCCTTCTGGGTCGTAGAACGGGAGGTCTTCGAGGCATTTTTTCAGTTTGGGACTCAGCGGGTCAGTAACGCCCTCGTTCCCAACAGACTCTAGCAATGCCGCAACAGTCAGGAACGGCTCCTGATTCTGTTCAAACACATATCTCCCGCGAGATCCATAGCGAATAGCCGTTTCGCTCAAGCGGGACAACGATTTTATCACTGCTTCAATAGATTCAGCCGGTTCCGTTCGAAATAGCCTTTCGAGGTCAGGCTCGGCATAAAACCAGTCCAATAGACCAAAAATCGCGTTCGATTCCACCTCGAGCTGCTTCATGTGACGTTCAGAACGTCGAGCCGCACGTCTCAGCAACAAGAGGCGATAATCTCGAACGCACAACCAGAGATCCCAGAGGACGAAGCTCAACGAAAGAAAGACCATCAACAGGAAGACTGCCACCGAAGCGTTTCCCATTTCCTTCATGAACAGAAGAGTTAGAACTGAGGAGATCAGGCCGATGACTAGCGAGAAATACATCGACACGGCTCCGGGCCGCTCCGGAGCGCTCGGATCAGTTCGCTGCGATACTAACGGTCGCGAGTCAGGCTCCAAAAGGTCTTCATCATATTCATCGCGATTGCTCATCGGCCCCGACGAGAGTGGACCGGAATTTTCAGTCACTCGTTTCCGCCCTAGTGCTCGAACGGAAGGAACAGAAGCCCGGAACGCGTGTCTCGCCAATTTTAGCTTCACCGATGAAGACTGACCAGTTGGATGGAGGTCGCTAAGAATTTTCAACACGTTAACGCATGGACGTCGACTAGCGCATTGGCGTGATCTCTTCGGAAGGAGAAACCAGTAGGACGCTCGCTCTTCGTTGCTTGGCTCGCTCTGCGATGTGCCACCTCATGCGATCGGTCTAGTGAAGTCAGTGAGAGCTCTCCGACTTCCAGAAAAACTTAGCCGACGGAGTCGCATTGGAAGGAAGACGGTTAAAGAAGCCAATATCGGCGATTTCTGCCGTAGGAAAATGCATTCGAGCAGCGTGTCTTTTAACCGAGACATTGAACAAAATAGTAACCGCTCCGCGCTTGGGACGATCATACATTTGCTGATAACCAATTGTGGTGAGGTCCAGTCCGGTTTCTTCTTGAACCTCGCGTTTCAGGGCACGCTTAAGAGATTCGTTTCGTTTAACTTTGCCCCCAGGCAACGTCCAAAGTCTTTGGCCAACGACTTGACGAACTAGCAAGACGGAGCCTTTATCATCCTCGATCCATGCCATCACAGAGACTTCCTTCTTTGGGTTAAATCTTGCGCGTTTCTTCTTTGCCATCCGTAAAAGGCTTCCCTGATCCTACGAAAAATCGGCCTCCACCATGCGACCGAAAGTTATTGTCTCTAGACTTCCGGTTCCAGCAGTTTAGTTTGTGATCCGGCCCGTATCGATCTGATTCTTACATCGTTGCTCCACTCAAGTGGTAAGACGTGTCTATCAGAGCCTAGAGTCATTTTTTCGGAGTATAATAATGGGAGCTCCTGAAGATGTTGCCTCCAGTCTATGGCAGGTGTCTCACTGGCCTTTTGTTCCAGTCCTGACCCGACTGGGCTTGGCGGTAGCGATTGGCCTGTTTATCGGTCTCGAGCGCGAGCATCACGGAAAGAACGGCGTCCGGACCTTTGCCCTGACAGCCTTGCTCGGATGCTTGGGCGGCCTCATGGGAACTCTCTTTTCCGGAATAGCAATGGGTTTTGTCGTTATGATGGCCGTGGCGATGAACTGACGGCAAATGATGTTGCAGAAGCAGCTGGCCTTAACGACCTCAACTGCCTTAACAATCGTTGGGTTTGCCGGTATTCTTTGCGGTCAAGGACACATTTTTACTCCGGTTGTCGTGGGTGTCGTCACCGCCGCCCTTCTGGCTTGGAAACAGCCAATGTCTGGCTTCGTCAGCGGTCTGTCCGACAATGAACTACGATCGGCGATCCTCCTGGCGGTACTTACCTTCGTCATTTTTCCGGTCCTCCCCGCTCACCCGGTCGATCCATGGGGACTAATCGAACCGCAGTCAAACTGGGCTAGCGTAATCATCATCGCGGCGATTGGTTTTATTAATTACATTTTGATGAAGCTTTTCGGCCCGCGAGGGATGGAGATCACGGCATTCTTTGGGGGATTGGTGAATAGTCGGAAAGTGGTC